>VAPG01031680.1_pt1 | contig 20174 bp, 21 predicted proteins | sample 3393851 | NCBI WGS metagenome assembly VAPG01 (sample SAMN08290438, study PRJNA428436) | hydrothermal vent metagenome | isolation source: Deep-sea hydrothermal vent chimney | place: Atlantic Ocean: South-mid Altantic Ridge | depth 2194 m m
CCTACTGTGAAAGGAATTACAATGTGATTGAGCTTGGCCCCAAGGGTACGGGAAAGTCGCATATTTATTCTGAGTTTTCCCCCCATGGCATCCTGATTTCCGGTGGCGAGGTAACAGTCCCCAAACTGTTTGTGAACAACAACACGGGCAAGCTTGGCCTGGTGGGTTACTGGGATGCGGTTGCTTTTGATGAGTTTGCCGGCAAGCGGAAACGCCCCAACAAGGCATTGGTTGACATCATGAAAAACTACATGGCCAACAAGTCTTTTTCCCGGGGGGTCGAAACACTGGGGGCAGAGGCCTCCATGGTGTTTATCGGTAATACCCAGCATACTCTTCCGTATATGCTTAAGCATGCCGACCTGTTTGACGAACTGCCCGAGGCCTATCATGATTCAGCATTTCTTGATCGGCTTCATTTTTATATTCCTGGCTGGGAAGTGGATATTATCCGTGGTGAGATGTTTTCAGACGGCTATGGTTTTGTGGTGGACTATCTTGCCGAAATTTTAAGAACACTTCGTAACCATGACTTTTCGCAACTCTATGCGGATCATTTTAATTTGTTGAGTGATATTTCAACCCGTGACCTTGACGCCATAAGCAAAACATTTTCCGGGCTCATGAAAATCATTTTTCCCCATAAAGAGGCTACGGAAAAGGAGATAGAAGAGCTGTTGCAGTTTGCCGTTGAAGGCAGAAAACGGGTGAAAGATCAGCTGATGCGTATTGACCAGACCTATGAACCTGTTCGCTTTGGTTACGTACAGGCCGGCAAAGAAGATCCGATTCGAGTGCAGACCCTGGAAGAGAAACAGTACCCTCAACATTATCATAAAGATGGTGCAGTTGAGGATCAGGGTGAAATTATTGACTCTGCGGACACTGAGTTCGTACATGATCAACCTGTAAAAAACGATGCATTGAAAGAAAAACAGATTGTTGTACAGGAAAACCAGAAGGGAATAAGTTTCGATGAACTTTTTGGCCCATATTTAAAAGGTGCTGCAGTAATCACCATTACTGATCCGTATATACGGCTGTTTTATCAGGCAAGAAACCTTATGGAACTACTGGAAACCATAGCCAGGGTTAAATCTGATGATGACGAGGTGGAGGTTAACCTTGTAACCGTGGAAGATGAATTCAAGGGCCGGCAGCAACAAGAACATTTGATGCAGATCCAGGAAAGTGTCTGGATAACCGGAATCAAGTTTACCTGGGAGTTCGAGGCGAGCCAGACTATCCATGCCAGGCATATTGTTACGGATAACGGCTGGAAAATATTACTTGACCGGGGGCTGGATATTTTCCAGCATTATGACATGAATCAGGCGTTTTCCGTAAACAACAGGTTACAGAAATACCGATCATGCAAGGCCTTTGAGGTGACCTTTTTACGGGCAGAGTGATTAATATCACGACGGAAACAACTTAAAACCGGATCCGTGAGCGTTCTGGAACGGAGCAGGTGCAAGGCGGCCGTTTATACGCAGCAGACTCCGGACAGGCGCCGACTGCTAGCGGCGGCGGCCCCAGAGGGGGTCCTGGCCAAAGCGGTCCAGCCACCAGTCTTCGGCATCCACGGTGTCGCTGTCACCCGGCTGTAGGGGGAAGCTGTATCCCCGGCAGTAGCGCATGAGCAGCTCGTAGGCATCGGTCAGCCGGTAGATCATTTCGGTATTTGCCTTCGAAGCGGCGGTTGTCGTGTCCGGATGATATTGTTTGCAGAGTCGGCGGTAGGCCCGCTTTATCTCGTCCATTGTTGCCCGGTCGGCAAGGCCGAGCAATTTCCGGGCCCGTTCGAGGTCCTGCCATTCCTTCTTGTTCATCTGGTCAGCTCCCTGGATCCTGATATCACACTAGGATAATCAATCTCGTCGCCGCCCTGCATCTGCATCATTCTCGAACGCTCACGGCTCCAGGATCTCTTTCTTTTTTTTCCAGCTCTTCTCGGTGCCGCTCAACAGGCGACCGATATTCCGATAATGCCTGAGCCAGATCATCACCACGACCCATGTGGCCAGCCGGAGTTTCCAGGGCGGTTCGGCCAGGAAAAAAAGACCCGGAATCATGGCCGCCGAACCGAGCAGCGAGCCCAGCGAGACAAAGCCGGACAGCCGGACAGCGACCACGAAGACCGCCAGGCAGAGCAGCACGGCCTGGGGCGCGAGGTAGAGAAAGACGCCAAGCCCGGTGGCCACGCCCTTGCCGCCCTTGAAACCGAGATAAACGGGAAACATGTGGCCGGTCACCGTGGCCGCGCCGCACAGGGCAATTGCCAGGTGCGCCTGAGGCAGACCGGCAAGAAGCCGGCCGGCTATGAATATGGGCAGAAAACCCTTGGCGACATCCGCCAGCAGGGTAAGGACACCGAGTTTTTTGCCGAGAAGACGGTTAACATTCGTGGCCCCGATGTTTTGGCTGCCCTGTTTCCGGATATCCACCCCGCTGCCCAGGGACAACACCAGGCCGAAGGGAATGGCGCCGACCAGGTAGGAGGCGATGATCAGCAGCAAGGCGATTGGGGACATGGTATCTCGTCGTAAACAGGATCAGCTTTTATTTTCTTTCCAGGCCAGGTGCAGCTCGCCGGCCGCCGCGTACCGGGCGATATCATCCTGCAGTTCCCTGACATACGGACAGTCGACAACGGCCAGCAGGGTCTGCCGCAAACGGTATGCCGGACTGCCGGTCTTCGGGGCATCGAGACGTTCGAGCATGTAGGGAAAAATCTGCGGCCGGCGGCATACCTCGGGCCGCTTTGCGTAAACCAGGCAGCGGCCGCTGCCGGTTTCAAGATTCGGGCATTGCGATCCCCGGGGCAGGATCAGGCTCCAGCCGTTTTGCCAGTGAAAGAGGCCGGGCGACCGCCGCCGGTAAAAGGGCCGGCCGTCGCAGTGCAATTCTTCTTCATCCCGGGCCCGGCGCGCCCGGCTGTCTGCATGGTCATAGCGGTCAACCGCAAAGAGATCAAGCTCCTGCGGGGCCAGCGGAATCTCGAAAAATTCCTGGCTCATGTCTTCTGTCGGCCCGGTGCAGCAGAGGGTACAGTTGCACGGACCGCAGAGCCGGCTGTTGATCTTTTCCAGTTCGGCGGTCAGGACCTGCTGCATAACCAGGGCCGAGACGGCCGTCATCCGGTCTACTGGTTCACCCTGCTCGTCAACTACGTTGTCCCCGGTCTCCTGTCCTGATTTCAGTGATTCAAGCGGCTGCAGATGCTCCAGGTATTCATGCAGCAGGGCCGCGGGATGTTCATAAACGGCAAGCTCGGTTTCAATGGGTTCGGGCAGTTCGCCGATGACCTCGGCCACTGTGGCAAAGGGTCCGGTCAGGTAAAGAAACTGCACCATGGACACCAACGGTGCCACCGGCTGACGCAGCAGGGAGAGACCCTGCGCAAATGTGTTTTCGTTCATCTTTTTCCTTTTTTCCTAGGCCTGATCCGTCTCCGAATACTACACAAAACAGAGCGGGAAAACAAGCCGCTGCCGGAGGAACTTTTCGCTGGCGCTCGCCCGGACTTTACTTTACAGTACGTCAGTCTATGCATACAATAAGGCAAAGTGGTTCTGCACAAAACTCAGCCAATATAATGTGTTTTCTACAATACTCCGGAGTCCCGCCTCTGCGGGGATGACGGCCTTCGCAAGGATCCAGTTCGTAAAGCTGAGTTTGGTCTAGAGGCACTTAAGGCAATAACCCTTTACCGAACGACTCGTTTTTAAAGAAAATTTCTCATGGCTATCCTGACAATCCTGACCTTTCCCCATCCAATCCTGCGCCGGAAGGCCGGCAAGGTAACCCGGTTTGACGACGAACTGAAACAACTGGCCGCGGATATGGCGGAAACCATGTACGAGGCTCCGGGGGTCGGCCTGGCCGCCAACCAGATCGGCGTTTTACAGCAGCTTATCGTGATCGATATTTCCCGGGAAGAAGAGGAGCGGAAATATTTTGTCCTGGTCAATCCGGTCATCTCGAACGGAGAAGGCTGCGCGGTCGACGAGGAGGGCTGCCTCAGTGTCCTGGAATACACGGCCAAGGTCAAGCGTTTTACGCAAATCCATGTGACGGCCCAGGACCTCGACGGCAAGACTTTTGAATTTGACGCGGAAGACCGCTTCGCCCGCATCCTTCAGCACGAAATTGACCACCTGCACGGCAAGCTGTTCATCGACAGGATCAGCTCTCTCAAGCGAGGCCTGTACAAGAAAAAGCTGAAAAAAATTCTCCGCGCGGAAGCAGCATGAGCAGCAAGCCGCTCCGGATAATTTTTATGGGGACCCCCGATTTTGCCGTGCCTGCGCTCCAGGCCCTGGTCAACGGCCCGGACCAGGTCGTGGCCGTGGTCTGCCAGCCGGACCGGGCAAGAGGGCGGGGCCGAAAGCCGGCCTCCCCGCCGGTCAAGATCCTGGCCGAAAAACACCGCCTTGCCGTCCTGCAGCCCGCCTCCATCCGGACCGATGATTTTTTTGCGCACGTCAAGGAATTGGCCCCTGACCTGATCGTGGTGGCCGCCTACGGCAAGATCCTGCCGGGCCGCCTGCTGCGGCTGCCGCCGCTGGGGGCCATCAACGTGCACGGCTCCCTGCTCCCCAAATACCGGGGGGCCGCGCCCATTCAATGGGCGCTAATCAACGGCGAACAGGAAACCGGGATAACCATCATGCAGGTGGACGAGGGCATGGACACCGGTGCTATCCTGCTGCAGGTATCCCGGCCTATCAAAGATGATGACACTGCCGGCTCCCTGTTCGCCGCCTTGGCGGAACTTGGGGGCGAGGCCCTGATGAGCGCCGTTTCGCAGCTCAGGAAAGGGCAACTGCCGGCGGTCCGGCAGGATGACAGTCTGGCCACCTTGGCCCCCATGCTGACCAAGGAGCAGGGCCACCTGGACTGGCGCCGCCCGGCCCGCGACCTGCACTGCCTGATCCGCGGCCTGGACCCCTGGCCTTCGGCCTACAGCTTCCTGGCCGGTAAGCGTTTTCGTTTCTTTAAGCCGCTGGTCGTCGACGGCCCGGTTGCCGAACAACCCGGCACCATCTGCCGGGCCGACAAAAACGGCCTGCTGATCGCCACCGGCCATGATTACCTGCTGGTCCGGGAAATCCAGCCGGAGGGCAAGAAACGCATGGGCGTCCAGGCCTGTCTTTGCGGCATGTCCCTGCCCGTCGGCGCGCAGCTGCACTGATGAAAATCGCCTATCTTGACTGTTTTTCAGGGATCAGCGGCGACATGCTGCTTGGCGCCCTGCTGGACGCGGGCCTGCCGGAGCTTGTTCTGCACGACACCGTCAACGGGCTGGGTCTTGCCGGCTGCCGCCTGGAGATCGGCAGGCAAACGGCTGGTTCCCTGGCCGCCACCCGGGTCCTGGTGCAGGCGGATGAACCGCAGCCTTCCCGGCACCTGGGCGACATAAAAGATATTCTCGACCATGCCCGTTTGGCCGGGCAGGTCAGGGAGGATAGTTATGCCGTTTTCGAACGTCTGGCCCGGGCCGAGGCCACGGTTCATGGCGTTACGGTCGAAGAGGTCCATTTTCACGAAGTCGGCGCCCTTGACGCCCTGGTCGACGTGACGGGAGTTATTGCCGGTCTGCATCACCTGGGCATCCGCAGGCTGACCTGTTCGCCGCTGCCCATGCCCCGCGGCTGGGTGCAGTGCGCCCATGGCGAGCTGCCGCTGCCGGCGCCGGCAGTATGCGAATTGCTGCGCGGCCTGCCGGTGTACGGGGAAGATATCGACCAGGAACTGGTGACGCCGACCGGGGCCGCCCTGGTCAGGGAAAAAGCGGCAGGGTTCGGGGCCATGCCGCCCATGCGCATGCAGTGCACCGGCTACGGCGCCGGCAGTTTGCAGCGTCGCGACGGCCGGCCCAACCTGCTGCGGCTCGTGATCGGCACCGGTTACCAGGCCGATGAGGCGCAGCGGATCGAGGTCATAGAAACCAACCTGGATGACTGGAATCCCGAAACCTGGCCCTACGTGTCCGAACGGCTGATGGCCAATGGCGCACTCGACGTGAGCCTGGTTCCCATCCTGATGAAAAAGGGGAGAGCAGGGTATCTCCTGCGGGTCTGTTGCGAACCGGCCCGCAGTCCGGCCGTCAAGGAAACGATCCTGGTCGAGACCAGCGCCATCGGCCTGCGTTTCCGCACCGAACAGCGTTTGACCCTGCCGCGGCAGCCGGTTATGGTGCGGACCAGGTGGGGGACGGTCCGGGCCAAACTGATCGACACCCCGGCCGGCTCGGTCATCACTCCGGAATACGAAGATTGTTGCCGCCTGGCCAGAGAAAAAAATATCCCCCTTAAAAGACTATACGACGCAGTAGCTGCCGGAAGCCAGACGCCGGAAGCCGGAAGCCCTAAAACGTAAAATGGACCGTCTGATCATGTTCATCGCCACGGGAGCCTATTCCGGCTACCTGCCCAAGGCCCCAGGTACCTGGGGCTCGGCGGTCGGGGTGTTGCTGTGGCTGGGGCTCGGTCGCCTGGCGCTCGCCCCCTATCTCGGCGGGGTGGCGGTGCTCCTGCTCATCGGCACGGTCTGCGCCGGGTCGGCCGAGAAAATTGTGGACCGGAGCGACCCCGGCCTGGTGGTTATCGACGAGGTGGTGGGCCAGCTCATTGCCCTGACCATGGTTCCGGCCCGTCCTCTGCCCGTCCTGGCCGCTTTTCTCCTGTTCCGCCTCCTGGATATCACCAAGCCCTTTCCTGCGGGCTGGCTGGACCGTCATATCCACGGCGGCCTGGGCATCATGCTCGACGATGTCGTTGCCGGACTCTATGCCCTGTTGATCCTGCAGGCCGGGCTCCGTTTTTTTGCCGCATAACTGTAACCGTGTCCTGAACGATTTTCATATAAATTCATCTTTTGCTATTCTGGAGAAACGCATGAAGACCTATTACGATCCGAACGATCTGGCGAGATTTGGTGAAATCGGTGAAGAAGTCCCGGAACTGTCCCGGAAATTCTTTGAATATTATGAAGCGGTTTTTAAGGAAGGGGAACTGACGGAGCGGGAAAAGGCCCTCATCGCCCTGGCCGTGGCCCATGCCGTGCAGTGCCCCTACTGCATTGATGCCTATACGCACGCCTGTCTCGAAAAGGGTTCCAACAAGGCGGAAATGACCGAGGCCGTTCACGTGGCCTGCGCCATCCGCGGCGGCGCTTCCCTGGTACACGGTGTGCAGATGCGCAATATCTGCGAAAAAATCTCCATGTAATACCGGCAGGTAACGATTCGTGGCGGAGAATGTCTTTCAAACGGCCCTGGCCGGCAGCAACCTGCAACTGAACCGGGAGCATACCACCACCTTGCAGATCAATGTGGGGCGCCTGTGCAACCTGACCTGTAAGCACTGCCATGTCAATGCCGGGCCCGGCCGCACAGAGGTCATGAGCCGGGAGACCATGGCAGCAGTTATCGAGTTTGCCCGCCGCAACTCTTTTGCCACTGCCGACATCACCGGCGGCGCGCCGGAGCTGGTGCCCGATATCGCCTGCCTTCTCGAACGGCTCGCGCCGCTGACGCAGAGGCTGATGATGCGCTCAAACCTGGTCGTGCTGCTGGAAAACGGCAAAAACGACCTGCTGGAGTTGTGTCGCCGGCTGCGGGTGGCCATTGTGGCCTCCTTGCCGTCGACCAACAGGACCCAGGCGGATGCCCAGCGCGGCAAGGGGGTATGGGAAAAAAGCATCAGCATGTTAAAAAAGCTGAACAGGCTTGGTTACGGACAAAAGGGAACCGGGCTGGAACTCTATCTTGTCGCCAACCCTGTCGGGGCCTTCTTGCCGGTTGATCAGTGCACGGCGGAACGAAAATTCAAAGGCGATCTGGCCAGGAAGTGGGGCATAGAATTCACCGGCCTTTTTACCTTTGCCAATGTCCCCCTGGGGCGATTCCGGACCTGGCTGGAACAGTCGGGCAATCTCGATGCCTACACGGACAAACTGGTCAACAGCTTCAACCCGGCAACGGTTGCCGGGCTCATGTGCAAAAAGCTGATCAGTGTTTCCTGGGAGGGTTTATTGTATGATTGCGACTTTAACCTGGCAGCCGGCGTGCCCTATACCGGCGCGCCGCTTCACGTTGCCGATGCGGGAGTGATTGTCCCGGGCACCCCGATCATGACCGGCCTCTATTGTTTTGCCTGCACGGCCGGGTCGGGCTTTACCTGAGCGGGTGCCATAACCGCCGAGGCCGGCGGTAAGTAGATTCTCCTCGGGTCGGGAAATAGGAAAAATAGCGGGAAAAATGTCCCTCATTGTTCGTTCTCCGTTTTCCCGTTTTTTCGTGCTAATGCACGGAGCAGGAAATACAGGGGTCGTAGGCCCGTACCAACATCTGGGCCAGCAGCTCGATATCCTGATCTTTTCTGCCGGCCTTGGCATAGTGCGCGGCCAGGGCCTGCAGGTCATGCTGGATGTTGGCGTGGTTCTGGCTGGTGGGAATCACGCAGTCCGCCTTTTCCAGCCGGCCCTTGCCGTCAAACGCGTAATAATGATAAAGGATTCCGCGCGGTGCCTCTACGACGCCGACCCCTCTGCCCCGGCGCGGGGTTACCGGCTGCCGCGCCTCCTGCCACTCCGCGGCCAGCAGGTTGTCAATGATCAGGGCGGAGTCTTCCACCACCTGCAGACATTCCACCAGCTGGGCAATATTGTTCATAAATGGATTATGGCATACCGGCCGCAGGCCCAGCCTTTCCGCCGCCCGCCCGGCCTCCGGCTGCAGCAGGGCGTGATTATTGTTAAATCGTGCCAGGGCGCCAACCGCGAAGGACGGCCGGGAAAGTCGGCTCCACTTGGCGGTGGACTGTTCGACGCAATACTCGTTGGTCATGTCCAGGTACTCGTCTTCCCGCTTTAAGACCCCATCGCTGGATACCAGGTCCCCTCCGATGAAAGGGTAGGTATTATCTCCCTTCAGCGAGACAAATTCCGTTTCCCTGACAAAATCCGGCATGGTGAAAGAAGTGAAGAGCTCCACGGCCCGTTCCAGGTCGGAGCGCGCTTCCTCGAGGCGCCGGCCCAGTCGGGCCAGTTCCGCCTTTGCCGGCAGCATGGTAAATCCGCCCACCACTGTCCTGATGGGATGTAAACAGCGGCCGCCGATCAGGGTGCAGGCTTCGTTGGCCAGCTGTTTCAGTCGCAGGGCGACTTGCACCTCTTCCGGATGGGTCCGGCTCAGAGGCAGGACGCTGCCCGCGCCCAGGAAATCCGGGGCCACCAGAAAATAGAGATGAAGGATGTGGCTCTGCATGGTTTCCATGTGCTTGAGCAGGAGCCTGAACATGGTGGTCTGCCGGGACGCGACGATGCCAAAGGCGTTTTCCACCGCCCTGATGCTGGCCAGGGTGTGGCTGATAGAGCAGATGCCGCAGATCCGGCCGCAGATATAGGGCACGTTTTCGTAGTGTTTACCCACCAGCAGGGCCTCGAAAAAACGCGGGGTCTCCACGATCTCCCAGTTCGCTTCCTCAAGCCGGCCGTCCTTGATGCTGATTTTGATATTGCCGTGGCCTTCCACCCTGGTCAGCGGTTTGATGTTCACCTTGACATTCTGCTTCATTTTTTTCTTCTCCCGCCGTCCTTACCCGTGCGTGTGCCGTCCCGGAGCGCTCAATTTATCCACATAAGCGGCAAAGCCGCCAAAGCATTCCAGCCTGTCGATTATGATTTCGCGGGAAAAATGATACCGGCGCATGATTTTTTCAAGCTCCTTGACATTGGCTTCCTCGGCTGGTCCCCGGCAGCCCCAGCAGCCCCGGCGGTTATCCGGGCACCAGGCGTCACAGCCCGCCCTGGTGATCGGGCCCAGGCACGGTTCACCCAGTTCGTAGAGGCAGAGGTTTTCGTGGGCCTTGCACTCCATGCACACCGGATATTCAGGCGGCGTCACCGCCTTGCCCAGCACCAGGTTGGAGATCACTCTTTCCACCTCTTCCTTTTTGATCGGGCAGCCATAGATTTTCAAGTCCACCGGCACCTGTGCCTCCAGGGGCTGCACCTCCGCCGTATCGACAGGGAAGTCTCCATAGACCTCTTTTTTCACCCAGTCGAGATTGTGAAAACGATTCCTGAGCTGGTTTACTCCGCCAAAGCAGGCGCAGGACCCCAGGGCTACCAAGACTTTCGCCTGCCTGCGGATCTTTTTTAATTTTTCGACCTCGTCCTGCCGGCTGATGCTTCCTTCTATAAAGGCTATCTCGTAGTCGTCTGATTTTTCCGTCATAGCTTCCCGGAAATTCACAATCTCCACCAGGGACAAAAAATCAAGAAGAGAGGCCTCGTTATTGAAAATCTGCAGCTGGCAGCCCTCGCAGGAGGTGAGTTCGAAGAAGGCCACCCTGGGCCTGGACAGGGGCACCCCGAGATAGGAAAGCGTATCGGCCATAATCAGATTGCCTCCTTCAGGTTCATCGCCGACCAGTAATCAAAAACCGGCCCGTCGAGACAAGTATAGGTGGAGCCGATATTGCAGCGGCAGCATTTTCCGCGGCCGCAGTGCATGCGGCGCTCCAGGGAGACGAATATTTTCTGCATGGGAATCCCGGCCTTGATGAGCATGTCGCAGACGAAATGAAACATTACCGGCGGCCCGCAGACAATGGCACAGGTTTTGGCGGCCAAGGCATCGCCATCACGGTTCAGCCGTTCTTTCAGGATCTCGGTGATCAGCCCCACGGAGCCATGCCAGTCCTTATCCCCCTGGTCGACCGTGATTTGCAGGTTAATATCAAATTGGCGCCACTCCTCGTACTGGTAGGTAAAAAGCAATTCGACCGGTCTTTTTGCCCCGTAAACAAGGTCAACGGTTCCGTAGCGGTTGCGGTTATCCAGCACCTCCCAGAGCGGCGAGCGCAGAGGAACAATGCCCAGGCCGCCGGCAATCAGCAGAATATCCTGGTCATGCATGTTTTCCACCGGAAAATGAGTGCCGAAAGGGCCGGATATTCCGACCGAACATCCCCTCCGCACCCGGTCCAGAAAGTTGGTCAGGTTGCCCACCGCCCGGATGCATAATTCCAGATTGCCGTGCCGCAACGGCGAGGAGGATATGGAAAAGGGCGCCTCCCCTATGCCGGGGATCTCCAGCATGACAAACTGTCCCGGCCGGAACATGAAACGGTTCCGTTCTTCCTGGTCGACAAGCTGAATCTGATAAAGTTTTTCACGGGCGGTCAGGGAATAAATATTGGTAATCTCCGCCTGAAAGGAGGTTTCGAAGCTGGCCGGATCCTCCGCCCGGCACCGGCCATGACGGCCGGGCGTATCATAAGGGGTAACTCTATTCGTCATGTTTTTCCTCTCTGCCGTGTACGCATTTTTTCTTGCCGCGCACGTCGGCTATAACCTCCGGCGGGGTGATACCGGCCAGACAGGCAGCACCGCAACGGCCGCAGCCCACGCAGAGTGATTCCTCGAAGGCCTCGACGAAACCGCGGTGCTTGTGATAGTAACGATATTTCAGACGGGTGGAGGCCAGGGGGCGGAAATTATGGCCGCCGGCGACCTTGGCAAAGTCATGGAGGTTGCAGGAATAAAGAAACCTGGTCTTATGCGCTTCCTGCAAATTCAGATCAACGCTTTCCTCGACCCCGTAACAGTAACAGGTGGGACAGACATTGGCGCAGGTTCCGCAGGACAGGCATTTTCGTCCCCAACGATCCCAGGCCGGGGAGTAGAACTCCAGGTCCAGGATTTTGGTCAGGTCGCTGGTGTCAACTTCGGTGGTAAACCGCGCCGTTTTTTCGGCGGTCACGGCCTCGTATTGCCTCTCGTCCCCGGGGCCGGGATCACGGCATTTTATCTGCTGTAGAAAATTAAAGGCGGTGACGGAAGAGATCTCGGCAAAATACTTGTCGCCCAGGTCGGTCAAGAACATATCATAACCGTGCAGCACTGAATCCGTACCCATGGAGCGGCAGAAACACTGGGGGCTGGGCCGGCAGTTCAGGCCGATAATGAACATATTGCGACGCTTGCGGATATAAGACGATACCGGATAGACACTCTCGGCCAGCACCTTGTCCAGCTTGTTCAGGGCATTGATGTCACAGGCGTGCATGCCGAAAAAGACCACCGGCCATTCCGTATCCAGGTCGGTCTCCTTGCGCCATCTCTGTTCGTTAACTGTAAAACGGGCCAGATTTTTCCTGTATGGCAGGACAAAACGTTTAGGCGAATGAACGGTGGTGGAATAGTCAAGCGCCAGGTCGGCAAAGCTGTAAACCTGGGCGAAGTCATTGAGCGGTTGGTTATGCCGATCCGTTCCTTTGCGAACCGGACCGACCACGGCGTTAACGGCCAGCAGTTCATACAGGGCGGCCAGTTCCTTTTTTTTGAAGACCTTGAAAATCATCGCTGTCCTCCTTTGTAAGCGCCCAGGTGACGGAAGGCCGCTTCGGCCCCGGTAATGTCAATAGACCTGGCCGTAAGCCGTCACCGGCACCCCATCTTCAGCGGTCGCTTTCACCCGCATAGAGGGACTGTCGCGAACGGAAGCGACTATGTAAATCCGTGGCACCTGTGGCGTCACCGGTTAGATGCAACCTGAATCCGTGAGCGTTCGAGAACGGTGCAGATGCAAGGCGGCAATGAGGTTGATTATCCTGGTGTGATATCAACGAGTTGCCAACGCAGCAGATGTGCCGTTATCGGGCGCCCCGCAGGGCGGCGCGGTGAAGATCAGAAAATACGTTTATTCAGCAATAATGCAATAAATTCCACATATTGCCTGGAATATCACCTCAAGCCGTCACGGATCCAGGTGCAAGTAATAACGCAGAGTGCCACATCTTGTGACCAGTTACGTGGCAACTATCCTGACACAGGGGCTTCCCGGGTACCCGATTATCTTTATATTTCATTTAAAACTGCCAACTTTTCTACTGAGTCAATCACCAGTTTTTTATTTGCAGGATATTCGTTAAATAATTTTTCCTGTTTTTTATTTAGCTCTGCATAAAACTTGGATTCGATTAATATTTTGTCTTCTGTGATGAAATCTATTTCAATAGTATTTTTATACAGATAGTATAATGTCTTCTTGTTCCTGAGCAATAGATAAATGTAGTTTTCAAAATAGCTGCCAAGATCTCTTTCACCCATGAACATATATTTAATACCAAGATCAGAAGCATAGATCTTCTTGGCTGATAATAATTGCTGGTTTGTTTTTCCCCAACGTGGAAGAAGATGAATAAGGTAGGTTGACTCAAAGAATCCCAGGTACCTTTTTGAAGTATCTGGTGATATGCTCAGGATTTTACCGATTTTGTTAATGCTTAACTGTTTGCCGCTTCGCTCCATTAACAGGGTAAAATAATCTCGGACAATCTGGTGGTTTTTAATGGCATGAAAAGCCGTTATGTCTTTTTGGATAATATCATCCACCAGATTCATTAAATATTCTCTGTTTGGATGTAAAACATTTTCCGGCAAACCTCCAACTTTACAGTATTCAAGAAAATGTGATTTGTATAATTGCTTATCTCTCTTCTTTATAGTTATACCATTGAAAAATAGATATTCTTCAAGGTCTAAAGGTTTAATTTCAATGGTTATAGCTCTACCTGTTAAACTGGCTTTTTTGTCCCTCAGCATTGATGTTGATGAGGAGGCAACAAATAATTTTGTGTTCTGGGAATCGTAAATGTTTTTCAATTGAACATGGCAATCTTCTTTATATGTGACCTCATCAAGAAATAGATATATTTTTTCTTCGATTTTTATTTTGTGAACTTTTCTAAATTCGTTAACAATTTCTATGATATTATTTTTATGAAGCAGATAGTCGTCAAGGCTCACATATAAAATATGTTTAGGGTCAACACCTTGGGCAATTAACTCTTCAATGATAAGCTTCATCAGTGTTGTTTTTCCAACACGACGAAGACCAGTTAGGATTATTATTTGCTTAAAATCTAAATATTTCCTGAGCTCCCTGAGATATTTTTCACGGGGTTTTACATTCTCATTTCTGAATGCTTCCTCCCACCAAGGATTATATTGATACAGTAAGTCTTTCATGGCCAAACTATAAGTTTGTATCTAGTAAAAGTCAATATAAATATTCGTCACAATCGTATACTTTGTAAAAAAGAACGATTGAACTCAGTGGCTGGCCGTGAATCTACCGATATACTTTCTCGAAGCCGGTGAAATGGAATCTAGACCAAAATTCGCCGACGAGTTGCCGGTGTCCGCGGCAGTGACAACTATCCTGACACAGGGGGCTCAGATCATTTTATGAGTTCAAATAAATTGGAGTTAGATACTTTTTTATCAAAAGTAATGACATTCTCGCAGCCTTGTTCTTTAGCGGAATATGCAATTATAAGGTCGGATAGGTCGTAACGATTTTTTTGTGCGGAATGGGTAAATTGCTGAAGAGCTGATTGATGCTCAAATTTTAAGATTGGCATCAAAAGTAAATCACTTATTGATTCAACAATATCTGCCCTGGATATCTCATAGGCAGACTCTAGGACCCAAATCAACTCCAGAATCACAAGTAACGGTACAAAGAGCTCACTATTGTTTGATTCTGTCTTTTTGAGAAGTTTGTATACTTTTTTTGATTGTAATTTGTCGTCATCAACAAGGAATCGGACAAGAATATTTGTATCTATTCCTTGCATCAGAACTTGGCCTTCATTCTATTCTTGATAGCATTATTCATAGATTCGACCGAGACTGCCTTTCTTTCAGGTACGTGTAGTTTTCCAAAAATATCATCAACTTTTTTGGATATAGGCCGAATGAGAGCTTCTCTTTTTTCGGTAACTATAATTTCAATTTTATCGCCGGTATGCAGCTTTAAAGATTCTCGGATTTGCTTGGGAATAGTTACTTGCCCTTTGGTAGTGAGTGTCGCTAGTGCCATCGCCTCCTCCTTACTTTTATTTATATCTTACTTGATAGTAAGGATAAAACCATCTATTGTCAACAATTGAGTAGAATTTATCTTTTTTTGAGATATAATTCCAGATCCCGATAGTAATTTTCATGGGAACCTATCATGATGAGTTCCAGATCCTCGCCCACCATTCGATAGGAGAGTAAATATAGGGACTTCTGAATTTTGAATTTATGCACAAAAATACCCCTCAGGTCTCCTTGTCAAAATTCTGTTGTTGCGTGCAGTTATAAACTCTATAGCCATCTGTTTGTAATGCATGTAATCTTCAGCAGATTCTGGAAGGAGTCAAGGGGGGACGGAGTTAGCTTAATAGCTTAAGCTTGTTTTTATTGGCAAACCTTTCGCCTCGCCGGACAGCCAGGGATACCGAGGGCTGACTCATGTTGAAATACAGGGCCAGTTCCTTGCCGGTAAGGCCCAGCCGGGAATGTCCCCAATAACAGATCAACCCCTTGGCATATGCAAGACTGTTGGCCCGGCCTTTTTTCCGCAGGTCTTCCGGATCAATCGACAGCGTTCTGCAGACTTCGGTTACCAGGCGTTTCGGGTCCCATCCCTGCCTCTTCAACTCCTCCCGGCGAGTCAATGTTTCTGCCGCCGCCCGTAACACCTGATTAACGAAATCGCCGTCACCCAATATACGTTCATCGCCCCGCCAATATTCCTTGGCCCGCTTCAACTCCGTCAGCCCTTCCCAGCCACCGGCGCTGCGCCGCAACCCGCCGCCGGTCAACTCCTCCCGCCGTCCCAAGGCAATGCCGTCCGCAACGAATTGCCGGTAACGAGATACGGATTCTCGTTTCTTGGTGCTGAAACGGCCAAGGATTTCCGCCCGGTCTTGCCAACCCCTGCGGCGGCGTCCCAGCAAAACCGCATGGCCGGTCCAGCTTTTCGCAGGAGTAACCACAAATGGCAGCAAAGACAACGAGCCGATCCTGATTACCTGACAAATAAGAGGAAAGCCAGCAGATCTGAAAACAAAACAACCACGGCTACCCGATTATAGCGCGTTTAAAATCTGCCGATCAAGTCTATAGCCAGATTCTGTCGCACTAAGTAACTTTAATTCATGCAATTTTACCAAATCTCTTCTTGCTGTTCTGTCACTTACTTTGGCGTATAATGTCCTAAATGGCAGTTCCCTTTGGATTCCATTTATCGTCACAACTTTATTGTCAGGAGATTCTATGAGTAAGTTTAAAAGCTCGACCTGGCGTCTTGTAATTACTTTAAGATCAAGCAATTCAGTAAAATAATTTTGCAGGGCGGATTTGCGCAAATATGAAGTTATATAGTTTTTAACTTCCTTTAGTGAGTAGATAGCTCCTTTCAGGACAAACCTCACAAACGGCGTAATATCGTTTGTTTTACTTTTTCTCGATAGAGATATTGAGATAAAATATTCGTCTATCTCTTTGTAGTAATAATTTGATAACATTATTGGCAGATACTTAATGCCTGCGGCCATGAGAACAGCTGCTTCAATTAGTCGTGCGGTTCTGCCATTACCATCTGCGAATGGGTGTATGAGAGCTAAGTAATAATGGGCAATAGCAGATCTGATGATGGGCGGAAGAGACTGGATGCTTTCAGAATTAAACCACAGTATATATTCTGCCATTAAATTTTGAATATCTTTCAGGCATTTTGGTGGAGTATCCACTCCCCCATGCTGTTTATCTCCCACTTTTACAATATGATTTCGATATGAACCGGGAACACAGGAATCATAATTGAGTTGATTTGTTACAGTTTTATGGATTTTTTTAATAAAACCTTCAGAGAGGATAAATTTTGATTTCGGCGTTATGTGGGACAGCTGGTCATATGCTTTTTTTAGATTATGAATCTCCCTCTTTTTTGTTCCAACGAGTTCCTCTTCTGAAATATTATCTATTATTTCGGCAACTTCCTTTTCTTGTAATGGATTCCCCTCTATGGCCGCTGTGCTAAATATTGATTTTCTTATCAGCTCAATTTCAAAATCATGTGCTTGTCTTGGCAAAATAGGCAGCTCTTTTAATGCCTCACAAATAAGCCTGAATTCAATCTCCAACGGTTCAACTTCTGCCAGTGAGTAATTTGAGCTAAACGCGAACTTGCCAGACTTAAATGTCATTACCTTTTTTACTTCCATACTATCTCGCATTTTGTCAGAATTAATTAACATGTATTCATGTGGTTACTATAGATAGTGTTGAATATTTGTCAACCAATATGACAAGAAGCCGATCGTGGCACTTAGCGCTATAACAACGCAAATCACCGGCAGGCAAAAGAAGGATTGATTTCTGTCAAAGAACAGAGCGGAAAATCGGGGGCAGACCCCGATTTTTTGTAATATTATTCTTCCTTAAGCTATTAAACTAACTCCGTCCCCCTATCACGCAACAAGTCCATGTCAATAAACTATTAAACTAACTCCGTCCCCCCTATTCCGTCCGTCCTCCTATTCCGTCCCGGTGTATTTCATCATGACAGACTGTGCATACCGTTACAAGATTGTTTACCGTGTTTTCGCCGCCTCTCGCATGAGCTTGCCTGTGATGCAGCTCCAAATGGCGTGGGTCGGATCGATTCCATTCTTCGTGAGACCAATTACATATTGTGCATTTGTACCCGTCTCTTCTCAGAACCTTTGTTTTAACCGGGTCTGAAATATGTCGATCATGCTCGGGACTTTGTCTATCAGCCTCCAACAAATAAACACCTATTTCAAGATCAGGTCTGCCTGTATTTCTTGTGACAATAGGCCAACCATATTCAGTCCGTAGTTCTCTCACTCTTCGTGCCCATTCCGACCTATCCTTAGCAAGGTATTTTAATTCTTCCCCGGTAACCTTCTGGCCTACGTTTTGTCTCAAATATTTTAATATCTTATCTCGTACTGCTATGTTTTTCCTTCTAATTTCGTTTGCCAAGTGCCAACGATGTGCCGCATCTCTGTCTTGATTGACGGCAAGCAAAATATAATCAGACGGCCCAATCAATGTTACATCGACTTCAGGAAGAGGGAATTCGTTTTCTTCAGCCATTTGACGAGCAGTCAAGCCGCTTACAATCGACCATCCAAATTGCACCTTGAGTTCTCGGACTCTTCGAGCATATTCCTGAATGCCGGAAACAACGAGTAACTCATCACCGCTGATGATAACGCCGGGATATTTAATAAAATAATGAAGGATTCTGTCTCGGGCGCTTCGAGCTATAGCTGAAGGAATTAAAGATTTCCCTAAATCTCTTAAATGGCGAAAGCAGGGGATAAGAGCACGGACTTTTTTTCGTAAATTATCGGATTGTAATTCCTCTTCAAAGTTCGATATCAACTGTTGAAGCTGTTTTCTAATTTTTTCAGATTCCATGTACGGTTTTTATGTTTTCTTCAAGAAATGACAGGAGATACCCTTTCAACTTATCAATATCGTGAACTTCGCAAGTCCAAATCACAAGAACCTTCCAGCCTAACTCTTGCAATTTTTTAATGTTCTCAGCATCTCTTTTTATATTGTTATCCAACTTTTCATTCCAGAATTTTTTATTTGTCGTAGGACGCTTAGACCTCCTGCAATTCATATGACCATGCCAAAAGCACCCATGAACGAATAGGACCTTTTTGTGTCTTGGCAATGTAATATCAGGTTTTCCCGGCAAATCCTTCCTGTATAGTCTAAACCGATATCCCAACGTATGAAGCAGAGAACGAACGATTAATTCCGGCTTGGTGTCTTTGCCGCTTACGCGCGACATAATTTGACTTCTTTTTTCTCTTGAGAAGACATCCATTGTTTGGCCCTTTGCTCAAGCAACAATCTGACAATATCCGCCACCCGAGCAGCCAATAGGGGAGGCACGGCATTTCCAATTTGTTTAGCAATTTCTATCTTTGAACCAAGAAAACGAAAATTGTCTGGAAAACTTTGAAAGCGTGCCGCTTCTCTATGTGTAATGGGCCTATGTTGTTCAGGATGCAAATAACGACCTTTTTCCGGTTTAAAAAATTCTGTGCGGATTGTAACTGAAGGTTTGTCCCACCAAAGCCTTCCAAATAGGTCGGTTCCACCGGTCTTTTTCCTAATCCAGCATTTTGGCGTTAACTCTGGGGCAATCCGCTGCAAGTCAAAACGATTCATTCCTTCGTTAGGAATAGCCCTGTATCTTTTTCTGCTTAATTCCGTAGGATTTCTTCCAAAATGCAAATCAAGCGGTGGTGGGATATCTCGAATCTCAGTCCCTACGGGAGCCGGCAAGTCGCCGATAGCATCTCGTACCGTTCTCCAACGTTGAGGCTTCGGCAAATATGTTCCACCGTTAAAGGGGAGTTTTAGCTGATTCCCGTTTCCATTAGGATTAAAGTGCGTTTTGCGAGGAGGGAATATGACTGATGGATCTGCAAATTTACAGCCAATAATAAATGCTCGTGTACGAGTTTGAGGCACACCATAATCCGCCGCAACTAATTTATCTTGCCATACTTTAAATCCAAGTGATCGTGCCATCCCGACTATTTCCCCATGCTCAAAAGTGCCAAGCAACTGAGGGACATTTTCCATAACAAAAATTGATGCCCCGGATTTCTCGACTACCTCTAAGTAAGGCCGCCATAACTCTTTACGTAGGTCATTTTCACGATTTTTGTTTAAGAGACTGAACCCCTGGCAGGGAGGGCCACCAATTACAACGTCAGCTTTTGGTATTTCAATTTTTTTTTGTTCTAGTATCTCAACAATGTCTCCGGCAACACTATGAGGTCCGAAATTTTCATTATATGTGTCAACACAAAATTGATTGAAATCGTTTGCCCATACAGATTGGAAAGGCTGCCCGAAAGCTTTTGAAAAGCCTAATGACATTCCGCCTGCACCTGAAAACAGGTCTATGAGGCGATAACGTCTTGGATTTTCCAGCAACTCACCCGAACAGCGAGAATGATAAGTTGCTTCGTCTTCTTTTAAAATGAATGACTTGTCGATTTTTATAGTGTTTTCGATCTGATACATATCATATGCGCCTTGTCGGTAAAATTCTTTCTCCGTTAATTTGATTCTACCATTTTGGGCAGATTTTTCATCTCAGTAATTATTTGTTGGTGGCGACGAACGTATAAGGGGACACAGAGGGGACGCACAGAGGGGACAGAGTTAGAATACTTCCATTTCAATATACGACATTTTTGCGTGTCATAAATTTTATGCGGCCTGTGCATATTGCGCTGGAAAATTCTGATGAAAATAATGGA
>VAPG01001279.1_pt1 | contig 19560 bp, 18 predicted proteins | sample 3393851 | NCBI WGS metagenome assembly VAPG01 (sample SAMN08290438, study PRJNA428436) | hydrothermal vent metagenome | isolation source: Deep-sea hydrothermal vent chimney | place: Atlantic Ocean: South-mid Altantic Ridge | depth 2194 m m
ATATCATCTGGTCTGTTTGTTGCAGCCATAACAACTACCTGTCCCCTTGATTTTAATCCATCCATCAATGTTAGCAATTGGGCGACTATTCTCTTTTCTGATTGATCCTTAATTTCTTCTCGCTTTGGAGCAATTGCATCTATCTCGTCTATAAAAATTATTGCAGGCGCATTTTTTTCAGCTTCCTCAAATTTCTTTCTCAAATTCTCTTCTGAACCGCCGTGGTATTTGCTCATAATTTCAGGTCCTGCAATAGATATAAACTTCGCATCAGTTTCCGTTGCTACAGCCTTTGCTAATAATGTTTTTCCTGTTCCTGGTGGCCCAGTTAGCAAAACTCCTTTTGGCGCGCTTATTCCCAATCTCTGAAAAATATCTGGATGTTTCATCGGGAATTCGACCATCTCTCTAATTTTTTCTATCTCTTCTTTTAGCCCTCCAACATCTTCGTAATAAATATTTACACCCGAACCCTCTCCAACATCCTCAGAAATTTCTATTTGTGTTTCATCTCCTACAATTCCGAATTCTGTTTTCTTTGGCAGACATTTCGTTATAGCATACGTTAAATTACCGACGGAAGTTGGAATGATAATTTTTTGACCGATAGATACTGGAGAATCTAATAATATTTTTCTAAACTCACCGCTATTTTTTAGTTGTGCATTATAACCCTTCAACTCTTCATCTGAAAATTTTTCGTGTGGTAAAATCGATATTGTTACAGATTTTAATTTTGATATTTTATTTACCTTAGAAACTAAAACGCCCATACCTACCGAATATCCGAGAACCGACCTTGTTTCCCCGCCAAGCCCTATCAAGCCAGTTGACTCATCTCCAACCCTCAATGCCTTTAAATATACATCTTTGTCCTTTCCATTTATCTTGATGACATCTCCAGATACAATCCCTAACTTATCCATATCACTTGTCGATAATATCGCCAAATTTCTGCCGACATATCGCTGACCAGCCTCTACAATCTCTAAATTTAAACCGTCTTTCATTTTTTCAAAACAACCTCCAGTATCCCATTAGTAAAACTATAGTCTATATTTTTTCTTTTAAAATGTCCAGACAATGCGTATTTTAAACTTGAGGTTCCGTCATAACTAATTTTTAAAATCTTGTTTCCAGTATATACTCTTTCTCCATATTCATCTATACCAGACTCCTCGACGATTTCAACAGAATCTATCTTTTTCCCGGAAAAATCAAATATCAATATCTTCTTTTTCGCCGTATCTATTGAACTTAGGAGAAAATTATTTGTCTCTCTCGAATTATCAAATCCGCGTTCAGGTTGCCTAACTCCGCCTAAGAGCTGATTAAATATATCTTCTATGCCGCCGAATGAACTATCACCTACCATCTTATCTTGTATAACTAATCTCCGAATTTAATAAAGCTTTCGCTGATTTTAAATATTTTGATTCCATTTTCTTGTATTGGTCCTGAGATGATTCTGAAACTGACGGCAAAACCTTATCCATTGCTTTGTCAAAATGTCTTGCAGAAACCTTTTTCGCTTCTATATCTTCTCTTAATGCAAGCATCGCTGCCTCCCTAACGAGCGATTCTATGTCTGCTCCAGTATACCCTTTTGTTTCATTCGCCAACTTATCTATGTTCACATTTTTATCTAGTGGCATATTTTTAGTGTGAATTTTAAAAATTTGTAGTCTCCCTTCTTTGTCTGGGACGGGTACATAAACTATCCTATCAAATCTTCCAGGCCTCATCAATGCTGGATCAAGAATATCTGGACGGTTAGTCGCTCCAATTACAATTACATTTATCAAATCTTCAATTCCGTCCATCTCTGCTAAAAGTTGATTTAGAACATTTTCCGTAATCCTTCCGCCTGCGTTTACTCCTGCCCCACGCCTTCCAGCCAATGAGTCTATTTCATCAAAAAAAACAACACATGGAGAAACTTGTCTTGCTCTCTCAAAAACTTTTCTTACTCCCTCTTCAGATTTACCGACCCACATACTCAATAAACTTGGTCCTTTAATCTGTATAAAATTTGCCTCGGATTCATTTGCAACAGCTTTTGCCAACAATGTTTTTCCTGTTCCGGGTGGGCCATAAAGCAAAACTCCTTTTGGCGGCCTTATTCCCATTCTACTAAATGATTTTGGATATTTTAATGGCCATTCAACAGCCTCTTTTAAATTTCTTTTAACCTTATCCACTCCACCAACATCATTCCATTTCGTATTTGGAGTCTCAACTAAAACTTCTCTCATCGCAGATGGTCTCACAATTTTTAAAGCTCTATCAAAGTCTTCAATGTCTATACTTAATTTATTCAAAATTTTCTGCGGAATTTCCTCATCATCTTCTAAATTAAATTTATGCAAATTCCTCCTAAGAACAATCATAGCAGCCTCCTTACACAACGAATTTATATCAGCCCCAACAAATCCGTGTGTCTTTCTTGATATATTATTGAGCATTCCTTGCACACAAATTGACCTTATTTTTTCTTGGACACTATGTCCTAATTTTCGTATTATTTGTTCATTAGAAATTTGATCATCGTCCAATGTTCCTAATATCTTTTCTAAATCACTAATATTGTTCTTTATTTCATCTATGTTTTTATTTTCTTTTTGTTTCTGTATCTTTTGTAATTCTTCTTTAATTGATTTAATTTCCAATTTGATATATTCTTTTCTTACGGGTGCAGTTATTGGCATTCCTCTTGTGTGGATTTTTAGAATTTGCAATCTCCCATCTTTATCTGGAACAGAAATCTCAACCTCTCTATCAAACCTACCCGGACGCCTTAATGCTGGGTCAAGTGCATTCGGTCTATTCGTCGCACCGATAACAACAACCTTGCCTCTTGATTGAAGCCCATCCATCATTGTCAATAATTGAGAAACAACTCTTCTTTCAACTTCTCCTCCAGCATCTTCCCTTTTCGGCGCCAAAGAATCTATTTCATCAATAAAAATAATTGACGGCGAATTCTTCTCGGCTTCATCAAAAATCTCTCTAATCTTTTTTTCAGATTCACCATAAAACTTTGACATAATCTCTGGGCCATTTAATAAAATAAAATGTGCTTCAGATTCATTCGCTACTGCCTTTGCCAATAGTGTTTTTCCTGTTCCTGGTGAACCATAAAGCAAAACTCCTTTTGGTGGTTCAATTCCAAGACGCATAAATATTTCTGGACGCTTTAATGGCAATTCTACCATTTCTCTAACTTTTTTAACCTCGTCAGTCAATCCACCTATATCTTCATAAGTTATTGACGGTAGTGATTCTTCCGAAATCTCTACGGCTTTTGGACTTAGTGTTATTTTGGTATTTTCACCGATAACACAGGGTTGATTTGGAACGGTAGATACAACTGCAAAACGAACTTGAGTCAGCCCGCCTGGCATTCCACCGAAACCCATCTGACTAAAAATTTCTCCAATATCTGCACCAAACATATCCTCTGACATTAAATCTTTTTTTCTTTGCGAGCCACCCATAACAATAATATCTCCCTTATTTACTGGCTTCCCCAAAAGTCCCCGCTTAAAACCATCTGGGTCTGCCTGAATGACAATCCCTTTTTGAGCAGGCGCAATCGTTATTTTTTTCGCCTCAACGAGTTCTTTTTTTCTTATTTCAACATTTTCTCCAATTCCAGTTTTTGCATTCTTTCTCGTGACACCATCCATTCTAACAATACTTTCGCCCCTGTCCGCCGGATAGGCCATATCAACGACGGAATAAGTTTCCCTATTTCCTTTAATAGAAATTATATCACCCCTGTCAACCTCTAACTTCCTCATTAATTCTGGGTCTATTCTAACTACCCCCTTATACGCGTCATCTACCAGTGTCTCGACTACCCTTAATTTAAAACTTATATTTGACTCTTTTTTGTTTACCATTTAAAATCTAACGAAAGCCTCCCAAAATCTTCCATACAAAGCTTAACCATATCATTCATTTTTGTCTCCTGCTCGCTCATGAAATCAATAATTTCTCTCGGAATTGAAATTGCATAACTATTCCCAATATAACGCAATTTAACCTGAAATTTTTTCTTCTTAATATTTTGAAAGTCCGAATACTCTTTTAAATCTTCTGGATGGATTGTCTGATTCCCACAAATCATACATTTTGCCGCCCTAAGTTGAAACCCATTTCTCACAATAGAAATTTTTTGCATTTTTTTATTGCAATCCTTACAGAGTATTGTATTATCAAATATATCTGACATGTGTATACATGGAGTATATACTTTATAAATATTACGGTAATTCAAAGACAAAAAAATTCTCAAGGAAAGTTGTTGCATAAGTCCCGGACGGCAAAACAAAATTCAAAACAATCTTTTTTGAACCTTCAAATTCTTCGTCATCGGTAATCTCAACTTCAAGCTCTTCAACCTCGGTCACCGCTTTTCTAAACGAGCCTTTAACTCTCAAATAAGGAATCTCTTTTATATTGAAATCTTCAAGTTTAAGATTATGCTTTGCCAAAACTGCCTGCTCTATTTCACCAAGACGTCCCTGAAAAAATCTGGTTTTATATCCGACGAGTAAGCAACTTTTTTGCCCATCTTTTGTAAAATCAAGACCTTCATTTAATGCTATCTCTAGAATATCATTAAAAATTTTTGATTGAACAGAATGGATAAACATTAACATATTTTTTCGCTCGGATTTTTTAATTGCACCAACAAAATCGCCCGGCCTCCTCGCTAAATAATATAAAATTTGTTTCTCTAATTTTAGGTAGGGCGGAAAATATTTCGCAGCTTCGACAAAATTCTTTTCTTTTCGAAGTTTCAATCTGGCTTCATTAACAACATCCTGTTCATTACTGACCTTGTCTGCACCAGCGGATGCCATCTGGGCAGGAGATATGCCCTTGAATGTTCCAACATCTGTTAAAATCGCCCAAATCGCTTCTTCAAATTTTGTTTTTAGAATTAACCTCCCAATTTTGACGTTGTTCCCCCGTGAGCCAAATCTTTGCAGTCCAAAATAGTTAGGAAACCATTTCATCCCACGAATATGTTTAACAATTTTCATCGCATCCCTTTTATCTAAATCACGAAGCACAATTTTAAAACGATTAGCTTCAAGGTATCCCATTTTTATTTTTCGTTTATTCCACTTAAAATTTTTCAAAATAATTTTAGAATGCCTGAACGCTTTTAACTTCTCAATATCAGGCTGAAAAATTGAAATTCTTTGAGATGTCCATGCTCTTTTATCCTTCGTCCCAGCATAGCCAATAGCGTCGATATTTTTTCCCAAAATCCTTGAAACATCTTTAATCGCAGAGAAATGATCAATATTCCGTTTCTCCATTTCACACCATAAAAAATCTTTTGGAGATTCCAAATCTAAGTTTCCAAAATCAGGCATCTTCTCAGAATCAAATTTTTCAGAAATCTTAGCACCCCATTTGTCTCCAATTTCCTCCACGATAAAGTCATCAACCTTGTATTTTAATTTGGCGGGAATAATCTCAATTTCTTTCATAAATTAATCCCCTCTAATCTGGTCACTCATAAAAAAAACTTTGTTTGAATTAACTTCATAAATCTTTGAATTTTCCTCAAAAACGGCAACAGCCTCGGGCAAAGAAAATTTACCAACGATTCCAACTTTTGAATAAATGATATATGTAAAAACTCTTTCTTCTCCCGCGTTCAAATCTCCAATGTGCCAATGAACTCGTCTGCTCTCAATATCAATTTTATCAGGCTTAATCATCCCAAACTTTTTATAAATTTTTACAATTGGCGGAACCTTATCTATTAAAGTAACATTCTCCACATCTTTCTTTGCTTTCATCGATAACATAACTTTTAATGCAAATTCTCCATTTTTTGTCTTTACATGAGAAACTGATTTATTCAACTCAATCTTTGTCTCTGAAAATCTTTTAAATCCAAAAAGAGCCAAGACCGCAAAAATTATTACAAAAAACGGTAAAATATAATTCGTTTCCGCCTTCACCACATACGCTTCCGTCGGATTTAACCCATCTTTTACCCAAATATATTTAACGAGTAATCCGTCTCGCTCAACCGTCGTCGGTTCGATATTAAATGTAGTAAAAAGTCTTGAAAAGATATTACGGGTAATTTCTATTTTAGTATTTTCTAAAACATTCCCGACATTCACCTTCGTTATCGTATCAGTTCTAACCAAAAAACCCGATTTGTCCTCGGTAGATGTTATCCCCTTTTTTATTCCAATATATAAATTGCCGTTTATTTTCTCATCTCCTTTTTTGGTTTTGAAAACAGATTTTATCACATAAACACCTGCTTTTGTTTTTCTTAATTTATCAGAATTAACATTAACAGAAAAATTCAATCTCTCGTTAGGTCCTAAGTCAAATGTTTTTTTAACATTAAAAAGAATTGAGGAAAAACTTGCGGTCAAATTTTTAAGACTTGCTGAATTTTTGTTCTGGACATAAAAAGAAACTTTGCCCGACGCTGTATCAATAGAATCGGAACCGACTTCAATTACATCTTTGAGATTCACTAAATTAATTAGCATTCTTTTCGGAAACTTTTCTACCCCTCGGTGATTTAAAATATAACTAAATGAATAATACCCATTAACATTAAGATTCGACATCGGGGTCATCGTAAAATGCTTTACAGCAGAGCCATTATTAATTACAAAAGTCCCAGACGGCTGAATTGAAATGTCCGCCAAAGTGTAAAGATTATAAATCCCTGCAGGTGCATTCATAATATTCAGTGTCAAATTAATTGAATTTTGAACACCCTTGACGATAACATTTGTGCTATATTCGGGATGCATTTCCAAAGCAGAAACCATACTAATACATAATAATCCAACGACCAAAAATAATGACAATTTATTCATAGAATATCATATCAAAATTATTTTATAAACATTGTTGTGATTAAGGTTATTGTGCCGGAATCCTAAGAAATGCCTTCGTGTCCTTAATCATATCCTTAACATCATCTTCTAAATCGTCCTCATACTCGTCAATCGCATCTCTGATTATATACGCTTCATATATAGACCTTAAAAATTTCCAAAATGCTTTATCTTCCCACCTACTCTCATAATCCTTGATAATAGTTCCCTTGAAAACTATTTTTACCTCACCTTTGTTCACCTTAACCTTCTTACCATCAATCTCAACTTCAGCGTCAGTCATCCCCAAAATATGCCAATCCAATTGTATATGATACATAAAATAATCTGTAACTTTTTTCTTCGCGACCCATTGTATAATAATCTCTTTTCCATTCGCGGCGAGTTTCTCTTCGTATTTGTTCTCCTGAACTTTATAATCATGATCCCTGAGCCAATTAAAAGTCATATCATAAAGCCCCTTGTAATTCCAGTATCCCACCTGCTTTACCGTTGCTTTGTAAACATCTTTTTTCTGCGTCATAAGAATTATAGAATAAATGAATATATAAATGTTTTTGGAGCTCAACAGACTTAATACAATAAAATCTTACAAGTATTTTACCTCACTATCCAAACTTAATTACCTTTTATCGTAACAAGATTCACAAAGCCATTGTGCTTCGTCCTTATATAAAATATCATATACACCGCACTCCTCACATATTCCTTGCTCTCGTGGAATCCCACCGTTATTACTCCGTTTAAGCTTCTCTGTTTCTTCCTTAATTTTAATTGTCTCAGCTATCATTTGAAATAACCCTGGGTCAATCTTCAAAATATCATTTGTCGTCAACATCCCAATTAATTTGCCTCTCTCTACGACAGGCAACCTCCTAATCTTTTTTTTCTTAAACCTTTTTAATGCATCAACCACATCCGCCGATGGCTTAATTGTAACAACTCTCCGTTTCATCAAATCTTTTGCAAAAATATCACTCATATCTTTTTTAGATGATTTCTTAAATATCGCCCAAACCATATCCTTCTCCGTCAAAATTCCCCTGAGTTTTTCGCCCTCCTTAATAATTAAACTCCCAACGTGTCTTTTCACCATCATTCGCGCGCACTGCTTCAAACTTGTATCTGGCGAGACATGGACAAAATTCCGAGTCATCAATTCTCCAACTTTCAATCCCATTTTCATTTTAATATAAAGTAGATGAAGTTTAAATAATTTTGGGGGAGTTCGAACATACTTCCTAAACCCCCTCTCAATCACAATAATTTTTATAAACAGTTCGGAAATATATTTATATGGTAGATAATATTGTCCCAGAAGATGGAAGCAGAATGATTGGAAGGGATGCCCAAAGAAACAATATCTTGGCTGCACGAGTAATCGCCGAGACCGTAAAAACGACGCTGGGACCAAAAGGAATGGATAAAATGTTGGTTGACAGAACTGGCGGAATTACAGTCACTAACGACGGCGTCACGATTTTGGACGAGATGGAAATTGAACATCCTGCGGCGAAAATGGTTGTTGAAATTGCGAAGACACAGGAAAAAGAAGTCGGCGACGGGACAACAACCGCAGTTATGCTCGCTGGGAAACTTCTGGAGAATGCCGAAAAATTATTAGATATGAAAATCCACCCGACGATTATCACTCGGGGATACCGATGGGCAGAAGAGAAATCACAAGAATTTCTAAAAGAGTTATCAATTGAAATTAATTCTAAAGATGAGTTAATGAAAGTCGCACAAACAGCGATGACAGGCAAAGGGGTAGAATATTTGAAAGAGAAATTCGCTAAAATAATTGTTGAGGCGATTGAAATTGTTTCAGAGGAGGGTTCGGTAAATATAGACGACATTAAAATTGAAAAACAAAAAGGACGGGCGATTGAAGACTCTGAACTAATTAAAGGGATTGTCTTAGATAAAGAACGAATAAATTTGGAGATGCCTGTTCATGTTGATAATGCAAAAATAGCGTTAATTGAAGAAGCATTAGAAATCAGGGGACCAGAAACAGAGGCGAAAATTTCGGTTTCAACACCAGACCAATTACAGAATTTCTTAAATCAAGAAGATTCAATTCTCAGGTCAAAAGTTAATAAAATTAAAGAGTCTGGAGCGACAGTTCTTTTTGTCCAAAAGGGTGTTGATGAATTAGTCCAATACTATCTGGCAAAAGCAGGGATTTATGCGGTCAGAAGAGTAGCAAAATCAGATATGCAAAACTTGGCGAAAGCAACTGGCGGGAGAATAGTTTCAAAATTAAGCGAAATCACCGAGGACGATTTAGGATATGCCGACTATGTAGAAGAGCGGAAAAACAACGATGAAGGTATGACTTATATAATGGGTTGTAAAAATCCGAAAGCATTGACAATTTTAATTAGGGGGGGGACAGAACATGTTATTGACGAAGTTGAGCGAGCAACCCGAGACGCGTTGGGCGACATTGCAGTAACGCTAAAAGACTCAAAAGTCGTTTCTGGGGGCGGAGCAATTGAAATTGAATTATCAAAAAAGTTGAAAGAATTTGCTTCTGGATTAAATGGACGAGAAAGATTAGCAGTTGAAGAATTTGCTTCGGCACTTGAATTCATTCCGACGACTTTGGCAGAGAACGCAGGAATGGATCCTATCGATGTCTTAACAGAACTTCGGGCAAGTCATGACTCCGGAATGAAAAACACTGGATTAAATTTATTTAACGGGAAAATTGAAAACAATTTAGCAAATGGAATAATTGAACCATTAAGAGTAAAAACTCAGGCAATTGCATCTGCCTCAGAAGTCGCAATAATGATTTTAAGAATTGACGATGTCATCGCAGCAAGAAAAACCACTGGAAACTCTGGGAAACTTGGAAATATGAGAGGTTATGAATAATGAGAAAAATTTTAGAATCAAAGGTTTTGAAAGAGGGAGCATGTATTCCAATCTTGTGGGGCGAAGAGAGAACCACTGGAGTGATTACCAGCTTTAGCGATGATTATATAATGGCTTTAATGAAAAAAGAGGAAGCAATATATCAAATTCTTTATAATGTGATAAGTCCACATAATATTCGTGGAAAAAGAATCGGATTAAAAAGAGGTCAGGTTGCAATAGAGATAGAATCTGTTTTATCTCATTCTCCAAACTCTGAGGCATATTTTGTTCATAATTATATATTAAACAACAGCCGTACATAAATTTAAATATAATATTTTTTTGATTATTTCATGCGTGATTAGTTTAGTGGTAGAACATATGGTTGCCAATCATGGGACGGGGGTTCGATTCCCCCATCGCGCATTTTGAATTTAAGTTCCCAATTAGACATAACCCAACAATCCTTAAAAACCATCTTTCCCTAAATTCTTTATGACGCACATAAAAAAAATGGTGATGCACGGCTTTAAGTCATTTGCAAGAAAAACCGAACTCCCTTTTGACAATTCAATGAATGTTATCGTCGGACCAAACGGCTCGGGCAAATCAAACATAACCGACGCGCTCTGCTTCGTTTTGGGCAGACTATCAATTAAATCAATCAGAGCAGCGAAGGCAGCGAATCTACTTTTCTCGGGAAATAAAATATACAAAGGTGCGCAGGAGGCAAGTGTTGAACTGGTATTTGACAATTCCGACAAAACATTCGCAGTAGATTCACGGGAAATTTCTATCAAAAGAATTGTAAGAAAAAATGGACAATCAATCTATAAAATTAACGGACAGACGAAAACACGACAAGACATTATTGAACTTATGGCACAGGGTGGAATTGACCCGAACGGTTTTAATATCATACTTCAAGGCGAAATTCAATCTCTGGTAAAAGCAACCCCAGAGGAAAGACGGAAAATTATTGAGGAAGTAGCAGGAATTTCAATTTATGAAACAAGAAAACAAAAATCACAAAAAGAATTAGAAAAAACCGACGAGAAACTGAAAGAAGTATCAGCAGTTTTGAAGGAGCGGACAGCTTACCTAAAAAATCTTGACAGAGAAAGACAAGAAGCAATATCATATAAAAAATTAGAAACTATAATTAATCAGTGCAAAGCGACACTAATCTCAAAAACTAGGAAAAACAAACTCAAAGAAATTGAAGAAATTGAAGAAATGATTGAGGATAATGGCTCTAAAATCGAGAAACTTAAAAAACAAATGAGCGAGAAGAATTTCGAAGTGGATAAATTACGGAACAAGATTTTAGTTGTGAATAAGCAAATTCAATCCTCAACCAGCGATGAGCAGGAAGTTCTGCACAGAGAAATATCTGACTTAAAAGCTGAACTCGCTGGATTAGATGTCCGACGTGAGAATTTTGAGAACAGAGTTTCGCAGGGGAAAGATAAAACTATATATTTGAGAAATAAAATTCAGGAATTAAATGAGGAGATGTCAAAAATTAAGGTCGCCTCACCCGAGATAAAAGAGCAGCAGAAACAACAAAAAATTCTTCAAGAAAAATTTGATATTTTAGAGAAACAGCGACGAGAGTTTTATATTCTGAAATCTGATTTATCAACTATTGAAAATGAAAAGACGCAAAAAGAAAGATTTTTGATTGAATCTTCAAAAGAAATTCAATTGATTGAACAGACGGTTGCGTCCCTACTTAACGAGATAAAATATTCGAAGTCTGTTTCTGAGAGCGTAGAACTAAAATCAGCGACGCTGTTAGAAATTAATAGAATTTTGAACGAGATATCAAATAAAGAAAAAGAAATTTTAGAAGAGGAAAAAAGAAATGCTATTTTAGAAATGGATGTTAAGCGAGAAGAAAAATTAAAATCAAATGTTTCACAATTAAAATCTTGCCCTGTTTGTAAGCAGGATGTTGGGGAAGGGCACAAAGATAAAATAGCAATGGAGGCAAATGAAAAAATAGCGTCCACAAAATCAGAAATTGAAAAAAATTTAAAGTTAAGAAATGAAAGTTCAGCAACTACAAAACGCCTAAAAGATAAATTGACATTATTAAGAATAAAATTAAATGAAATGGATATCGACCAAATCAAACTGAAAAATTCAGCAGAAAAAAAAGAACAAATAAAAAAAATCATAGAAAGTCAGAAAGAATCAAAAATGGAATTGGTTTCAATAAATAAAAAATTACACTCGCTGAGGAATAATTATGAAACACTAAAAGATATAGAAGACGATTATGACGATATTAGATTAAGATTACAGGAAGTTTCATTTGTTGATATGGATGTGGATACTGAAATTGTGATAAAAAAAAGAGAAATAAATAGATTGTCTGTTGAATTAAAATCTACTGAGAGGGATATTGAAGGATCGGAGATAGAACTGCGAAAAATAATGTTGCGAATTACAGATGCAGACAGAAGAGCCGCAAAAAAAGAAATTGAAGAAAAAGAGCTTTATGAAAAAGCACAGAAATTTTTTGACCAAAGAAATGAATTACAAGATATGCAGAAGGTTTTAGAAACTGATATAATTGGAATTCAACATACAATAAGAAGCTTTGAGGATAAAATTAATCAAAATAAAATTCAGAAAGCACAATTTTCTGCACAAATTGATTCTTTAAATTCAGAATTAAATGAATTTGGACAAATAGAACTTCTCACGGCAACGACGGAACAGATTAAAGAGCGACTTCAAAAATCACAATTTAAAATTTCACGACTAGGTAATGTAAATATGAGAGCATTAGAAGCATTTGATAAAATTGGTGAGCAGGTTAAATTGATAGAAGAGAAAGTTGAGACAATCCTACGGGAGAAAAATGAGATTCAAAGAATTGTCGCCGAAATTGATAAAAAGAAAAAGAAATCGTTTCTCACAACACTGATTGCCATTAATGAATACTTTACGAGAAATTTTATGCAACTTTCAAGAAAGGGCGAAGTATTTTTAGAACTTGAAAACAAAAAAGAGCCATTTGATGGTGGGTTGAATATTATTGTTAAAGTTTCTCGTGGCAAATATTTCGATGTCACCTCGCTTTCCGGCGGAGAAAAAACGGTAGTCGCTCTTTCGCTAATATTTGCAATTCAGGAATACAGGCCATATTGCTTTTATGTTTTTGACGAGATTGATGCGGCTTTGGATAAACACAACACTGAATTGCTGGCAGCATTGATAAAAAAGTATATGACGACAGGGCAATATATTGTTATAACCCACAACGACACATTGATGTCGGACGCTAAAAGTTTATACGGCGTATCAATGCAAGAAAATATTTCAAAGATTGTTTCTCTGAAAATCTAAAATTAATAAAAATAAAAATCCGCCCCCGAAAATGGGGGCAATTATAAAAATAAAAATAAAAATTATTTTGTTTAGTAGTAACTTGTTTCTACTTCTTCAGCTGGTTTTTCTTTTCTTGTTAAAAGTACAACCAAGATAGCCAAGAGAGCAACAAATATAATCGCAAGGATTATCGTTATAGCAACAACAGAGTCAGAAGTTGAACTTCTAACAACGTTTGCGCCAAAAACAGTTTGTTTACCGTCGACACTTACTGAGAATGTATGAGTTCCAACAGTCGCATCTTCCACAGCGTGAGCCGTGATAGAGATTGTCTTACTTGCATCTGGTCCAACAGTAATCACTGAAGGCGCCGACACATTCAAGGAATCTCCTGAAGTAGTCCTAATGTTGAAAGCTTTTACATCGTTCGCAGAGTTAACAATAATTAAATTATAAGTTATTGTCTCTCCTGCACTCAAATCTTGATTCTTTGCAGTAGTCAATACTAAGGTCGAAGCAATATTGCTGACACTAATTAATTTCTTAATTGTGGTTTCAGCGTCGCTGTTGTAGGCCTTAATATCCAATTCGTAGACACCAGATTTAGCATCCGCTGGAATCTTCAAGTATACCGTTTTAGACATAGAGTCTTCTTCGTTATCGTATCCAACATAACTTTCCGCAGGGATTAAATCGCCCACATAACCTTGTGAGGAAACACCCAATGCTGGAATTGAAGCAACAACATATGTATCATCCATTCTATCATAGCCAGTGTTTTTTACAACAATAGCGACAGGAACAACATCATCCGTTGAAACTTTTGTAGAATAGTCAGCAGATAAGATTTCGAAAGTATAAGACTTTCTTTGCATACTAATGGTATACTCTACAGAATCTTTATTATCCTTTGAACTAACCTCTACATAGAGAGTGTATTTCTCGGACAAATCTTTGGAGTCAGAAGGCAACTTTAACGACAAGAGTTTAGTATATGTATTGCCACTCTCAATGTCGAATCTACTTGTTGAAGCAGAAACGTCATCTCTATAGCCATCCATATAAACTTTTACTCTAACGTCACTGACATTCTCCAGAGCGTTAAATATAACTCTCACAGGAACAACATCGCCAACCGAGCCAGCCATCGTAGTCCCAGTAGATAGTGCCACACCGTTAAACTCTGTATTTGTTATACTCGCCAAATTTTCCGAAGCAGGAATTGTGGATATATGAGATACTGGAGCATGGTATATCGGAAAAGATATTTCCGGAATATAAACCGGCGGCATGTAACTACAACGATACTGAGGTGCTGTTGGATTATGTGTAATGCATCCAGAAGCAAGAACTACAGTCATTAGAGTCAAAACTGCAATAACAGGAATCAAAAGCATATTTCTTTTCATGTTTTTCATTTTAAATTTAGTTAATAATTTAATTAACAGAAGCTATTTAAACTTTACTATTGTTGTAATTATCGAGAGACGAAAAGGTTTAAAAAGTATACTTCCGTATACGAACTATTGTAAAAAATAGTAACAAAATAATGGCAAGAAAAAAAACACATAAAGGCAAAATCACGACGATAAAACTATTGGAAGAAACAAAACTTCGTATAGAAAAACTTAGAGAACACAAGCGAGAATCCTATGATGACATTTTACGAAAAATCCTATATGTTTTAAATGTCGCAAGAGATGACCCAGACAAAGCAAAAAAGATTTTAGAAAGAATTTCGGATTTGAGACAAAGAATGCTTGACGATGAGAAACAACAAAAAAAGAGTTTGGAAAAAGAAAATAAGTTGGAGTAAATATGGCTGGAACAAAGTTGATTAAATTAGATTTGAATGAGGCTGATGAACTATATGGTTGGGAAATGCATAAAAACCCTATTGTAATTTCTGCCATGAGAGAAAGTATAAAATTAGGACAATATTTCCCTGCCGTTGATATTGTCAAGAGCGAGGATGGAATTTACCAAATACTTACAAGGAATGTTTTTAACGCAACTAAAAATTATGGAGGACATAATCGATCATTTTCACATTATAAAGAAAAAACACCATTATTATGTAGGTTATGGGAGGAGAATACGGACGATGTGGAGGACATTAAATTTCGTCCGATAAAAGAAATTAAACTAGACGGTGAATTAAACAATTATCAACTTAGGAACACTTTGCTTCATCTTCCGCCATATATTGCTAAAGAATTTTGCAGAAAAAATAAGTTATTTCCTGAGTATTATTTATATTAAACCCACCATCACAAATTATCCCAAATCTTTTTCCCGACGATAGAATCGCCGACGGGGTCGGGACTTTCACAGATTAAAACAATTTCTTTATCTAATTTCTTTAAAAATTTCAAAACTTTTTTCCAGTCAGCAACGGGCGTCACCACATGTCTCTTTTCTCCCTTTTCTCCATACTCAATCCCAGAAAAGTGAATGTGCCACTTCTTCATTTTAAAAGCTTCTTCTATTTTATCAAACTCATATTTGCCATATCTCGCCAAAACATGTGCAATGTCGATACATGCTCCGCAACCCGTCGTCTTGACTAAATCGGAAATCTCATCAATTGAACCAAAAACATTTATCTTACCCATAACTTCCGGACATAACTCCACATCCCACTTTTTTTCCTTAATTATATTCTGCATTTCAATTATGCTTTTCTTGATTTTGACACTTGCCTCGTCAGGACTCATTCCAGAATAAAATCCAGGATGAAATATTACTCTTTTCGCCCCGAGCCAACTTCCAACCTCGCAACATTTTAATATCCTTTCCTTTGATGCCTCAATTTTCTCCTCATCCTTAGAGTTCAAATTAACATAATATGGTGCGTGTATTGACAAAAAAATCCCGAGTTTTTTTGCCACTTCCCTAATTTTCTCAGCGTCCTTTTTTTCTTTAATGTATGGACCATAAGTAAAAGCAACTTCTGCTGCTCTCAGCCCTAATTTATAGAACTTATTTAAATTAGAAACAGCATCCTTCACTGCACCAATACCAGAGGGACCAAATTTAATAACTGACATCAATTGGCTCCCGATACATTCAGCATACCTAAATTAATTTTCCCAATATTCTGGACCAAATAAGTATGCAGTTTTTTTATTATTAAATCCTGCAAACCCTCTTTTAGTAATCCGTGGCAATTTCCTATGTCACTCTCGGGCAACATTACCACTCCCTTCGGCAAAATACATACCATTTTTTGTTTTTCTAATTTTGCAGAATCACTGTTGTCCAAATCTCCCTGTAGCAATTGGACATCAACCTCACAACCTGTATTAGAACTACCGACGATGGTGTATCCGAAAATCATATCTGTTCCGCCGATAAATTTCGCCCGATTACAATTCGCCAGATGCTGATTAAAACATTTCCAAGTCGTGCAGTTTGTATAACTAAAAAACAGCGACAACACTATCAAAAATAAAACAACTAAAAGTCCTACAAAAATAATCAATCTCCAATTAATTTTCTTTTTATTAGCAGAACCTTGTATTCTGCCAATTTTCATGTCTCCTCTCATCCCTTATAAAATAAACCGAGGTATATAAAAGTTTTCAAAAGTAAAAAACAAAGGGGACAATGCCCCAAAAAATTAAAATTATAATGAGACTAATTGAATATTCGTCTCTGGAATTTTACCGAATGTCTTTGCTGCAACAGCTCTTGATTTCAACTTTTCCGCAGCTTTAATCACAGATTCAGATGCAACTGAAATTACTAAAACAAAAGCATCTTCCGCACTAACTGAACCCAATCTTGAAACTGAAATGTTTTTAACAATTTCTAAATTGTCGTTGACAACCAAAACATTTTTTCCTTTGATTTCAGAAGCAAGATATCTAAGTTTTGAAATATCATCGTCAGATAATTTTCTTCGTTCAATATCTTCTGCAGGTTCTATATTTCGCTGAATAGTTTTGCGAGAAAGTGAGCCTACGCCCGACTTGCCTAAAAAAACCCTTGTTGGAACTTTTTTTCTGAGAGCTTGTAGTAATTCTTTTCCTGCTAACTCCTCAACTTCTTTCCCGTCGGGGGCAGTTGCGATATAAGTCACATTCGCATTATCAGATACATTTTTAGCAATTAACTTTCCGCCCCTGTCGCCGTCGACAAATAGCGTAATCTCTTTCGTTTTGCTTAAAGTCGCAATAGTTTTGGGAAATCGTGTTCCCTGCATTCCAATAACATTCTTAATTCCGTGTTTTAACATATTCACAACATCTGCTCTACCCTCAACTACAATAAGTTCTTTTTCTGCGTCAATATTCGGACCTGCCGCTAAACCCTCACTACCGTATTCAACAGCCTTAGAAGTTCGGGCTGATTCTCTGAGCTCTGTTCCCATCTCGGTAGAATCCATTCCTTCATTCTTAATTCCAGCAAGTAAAGCTTTCGCTCTTTCCATAATATAGTCACGCTTTGAACCTCGAACATCGCTTATGTCTCTGATTGTTATCTTCGCATCAGTAGGACCAATTTTATCAATGGTTTCCAAAGACGCGGCAATAATTGTTGTTTCTGTTTTGTCAAGAGCAGACGGAATTATAATCTCTCCAGTTGTCTTACCACCCTCGGTGTTCAATTCAACTTCTATGCGACCAATCTTCCCTTCCTTCTGAAGTTCTCTTAATTCCATATCGGAACCAAGCAACCCCTCAGTTTGACCAAACAAAGCACCGATAACATCTGGTTTCTGAAACGGACCTTCCGCAACAAAATCTGCTATAATTGAATACTTGATTGATGTTGGACTAATTTTTGCCATTTTATTTTCTCCATTTAGTTAATTAGAAATACTCGCTCGGCTCTTTTGAGCCCATAAATGTAAATATGATAATCTTAATATGAATAGCAGACCATTCCTAACAATAAATAGAATAACTGCACCTTTTTAAAGATTACCATGAAAGAAAATTCACAAAACCAAAGAGAGCACAACTCTTTAACATTATCTTCCCTTTAAATTCTTTTGTATCCTCGACATAACAATAAAATCATCGGAAAAACTTATAAAGACTTTTTGTCAGCAAAGTTAAATAAAAGAGGGCAACCAACGCTCCGAAATCCACAATGGAAGACGAAGAAGAAAACCTAAACAAAGCATACGAGGATATTACAGAAGATATAGACCTTGAAGAAGATATTTAATTTTTTAGAGATAAGAACATTTCTAAATGTTTAATGTTAATGTTGTAAAAAATATCGCCTCTTTGCTTGAAACCAAATTTTGAATAAAAGTCAAAAAGATGGTGCTGTGCATGTATGTATATCTCATTAACGTCCACTTCCATATTAAACTAAAAAATTCATCAACTCAGTGCCTAGATCTTTCCCTCTAAATTTTTCTAAAATCGCAATCCGCTCTAATTTCATATTATTACCATTATTATTATTCTGGCAATACCAACGGGTTTAGAATTATAATAAACAATAGCGTGCTCCGAAGAATTATCAAGCCCATCCCTTTTTGCATATTGAGAAACATTTTGTTCGTTAATAAAAACTTCTTCTCGGATTTTTAATGCTTCATTGATGCCAATCTGGTTTTTGGTTATATGAATACCAATCATACTTGTTAAAAAGTCTTGACTTTCATAAATATTCTCACGAGTTGAAATCAGCGACGCCAATTTAAATCCCTTCCAACAATCTTGCCTCTCTAAACAGCCCAAGTGCCTTATATGTTGCCAATAATTTCTTTTTAACTTCTTCTTTCTCAATATCATCTAAATGCATTTTAATTAATTTCTCATAGAATTTCACAGCAGATGCCCTTTTCCCCTTATTTTCTAACTCTTTCGCCGATATTAAGTAAATATTTTTTCTCGCCAATTTTATTTTTGTTTTTTGCCCAGCATCTGTATCTCTTGACGCCCTGACAAACATTTCATCAGCGTCGCTGATTTTACCAAGCCGAGAAAACAGTTCCGCTGCCGTCACATAACTATCAATTTTGTCCCTGAATGAAACTTCCATTCCCGCCTTGTTTGACATCGCTCGAGCTGCTCGCTCAAACATTTTTCTCTCCTCATACAACTTTGCCAACTCTCCCCAAATAAATCTCTTAATCTCAAAATTAAATCCAGAAACGCCTATCGCAGATTCTAAATACATAATTTTATTCAAGGCCGTGTTCATTTCGGTTAATTTATCTTCAATTTCTTCAATTGTTCTTTCCCTAACTTGTATTCCCATTATAAAAATAAACAAAGATGGTTTTTAAAAATTTATATGATTGGGTGGAACTTGGTAATTCTGACTAAAATTAATAAAACAAATATTTTTGTTGGCTAATTTTTCTTTCTATTGGAAAAAGCCCGATAACACGGGTTTCTTTTTTGTAGGTTGTATTTCTTTTTTCCCAGTTGTCTATCTGTGTCATATCTCTAACCCCAGGTATAACCAAAACTGGTCTATTAAT
>VAPG01039167.1_pt1 | contig 18947 bp, 18 predicted proteins | sample 3393851 | NCBI WGS metagenome assembly VAPG01 (sample SAMN08290438, study PRJNA428436) | hydrothermal vent metagenome | isolation source: Deep-sea hydrothermal vent chimney | place: Atlantic Ocean: South-mid Altantic Ridge | depth 2194 m m
GCTATAAAAATCTTTTCTCTCATGCCTCCATGGTGGAGGATCTGCTCAAAGGGTTCGTCAGAGAAGCCTGGGTAAAGGTTTTATCGGGGCCTGTCCCCGGTCCTACCTTTTATCACGAAAAGAACCGATATGGCCGTCGATATACCTTCAAATGGTCGGTTGAAACGGCAGAATGTTGGCAAACCGGGAAAAATTCTCATGATGCGACAAAATGGGATTGCACCCTTTTAACATACTGTCTCATTTATGGGGTTCACTATATTATGGAAAAATTGCGTGAGTGGTACAACTGCTCTAATTATTTACCCGCAAGGTGAGAATACCTTGGGTATATTGTGGAGTATGATCTTATTCCGTATTAAAGTAACCTGTTAGCAGTCTTAAATTTTTCTTTGTCTGCGAGGAGAAGTCATGGAGAATATCAATATCGGCATAACGCCGACTTTGCCATCCAGAAAGGTTCAGTGGCTGATATTAGGAGGCTTGCTACTCGTTCTTTATATAAATGTTCTGCCTAAATGGGGGCATGATCTCTGGACTGATCCAAACTACTCCCATGGTTTGCTGATCCCTTTTATCTCTTTGTACCTTTTGCGTAAGAGCCTGCACGGTTTGAAAGACAGGCTGCTGTGCTGGGGCGGTTTGCCGGTGGTAATCGCTGGTCTCGGATTATTCATTGCCGGGCATATTGGAGGCGAGTTGTTTTCCAAACGTTTATCCTTGGTTATTGTTTTATTTGGCGCGGTACTTTTTCTGGAAGGCCGTACTATTGCCCGGCAGCTCAGTTTTCCCATCGGGCTTTTATTTTTTGCCGTGCCATTGCCATACATTGTTTATAATGCGGCAGCTTTTCCCCTCAAGCTTTTGGCCTCCCGGCTTGCGGCCCAGCTTTTGAGGCTTTGGGGAATGCCGGTCTTTCTTGAGGGTAATATTATAACTCTGCCACATACCACTCTGCAGGTTGTGGATGCCTGTAGTGGTATCCGCTCTTTAATGACTCTCTTTACTTTGGCATTTTTGTTGGCCTTTTTCCATCATAAAAGGTTGTGGAAACGTCTGACGGTTTTTGTGCTGGCTCTGCCGGTGGCGGTGGCGGCCAATACCATACGAGTTGCAGCTACCGGGATTCTTACTCAGTATAGTTCGGCCTGGGGGGTCGGCCCGCTGCATGAATTTGTTGGCTTGCTGGTCTTTGTCGTTTCCTTTGCCAGTCTGGCGTTCTGTTCATATCTACTGAAAGGGCGGGACGATCATGAAAATTGATAAACCATTTTTGCTTTTGTGTGGTCTGATTACAGCCGCAATTCTATATGTCAATTTTTTAGGCACGGTTAATCCTACGCCGCTGTCTAAAAGCCTGAATGATTTTCCTCACACCATCGGCAGATTCAAGCGGGTGCATACCCAGACGTTCAGTAAAAAAATTCTGGAAATAGCGGGGGTAGATAGCTATATCATGTGGCAGTATAAGGGGCCTCATGGCTATATTATTGGGCTATACATCGGCTATTACCGTGATCAAACAGAGGGCTCCATGATTCATTCTCCCAAACATTGCATGCCGGGAAGTGGCTGGGAGCCGTCTCTGGAGGGGGTGGTGAATCTGCGTGATAGACGTGGCCGGAGTTATACCATTAATCGAATGCTGTTGCAAAAGGGGACGGATAAGATGATTGCCCACTACTGGTACGAAGGCCGGGGGCGGGTGGTGGCAAATGAATATAAGGATCGGGCTTTTATGATTTGGGATTCCATCGTTAGACGCCGTTCTGATGGTGCTTTGGTGCGGATTACCGGTCCAGGTAATAATCAAAAACTGGATATAAAAAAACAGATGCAGTTTATGGCCGCCTTGATGCCGCAACTGGATAAATTTTTACCACGGTAGGATTGAAGTTTTTTGCTCTTTGTATCGTTTTACAACGGAGGAGGTCTTGGCAGCAACGGAAGTTGTCTCTAAGATGCCACATTTTTAAGCAACGATTTCTTTGATCTTGCCCCCCCCCTTTTTTATGTGAACGGTTATAGTGGTTTAGAAAAACGTTTTTTTTCTGACTACCAGAATGGCCTGATCTTTATACTGATACCGCTGGTTGGCGGTTACGAATGTAAGGGCACTGCAGCGGTGGACATCGTTGTGCCAATGAACAAATCCCGCCACTCATTTCCTGGCCTGCTGAAGGGAACATAACCCCCAACCATTGTAATGTAGCTGACATGGTATATGTACAAAACAAAATGCTGCCCGCTTCGAATGATTTGTATTATCACGGTGGTGTCGGTAGACTAAAGCATAAGCATTGGTTCAGGGAAGACATAATCTGGCACGAAGTATGCTTCTGTGATATGTAGTCGTTCATTAAAAAAATAATATAACCCATAAACGAAGGCCGAGGAGCCAAAATGTTATGCATATAGATATAAAAAAAATTAGTAGCCATAAAAAATATGATAAACTGATTTAATAGTAACCAGCCAGCATATCCAGTTTGTGACAACATAACCAAGGAGGATTCACTATGGCCTCAATTAACAAAACGAACCAACGAATGAACGAACCGACTAATAAACAAGTTATGTCTATCTTGTTAATCTTATTAATGTTCTTGTTCTCTTCCGCCTTCTGTTACGCCGCCTCAACCATCCCGGCTGCTACATTACAGTCTGTAACGATCACCGATTCCGCATCTAAAAATTCCCCGCCAACTGCGGTAATAAATTATACACAGGCAGGTGGTGTATATCATTTTGATGCTAGCGGGTCTATTGACCCGGATGGCACTATCACCGGATATAAATGGAATTTTGGGGATGGAACCACTGGAAGCGGAGTGACAATGAGTCATGTATATACAAAGGAAACCTCATTCCCCGTAACATTAACCGTGACTGATAATGGTGGAGCAGTAGCGTTAACTCAAAATAATATTGTTAATTCTACTATTGTAGCGGAACAACTAAGTGCAGGAGGCAATACGGATAACATTAGATTGCAGAGGGCGGTTGGGCAGGGCTTTTATTTGTCTGTAGCGACTAAACTTCATTCTATAATAATTAAAACTGGTTCTAAAGGATATGGAAGTCCTCCAATGAAAATACGAGTGGGAACTAATAGAGATTTGTCAACAAGCTATATGGGGGAGTCTGCGGAAATTGTGACAAGTAAGGCGAATACAGAATATGAATTTATATTTAATCCATCGATATCCTTGGAAGCAAACACCCAGTATTATTTTGTGGTTAGTTGTACTAATGATAAATCATATAATTTTATAGATTTTGTACGTGCTACTACAAATGCATACGATCCAAAGGGATGTTCTGATTGTAATCGGATGTACAATTATGGTGTTGCGAAATGGGATGCGAATAGGATAACTTACAATACCGATTTGTTTTTTAAGGTGAAAAGACAATGAAACTAATACCTTTATATATTTTGTTATTTATATCTTTTGCCGGGACATCTTGGGCGGTAAACAATTATTTAACAGATAATCAGGTCATAACTCCTTCTAAAGTGCCGATGCCGTTAAAGGGAAGTTCCTATACTGACGTAACAACAGGCGCTACATGGGAACGTAGGTCAGACATAGCTGATTTGGGAGGGGCAAAAGGTGCCATTATTGTCTATTCTAGATTCTCTCCCAGCAATAGTAATGGGAAGTTGTTGTTGGTTCATGGAACAAATTCAACATCATGTTATATATATCGTCTTTCTGACAACAAAATGGTGGCAGATCTAAGGCGTGATTCATCGCACCAGATTGGCGAAATAAATGAGATACGTTGGGACTATTCTGGTAAGTTCCCCAATAGAGTATATTTTGTCCACGATATGTCTTTTTATTATATGGATGTTCTTGATCAAAATACTGCTCCAACACTTATTCATGATTTCTCACATGATTTCCCAGCAGGTGTCTATATTAGAAACGATGTTGAGGGGGACAGCTCATCTGATTCCCGTTATTGGGCCTGGCAGGTTTTTGGCTCATATGATGGAAAAAATTTTCCAAGGAAGGCAATTTTTACGTATGATCGACTCACAGATAAAATTATCGGGATTCTTAACATTGGTGATGTACTTCCTGCATCGAATCCCCAAAAATGGAAGGATCGTCTACCTACGCCGAATATGGTAGAAATATCACCAGATGGGAATTATGTTATAACGCATTATGGCCGATCTTTTAAAGGGGGGGCGATGGAGGATTGGGCAGGGACATTTTACGATGGCCCTCATGCTTGGCCCTTAGACTTTTCCGGCATCCCTGTCCAAGTTTCGGCTGATGCAACTCATAGTGGCTGGGGATACTTGTCTGATGGGACGTTAGTTTTTGTCTCTCAAAATAATAGAACCGATTATTTAGAGTATTGTCGGCCTGATGGAGTTGGCGGTGTGTATCCAGCGAACTGTGAAAATTTTATGAAGCATAGTAAATATGGCTATTTTGGTCATCATTATGCGAAGATGCCGCCGTCAAGACCTGGATGGATTTTAATATCTACTTATGTAAAAATTAATTATACTGGCTGGAAAGCGGGAACCGCATATTCACGTGGTGACAAGATTGTGATAAATGACAAGATTTATCGAACAAACGGTGGTGTCTCTGGTTATGTTGAGCCTGTTTGGCCCATTTCCGCACAAGGTCAAATAATAAAAGATGGTAGTATGACTTGGACTAATTGGGGACTGTATTGGCCCTCTAACCAGCTGTTGATGGTAGAGCTAAAACCACTAATCAAAAAACCTCGTGTTTGGCGTATTTCTCCAATGTATAATGATTACACTGGGAATTATAGAGATGAGGCACCTGCTGCTGTTTCACTTAATGGCGATGTTATATATGTTACAAATAACTGGCTGAATCTCACTAACCCCCAAAGGGAAGTTTATGAAATAAATATTTCTGGGTGGTTCGAGCATTTTAAGGATATGCCGAGCACTGTTTTTACCCCTGCTCCAAAGATTAAGAGTATAACACCGCTTGGTTGGGCAAGATAGCTACTATTTTAAATAAGGTAACTGTTTATAGTGGTAGGCTTTTGATTTAGAGGAGATGCGTGTGGAAATGACTAACCAGTTTCAAAATAATTTTGTAGAGCCAGAGGCTTGAGTGGTGGTAACGAAACGGTTTATTCTCACCGGCTTCGCTATCGAGAATCTTGGTGTTTACTTCATCAAACCCTGCGCCGATAAGGTGTAATATGTTATGCTACTCAGAAAGTTTAGTTGTTTAATTGTGCTTTGGAAGTAGCAAATAATTTGCCAGCTTCACTTTTGCTAACTATGTTCATTATATCTTCAATTTGCTCCAAATTAAATTGAGAACTCCATTTACTTGTAGAAATTTTTGGGTTTTTATATACACTAAAATAGTTTGACTTCTTACTACTGGTGCTTTTTTCAACGAACTGCTCTGATTGCCGATCCCAGTTTAATTCACAAAATTTAAACACATCCTTTGCTATATTAAGCGGATCAGAGCACAATAGATCATAATTTAGTATATACGCATTTGGGCATTCGTTAAGTTCTTCTAATGCGAAGTCATTATCAACCACCCATTGCCATGCTAATTCTTGCTCTTTTGGCATCTTTAATAATTTGTCTTTAGTTAATCCATGCTTTTTGGCAATTATAGTATTTAATCGTAAATTCCAAACACCAATATCTAAATTGTTTGCACCATGCCATGGTATATACCCCCTTTTCTGTCCTTTTAAATATGATGCAATTTGGCCGCATGGATGCCGTAAAATAAAAATAATCTTTGAATCACTATATACTTTAGACAATAGGCCTAAGCGCGTTACAGACTCTATTGATTTCCAAACTAAACGTTTATTACTGTGCATACGGTCAGTTATGGGATTGTATACTGGTAAGCTTAAAGAAATGTATTTATATAAAATTTTAGAGATATAAGCATTCGCTCTAATTAAAGTATACTGACTAAACCCGAGGTATTTTTTTTTAAAAAGAGGTAGCTTGCCACAAACGGATAAGTTCTCATTATTAATAACGTGCTTGAGATAATTAAATAAATACTCCTTATATTCTCTTACCGTGAGATTATTCCCACTTGTATAAAATGGAATCTCTTTGAGTTTTAAAAAACTATCTGGTTCATGTCTGTAAATTGTATCAGGATGACTATCCAATATTTTACCGATCCATGTAGTCCCCGACCTCGGTAGACCAAATACAAGAATTGTTTTTTCTATCCATATGTCCATTAATCGCCTCATGGTTTTCGTTTTCCTTGTACGGCCTTCGTGGTGGTGTTGTGCTTTGCTCACCCATTAATTTTAGTAATTTTGGAAAAAAAATTATCATAGTTTGTGACAATTTGTTGCGTAGAAAATTTGCTACAGGCGATTTGTCTGGAATTGCTTCCCATCTTTTTTAATATAGCTGGATCAAAGAGTTGCATTATTTTATTTGCCAATTCATGAGGGTTCTTTGGTTGACACAAAAGACCATTTGCACCATCATCCACAATTTCATTATTACCGCCGACATTTGTTGCAACAATCGGCAAACCGCAGGCAAGCCCCTCCAATAATGCATTTGATAGCCCCTCTGACAGGGAGGAACATACCATATAATCACATGATGACAATATTTTATGAATGTCTGTCCGACCGCCTAATAATTTGACATTACTCTCTAAGCCTATTCGGGATATTTGAGCTCTGATATTTTGCTCTGTACCATGATCTTCTCCTAATAATAACAATTGGCTGCTTGGGTATTGTTTTACAACAATTTCAAAAGCATCAAGTAAATATTTATGCCCTTTAACTTCTTTCAAATTGCTTAAGCATACTCCTTTGTAATCAGCCTTTGATTCTGCCTGAGAAATTGTAGGTTTTGAAATGAAGTTTGGTGCAAATTTTCTCACATCGACGGAGTTATGAATGACTTGTGTCCTTGATGGTAGGAATTTTTCTTCTTTTTCAACCATTGTTATTATTGCTTGGCAAGGAGCCGTTATGAAGTCAAAACGGGAGGACAAAAATTTTCGCAAGCGTAACAGTAACGGGCTGGGAGAGATATTCATATCCCTTCTACTTGATATTTTAATTAAATTTGGTTGTATCTTTTTAGACAATAGCGCATTGATAATATCTGATTTTTCATGAAACGATATTATTATATCTATGTTATAATTTGCGATTAATTTTGTCAGGAGCCACCATGCTTTTAATGCTCCAATTCCATAGATTCTTTTAACATTCAGTTTTATTTGTTCTACATTTGGCCAGTTTTCCCCTCGGATTATATCTAAATCTGTTTTTTGTTTATCCGCACCCTGAAATTCAGCAATATAAAAATTATATTTCATCTCATTCATATTGGATAAGATGAAACGTATATGATTTTCACTTCCACCAAGACCTGAAATCCTGGTGTCCGTTATTATCAATATGTTTTTTTTATTGTTTAAAAACATTTTTATGTATGATGTTGGCAAGTATTTTTTTTATATGAAATGAAATTTCTTTATCCCACCGTATGATAAAAAAACTGTAGATTACAACAAAAAACATACCACTAAAAGCTATTCCTGATAGTCCTCGATTCGTGAAAAAAAATGAAGGAATAATAGCACATAATGCCATTAATAAACACATAGAACAGTTCGTGAACTGAATGTTTACCTTTAGACGTTTGTCCGCTGTCTTTTTTGTTAAAATAAAAAGGGAAATAAATGACAATAATGTTGCAAAGGCCGCCCCAGCGTATCCCCATATATTAATAAAAATCCAATTAAGGGAAAAATTTATCAGAGCACATAATACGGTGATTTTACCTATTGTTTTAGTCTTTTTGGTTACATATAGTCCCGCACTAATTAAAGGGATACAGCCATTCAAAAGGCTAGCCAATAAAATAATTGGGACAATATTTGCCGCCGCCGCATATTTTTCTGATGCGAGGAGAGTTAAAATGTTGTGGGCTTGAAAACTGATAAAAATTAAAATTGGAATAGCAATAATAAAATAATAGTACAGAATTTTATTTAAAAAAATACAGGTCTCTTTGGGACCCTTCTCAGCATAAAGTTTATTGTAAATTGGATAAACAGCAAGAATTAACGGCTGGGAGATCATTTTTTGTACGTACTGTGCCAAATTATATGCTGCTGAGTACAAGCCTACAGATTCAGCATTCATCATGTAACCAATTTGATATCTGTCTCCAAAAGTCATTACTATCATTGAAATTTCCAGCCATACTAAGGGGACACCAAAAGATATTATGCTTTTTATAGAGGTTTTATCTATCCGCTCTTTTTTTTTAAAAATGGAGCGTATAACAGGAAATAATATGAGTATGATTGCGGTTGACTCAAAGATAAGTTTTGCGCTAAAGATGGTTACTACTGTTGGGGTAATGTATAGAATGGATAATATAACAATTATAGTAGAACCGATATCGACAAGGGCTGTTAATAAATTAGATGATATGATTTTTTCGGTAGCTCTTAACCAAGCTTGATGGACAGCGAGAATATTTCTGAAAAAAACTATTGGTGGAAGGATGTAAAAAACATGGGGAATATCCACAAATAAATTAATAATGAAGGCTAACATTAAATATGCAGTGCAGATAAGTAAAGTCGTTCCTGCAACTGTTAATATACCGCTCCGGTATAATTTGATTGATGATAAATTTGACTGCCCAGCTATTTTAGCAATAATAGCACTAGGAACACCGCATTTCCCCAAGGCAAATAAAAATAGTAATGTGGTATTAGCTAAGGCAAGTAGGCCATAGTCATGAATTGATAATAGCCGTGTTATTATTGGAAATGAAACAAGTCCGATAATCATTGCCGCCACTTTCATAATTAAATAACTACTACCGTGACGTGCTGTTTTGTTTAGCGTTGAAGACATTTATAAATACCAGCGGATTGTGAAGATATAGTTACTATAGCTATTCTCGGTTTAGCCACTTTTAACTGAATTCAGCTTCCTCGGGGTCATTTTTTTACATTACAAAAAAATCTCATTTGTTGAATCTGGTCAATCAAAAGGCAAGTCATAAAAAGGGCGCTGGTAAATGGTGCATTTGGCTATCGTTGGGATATTAGTATGCTAAGTGGGATGCAGATTGTCGAAGTCGAGGAACCTAAAATTTGTATTGACAGCTAATGGTTCTTTTTTATGACCGCAGGTATGCCAACAGCAATAGCGCCTTTAGGAATATCTTGCAAAACGACGGCATTAGCTCCTACCACTACATTGTCTTCAATCGTAACGGCACCAATAATTTTACAACCATTCATTAATTTGACATTGTTTCCTATTTTGGGGGCACCTTCTTTCTTGCCATTTGCCTTCTGTATCACTGCCGCACCAGGGAAAAAAGTACAGTTGTTGCCAATTATAGCCCTTGCAGTAACTACAATACCAAAACTGCCATGCAACAGTACTCCTTCCCCTATCTGAGCACCCCTAAATATTTTAGTTCCAGAGAGTCCGTTCACGAAAGGATGAAAAAGTAAGGCTAAAATATTAATTACATATTGGCATAGATTCTTTTTTTCTCTACTATCCACATATTCTTCAATACGAAAAAGGAGAACTGGCCAGAACTCATTTATCAATATTAATTTGAGTGGAGACGATAGATTGTAATCAGTTAGGTATCGATCAATGTCTTTTTTAAGTTTTTGTATGGCGGTATTTCCCCCCTTTGTGCGCATCCTTTCACCTCCTTCATGTTAACGTAGTGGAGCTATATTCATAATTTTAGAGTTGTTCTATATCCGTAGAGAATTGCTTTATGCCGTAAGCACTTTTTGAAATGATAAATTATCTTACAGCAAATACATGGTAATGAATTCTTTGTGATAATGTGTTGAGCTATTCTCTTGTATCATTTAATTCAAGCCCTGTTTCTGACTTACGCCCTATAATTGTATTGTGCCGTAGCCATCCTTTGGAATGATAAACTGTTTTAGCACAAAAAGTAGCAAGTATGTTAACTGGGGTTTTTTCGCCCACCTGATAACCAAAGCTCTTGAGAGTATCTCCAATCACAGTATTTAAAATTGTTTGATCTCTGATTGACAATATTTGCTTCCATCTGCAAAGAGCTTCTTTGGGGAATAAACAACTTTGAGCTGATGTATCCCCATAAACTGTATTGCTTTTGCTAAGAGCGCCATATGGATTTTCCCCCAGCATGCGCATATTGATACTGATACCTATAAAGTCAGATAGATTATGTAATACTTTTTCTGGTTGGCAAATGAGATCTTCATATTGTACTTCCATATATCTATCTTTATTAAGCTTTTGCCCTTGCTTTCTTCCCGCTAATACTTGAGTTTGCCAGTGAATTCCTGCGGTCATGACTCTGAGAGCAGGATGTTTGATTGATAGCCAGTTTAATTTATTCAATGATGCCGCTACGGCACGGCCATCTCTGATTACATGAATAAACTTGGAATCAGGGAAATATTTTGCGATATTGCTGATTTCTAAAATATGATTTGGCGTATTTTCAGCCCAACAAATTTTCCTTTGTTTTTTTGTCACTTCTGCCATAAAAAAATCAAGGAATTCCAAGTAATTACCCTTATGCTTTTGTGCATTTCTGGTAAAATGTTTTTTGTCCAGCCCTGAACGGATAAATTGTTTTGATCTCAGCCAATCATGGATAAATCGATTATAATTTCTGGGGTGGGATAGAACTCCGTATTTGTCAGCGCAGGTACGTAATAAAAGTGTTTCCGCAGCATATAGCGCAAAAACATTTGTGGCTAAAATGATGGAATATACTAAGCTCGTTCCTGAGCGAGGTGAGCCAACCACGAATACGGGAGATGTTGGTATTGTTTGGGGCATTATTTATGCACTTACTGTATTGTCAGTAGGTGCATTGATGGCCTGATTGATTAGCACATAAACCATACCATTAAATACCCAAAAATAGCCAGTAATCACATAGTAACTCCATCTGTCGCCAAAGAGGTTAGCGACACATAAAGATACTATGGCAGCACACATGCCTACTCCAAAAGAACGGACAATGGAATTCTGCCCGATTTTAAACAAATACTTTGCCTCTTTGAATGAGGCAATAAATAGCCATAAGAATAGCCCATACCCTATAATGCCCCCCTGTACTAACATGTTTAGATGTTGGTTATGCGGATTGTCCCAGTGCTTGTATTTGAAACTGAATAACCCATTCCCCAATATTGGAGAATTTATAATAATTTTTATTGCCTGTGTCCACATAACCAATCGGCTTTCAACATCTTGATCAGCCACTTCTGTAGATGGCGTACTTTGAAAAGACATCTGAACCCTTTCGACAACAGCTTGAGGAAGGATAATTGTGTATAATAAAGTAAAAAGAATAAACAGCGTAATCAAGAGATATTTTTTAGTTTTGACAAATAAATAAAATAGCCCTATCAGGAAGCCAGCATATCCCCCACGAGAAAAAGTAAACATCAGGACAAGGACGTTTGCTACTGTCAATAATGTTACTCCTATACGTAGCCATTTTTTTTTGAAACTTTTCAATGTGGTAATAAGAACAAGTGTATAAGTTGAAAAAAAAGCTGCCCACTCATTGCATCCTCCGATGCCCCCAAAAGTGCCATTGACCGATTTCATTTTATCGGTAAAATTGTTGAAGTTCATCCAGCGTACCCAACGCCAAAAATAGGTATCCATATAAATATTTGCTATACACATTACGACTAAAATAAGAAGAAGTTTTTTGGAACTGGAAATAGTTCTGGTCACAAAAAAATACGGGATTAACATAAACAAAAATGAATCTTTCCACCAAGTAAAAAGAAAGGAGTACGAATGAGAACCTGGATTTAAGAATATTTGGGCGAAAAAGTACACAACATAAAGAATTAACGGTAGTGCTAACTTAGAATGGTAAATGCGGGGCTTGGTGCTTTTACCGATAAATATGGTACCTAAAAGCACACATCCATATAAAATATTTGTTACACTAAAGCCGTTTATGTTAAATAACAGCGGGAATTTCAGGGCTATATTCCGCAAAGGTATTATAAGCACCAAGATGAGAAAAATATAGTAAAACATTAAATGATAGCCTCTTGGGATACAGGTTCTAAATTGATAGGTATAAAATGTCTTTTTTTACTCTGAAAGAAATAATAAGCTCCTTTGCCCGGATACTCCCATTATCTCTACTGATAACCGTGACCAGTATTGTCTTTGTGTCAAGGAAAAAACAAGTTTGGGGAATGACTATGGTTTTGGCCGGAATAACCGTTCTATATGGGTTTTCTCTTTTCCCGGTAGCGGGGTTGTTACTACGTCCTGTTCTCTAAACAGCCTGGTCAGCAACTTAAAGCTGCTCATGTCGTGGACAACGGAGGCATAAGCAAGCCCCTGGGTGAGAGAGAATACATCATCAGCCAGCTGATCAAGAGTCCGGCTGGAGTCAGACGGCTTAACCATGGCGCATGCTATACTGGATATGAACGGAATCCATCCGCTGTTTTTTTAAATCCGCCTTGAAAAGCTCTGCCAGTAACCTCAGAGTGGTGGTGAAAATTTCGTTATAAATCTCTTTAATGGCCAATATGTCACGCATGGTCCAGAGAGATTTATGACTGACATAAGAGGCTGTATCTTCAGGATTGGTAATATTTAGAGTTTTCATCTTTTGGGCCCTAAATGGGCCCCAAGGGTCGAAAATACAAGCCTGTTTGTGGTTTTTCACGTGAAACATTCAAAAGCCCCTTATTTTATTGATCTTACGTCGTAATATTAGCATGAGGCACAAAAGAACGCAACAAAAAATATGAATTTATCTAATTAAATTAACTACTTGTTAAACTTGGGCTTTTAGGAGTCCATCAAAGTTGAGTCTGCCGACGAAAGTGATAGCAACGCCCTACTGCCAGCCATCATTGATGCAGCGGAAAGGGGTATGTCTCCAAAGGAACTCTTGGCCGATTCCCTATATGGTGGCGACGATAATGTTCAATAGACCGAGCAGAGTCACAATGTTAAGGTAGTGGCTCCTGTAATGGGAGCAAAAAGCAAAGGTTTGAGTTTAGATGATTTTCTCTTAGGCAATGATGACAAGATAGTGTGTTGTCCTCAAGGCAACAGCCCAATCAGCGTTGAACATCCGAAAGATAGGTTTATTGCCAAGTTCTATTGCACCGACTGTCGAGAATGTTCCGAATTAAAGAACTGCCCTGTGGCTGAGGGTAAAAAGCTTTCACCTATTATTACGATGATAAGGCGATTCGGCTATCAATACGACGCCTCAAGGAAGATACCATTAGCTTCAAAGATGTCTATCGATATCGGGCTGGAGTTGAAGCAACAATGTCAGAAAACGACAAGCGTACCAGAGTAAAAAATCTTCGGGTTTGCGGCTTAAAGCCTGTAAGCTTTGTAGCGATCCTAAAGGCTATCGGCATAAATATCTTTAGGGTAGCCAGGGTTCAAATTCAGTGAATCAGTGGCTGAAGCGGTATAGAAAACAGCCACAATGACAGTTTGTTGCCATCCGGGGAGATTGTCAAAGAACATTTTTGCTACATATTGAACGAATGTAGAAAAATTGGCCCCCAAATGAGGCCAACAAAAAAATCGTCTGGAAAAATATTTGTTGGACCAACTTAGTTTTTACGAGGCCCTCTTATTTATCAACTGTAGCAAATGTGGTAATAATGGGCAAAAATCTATTTGTGTTTATATAAGCATAGCGTGATCATAAATTGCAATTAGCCTTTGCCCGATATTGTTCCAACGATAGTGCTCTTTGACAAAATTGCGTGCATTATGAGCAATTTCCCTGCGGCGTTCATAATCTTCGAATAGAGCAGTTATTGCTGTTGCAAAATCACGGCTCAAATCGACTATATCAGCATTTTCTCCGGGCACAAGTCCAAGCCCTTCTGCGCCGATGCTTGTGGAAACAACCGCCTTTTCCATAGACATGGCATTAAGAATTTTGAGGCGTGTTCCGCCCCCTATTCTCAAAGGGACGATAAAGACTGAGGCTCTTGTCATATAGGGTCTGATATCTTCCACGAAGCCATGGCATGTGATGGCCTTTTTATGCCGCCATTCGATAGAGTTTCCTTGTTGCCCAATAATATGTAGATGCGCTTCTGGATATTTATGTAGAATGTTGGGGAAGACATTTTTGTCGAACCATTGTAGCCCGTCCTGATTAGGGAACCAGTTTAACCCCCCTACAAAAACCATATTACCGTGTTCTTCATCAATTGATTTGTCGGGCGTAAAATAGTTTGTATCTACTCCATTGGGAATTGTTTCAGCCGGGGTATCTGGAGCGAAAGTTTTCAGAACATTCCGATCTTTTTCGGAGCAGGAAATGATATAATTGACTCCACGACAAGCCGTCCGCTCGAATCGTTCCAGCATCTTTTGTTGCCGCCTGAAGAACCATCTGTTTATCTTCCTGGTTTCAGCCCCCACCCTTCGTTTGAGCAGCAGTGATTCAATATTATGCTCATTCAGGATAGTTGTTTCTTTGTGTATTTCGTTGAGATAAACAGCAAGAGGCAACATGTCAAAATGAACAAGATCGATGGATGTATTAGCCAGCTTTCTGCGGATAGTCATTCGCATGGGCAGGGTGTCGTATTTGAGGGCAACAAAGGGATGCCTGGTCAGCAACGATAAAATTAGTGTTTTGAACAAGTTGGTTTTTGAATTGTTTTCTGGAACTTCAAATAATTTCACAGAACAACAAATTTTTTCAAGTTCACCAATGGCCTCGTACTCGTGTTGGTACTTAACAAAGCTAAGCAAATGTACTTTATGTACGGTTGCAACCTGCTTCAATAGGTTAAACGAACGTAGGGAGTGCCCATCATTAGCGGGTAGAGGGCATTTGGTGGTGATAAAAAGAATATTCATTGAATGTCAAGAAAATAATTTTTAAAAAGATCGGTGGCGGATTAAGAACAAAACAAAAACAACATGCGGGTAACAATCTTCTTTATTTCTGTCTCATTCGAAGAATGTTTTCATATTGCTCGTGGTATTTTTCGGCCATAAAGTGACTTGAAAATGATTGGGCCACTTTTTGCTGTCCCCTAACGGCCAACTTTCGACGCAGGTTTCTGCTTTTAACTAATGTTGCGATAGCTGCAAGCAGTTCTTGCGGCTTTGAAGGGGTGATTAGTAAAGCATTCTCACCATCATGAAGAATTTTGGGGATTGCCCCTATCTTTGTTGCAATGATAGGGATTCCTGACGCCATTGCCTCAAGTATTACCATGGGAAGGCCCTCATTAGTTGAGACCAGTATGAAAATGTCAAAAGCATTGTACAGACAGCGCGCATCATCGCGGTTGCCAGTCAGTATTACTTTATTTTGTAGGTCAAGTTTTGCTATTTGGTTCTTTAGTGTGTAGTTTTCCGGGCCGTCGCCGATCAGTACCAACTTTAATCGGGGGATGGTCAGTTTCGAGAGGGCGTTTAGTAGATCGCAATGCGCCTTTTCAGGAGTTAGACGAGCTATATTGCCGATGACAAAAGCGTCATCAGAGATCCCAAGTGATATTCTGGCGTTGTGTCTGGGGGTACGGAAGGCGGGGTCTTCTGTATTAATTCCATTATCAATGATGGAAATTTTATTTGCCTTGATGCCAGTCTCTGTCATTTGCTCTCGTATATCCGGAGAAACCGCTATAATCTTGTTGAAAAAACGAAGCGTCAAGGCATCGAGTTTTTGATAGACCTTTTCTCTAAAGGTTGTTCCAATCCAATTATGGTTTGTTGAGAAGATGCATGCTGTGCAGCTTGTAAGATATTTTGTTAGGAAGACGTAAATATTTGACTTATAGCCATGGCTATGGAGTATATCAATTTCGTTTTCTTTTACGTAGCGGCTAATTTTTTTTATTGATTCGAAGTTTAGCATTCCTTGACCTTCGAATTGTACAACAGAAACATCTGGATTGTCAATAACCTGTCTGAAAAGATCAGGAAGCTTGTCATTAACTGTGATTATACCGATATGGACAGTCACGTCCATCCGGGGTAGACTGGCGGAAAGCTCAGCAATGACACGTTCAGCGCCAAAAAAATATACGCTACTAATCAAATGTAAGATACGCATAAACGACGAGGTATTAAAAAAATCAGGTGCTGGCTTGATGTATATGCTTGGCGTTTAATACAATCATGACCTCGTAAAATTTCATTCCCCCTTTTTCGCAAACCCCAAATTTTCATCTGTTCTGATAGGAACTAAGTATTGAAAGTCTTATGTTGTCGTATAAACTATTTCCTAATAGTTTTTTTGCATAATATAGGATAGATTCTTTCATCTTGATTTTAATCATAAGATTTAATTCTATGTGAACTATTCTACTGAAATATTTTAATGACGTGTTCTGTTTTATTGTAAAACGTGGAATTCGATAATTTAGAGACGCTTTGCTTAATATTCCTGGTGAAGAAGTGCATACTACTTTGTAATGATTGAGCTTTGTTCTTTTGCTTGGCGAAGAACTCAGCCGCCCGCCCGGGAGCGATATTCCATATACTTTTGATGCGGTTATTTTTTCTAAGGATTGTCGAGATTTTTTTAGTTCTTGTTCAATTTCTTCATCGGTAAGATCGTTAAAATAACGGTGGGTCACGCCATGCGAACCAATTGACATCCCCGCTTTATATAAGTGTGTAATTTGCTCGCTGGTTAAGAAGTGTTTGGTGTCTATCCAGCTCGTAGTTATAAAGAATTCCGCCTTAAAGCCGTATTCCTGCAAAATTGGTAGTGCCAACGTATAATTTGACTCATGTCCATCATCAAAAGTTATAACGACAGCCTTTTTAGGCCAGTTGTCTAACTCAAGTAATTCCTGAATTAAAAATATTTGAAAGCCTTGTGTATGCAGATAAAGCATCTGCTCCCGGAAATTATTTACAGAAACAATATACAACTGTTCGCCTTGATCTTTTGCTCCAGCCGGGTGTTGCTCATCTTCAAGGGCATGGTACATTAGAACCGGGATGCCCCTTGATTTCATTTTGCCACCCCCTTTGATGGCGGAGAAGGTTGCCAAGCGTTTTTGCAGTTTCCCGTGATCCAATACCAAAAACCATTTAGTGCGGCGAAATTAAGAACCATAAAAAAATAACCCAAATTAATGACGCGGTACGACCGTGCCTGGGTAATCAGCCAGCCGGAAGCTGCCATTATGTAAAATAGTAATTGTAAGTATGTGAATGCCTGGTAAAAAGTACCCTCGGATAGTATCGCACTAACAAATAGTAATGGCAAGCAGAACGGGACAAGAAGACGAAAAAATTTATGGGAGAGAAATCTCCACCATATCGGGTTGTGGAGTGGCGAAAACAATGCTGGCTTTAGGTTGATAAGCTGCCAGTTCCCAGCCAGAGTACGAACTTTGCGGCGCCATTCCTGGCTGGCATTTTTAGATATTGTGTCGTAGGCCAGCGCCTTGCCTTCGAATATAGTCCTGAAACCTTGCAAAATTATATTCATGGGAGTGAGAACATCATCAAGCAAGGTTTCCTTTGGTAACTCTTGGTAGAGTGATTTTCGTATTGCGTAAATGGCCCCGGTTGCGCCCGCTACTGACCCAATAGCGCTTTCCTGTTTCCTAACCATTTTTTCGATTTTCCAGTAAAGCCCCATCTCTTCTTTTATGTTACTTGCTGTGTTTTTCATGAGGAGTAATTCCCCGCTTACGCAGCCAATTTGGGGGTCGCTGAAATTGGCAATCAGTTCTTTTATCGCATTTGGCTCGAAAGTTTGCCGCGCGTCTGTAAAAACAATGATTTTTCCATTGGCTAAAGTTATGCCTTGATTTAAGGCTTCGGGCTTGCCAGTATTGTTACTAAGTGCGACTAACTTGACGAGGGGCTTGCCCTCTTGGGGTGGCTTGGTAAACTCAAGAACAATTTCGTTGGTTCTGTCTTTTGAGCCATCCGAGATAATTATTATTTCAATTTTGTCTTTAGGGTAGTTTTGGGCAAGCAGGTTTTCTATTCGTGAACCGATGTTGTTTTCTTCATCTTTGGCAGCTATAAGTACAGAGATTGTTGGGTATTCTTTTGGGTTTGATTTGTGAATTTGCTGGGGAAATATTTTGGCCCAAATCAAGAGAAGAACGGGATAGCCAATATATGTGTAAGAAATGAATATAAGTGATGTCCAGAAGAGCAGCTTGGGAAGCATTTTAGTAGTTTTGTTAGTTTTTGGGTTAATGGCTTTTATTGCTTTTTGTTATCGTATCATGGTGTCCCACATGTTCTCAATTGGTTATCTCGCCTCTGGTGAAGATGGATTCCCATATTCGGTTGTGGCGGATGGTGAGGTAGCTGGCTGCTGGCTGGCTCAAAGGTCTGTTTGTTCCTTTGCAGGGTTTTATGGGTTCAATGCCATCAGCTTCACAATCATGTAAATAACTTTCAACAGCTTCCATAAAAGAGCTCTCGAGTTGTTTCGCATTCACTCCTTCGTATGTGATCAAAGGAGAAATAAAGAGAAGTTTGCCGTACAGTATATTATCTTCAGTACTAATCCCAACTGATCCGTAATATCCCTTATATTGCATGGTATTCATATCATCTCCCACTCGCACAACTTTTTCTTCAATTCTCTGACAACATATATTTTGACGATATTCCCAGGATGTGGCCTATGCAAATTGACCCTTTGGGCAGAGGGTTGCCATTATCAAACTTTACACGTGATCTTGCCCCTGGTACCTGTTTGTAACCAAACCCTTCTAAGAGTTTCTTTAACTCATTCCAGGTGGAAAACCGGGGCAGACCCCAATAAAATTCCAATAAAATCATTTTGCCGGTTGGCTGGCTGTACTTTTAGTCTGCTGGGCGCTGAGTCGTTTCGCGGATCTCTCAACATACATATTCAAACCGATTTCCATTGATTTTCC
>VAPG01016051.1_pt1 | contig 18929 bp, 20 predicted proteins | sample 3393851 | NCBI WGS metagenome assembly VAPG01 (sample SAMN08290438, study PRJNA428436) | hydrothermal vent metagenome | isolation source: Deep-sea hydrothermal vent chimney | place: Atlantic Ocean: South-mid Altantic Ridge | depth 2194 m m
GTTTTCCCAGCCATCGGGTGATTCATATCTATCGTGACTTCTTTGTCGTCTATATTCGTAATCTTTGCTGGAATCTGTTGCCCGTTAGGAAGCGGAACCCCAATCATCATTCCGACTTGTGCCTCGGCAGGAAATTTATCTTTTGGAACTTTTTGTATGGCTTCCTGATTCGGCTCGCCATACGCATCTTTTGGTTTTAATTTAACCGTTTTCCCTTCTCCGATATTCATCCCGATAACAGCGTCGTCAAATCCCGGAACGACCATTCCAACACCAACCTCAAATTCTAATGGTTTGTCGTGCATGTCGCTTGAATCAAAAATTTCCCCATTTTCAAAGCTTCCCGTATACTCGACTTTAATTTTATTTCCTTTTTCAACTGCCATTTCTATTTTAAAAAAATTCACTATTTAAGTGTTGTGTTTAGAATTCGTCTTCTTTTTTTGCTCGTTCTTTTTCTATTTCTTTGATTCTTTTCAGTGCTGCTCTCACATTTCTATTTAGCTGAACCATAGAGTCATCTAACTGAACTTTATTTTTTGTCCCAGTGCAAACCAATTTCCCGTTAGAAAAAAGCAGAAATGTTGCCGTCGGCTCCTCTAGCTTATATACTAATCCAGGAAACTGTTCTGGTTCGTATTCTGTATTTTCTAATTCCAATGCCAGAGTGTTTAGGTTCAAATCTAAATTAATTGCTCCAGATGCGACGATATTTTGGACGGTGATTTTCGGTTTAATTGTAACATTGACTCCGATTTTTCTTAATTGTTTTATAACTTGTTGAACAACATCACGGACTTGTGAAACGGATTTTGTCCCAGTGCAAACTAAATTTCCTGAACTAAAAACTAAAACTGCGGATTTTGGTTGCTTGACTCTTAAAACTAATCCGGGAAAAGTGTCTGGATTATATTCTGTATTTGGTTGTGTCCTTGCTAATTTTGTTAGAGAAACTTTTTTTTCTAGTGAGGTGGTAGCGACGATATTTTGAACTTTTAGTGGGGTATTTTTTTTAGAACTTTTATTTTTGGGCAATACCATATAATAGTTTAATAAATTTCCTTTATAAAGGCTCTGTTCGGGACAGTATCCCCAAAACCTATATAAACCAAACCTGCCACTTTAATTTATGAGAAAAGCGTGGGTGATTAGTCTCGGTGGCTCGAGAATTGTTCCGAACGAGGTGGACGACAGATTTTTACTAAAATTCAAAAAACTAATCGATTCGCACAAATCCCAAAAGTTCGTCGTCGTGACGGGTGGCGGTTCAACAGCGAGGAAATACATCTCGGCATTAAGAAAACTCGGTGAAGGAATAAAAGCCCAATCATTAGAAGGGATTGCAATTACAAGATTACACGCAAGACTTATGTCAAAATTTTTCGGGAAAAGAGCAAACGAGGATTTGCCGTTCAATATGAAAAAAGTTGAAAACTTATTAGAAAAAAATCAAATTGTATTTTGCGGAGCGTTGAGATACGAAAAGAAAAATACGTCCGACGGGACAGCGGCCAAAATAGCAGGACACATAAAATCCCCGTTCATTAATCTAACAAATGTAAAAGGACTTTATTCCGCCGACCCCAGAAAAGATAAAAAAGCAAAATTCATTAAAAAAATCAGCTGGAAGAAATTCTCAGAAATTACAAATAAAATAAAATATAAAGCCGGACAACATTTTGTTTTGGACCAAACAGCAGCAAAGATAATTCAGAAGGACAAAATTCCGACATACATCGTCGGCTCGTTGACGGCAATTGATAATATTTTAAAAAACAAAAAATTCGTCGGAACTATAATCTCAGGATGAAAGATATAAATTTATTCAAAACAAAAAATTCGCTGTTCTTCAAGAAAATAAAGACGAAAGAAGAAGCTTCTGCCGATTGTGATTGTGATGGATTTTTAATTGACGCGTCGGAAGAAGAAGCAAGGCGGATAATTCAAAGTTTAAAGGGTGCAAGAAAACAAATTGCTATCGTCGGCGAAGATGACCAATTTAATCGTAGGGCAATTGAGACATTGAAAATAAATTATTTGGTATCTCCCGAAATCGGGGATGCACGAGACACTTTGAAACAAAGAGATTCTGGGCTTAATCATGTCGTGGCAAAAGAAGCAAAAAATAATAATATTGTGCTTGTTATCAATATGTCAGAAATTTCGAAGCTCGACGATAAATCGATGTCCAAAATGCTGGGGCGCATAATACAAAATATTAAAATTTGCAGAAAAGCAAAATGTGACATAAAAATTGCGAGTTTGGCGACGAGCAAAAAGGAAATTGTTGATGAGAAAGGTAGAAAATCATTCGGCATAAGTTTGGGAATGTCAAGTGCCCAATCATTAATGGCAACGAAATTTTGAAATAATTAAATTGCTGACCTTGGGGTTGCCTAATTCTGTGGAAAGTATGATTAAAGCTAAAAGAATTTTATCGACTCCACCTTGCCCTACAATAAACTTAAAAACCTAAATCCCGAAATCTTCTACAATGATAAACAAAAACGATTTCATTGAAATTGAATTCACTGGTAGGGTATCTGGCACGGACGAAATTTTTGATACCAATGTTAAAGAGAATGCTAAGAAAATAAATTTGGATTTAAAAGATGCGAAACCGTTGATTTTATCCGTCGGTCAGGGAATGTTGCCAGTAGGTTTTGATAGTAATTTGGTTGGGAAAGATGTTGGAGTATCATATGTAGTTGATATAAAACCGGGAAATGCATTCGGGAAACGAGACCCTAAAATGATTAAAATGATTCAGACAAAACTTTTCCACGAACAAAAAATAAATCCGGTTCGAGGAATGCAACTCAATCTCGATGGACAATTAGTAAAAATTTTATCGAGCGATAGGGGCAGAACACTTGTCGATTTCAATAATCCGCTCGCTGGGAAAGATGTTAGTTATGAGTATAGAATAAATAGGGTTGTCACGGACGACAAAGAAAAAATTGATGCACTTCAGGAGTTCTTTTTTAGGAAAACATTCGATTTCGAATTAAAAGATAAAATAATTACATTCAAGGTCGAAAAACAATTTGAGCCATTTATTAATATGTTATCTGGGAAGTTTGAGGAAATTTTAGGGTTAAAGATTAAGGTCTCAATCGTCAATAAAGAAAAATAAATGTCAATCAATCTTTAAATTGCTAACACTCAACCACAATATTATTTAAAAAGTCTGCTGGGCTAATCTGTTTATGAACGATATATTAAACGACGATATCTCTGGACCCGCGCCGATGCATAATGCAAACTCTGAAATAGATAGAGAATTAGAGGAAATTTTAAGACAACAAGCTGCACGGATTAAGGTTGTCGGTATTGGCGGTGGCGGTGGGAATACAACCTCGCGAATGCGTGAAATTGGAATTAGGGGTGGAGAAATTATTGCAATCAATACGGATGCTCAGGATTTACTTTATACGAATGCAGACCAGAAAATTTTAATTGGTCGTGAACTTTCTAAGGGACTCGGTTCGGGTTCAAATCCGCAAATTGGGGCAGAAGCAGCGAAGGAACAGGAACAGGAGATAAAAAAGAAACTTGCTAATTCTGATCTTGTTTTCGTGACATGTGGACTTGGTGGCGGAACTGGGACTGGAGCTGCACCAATAGTAGCGGAGATAGCAAAAAAACAGGGTGCATTGGTTATCGGTGTTGTGACATTACCATTCACGGTTGAAGGTGGCAAAAGAAATACCAATGCTCTTGACGGACTGGAGAGATTAGAAGGAATTGTCGACACGCTAATTGTAATTCCGAATGATAAATTGCTTGATTTGGCTCCAGACTTACCCTTGCCAACGGCGTTTAAGGTTGCAGACGAAATTTTGACGAATGCTGTAAAAGGCATCACCGAGTTGGTAACATCGTCGGGATTAGTTAATTTAGATTTTGCCGATATTAAGGCAGTTATGGCAAATGGTGGTGTTTCTTTGATTGGAATGGGAGAATCGGACTCAAGCGATAGGGCAATAGAAGCCGTCGATAAGGCATTAAATAATCCGCTATTGGATGTAGATATAAAAAACGCACGAGGAGCATTGGTAAATGTTATTGGCGGAACCGATTTGGCACTTGACGAATATAGGCAGGTAATTCAAAAAATAAGTGAACAGTTATCCCCTGATGCGAAACTAATTTCTGGAGCACAAATTTCTAAAGACCTCGAAAAATCTTTAAAAGTTATGGTTATTATCACTGGAGTTAAATCCCCGCAAATTTCTGGGGAAAGACTTCCTGTTGAAGAAGCTCGACGGCAAGATATGGAAAATGAACTTGGAATAAAATTTTTCGAGGAATAGTTTTAAATATAGAGGAATTTTGTAATAAATATGATGAATAAATTAATCAGAGAGACAACCTCGCAATATCACAAATATCTTCGTGTTTGGAGACTTTTAAGAAAACCGACCGTAGAAGAATTCAAAGTTACATTGAAAGTCTCTGTTGTCGGATTACTTGTCATCGGGGCACTCGGTTTCGTAATTTCCGTAGCAATGAAAATGGTTCTTTAGTCATCTTCACTAATGTTTATAAATTTAAAAATATTGCAATCACTATGACAGAGAATACAAAACTTGACCGAAAAACCAAGACCGAAAAAATATTTTCAATGGCAGCCAACAGGGGATTTTTTTTCAACACGGCAAATATATACGGCGGAAGGGCTGGGTTTTTTACATATGGACATTTAGGTAAATTATTAAAAAATAATTTTGAATCGCTGTGGAGAAAACACTACTTAAATTTAGACGAAAATTTCTACGAAATACAGAGTAACAGCATTTTGCCGGAAAATGTTTTCAAAGCGTCGGGGCATATAGAAAATTTTAACGACCCATTAGTTGAATGTAAGAAATGCAATTCGCGATTTAGAGCTGACCACCTTCTCGAAGAAAACGGGCTGGAGGATGCCGAGTCGTTGAGTATAGAAGAAATGAATTTAGAAATTTCTAAGCGTAAAATAAAATGTAAGAAATGTAAAGGGGATTTGGTAGATGTAAAACAATTCAACATGATGTTCCCGATTGAAACCGGATTTTCGGGCGACAAAGGATATTTAAGTCCTGAAACTGCACAAGGTGCATATCTGACATTCAAAGATGAGTTTTTCGCGACAAGGGGGAAGTTGCCGTTAGGATTGGCGATAATTGACAAAGCTTATAGAAATGAGATTTCGCCGAGACAAGGATTTTTCAGGTTGAGAGAATTTACACAGGCAGAATTACAAATATTTTTTGACGCCGACCTGATAAACGAACACAAAAACTGGGATGAAGTAAAAAATAAAAAATTATTGATAAAATTAAAAGACGATGACGGTGTGAAAGAAATTACCTGCGAAAAACTGAACAGCGAATATAAAATACCGAGATTTTACATATATTACGCATCCAAAGTTCAAGATTTTTATTTAGAAAAAATCGGAATACCAAAAGAAAAATTCAGGTTAAGAGAATTGAATGAAAAAGAGCGAGCATTTTATAATAAGGTGCATTTTGACGTGGAGGCAAATTTCGGAACGCTCGGCGGATTTAAAGAAATTGGTGGAATACACTATCGGACTGACCACGATTTGTCGGGACACCAGAAAATTTCCAAAAAGAATTTGATGGTAAATATTGACGGCAAAAAATTTATACCACATGTTATTGAACTCAGCTTCGGAGTAGACAGGAATATTTTTATGTTGTTGGATATATTTTTTAACGAAAAAGAGAAAGGGGTTATTTTAGAACTTCCACCGAGGTTGTCCCCAATAAAAATTGCGATTTTCCCGCTCGTCAAAAAAGATGAAAAGTTGGTGGGGACAGCAAAAGAAATTTATGAGAATCTTAAAGAAGATTTTAAAACTGTTTATGACGAGTCGGGCTCCGTCGGAAAAAGATACGCAAGGAACGACGAAATTGGGACGCCGTTTTGTATAACGATAGATGGGGAATCGGAAAAAGACAATTCAGCGACGATTAGAAACAGAGACGATGGGAAACAAGAACGAATTAAAATTAATGAATTAAAAAATGTCATCAGAAAACTTATTTCTGGCGAGATGAATTTTAAAGATTTATAATTTTCGTAAGCTTTTTATTTTTGGAACTTAGAATTTTATTAAGCTCAAACTCGCTCATGTTCTCGTGTCCATAAACCACATACTTTATAATTTCAGCATAAATCTTGGCTATCGACGAATATCCTAAACAACGTTCGTCCTAAACTTCCTTTTTTTATTTAATCCCACGAATCTTTTGAAAGCATTCCTTTGGGCAACATCAGACTTCATTGAAGATTTTGTTTCTACTTCGATAATTCTTTCTCTTGCACCTTTTGTTGCTATAACATCGGGTCTTCTTCCATAGATAGTTCTTGGTTTGGAATATCCTGAAATATCCGCTTTTACTTTATATCCCTGACCCTTATAGCCTCCGGCAATTTTTCTAACTCGTGCATTATGCTTTGACTGCTGTGCTTTTGTTCTTTCCATGTTTTGATTGAAATTTAAAGTGTAAAAGGGTTTATAAATTTTATGCCCTACCTAAATTAAGTATATCATCTACTTAATGTCGGAATATCTTAGAAACATTTATAAATTAATTAATGTATCACTATAATATGGAAAAGAGGAAGGTGAATTTTTATGACAACTAGAAAAACTCCAAAAAAAATAAAGGAAGAAATTTTAGAATTTTTATTTGAAGGACCTCAAAGTATTAGTGAAATTGCAAAGAAGATAGAATCAAATTGGCCAACAACAAATAAATATCTTGAGGAACTGAAAAAGGAAGAAAAAGTGAATGAAATTCTTAGTACAGATAAAATGAAGGTTTATCGAAGGACAGATGATCCTGTTTATTATAGCTTACCTTTTGATAAATCTATTCGAATGAAAACTCTTTATATTTTATTAGAAATTGAGAAAAAATGGAAAAAAGAAAGAAAAACAGAATTATCAAAAACAGCTTTACAGAAATTAGCAGTAGATGTTATAAAAACATGTAAACTCAAGCTTCCTATTCTAGATTTTCATTATGGTATGACTACTTGTGCTAGTTTAGATTCAAATAATAAAGAAATTTTGAATCTAATAAAAGAACCAAAAGAAAAAGAGATTATACTTAAGGGCATAAATGAAATATTTAAAGATAAAAGACATACAGGGATAGCTTATGAAGAAAGAGCATACCAATATGAAAAATATCATATGCTTTTTTATTCTGCAAAAGAAGAATTAACAAAACTCTTTATATTTAATAAAACGAATAATGCAAACAAAGAATTTAAAGAAAATCTAAAAGGATCTCTATTAAAATTAGCTCTAAATTACCCAATTAAATTAGAGAAATTTTATTCTGATTTTGAAAAATTTGTGGGAAATGCCCAAATAATCCTATCTAAAAACAATAAAGAAGATGTTGAAAGTTTAGAGATAATTAAAGGAACATTAACGCAATTATGGGATAAAATAACTACTTTCACCTCATTTCAAGATTCAGAAAGATTTATTAACAAAAATAGAAAACAATTATTTGAGCAAATAAAAGAATTAAATTACAATTTTAAAGAATTAAATTATAAATTTTATATTGAAGAACTTGAATCTCTTGTGCAAGAAATAAATCCTTTTGAAATAGATATGCCTAAGAACGAAATGTCCAATGAAATTCAAAAATTAATTATCGAAGGATTGGAGAATGAATAATGAGATATTTTTTAGATATGAATCTGCCAGTTTATTTTTGTATGCAAATGGGGCATCCCTTAGAAAAAAAAGCTAAATTATTTATAAGAAACAAGAAGGATTCCTTCTTTTTATTATGTGATTATATTGTAAGTAGAAATCTTCCGCGGTGGTTAAAACGGCAAAAAGTAGTATTGTTTGAATTTAATCAAAAGATTCAAAATCAAGCTTATAATCTTTTTTCGAGTGAGCAATCAAAAATATTGTTTTCTAAAGATAAAATATTTACAAATAGATTAATTCTTAATTATAATCAATCTAAAAATAAAAAACAATTTATAGAAAACATAAATAAAATATTTAATTTACTTCAAGCAAGAATTTCTTATTTTATTAAAATCTATATTGACGAAGTTGTGATTCCTGAATCTGAAATTGTTTTTGAATTAAGGAGTTGTTTATTTACTTGGCTTAGAAATGATTCTGACGCAAGAACAATTGCTTCTGCAATACAAGAACATAAAAATAAAAAATTAACTATTATAACTGCAGATAAAAAAGATTGGACAAAAGAATTATTAGAAGAAGCCCATAATGATATTGAATTATTAAAAGAGTATCCTTCTTTGCCTAAAATAGAATACCTGCAAAATTATAATCCCGAATAAAATTTATCACATAAATTTTTTTAAATTATCTTTTCAAAACAACTCCCTTCCTTTAATTTTCATTTTCCATTTATTTGTAAAGTCTCGCTTCAATCTCTCCAACCATATTCTTATATCCTAACTTTCCTCCGAAGAGTTTCATTATCTCTAAAGGCCTTCCAAATTTATTCAGGGGTGCAACTCTTAGAACTTTGGCATCTTCTAAATTTGCTAATCCTTCAGCGGAACATTTATTCAAGTAAGAATCTTTTTAGTTTTTTTGCTCTTTCTTTTCTTGTTGGGAGTTTTTCTCCATAAGCAATATGTATAATTAAATTAAAGGTATCATAAAATTTGCCATTAGGAATCTTTTTTCTCAATCAATCTAAGATTAATTCCCTTTATGACCATTTTGATATTTAGTTCTCATGTAAAAAATACTAATGTAAAAAATTCAGATATGGATATTTATATCATCTCGGACAACAAGGGTAAAACAAAACAGTTAATTCAATCATAAAATTTGTTGTCCCTGAAACTTGAAATTCATAATTTTACGATGAAGGAATCTATCTCAATGATAGAAAAAATACAAAATAATCTCGGACACGAAATAGTTACAAACAACATTATACTTTATGGAATGGGAAATTATTATAACCTTATATCAAATAGGGCTCAAGGCTAAGAATATAAAATGGGTAAAAGGAGAATAAAAATTTCCGAAAAGAATTTTGAAGACTATCTATATGAAAAAGTATTCGAGAATAGGTAGACTTAAAATCTGTGGGTTGTTTGGATAGGTATGGTAAACAACGGAGCGAATCTTGGGTTTGAGAAGAAACTTTGGATGGCGTCAGATAAACTTAGAAGTAACATGGATGCTGCGGAATATAAGCATATTGTTTTGGGGTTAGTTTTTTTAAAATATATTTCGGATTCTTTTGAGGAAGCGAGGAAAGAAATAATGGAAGATCCTGAGGGAGATAGCGAGGATATAGATGAGTATACAGCAAGAAATATTTTTTGGGTTCCCGCTGAGGCTAGATGGGAGCATTTGCAAAAGAATGCTAAACAACCCACGATAGGAAAACTTGTGGACGATGCTATGGATTCTATTGAGAGAGATAACCCTTCATTGAAAAATGTTTTGCCTAAAAATTATGGGAGGGAATCTTTGGATAAGCAGAGATTGGGGGAACTAATAGATTTAATTGGAACGATTGGATTAGGAGATAAGGATAGTAGAAGCAAGGATTTGCTTGGGAGAGTTTACGAATATTTTTTGGGAGAGTTTTCAGATGCAGAGGGGAAAAAGGGCGGGCAATTTTATACTCCTCGTTGTATTGTTAAACTTCTTGTGGAAATGATAGAGCCGTATGAAGGGAGGATTTATGACCCTGCCTGCGGTTCTGGGGGTATGTTTGTTCAGAGTGAGAAATTCATAAAAGAACATAATGGGAGAATAGGTAATTTGTCTATTTATGGGCAGGAATCTAATAACACAACTTGGCGTTTATGTAAAATGAATATGGCAATTCGAGCAATAGAATCCAATATTCAGTGGGGAGATAGTTTTCATAATGATGAACATAAAGATTTGAAGGCTGATTTTGTTTTGGCAAATCCTCCGTTTAACGATAGTGATTGGAAAGGGGAATTACTGCAGGACGATGTTAGGTGGAAGTTCGGAGTTCCTCCAAAAAATAATGCTAATTTTGCGTGGGTTCAACATTTTATACATCATTTGGCACCGACGGGAATTGCGGGTTTTGTTTTGGCCAATGGCTCTATGTCTTCTAATACTTCCAATGAAGGCGAGATTAGAAAAAGAATAATAAAAGAAGACTTGGTAGATTGTATGGTTGCCTTACCTTCTCAACTTTTTTACAATACAATGATTCCTGCGTGTCTTTGGTTTGTTGCGAGGGATAAATCAAATCACGGGAGAAGAAAGCGTAATGGGGAAATTTTATTTATTGATGCAAGAAATATGGGGGAAATGATTGATAGAAGGCATAGGGAATTAACAGATAAAGATATCGATAAAATTACTGAAACTTACCACGCTTGGAGGGGAGAAAAAGGAAAGTATGAAGATGAAAAAGGATTTTGCAAAAATGCTAAATTAGAAGAGATAGAAAAAAACAATTTTATTTTGACTCCTGGGAGATATGTTGGAATTCCGGATGAAGAAGAAGACCCTGAGGTTTTTGAAGAAAAGATGAAACGATTGACGAAGGAGTTGAGGGAACAGTTTAAGGAAGGGGAGAAGTTGGAGGGGGAGATTAAGAAAAATTTGGGAGGAATAGGATGGAGGGTATGAGACTGGAGCAAGCCATTATAAAGATAAACATTTATAAACATATTATCATTAATAATAATAATTTAAGTCCCCGGTATCTTCTTCGGGACATGCCGGGTTTTTTATTTTCTTTTGGGGGCGTTTTTTATGACCAATAACCCGAAGGTAACAAGAAAAGCAATTCTTTTCATTGATGCAAATAACTGGTATCATAATGTTAAACATTGGTTTAGACCAAGTGATATTGATATTGTAAAATTGGGAGATTTAATATCAGAAAAATTTGATTTGGAAATTATTGAAATTAGATGGTATGCTTCTATGCCTAATATTGCAGATAATGAATTGATATATAAAAGACAAAGGGCATTTCTCGGAAATTTACAAAAACAAGGCATAAAGGTTATTACAAGAAAACTTCAAAGACTTTCTAATAAAGAAATTAAGAAAAAAAGGCAGGAATTTATTGAATCTTGGGATTTGTGTGACATATGCAAACCGATTGTTGAGGAGAGTTTTTTGGATATTTCAGACCACAATCAAAAAGAGAAAGGTATCGATGTATGGATTGCTATTGATATTGTTAAAAAAGCCGTGTTAAACGAGTTAGATATTGCTGTCCTAATTTCTGGTGATGCCGACTTTGTTCCAGCGTTTAATTTAGTTAATGAAATTAAAAAAGATGCTTTGAGCTGTTCTGTTCCAAGAGGGTATTCAAACGAATTAAGACAAAAGTTTCCTTATTTTATTTTGAATAGGGAAATGTTAAATAAATGTTTAAGGGATTGGGATAATGGTAAGAAGAAATAATAAGATGATAATGCAATTTAAAGAATGTGAGAAGTTGGAAGGGGAAATTAAGAAGAGTTTAGGAGGAATCGGATGGAAGGTGTGAGACGAGATGAGGGGAAGGGGTTGAAGAAGGTTTGGTTTTGTTGGAGGGAGATTTAGGGAGATGGAAGAAGTGGATAATTTTTTTGATGGGCTGAGGAAGGAGATTTTCACAATTAGTAAAAATGCAGGAATTGGGGGGCATGCGGGCACAACAGGGACTAATCGAGAAGAATTAATTAAAAATTTCTTAGTAGACTTATTACCAAAATATTTTCAATATGGGAAAGGAATTATCATAGACAGCAAAGGAAATAAATCAAACCAACAGGATATAATTATATACTCTCCGTTCATAAGTATATTTTCTGAAAGATCTTCATTTTATCCCCTAGATTCTGTGAGTTCAATAATTGAAGTTAAATCCAATTTAAATAAATCAGATCTTGAAGATGCAATGAAAAAAATTGCTATTTTAAAAAATATGAAATACTCAATAACTCCAGAAAAGCGTTCTGGTTCTTGGAGAGATTATATGCAGTGCAATATCTTTTCATATGCTGGCTCAAATATAAAGACCTTAATTAAAAACATTATTGAGATACAAAAGAAGAATGGATTTAAAGATGAGGAATTATTTGATAATCTTTGTGTTAATGGAGAATATTTTATAACAAATAATCTAAAGATAAAAAAAATGCTTGGAGAAGAACATGCCCAGTATAGCGTCTTAACAATAAAGGAAAAATCTTTACCTTATTTCTTAGATTGCATGTTAAATACAATGAACATTCCACTATCACCAGTACCTATTTTTATTAAATATATTGGGAAATTCAAAATAGATTATATCAAATGGCCACAGAATTAAACATTATAAGAGTAGCTTTATTTGAATGTTATAAAGTTGAAAAAAATAATAAAAAGGTAAATGTCGCTGATTTAGTTGGTCAGAAAATTTTTAATTTGGAAAGAGAAGAAAAATATGAGGTATTAAAATCTACTTTAGAACTGAATATTAAGAAGAAATTAACTGCTAAAGAAGCTACCGATCTTTCAAAAAATAAATGTGTTGAATCAGCTGTATCTGGAATTTTTGATATTGAAAAGAAGGGTAGACCCATTACCACATTAACTTTAGCATTAGGTGAAGATGGAAAAAGTTCTTTTGATAAATTATTAGATGCTAAAAATGATGATTTATTTAAAAAGTTTAGTGCAAATTTTGCGAACAAATATGTGAATTACAAGAGAAAAGTTAAGGGTATAATTGGATTTATCCAATTTTATTTGAAAACAAATGTTAAAGAGGAAAGATTTTTATCGATTATTACTACAGACTTTAGTACGGGGGTTGTAGTTTCAGATCCATCAACTGCAATAAAATTTTTGGAAAAAGTATTTGATCAAAATTTTAAGAATATAATTATTTATCCTTATCCAAAATCTGTAAGTCGTAGAACTATTGAAGTTAACAAAGAACAAGTTAAAGTTCATCAAAGAACTTCTGATCCAGATCTTTTTATTGTGTCAGATATAGAATCTCCTTTAGATCCTCAAAAAATATTTGAAGGACTCTACAAAAGGATGAGGGGACAAACAAGAAATTTAAATGAGATATTAGAACAATTGGAAGAAGATTTTCCAGAAAAAGTAAAGGTTCTTATTAAATTTAAAGATTATTCTGTTAAAGTTAAACTTAAAGATTTTTTAGAAGATTTTAAATTAATAAATGAAACTTCAAAAGGACAAGGAATTTTTATAAAAAACGCCATAGTTGATGTTGAAATAGCTGGGAAAAACTTATTCGGGGACGGGTATTTAAGATATAAAACTTTGAATGAAATATCTGAAGAATTAAATCGAGAAGAAAATTCAGATGAGTAAATTAAAACAGACTAAAATAGGAAAAATTCCTGAAGATTGGGAAATATTAAAATGGAACAACTAAACTTTATGAACAATATATCAGATTCGAGGATAAGGCATTTAATTGGATTCTTGCCGATTTTATCATTTATTTTAATTTTCGGCTATAATTCTTATTTTAAGATAGGATGCATATTCTTTCTCATAATTCTTTCTGCATTTTTTGAGTTTTATTGGACAATTCTTAATCAACCAGAAAAAAAGAAAAATCTTCAAAAAATAAGAGAGGAATATAACAATCAACAAAATAAAACAAAGTTATCGGAGAAAGAACAATGGAATTTTTATAAAAAAAGAATGAATTTTGTAGGATTAATGGTTTTTTTTATTGTTATGTTTTTAGTAAGTATCTTTTTTATGTTAGGATTTTTTATAACAATAGTCTATTTTCTATTAGAATCAAATGCATCTTTAGGCATTTTATCGGCGATATATTTATTTACATCTGTATATACATCTTTATTAATAATTTATAACTCTACTAAAAAATGAAATATCAGAAATTTAAACAAACCGAAATAGGAAAAATTCCAGAAGATTGGGAAGAAAGTAAAGTAAGAATTAAATGCAAAATAAGAAATGGTAAAACAAATACACAAGATGCAGTAAAGGGGGGCGCTTATCCTTTATTTGATAGATCAACAAAAATAAAAAGAAGTAATAAATTTTTATTTGATTGCGAGGCTGTTATAATCCCTGGTGAAGGTAAATCATTTATTCCCAGGTATTATTTTGGTAAATTTGACTTACATCAAAGAGCTTATGCAATCTGGAATGAAAATAAATTAGTTAAAATTAAGTATCTTTATTATTGGATTACTACTCATGTGAAATATTTAGAAAATATTGCTGTGGGATCTACTGTGAAATCTCTGAGGTTAAACCATCTTGAGACTTTTCCCATAGCTCTCCCCCCACTCCCAGAACAACGCCTCATCGCCTCAATTCTTTCTTCCCTCGACGACAAAATAGAACTAAACAATAAAATGAATAAAACCCTCGAAGCAATCGGGCAGGCGATTTTTAAAAAGCGGTTTATTGATGAGAGGAAAGGGGATTGGGAAATAAAATCTCTCTCAGAAATTGCAAATTATCTAAATGGTTTAGCATTACAAAAATATCCGCCAAAGAATGAAAATGATCTACCTGTTATTAAAATAAGAGAATTAAAAAACGGGATAACTGAAAATACAGATAGAGCAAATTCAGATTTGCCTCAAGATTATATTATTGAAGATGGAGATATTTTATTCTCGTGGTCTGGAAGTTTAGAAGTTGTAATTTGGGCGAATGGGAAAGGTGTATTAAATCAACATTTATTTAAGGTAACTTCTGAAAAATATCCTAAATGGTTTTATTATTATTGGACATTAAATCATTTACAAGAATTTAAGATGATAGCAGAAGGAAAAGCAACAACAATGGGACATATCAAAAGGCATCATTTGGATGATGCAAAATGTTTAGTTCCGGATGAAAAAAAATTAGAAGAAATGAGCAAAGTGATGATTCCTTTAATTGAAATGCAAATTAAAAATATGGTTGAAACAAGAAAACTCTCAAAAATTAGAGATGCTTTATTGCCTAAATTAATGAGTGGGAATGTGAGGGTAAAGTAAAATGAAATTAAAGGATAAATTTAAAGGATATTCCTTTTTGCGAGAAATCTCAACTTCAATAGTCTATTCTGGCTTATTTAACTTAACGATCTTAATTGTTGTTTTTCTTTTTTCAAAAAATTATTTTATAAATTATAATTTTACTACAATTTATTATGGTGCACTTGTCGGACTACTTGCAATTTATGCTATGGTCATTACTATTAGTACAAATCTAGCCCCAGATTTTCCTTTAGAAATATCTTTAAAATATATTGTGAAATCTAGACTAAGCTTATCTTACTTGTTCATCATAGGTTTAAACGTAATTTTTCTCAATGTTTTCTTTTTATTTGGGATTTTTGCAAATTATGAACAATTAATATTTATGGTGAGTACAATATCATTAATTTTATGGACAATGTTCTTTATTCCTTTATTTATGGATAACTTCAAGTTAAAGTTACATTTGAAATTGTTTTTTGAAGATATGCGAAAAAAGATTAAAGGAGATTTTACACCTCCAAAATTTAATAAATTGTATCATAGATATGATCTGACTGAAAAAGAAAATTTTTACTTAATTGCCTCAAAAGATTTTAAGGAGAATGTTCTTGAACCAGAATTTAATTTTAATACTAAAAGTATGAATTCGAAGAATATTTCTTCGGATAAAGTTTCTAAAGAAAAAACCCCAAATGAAATATTGCCAATTTACATTGGAAAGGGCAAGACAAAAATAATTAGTTGGGAATTCCTAAATAACATAGAAGTTCCAATCAGAATCAAAATTTATAAATATGAATTTGGGGAACATTTCTTAAGCCCACAAGTACTCTGCGAATATTCTCCCTTAGATGTTAAAAAAGAAGATTTAGATAATTTGAAAATGGATATTTTAAAAGATATTTTTTATAAGGATTTTAATAAAGAAGAATTTAAATCTGTTTTTAATAAACTGAAGAAAAATGGTGTAGAGAGTAAATTAATAGACCTTATTAAGAAACATATCTCTAAAGAAAAAAATTTATCTGAAAGAAAATTTTTATTTTCTTCATTTGAAAATTTTTTCAAAGAAAGCAAATATGGAAAACCAAACTTAGATTTAGATGGCATTTTAGAGATAGAAATAAAGAATTTATATGAACAAAAGAGGTTATTTTATGATTCTCCCTCAATCATTGCGAAATTGCAAGATAAATTAACAAATACCCTCATAATTAATTTTGAAAAATTTAATCGGTTGAATCAAAGATTAAATACTTCTGGGCTCTACATAAAAGAATTTTTGGATATAAGGTATTTAGACAAGTATGAAAAAAATGATAGCGAAATATGGGATAAACAATATGAATTTTTAATGGAGAATACCCTTAAAAATATTTTTTCTCTTTGTAGAAGTCTCGTAGATATGGATATTAAAGATGACTTGAAGGTAAGATATTTGTCTAGCCAATTAGGCTATTTCAATACTGCTTTAGAGCATATTAGAATTTCAGATAATATGGAAAATAAGAAAAAAGATGTTATAGAAAAATTAAAAAAGAGACTCATAGGAAAAGAGATAGAATTATTATTCTTTATTCTTTACAAAATAGATAAGAATAAATTATCCAACAAGCTCTTTGATCTGACACTTAAAATTTATGAATTGCCTGAAATAAAATCAAACTTAAAAGAAACTTTCAATCCCTTGTCTTTTGAAACACTTGAATGGTTAGATTATAATTCTATTCAAGGTGGTGCTCAAACTGTCCCACCATTTAATTATTATAAATATAGATTATTGCTTCAGTTTTATAATTTTATTCATTTAAATAATACTATGATAAACGACTTTACTAAAGAAAATTTTACTGGGTTAATTTTAGATTTAGAAAAGGAAATAAAGTTATTTAGTGAATCTTTTGTTAAACAATACTATGATTTTACAAAAAAACAACTTACTGATTTTAAGAAAGTAGCTTTAGATGAAGTAAAACAAAAGAAAAAAGAAGTATTAAATTTAGAAGAAGGATATATAATTAATTCAAAGATTAAGGAAGAATATGTAAATCTGTTTAAGAAAGATTGTAGAACAGAATGGGAAGAAGATAATAAGGATTTGAAAAAAATATTTGACATGGAAATTAAAGAGAAAGATAATAAGAAAAAAACATTTTTTGGACAATATAGATTATTTCCTAAAGATTGGTTTTTAGATTCATTTGATAAAAATGTTGGTCTATCAAGAACTACTGGAAAGGATTTCGGTAGAGATCAGGGAGGAAGTAAATATAAAGAGATTTTAAAAAAAATAGCTTCCACATTTAGAAAAGAAAAAGGGGATAATATCATTAATGTCAAAGAACTTTATGATGATTTAAGTAAAAATATAGAAAGTGGAAAAATATATTATTTATTTTATACTGGAAGAAAAATCTATGATTTACCCAATATGGACTGGTTGAGGGAAGGAGTTTTTGTGGCTAAAACTAAAATCAATAATTCTGAAATCTATTTTTGTCATTCTATAGACTCTCCAGCCTTATTGTTTGAAAAGGGAGCTTTTATGCTAAAACAATATTTGAATGATAAAAAAGAAGAATTGACTGTAGAAATAGAAGAAGAATTTTCGAAGGAAGAAATTCAAAAAATATTGAAATCCAGTAAAAATTTGAAATCAAAAAAAGATGTTCTCAAAAATGTGAAAATTAAGGTTCTGGAGAAATTTGAAATAAAGAGAAATAAAGAATATAAATTAATGAGGTTAATAATATAAAATGGAAGAGGTAATTATTTTTTTAATCGCTGCTGTTTTCATAATGGGATTTATAGGATATTCAATTGGACAATCTAATTTTAATTGTGATAAAAATACTGAAAATGTAGAATATTGGAAAAATAAATATATAGAAGAACAAGAAAAAAATAAATTACTGCAAACTCAAATTTTAGAAGTTTTAATTAATTCATACGCTAAGAAGTTGGTTTGGAGTGTTTCTGGATTAACCCCCTATAAGATAATTTGTTATACAAATTATTCTAATCTTGAAATGTCTAAAGAGTTTAAGGAAATTTTAGATAATTTATGTAAACCCAAAGTCTAAAAACCGCAAAAACTTAAAATAAATATGGCAAGGAGAACTAAAAAGAAAACAACTTCACGAAGAAAAAGAGTTACATTTTATGTTAAACCCAAAGGAAGCAAGAGAAAAAAGAAAGTTTCTTTTTTAGCTAGGAGATAAAGATGGTAACTATTTATCATAAAAGTATTCAAAACACATTAATCGATTATGCTAAAAATCTCAAAAAAAACAAAAAGATAAGGGAATTTTTCGAAGGGAATAGGCGCCCCTTGAGTATTACAGATTCTAAATCTAAATCCGTTGTTAATTATCAACCAGATATTTATTTTATTCTTAAGAATAATAAGAAGTTAATAATTGAGATTTTAGATAGTGAAGAAAAGAAACAAGATATAATAATAGCAGATATAATCCGATCTATTTTAGTTGAGAATGTAGAGGGAATTATATTTATTTATTCTGGAGAAAAGAAAGTTGAAAATAGCATTTTTGAATCCTTAAAAACAATTTATAAGGGATTGGTTGATTTAGGAATTAGTTTGGATAATCTTCCTGGTCAAAAGTTTACAGGACCTTATGCCATATCTAGAAGTCAAGCGAATAAAAAGTCATTGATTCTTAAAAAATTAAATGAATACTTTCCATTTTAGGACCAAGAAGAGATATATTAATACTTCAAAATAAGACTCTTCTCCCTAATATGAGAAATTAAAAGAGTTGTTTTTCTCCAGAATTTCAATCTTTCTTAACTTCACCAAACACCCCAACACCAAAAAACTTAAATACTGAAAAATCAATAATATTATTGAAACATCAATAGATAAAAATGAAAAGGAATAATCAATTATATTCGTATAATAA
>VAPG01014088.1_pt1 | contig 18872 bp, 21 predicted proteins | sample 3393851 | NCBI WGS metagenome assembly VAPG01 (sample SAMN08290438, study PRJNA428436) | hydrothermal vent metagenome | isolation source: Deep-sea hydrothermal vent chimney | place: Atlantic Ocean: South-mid Altantic Ridge | depth 2194 m m
GGCTTTACACCCGGCTCAGACTCAGCGTTGCACTTTCTTGATATGCACTGAGCATGGCTTCAAAAGTGCGCCTTGATTCTGAGCCGGGTGTGAAGCCAGAGGGCACAAGCAATTAATAGAGGTGCCCTTAAGTGGAACCGCTCTACACTTAGCGACAGAAAGTGCGCTAAGAATTTTTTACGTACAGCTTAACGAAAAAAGATCGCGTAGCGATCTATTCGTTATAACAGGTTTAGCAAGGAGAAACGTCTTCTGCCTGAAAGCCTTTATCACTTTTAACGACAGTAAACTCGACAGTTTGACCATCTGCTAAAGACTTGTATCCATCACCACGTATCTGATTGAAGTGTACAAAAACATCTTCACCATCTTTTCTTTCAATAAAACCAAATCCTTTAGAATTATTAAACCATTTAACAGTACCAGTTTCACGATCAGCCATTACAGCTCCATTTCATTCATTTATACAGAGGGCCAATTGTATATCAGCATGATTAAAAAAAACAATAAAAATTTTGCAAATCTTTTTAATTAGAATATTACTGTAAGTTAATGTTGTTTAAAGAAAAAAAGATACCCGCAATCGATATTCTCAAGTTAATAATTTCAGAGTGAATCTATTTTCCAGGAACTTCGGTTTGATATTTAATAAAACAAAAAAGAATATCTTTGTAGCTCGGACACTGCCCGACAGACATTGGTACACAGTTTCCTTTGCAATCAGGTTTTCTGGCCAACAGTAATCTTGTTACCCTCCGGGTCATGCAGACTGAATTCCTGCATCTGGTAATCGCGTGTTTCAATCACCGACAGCGGATAATTTTTTACTTTAATAAGATGATGTAATTCTTCAATATTATTAATAAAAAAATAAAGAGAAATGTTTGGATTTTTATCAGAAAGTGATTCTGCTTGCGATTGCTCGGCGGCCTGTAACATCAGTATGGTTTCACCATGCATGAGATGCGCCCACACCAGCTGACCTTCAGACTCACGTTTATTGACCAGCACAAATTGCAACAACTGCTGATAAAAAATCAGCGTGTCTGCCATAGACTGACAGTGAAGCAGCGGAATGCCGCTAAGAATCGCCATACGAAATCAGTACTTGATCAGTGCCGAGCCCCAGGTAAAACCGCCACCAAAGGCTTCGAGTAACAACATATCACCACGTTTGATGCGACCATCACGCACCGCCGTATCCAGTGCCAGCGGCACCGATGCCGCCGAAGTATTACCATGTTTGTTAACGGTAACCACAACATGATCGATCGACATCTTCAGCTTTTTAGCGGTGGCATTAATAATGCGGATATTAGCCTGATGTGGTACCAGCCAGTCAATATCCGATTTTTCCATGTTGTTGTGCGCCAGCGTCTCATCAACGATGCGCCCCAACGTATTAACCGCCATCTTGAACACTTCGTTGCCTTTCATCTGGATGCCGCCTGCACCTTCAAGAATTTGATCTTTACCTGTGGACACTCCATAGTTTACCGTCAACAGACTTTCGTATTCGCCATCGGCGTGCAGGTGTGTCGACAGAACACCCTGCTCATCACTCTGTTCGAGCACAACTGCGCCCGCACCGTCACCGAACAACACACAGGTATTGCGATCTTTCCAGTCGATGATGCGTGACAGGGTTTCCGCGCCGATGACCAGCGCGCATTTTGCAGAATCAGTGCGAATAAATTTATCAGCAATGCCTAAAGCATAAACAAAACCGGTACATACCGCCTGCACATCAAACGCGGTGCAGCCGTGTATATCCAGGCGCTGCTGCAACAAACAGGCGGTGCTGGGAAAAACCCGGTCTGCGGTAGTAGTGCCAACGATAATTAAATCGATATCATCTTTGGTTTTGCCCGCCGCTTCCATGGCACGCAATGCGGCCTGCTCAGCGAGGTCGACAGTGTACTGCCCTTCTGCGGCAATATGTCGTTCTTCGATGCCGGTACGTGAGCGAATCCATTCATCGCTGGTATCGACCATGGTTTCCAGTTCGGCGTTGGTTAGCGTTTTTTCGGGCAGATAACTGCCGGTGCCTGCTATTCTTGAGTAACTCACGCTTCTGTCTCCAATCGTGTTTTATCCATACCTGCTACGTCTGCTGTAGCTTCCGTGTTCGTTTTTTTGTTTTTATTATTGGTTGCCATATTATTTAATAAGGGTTCCATAGATTCTCGGATATGATCCGGAACAGATTTTTCCACTTCCAGTAAGGCGATTTCGATGGCGTTAGCATAACTTAGTACATCCGCACTACCGTGACTTTTGATGACAATGCCGGTTAAACCTAACATCGATGCACCGTTATACATACGAGGATCAACACGTTTTTTGAAACGATTGAGCACCGGCCATGCCAGCAGACCAGACAGTTTCGAAAAAATCGATTTACTGAACTCTTCACGCATCATGGTGGAGATCATCTTGGCCACGCCTTCCATGGTTTTCAGTGATACGTTGCCAACAAAACCGTCACACACCACCACGTCTACCTTGTCGGTATTAATGTCATCACCTTCGACAAAACCGATGTAATTAAACGCGCCGCCCTGCAATAGTAAGTTGGCTTCTTTTACCTGTGCATTACCTTTTACATCTTCAGAGCCAATATTCAGCAGACCAACTCTGGGCCGATGTGTATTATCAACAGCCTCTGCCAGTACAGAACCCATCACCGCAAACTGGAACAACTGCTCGGCACTGCTGTCAACATTCGCGCCCAGATCCAGCATATGCGTATGACCGCCGTAAGAAGGAATGGCAGAACAAATCGCCGGACGACTAATGCCGGGGAGCGTCTTTAACACAAACTTTGCCGTCGCCATCAAGGCACCGGTATTACCCGCACTCACCACTGCCTGCGCCTGTCCCTGCTTCACCATGTTGATAGCAACACGCATCGATGAATCTTTTTTCTTGCGCACGGCAAGACGCGGATCATCATGCATCTCCACAACCTGGGAGGCATGCTGAATCTCAAAGTGTTTATCGAGGTCGATGTTATGCTGTTTTGCACAGTCGCGCATACGAGACTCATCACCGACAAGAATGATGTGTATATCGCTATGTTTTTTTACTACATGAACCGCAGCAGGTATTACAACTTCGGGACCGAAGTCGCCACCCATGGCATCTAATGCAATGATCGCCATATGTTGTTAATTACCAGCAACCATAGATGGATATGGTTGCTGGTAATTGGCTAGACGATAGATAGTATTAATCTTCGAAAGCGTCGCCAGTATTAACGACTTTACGGCCTTTATAATAACCGTCAGCAGTAATGTGATGACGATGATGTGTTTCACCTGATGTAGGGTCAATTGATAATGTTGCGCCACCAAGTGCATCGTGTGAACGGCGCATGCCGCGTTTTGAACGTGATTTTCTGCTCTTTTGAACTGCCACGGTTGTCTCCTAAAAAACTACTACTTTGTAATATGTTAAAAATTATTAAGAATAATCAGATATGAAATCAATTAATCTTATTGTTTAAATCGTCTTTTAAAGCTTTTAATGCCGCAAAAGGATGTTCTACTTCTTTCTCTGCCTGTATTTCTGCTTTCATTTTTCTGTTCTGCTTCGACATATAACCAGAACAGTTTTCATCGTGTATCGTCACCATCGGCAAACACAACAACAGTTCATCTTCGATTAACTCGACGATGGATTGTTCGTCACCTTCTACCAGATAAGGTTCAAACTCAGCAGGCAACAATTCAAAATCTTCTTCACTGTTAACCAGTGCAAATTTGAAAGAACCTGAAAGTCTGGTTTCTACCGGCTCCAGACAACGCTGACACTCGACCAGCAATTTTGCAGACACCTGCCCCTTCAAAATGGCAAAACCGACACTGTTGGTGAACTCAAGTTTTGCTGTAATATGTCCTTCATTACTCAGCAAGGTTTCACTCAATCGGTCAAGTTTGGCTATCGGGTAGATACCTTCAATTGTCCGGTTCAATGCGACCTGCCGCGCAAAATTCAACGATTCTGATAACATCACTGGCAATTGCGTCTGCATAATCGACCTATGATACAGTAATTTTATAATTCTGTATATATTAACCCTTACATTTCAATAGCTTCTACCACCTTTCAGATTATCAAAATCCTGCAAAATTCCTTAATATTGTATAAAATATCATATTATTTTCAAGACAATCAGCAACTTCCTGAATTAGCAAAAAATCCGATGAAACTTGTACTAGGCTCTACTTCACCCTTCAGAAAAGCACTGCTCGAGCGATTACACATCAATTTTGAGTGTGACTCACCCGATATCGACGAAACGCCGCTGCCAGATGAGCCTGTCGAAGACATGGTGGTGCGTCTGGCCATTGCCAAAGCACAGGTCATTTCGGCTCATCATCCCGATTCGCTGATTATCGGTTCAGACCAGAGCGCGGTATTAAATGGCGAGAAGCTGAGTAAACCGGGGAATTTTGAAAATGCCTTCAAACAGCTGACGCGAGCCTCCGGGCAGAAGATTACTTTTCAGACGGGTCTATGTTTACTCAATACCCACACAGGCAATATTCAGAGTAGCTGTGTGCCCTACACCGTCGTTTTTAAAGAATTGACAGCAGTGATGATCGAGAATTATCTGCGTAAGGAAGAACCTTATAATTGTGCAGGGAGTTTTAAATCGGAGGCTTTGGGGATTGCGTTGTTTGAGCGGTTTGAAGGTGCTGATCCAAATGCATTGATTGGCTTGCCGTTGATTGAACTGGTCAATTTTTTGGAGAATGAAGGATTTTCTATTCTGGATTAATATCATTCCCGTACTTCGCGGGAAAAACCATCATCTGTTTTCTGGTTTGGTTAGCCGATCTTTACGACTTTTGTTTATCAAACATTGCCGGAATAAACGATGGGCAGCGACCGCCCTTGTAACTTAAAGAGACTATCGTGATAGCTTATGCCGAATTATCCGAGGGACTCTCAATGGCAAAAGAACAACTTATTTTTCTTAAGGGCACCTCTATTAATTGCTTGCGCCCTTAAAGTAAGCGGAATTACCCTCCGGCACCTGTTTTCTCGATTTACTAAATAACACTTTTTAAATCTCTAATTAAAAAAAGGGCTTACATAAATGGCGTACGACTATCTTCCATAATTTCTTGTAACGCCTTCTGAGCTTGCCTTGAATTAGAAAAATCTTTCTCCTCCAACATCTCGCACTCGTCGATAATCATTTCATCGATAGTAGAAGGGTAGTATTTGCAATCATCAGGACGATCATAATAGATATCGCAGGTATACTTATTTTGATTGGGCGTTTTTCTTAACCAGGGGCACAATTCTATTTGTTTGCCTGTTTCGGGATCAATCCAGATATTACCTTCGTTTACGTAGCGAAATATCTCAGGCCTGTAATTTTCCCAATAGTCCATCTGGCTCGCTGAAACAGATAATCCACCATTACTGTATTTGATACAGCACTTTCCGCATTGATTACATTCTTTCACGCTAGTGATTTTTCTTAAGGGCACCTCTATTAAAAGGTAAAAAAAAGGAGAAGGAGGGGTTGTTGATTAATCACTTGCTGCAATTAATCAAAACTTAACCCCTCCGTCTCATTTAATCAGATTGACTTAACCTGGTTTGCACATGGCCCCTTCTGGCCCTGCCCCACCTCATATTCTACTTTCTGCCCATCATTGAGGGTTGCGAAGTCGCCACCGCTCTGGATTTCAGAATGATGCACGAACAGGTCCTTACCTCCATCATCTGGAGTGATAAAACCAAAACCTTTGCTTGCATCGAACCATTTTACTGTGCCTGTACTCATTTCACTATTTTCCTATCTTGATTAGTAATTCATTTATGTTGCTGGTGTTTCTCTTATATTTTAACGTAAATTAACATGGATGTATTTTGATTTCACTTTCTTCACATAACATCTTGCTCTGCAGCAATTTGAAGTGGCGCGTTTTTGCGAGCGCATGAAGAAGTAATGCTTTAAATTGTCCACTAGAGCTAATTATTAGAGGATACTATACTATGTAGCAATAATTAGTTCGAGCTAACATACCAATGACAGACAGGTTAATTACCACTACAGAAGCCGCTGAAATACTCGGTATTTCAACATCAAGGGTACGTCAATTTATAATGGACGGTCGCCTGGAATCAACTAAGCTTGGCCGTGACCAATTCCTAAAGCAAGCTGATGTAGAGGATTTTTCCTCAAAACCAAGGGAACGTACAGGGAGACCAAAAACAAACATGTCCTAACGCTAGCGTTATAACATGAAGTGAGTATAATCGTGAAATGAAAACATTAATTTCTTTATTTAGCGGGATAGGCGGATTGGATGAAGGGCTGCATAATGCTGGTTTTTCACCATTATTTTGCTCAGAAATTGATAAGAATGCCCATGCTTCTTTAAAAAGTTGGTGTGATCGAAGATCAGTCACCCCAAAACTATGTACTGATATTAATAATGTTAGCCCTCATCACTTAAAAAAAGAACTAAATCTTAAAGTAGGAGAATTAGACTTACTCGCAGGAGGGCCTCCATGTCAGTCTTTTTCCTTAATAGGTAATCGCAAATCATTAAGTGATGATCGTGGACTACTGCTTTTTAAAATGATTGATTTTGCTCGTGTTTTCAAACCAAAAGCAGTATTAATTGAGCAAGTAAAAGGGCTTCTGAGTGCCAAGGGCGAAGATGGAATTGCAGGTTCTGCTCTTAAAGCAATAGTGACAGATCTCGAAAAACTTGGCTACTCAGTAAATTATAAGGTGCTGAGAGCTGCTGATTACGGCGTGCCTCAACTACGGGATCGCGTATTTATTGTAGGTATTAAAGACAATAATCTCTTTCAATTCCCCGTTCCAACTCATTTTGATCCAAAAAAACAGATGGCTCAAGACGATATATTTTCTACTGAGAAACATTCCTATATATCAGTAAAAGAAGCAATCAGCGACTTACCACCACCAGTACTTAAAGGAGAATTAGAAAAGATAGCTAGTCATGCTGATGTTACACCGCAAAGAGATCGTGAAAGAATAAATGGTGTACCGGAAGGAGAATGCTTAGCAAAACAGTTGCACCTACCTGCCGATCAAAGAATGCGGTTGAACCCAAAAAAGGACACAACGAAATTTAGAAGACTTGCCTGGGATTTACCGGCGCTTACATTGCGCGGTGGTGAAGCGTTCTACCACCCAAGCGAGAATAGATATCTAACTCCTAGAGAGTTCCTGAGATTACACGGCTTTCCCGATGATCATATTTTGTCAGGCCCTATACGATCAAGAAGCGGTGCAGTAAAAGATTTAGACCAACATCGTCAGGTTGCTAATGCAGTCCCGCCCCCTCTAGCGGAGGCTATGGGAAACGCCATATATAATACGATTTTTACCAAACTAATGAAGATTGCGTAGCTACAATGAAATAATTGCCGAAAGTTTTCTCCTCAAAACAGCCTTAAGAAGATTGTTTTTATCAGGATTTATTTTTGGCAATAATATATCGGTAGCTTTTCCGTTGCCATTAAAATCTAATCCAGCATCTTTTGCAAAAAAAGCATCAAATTTTAAAGAATCCACACCTCGGGAACCGTCTTTATACGTCATGCTCAAAAAATTAATCGTTTCTCCAACCTCTTGATTTATATCACTCAAACTCAACCTGGTGGTAAGTTCAATGTTTTTCAGTAATTGATCTTGCACTAGCCAAATAGTCTTTCCTCCCCATTCTTCTGCAAGTGCTGATTTAGCAAACAACTGAGTAGCCATCCTTCCCCATACCTGTCTTTTATTTATTCCAGGGCAATTATGTTCACGCCCTTTTATTGCGTCAGTAAAAGAAGAAGCTATATCTGTCCCAGCCTCCGTATCTGATCCTGAAGTGCTGGCAGTCATAACTTCAATTATTATTGGCGAAACGAGATCGGGTAATACTTCTTGTATTTGTTCCGGTATGTACCTACCTTTCAGATACTTGCCGGTCTTAGCTGCTGATTTGAAAATTTCAATATCGTCATCCTCAACGATATTGTGCTTTTCCAATAACCATGCAAATGACTGGTTTCTTTGTATTGGAGCAATAACAAAATCAAAGTGGTAATTTATAGAAGAATCTTCATCTCCATATTTAAGATACACTTCCGGCCAGATACCAAGCTCTACGCCTTGAGGTACACCAGCTTGAATTAGTGCCTCTTTTTCATGATTATGTAAAGTCGCATTTAATTCCGGTATTTCATTTAGTTTTGAAAAAAAACCAAGTAGTCGACGAGGACACACAATCCATGTTTCGTTTCCGTATTGTATTGAACATATTCCAGGAATAACCGACTTAAGCTCTTCATCGAAAAACCCTCTTAACTCCGATTTTTCAAGTTTAATTTTTGTTTGATGTCTATTCCCACCACCATCACAAGTATTTTTAATAAATGGGCAATATGCTGCTTTACGATCCGCGATAGCATCATTCTCTTGATCGTAAACATCTCGACCATATACTTCATAAAATTTCGGCATAATACCTCTTATTTTTTTTCCTCTAACAGTGCAATAGACGGGAACCAGTAATTCTGTGATATACGCAATTCCATCTATCAAGAATATACAAGTCAACCAAAATTATTACCCGATGTTTTACAGAGAAATAACCAGTCTTGCAACACGCATGTTTTTTCTTATACACTCCCCCCCTTCGCTTGCTGAATTTTTTTCAGTGAAAAACAATAGTGAGTGCTCTGTTAGTCCTGTGCGCCCAGACGGCGCATCAGGACGGGTTCGTTGGCAACACTGGAGAATTATATATCTATGGATGGACAGTATTAGAACAATGCAGGACGCTTACATGGAAGCAAGTGGTAGAACGACTCAGGAGACAAAGTCGAGCAGTTGTTGAGGGCAAGTGAAGTGAGGCGGCTTTTTCCGCTTACTCTTTCTTAGCTGTAGACTAAATTTGTTTGGAACAAATTTTAACAGTCGGTTTTTAGCTAACCCAAAAGGTGAATAACATGGATGTTATTCATAAAAAAGTAACTCGCCTGCGGTGAGAAAACCGCGATGCCAAATAAAAGCTCAACCGTAAATATTAAGTTACAAGATCAAAAAATCATGTATTCCGGCATGAGAACGAGAAAGAAATCGCGGAACAAGATTCCGCTGCTACATAGAAACATGCTCACACGCAGAGCATGGAACAAAAAAACTTAATCCAGATGTTCCATCCGAATCCGCACAACATCCCCCTGCACAGACTCCAACCCTTCAACCGCCGCTATCGCCTGATTAACATTTGACTCAACACATTTCTGCGTCAGCATAATCAAATGTACACTGTTCTCACCAGACACCGGCTCTTTCTGCAAAACTGCTTCAATACTGATACTGTTCTTGGCAAAGGTATCTGACACTTCCGCCAGCACGCCCGGTTTGTCTTCTGCTTGCATGCGTAAATAATAAGCCGTTTCAACATCCTCGATCGGCAGGATCGGTGTGTCTCGCATGGCGTTGTTCTGAAAACCTAACAACGGTACTTTATGATGCAACGGTGCATCGATGGTTCTTACTGTGTCGATGATGTCGGCAACCACTGCTGAGGCAGTGGGTTCTGCACCGGCACCAGCACCGTAATACAGCGTCGGGCCAACAGCATCACCATAAACCAGTACCGCGTTCATTACACCATCGACATTGGCGATTAAACGTTTTTCCGGGATCAGTGTCGGGTGCACGCGCAGCTCGATACCTTTGTCGGTTTTGCGGGTAATGCCCAGGTGTTTGATGCGGTAACCCAGTTCTTCGGCATAGGTCATATCTTCGGTGGTGATTTTGCTGATGCCTTCGGTATAAGTTTTTTCGAATTGCAGTTCGACGCCAAACGCCAGTGAAGCAAGGATGGTTAACTTGTGCGCGGCATCGATGCCTTCAACATCAAAGGTTGGATCAGCTTCGGCGTAACCTAATTCCTGCGCTTCTTTTAACACGTCAGAAAAATCACGACCTTTGTCGCGCATCTCGGTGAGGATGAAGTTGCCGGTGCCGTTGATGATGCCAGCGACCCACTGAATCTGGTTGCCGGCCAGGCCTTCACGCATGGCTTTGATGATAGGAATGCCACCAGCGACTGCGGCTTCGTAACTAACGCTGACGCCCTGCTCGGTTGCGGCTTTTAAAATTTCCGGGCCGTGGGTGGCGATCAGTGCTTTGTTGGCGGTGACTACGTGCTTGCCATTTTCGATGGCTTTCATCACCAGGTCTTTCGCCAGTGTGTAACCACCAATCAGTTCGACCACGATTTCTACTTCGGGATCATTGACCACTTCAAAAGCGTCTTCGGTTAATTTGGTAGTCGCGGGGTCGACGATGGTCTGTGAAGCGATGTCTAAACCAGCGACGTGCGAGATTTGAATGGCACGACCCAGCCGCGCCTGTATTTCTTCTGCATTTCTGATTAAAACGGTAGCGGTACCACCACCGACTGTACCCAGGCCCAATAAACCAACTTTAACTGCGTCCAAGATTTTCTCCACAAGCAAGAATTTGAAAGGCGCTTATTCTACTGCATTCGCCATATAACGTGTAATATATGTTGTTTAAAAAAGTACGCAACATCGCCAAAAAAAATGAAAACCGAAATATGAAATTTGCACAGGACAGTCAGGACGAAGGTTATGTTATTACCGCTTATGGTGATAACACTGTTTCCGTCAACGGCAAAGTATTTGAACACAGCCTGATTCTGGCCAACACAGAATTCAGTGAAAACTGGGGCCTTGCCGCCATCGAGCAGCTGGCTGCCGATCATATCGAACAGGTGTTATCTTTCGACCCCGAACTGATTATTATCGGCACCGGCGATAAGCTGGTTTTCCCGCCGGTCGAAATATATTCAGCTATTATCAAACGCGGTATCGGCGTGGATTTTATGGATACTCACGCGGCCTGTCGCACTTATAATATTTTAATGGGTGAAGGCCGGGGTGTGGTGGCCGGGTTGATTCTTTAAGCCGATACTGCGTTTCAAACGGATGATCGCGGAACAAGATTCCGCTCCTACACCGCTTTCGTAGGAGCGGAATCTTGTTCCGCGATCAGTGCAGGTAAAAACCACAGAAAAAAAAAGCAGATACAAATGTATCTGCTCAATGATGTTGCTCACAGGGTATGTAACAACTGCCCCTACCACAGGAGAAAAACTAATCCTGGAATAACAGCTCTTCAGAGAAGCCCTGATTTTCCAGGATTTTTCTTAACTGTTTCAGCGCATCCATTTGAATTTGACGGACACGTTCACGTGTCACACCCAGTTCTTTGCCGACGTCTTCCAGTGTGGTGCGTTCGTGGTTGTTTAAACCAAAACGGCGAACAAGGACTTCACGTTGTTTTGTATCTAGCTGATTTAACCAGACCCCCAGGTTTGCCATAACGTCGGCGTTCTGCAACATTTCTGGTGGTGCAGGTACACGTTCGTCGGCGACGACTTCTAATAATGGACGATCATTTTCTTTACCAACCGGTACATCGACGGATGTAACACGGTCGCGCAGACCCAGCATCTTTTCAACGTTGGCGACTGGCTTGTTCAGCATTTTTGCAATGTCGTCTGCGGTAGGTTCGGTATCCATGGTTTGCTCAAGTTCACGAGCAGCGCGCAGGTACACATTTAATTCTTTGATTACGTGGATAGGTAAACGAATGGTGCGGGTCTGGTTCATCAGCGCACGTTCAATGGTCTGACGAATCCACCAGGTAGCGTATGTAGAGAAGCGGAAACCTTTTTCAGGGTCAAACTTTTCAACCGCACGGATCAGGCCAAGGTTGCCTTCTTCGATCAGGTCCAGCAGTGCCAGACCACGATTCATATAACGGCGAGCAATCTTCACCACCAGGCGAAGATTACATTCAATCATTTTTTTGCGCGAATCCATATCGCCTTTTAAGGCTTTACGAGAATAGAAGACTTCTTCCTCTGCGGTTAGCAGTGGTGAACCTTCTATTTCACGTAGATACAAACGTGTTGCATCGAGCTCTTTACGATTAACCTTTGCATCAGGATCAACGTCAGTTTTTTTAACACTGACTGATTTCTTTTTTTGCTTTTTTTCTGATACGTGATTATCTTCGTCTAACTCGACACCATCACACTCAATATTATCACCGGCCTGCATCATTAAGACACCAGTCTCCAGATCTTCTTTAGAATTCGCTACAGCTTCTCTCATGATTGTACCCCACCCCAAAATGTGTTTTATAATTATTTTTTGTACGCATTTAGTTTGTAAGTTGGAGGAGTCGCTACTCCTTTAAATTCCATGTACTTACAAGGTTCTTCTAACGTCAGCCCTTACGTTGGAAAAACTTATATCATCATTTCCATTTAAGAAGCAAGCATTTATTTAAAAAAACTAGAATTTAATTTATGTTTGCCACGTAAACCACATGATATTGTGGTTTTGTTTTTCTTGACCACAAGTGCCAATATTCCTTTTGGGTAAGCATGCTAATTACCGCATGTCGCTTATTAGGTAAGTCTTTAATGAATTACATTAAACATCGTAAATAAGCGAGCGTTGGATTTTAGCCGCCTTAACCCTGCTAATAGAACTGTCGACTACCAGGGCAAATACTTTAATGGATCGACCGGTTTGCCGTTTTTTCTGATCTCAAAATGCAGCATCGGGTGTTTTTTATCCTTGTGTCCCATCTCAGCGATTTGCTGACCGGCTCTAACCACATCCCCTTCTTTCACCAGCAGTTTACGATTGTAGGCATAGGCACTCAAAAACGTCTTGTTGTGTTTGATGATGATCAGGTTGCCGTAACTGATCAGGCCATTGCCGCTGTACACCACCTTGCCATCGGCTGAGGCTTTAATCGCATTGCCTTCTTTACCAGCAATGTCGATGCCCTTGGCATCATTGCGCCGGCGATTGAATTTTTTGATCACCTTGCCATTTGCCGGGCGTTGCCAGTGCACTGTCTTCGGCCAGCTGATCGATTGCGCCGGTGATTTTGTGTTTGCTGGTTTGTTAGAGCCTGTACGTGAACGACTCTGCTCAGGCTTTTTAGTGGTGACCGTGCTCGGTGCACGAGCACCACTGTTTAAAGGTTTTAAAAATATTGTCTGCCCCGGTTGAATGACATAGGGTTTTTTCAACTGGTTTAACTGTGCCAGGCGATCCACGCTGACGCCGTACTGCTTCGACAGACCATAAAGCGTGTCGCCCTTCTCGGCTTTCACCCATTTACTGTTGCTGACTTTTTTTGTTGTGGCGGTGGGGGCATAAGCGATCGATTGCTCACGCTGTTTTTTTATGTTGCGCTCAAAGTTGGCCGGTTTGCGTGTGTGCAAGCGTTGACCCGGTTTGATAAATTTAGAATCACGCAGCTTGTTCCAGGCGGCAAATTCTTCGGGATCGATTTCATAGCGCCAGGCAATGGAATAAACCGTGTCGCCGGATTTAACCGTGTAATCTTCCGGGTCCCAGCGTTTGCCGTCGCTGCTGCATGCTGTCAACAAGCAGGAAGCAAGGATACCAGCAGATAAGAATGTTGTCAGAAATAAAGAACGCCGCCGGGACATTACTGACTATTATGTATAATGAAAATAGATAAATACTACGACAATCAAAACAATCGCCCAGCCTAACCACTCAATATATTTCAGCATAACCGCTTCAAGTTTCGGCCCGGCCCACGCCATCAACAACGCGACCAGGAAGAAATGCGCCGAACGTCCGACAATGGCCGCCAGAATAAATGGCAGTAAAGCCATCGACAAAGCGCCTGCTGTCAGCGTAAACAACTTGAATGGAATCGGCGAGAAGCCAGCGATGACCACCGCCCAGAAGCCCCACTCGGCAAACCAGCGCTGCGCAGTCAGATATTTTTCCCAGTAACCCACATCTTCGATGATCGGTTCGATCAGGTGTATCGCAAAATACCCCAGATAATACCCAACCACCGCACCAAGCACCGACATGGTGCTCGCGATCAGAGCGATGCGTACCGCCTTATCAGGTTGTGCCACCGCCATTGGTGCCACCATCAGAGCGGTTGGTATCGGAAAAAATATCGATTCAAAAACACTGACAACAATGAGGTAACGCTCCGCGTGCGGATGTGCAGCCCACTGCATCATCCGGTTATACAATCCTGCAAATATCATTAACTAACAGCTCCATCGAGTAGCGGAACAAAACTCACCAGTTCCAGGGTAGATTCTTCAACACTTTCATTGCTGCGCGTATATAGTTTTAATTCCTGCACGCCGTGCAGTGATCCCACCGGGATAACCATGCGGCCACCGATAGCAAGCTGTTCCAGCAGGCCGGGCGGCACCGTCTTCGGCGCGGCGGTAACCAGAATTGCCGGGTACGGCGCGTTTGGTGCCCAGCCCCAGGAACCATCACTGTGTTTGGAGAAGACGTTCATTAATCCCAGCTTGCGGTGCGCATCACGTGCTTTCTGCAACAGGGCACTGATGCGTTCGACAGTATAAGTCTTGGGCACCAGCCGCGACAGAATTGCTGACTGATAACCCGAGCCGGTGCCAACTTCCAGCACCACGTCAGGGATGCCGTTTTCCAGCAAAATCTCGGTCATGCGTGCAACGATATAGGGCTGCGAAATGGTCTGGCCGTGGCCGATGGGCAAGGCGGTGTCTTCGTAAGCGCGATGCGCCATGGCCTCATCGACGAAGATGTGGCGTGGCGTGGTGCGTATAACCTCCAGCACGCGTTCATCTTTGATGCCTTTTTCACGCAGTCGCTCAACCAGCCGGTCGCGGGTGCGCTGCGAAGTCATGCCTATGCCCTGAATGTCGTTACTAATCATCGAATACTTTTATTTAATATGTGTGCTCAGCCAGTTATCTAACTCGGCGAGACTATTATATCGGGTTAAGTCAATCTGTAGGGGGGTTATAGAAACATAATGCTGGCTGACCGCATGAAAATCGGTGCCCTCGCCCGCATCCTGCGCTTCACCCGGTGGCCCCACCCAGTACATCGGATCACCACGTGGGTCTTTCTGCACGATCATGCCTTCTGATTTATGACGGTTGCCGAGGCGTGTCGCCTTGAACCCCTTGATCTGCGACCAGGGAATATCCGGCACATTGATGTTCAAAATCGTGTTCGCGGCGAACGAAGTTTGCTGAAGATTTTTGAGCAGTCGTACCACCACGGTTGCTGCGGTTTCAAAGTGCTGCGGCACGTAAGAATCAATTGATACTGCAATCGCCGGCAGGCCCAGATGGCGGCCTTCCATCGCCGCTGCGATAGTACCGGAATACAGCACATCATCGCCCATGTTGGCTCCAGCGTTGATACCCGAAACCACCATGTCCGGCATTTTTTCCAGCAGACCGGTAATCGCCAGATGCACAGTATCGGTCGGCGTGCCGTCAACATAATAAGTGTTGTCGCTCACCTGGCAGGCACGCAGGCCACGTTCCAGCGTCAGCGAATTACTCGCGCCGCTGCAGTTGCGTTCCGGCGCTACAATGGAAATTTCATACTCAGCCGACAGCGCCTCGGCCAGCACGGCGATGCCCGGTGCCCGGTAACCGTCGTCGTTAGATACTAATATGTGCACAGCTGGAGATAATCACGTTAAAATCAAAACCTAACTATACCGTATAAGAGCGATGTTGATGAGCGATGATTCAACAAAAAAAGACGAAGGGTCATTATTTCTCTCAGAAATGGGCGGTGTCACCCCGCTAAAGCCTGATAATAAAATAAAGCACAAAAAAAAGCCAAACAAGGCAGCACAGCAACACGCTGAAGAAGCTTACAACTTCGCTATCGATGACGTCTTTTCTGACGCAGGGATGGTCGAAGATTGCCCCGACATCCTCAGTTTTGCGCGCAGCGGCCTGCAACACAAGGTGCTGAAAAAACTACGCCAGGGAAAACACCCAATCGAACACATGCTCGATCTGCATGGTCTGACCGTCAACCAGGCCAGCGGCGAACTGCTAGAATTTCTTGGCGAATGCGAGTCTGCTGGCGTGCGCCACGCAATTATTATTCACGGCAAAGGCTTTCGTTCCAAAGATAAACCCATCATCAAACCGATGGTGAACCGCTGGTTAAGATCTGTTGATAACGTGCTGGCGTTTCATTCTGCACTACCGAAGGACGGTGGTAGCGGCGCGGTTTATGTACTGCTGAAAAAAACTGCCATCAGCGAATAATCAGCGCCAATTACATCGACGTAATTTTGTATCCCGCTGAATATTTACGCCAGCTTATGCTATATATGTCACATAATTGTAATAAAAATAAATGGAAAACTTGATGGCTAATATCGCCAAAGCAAAACTCATAAAAACGGCCAATCTACTCCGGGAAGCTATCCCGAAAATGAGCCAGCTAAACATCCCGCTTACCCCCGAGAATTATCACGTATGGTACGAGTACACCATGGGTGGCTGCCCCCAGCTAAACAAAGCCATCGATAAACTTTTAAAAAATAATACCGACTTCAGTAATACGATTAATCAGGAACTGTACGACACCTATATCTACCAGGCACCCGAAGAATCTTTTCAGCAGGGCGTGCAAAAACTGGTGACCACGTTATTTGAAAAAATAACGGGCATGACAAAACAAACAAAAAACTTTTCTACTTCACTCGAAAGATATAACAGCACATTAAAAACTGACCCTAACATTGAAACAATCACAAATCTGATCATAAACCTGATTGATGACACTGATTCAGTAATAAAGTCCAACCAATCCATGGAATCAATGCTGGAATCGATGAATGAAGAAATCGACGTGCTGCGCAATAATCTACAGGCACTCAACAAAGAAGCCTTCACCGATAAATTAACAGCCGTTCCCAATCGCCGCGCTTTCGATAAAAAAATGGAACACCTGTTCGACGACTACCACGATGAACAACAGGTATTCAGCCTGTTATTGATCGATATCGACCACTTCAAACAATTCAACGATACCCATGGCCATACCGTTGGTGACCGGGTATTAAAATATGTTGCCAGCGTCATGATCGGTGGCATCAAAGGCGATGATATGCTGGCGCGTTATGGTGGTGAAGAGTTTGTCGTGCTGCTGCCCAACACCAGTTACGAAGATGCTATCGCGGTCGGTAATCACATCCGCGAAAAAGTATCGAGTAACAAACTGGTCGACAACAACGCACAGAAAAAAGTGCTGGGTTATGTCACCATCTCCATCGGCGTTGCCGCGATCAATGAGAAAGACAACCTCGACTCCATCGTCGAGCGCGCCGATAAAGCGCTGTATCTCGCCAAGGAGCGAGGACGAAATACGGTTATCGGTGAATGCGACCTCCAGACGAGTTAGATATTTACTGTTCAGATCGCGTCAGAAACCGGTGGTCTGTTATTGAGTCTTAGCTGACTTAAAAGCCTTAAAAAATATTGTCCACAGATGGACGCAAATAAAAACAAAAACATAGTCCGCGAATAACGCAAAGAACGCGAAAAAAGCTTTTGTTTTTTAATGTTTTGCGTGTTTCGCGTTCTTTGCGTTATTCGCGGACGAAGGCTTTAAGTTTTTAATCTTTTTATTTGCGTTCATTTGCGTCCATCTGTGGACAATATTTTTTAAGGCTTTTAAGTCAGCTAAGACTCAATAACAGCCATTAAACCCAAAACTGTACAAATAAAATCATTTGACATGCCCCCCGTTTAATTGGTAATGTCTTTCGAACAGCGCTAATTTGTCTCAGATTGCGAGCGCTATATAAATACCGCTAAAGCGAGTTTCGACACAGAGATTTTCGAAAACCCGTATTAGCAGCAGCTGACACGGGTTTTTTTATGCCCGTTATAAAAACATAAACAACACAGATATTTTATAAAGGTTATAAACATGAGTGATTATTTATTTACTTCCGAATCCGTTTCAGAAGGCCACCCGGACAAAGTTGCCGACCAGATCTCTGATTCCATCCTCGACGCCATTTTCGAGCAGGACAATAAAGCACGCGTTGCCTGCGAGACCATGATCAACACCGGCATGGTTGTCATCTCTGGCGAGATCACCACCGAAGCCTGGGTCGACATACAGGAAGTGGTACGCAACACCGTGAAAGAAATCGGCTACAACAGCTCCGACATGGGTTTTGATTACGGCTCCTGCGCGGTTATTACCTCTATCGACAAACAATCTGCCGACATCGCTGCCGGGGTTGATGAATCATCCGACCACGAACAGGGCGCGGGCGACCAGGGTCTGATGTTCGGTTATGCCAGCAACGAAACCGACGTGCTGATGCCAGCACCAATCACCTACGCCCACCGTCTGGTAAAACGCCAGGCTGAACTGCGCAAAAACGGCACCCTGCCCTGGTTGCGTCCGGATGCAAAAAGCCAGGTAACTTTCCGCTACGAAAACGACAAGCCTGTTGGCATCGATGCCGTGGTGCTGTCAACACAGCATTCACCTGATATTAAATATAAAGACCTGCGCGAAGCCATTATGGATGAGATTCTGTTACCAGAATTACCCGAAGAATGGATCGACAAAGACACACAGTTCCACATCAATCCGACCGGCATCTTCGTCATCGGTGGTCCCGTCGGCGACTGTGGTCTGACTGGTCGTAAGATCATCGTTGATACTTACGGCGGCATGGCGCGCCACGGTGGCGGCGCTTTCTCTGGCAAGGACCCATCAAAAGTTGACCGCTCTGCCGCTTACGCTGGTCGCTATGTCGCTAAAAACATCGTTGCTGCCGGCCTCGCAGACAAGTGTGAAGTACAGATTTCCTACGCCATCGGCGTGGCAGACCCAACTTCGATTTCAATCCAGACCTTCGGCACCGGCAAAATCGCCGATGCAAAAATCGTCAAACTAATCGGTGAACACTTCAACCTGAA
>VAPG01040490.1_pt1 | contig 18703 bp, 14 predicted proteins | sample 3393851 | NCBI WGS metagenome assembly VAPG01 (sample SAMN08290438, study PRJNA428436) | hydrothermal vent metagenome | isolation source: Deep-sea hydrothermal vent chimney | place: Atlantic Ocean: South-mid Altantic Ridge | depth 2194 m m
ACTCAATCAAAAATACAACGCTGATTTAAAGAATCTATTGACATTGAAGTTCCAGTTTTTTAAAAATGAAAATGTCCTAATTTATCCCGTGTGATGTATAATAACGTTGTTGCCCCCTTTTCAACGGCTGTTTCAGCTATATTAATTGCATCATAAATCAAATCTAAAGAATCACCCAGGTTTAATTGCCCAACTATCACCATGCCTCCTTTGGTGTTCTTTTCCAGTAAGGCAGTTGACATAGCGATAAGAGCAGCGATACCAGTTCCAGCACCGCTTTTAGCCGCACTAAAAGATCTTAATTGAATTAAAAACTCATGTTCGGTTGGATCTCGATCGCCAACTAATGCCTGTGTTTTACTATACAAATTTTGTTCAGCATATTTTACACTTTCTTTGAAGGGTTGAGGAGCTGGGATATTTAATATTTTAACACCACGGCCTTTAGTAACATTTACTTCAATTTTATACAATCCAGATACTTCATCTTGAGAGCCATTATTGATACACCAAACTTGACCTGGAGGTAAAGGATCCTCACCAATGGTATTTTCACTGGTTATTTCTGGAGTTGTTACAAATGTTTCAACACCTTCTTCTCCTATTCGATAACTAAAATGTGTATTTCTAAATTCAGCTGACCCTACACGTTTTTGTTGTTCTTTTACTCTACGTCTGTATTGCAATGCAATGCGTAATGCCCATTCCAAAAGTTCGTCGTCTATTGGCACATCAGGATTTGGTTGCATTAATTTCAAAAGTCCGTTTAATGTTTTTAAAACAGCACTTGTGTCTCTGCCACTCAGTGCCCCTCCTAAATCCATTCTATTAAGAACGGAAGTCACTTTATTAGTATCCCTTAGCCTTGTCCAGGTTTCTGCTAAAAAATCACTTACTAAACCAAAATGATGGGTAAAATAAGTTTTGTCTAATTTGGGAAAATCCCAGCCAGGAATATAGGCATGTATTCTGTCCATAAAGGCAGTATCATTTCTCATTTCTTTAGGCATTGAGCCAAAGAGATGACTTACTCGCTGTTGATGCTTTACATCTACATCAAAATTACCAATCAACACAACTCCACCGCTTGCCCTGATTGGCTCCTTTCCTCTACTGAATTCTCCACTTTCCATATATCCCTTCATCATATTAACTCCATCCTTGGAGTCAAATGATATTCCTGACACTTCATCAAAACAGACTACATCATATTTGCAAACTAAGCCTCTTTCTCCAGTACCCATGTTCACGAACATTTTCGCAATAGTAGTTTTCCCACCTGAAACAAGATGTGCATAAGGAGATATTTGTTGATAAATGTGTGATTTACCTGTACCACGCGGGCCGAGTTCTACAAGATTGTAGTTTCGTTCTACAAAGGGTATCATCCTTACAAATAAAGCTTCCTTTGCTTTCTCATTTAATGAATTAGGTTCCATTCCTATGCTGCGAATAAGAAAACTTTTCCATTCTTCTAAAGTGAAGTTTTCTCGCCCACTAAAGAGCAAATCTAATACATTATGGGAAGATAGTTGGATAGGACGTAATGAAACTATTCCAAATGGTCTCCCTTGTCTTTCTTCTGCTATTGCCGGATTATATTCAATTTCTATTTCGGCATAAAAGCCACCAGAAAGCATCCGATCATTGCTCGTTACAATATCATCCGAAATTCTTACATCATTTAGTTGTAGGCTTGGAATTTTTGCGATATAAACATTGTTACGAGTATCTAATCTTGCAGTTATAATATCTATTATTCTGATTTGCCCATTTTCTTTTGCTCTTGACTTAAAGAGCTCTTCCTCACCAGCCCTGACCGTGCGGTTAGATAATTGTCGCTTCACAATCTCCAAGCCTTCTTCTATCTCATTTTCATCAGTTGAAGAACAGTATCTACCTAATAGAAATTCAATAACATAAGTAGGAACAGGATAAGATTTTCTAAAGGGTTCAATCAAATCTTTTTTTACAATATATCCTTCAAAGGCTCTTGCTGCTATTGTATCAATATGGTCAAGTTTCATATTATTATGTTTTATCGTCCAGCTTCAATTAATTTACTATCTACAATTATCCCTGTAGGATTCAGTAATATAAGGGTGCAAGCCTGACCTTCAAAATCACTATCAACCATCAGTTTCCAATAGTTGTCTGTGTACTTAGGTTTCGTAAGTAATATAGAGCTTTTGGTATCATCTCTTTTTGTTCTTATGTCTAAACTATACCCTGCATCAGCAGCTGAAGTTTTCACTTGTAAACGCAATCCCGTCCATTTATAAGCTTCAATAAATACTTTAGCAGATAGTTTAGCTTCCTTTATCTTGATGCTGATTAAAGGAATCATGCATTCCTGCATAGAAATTCCGCCATGCGCATACTCTTCATTTTTCTTGAAAAAGGAAATTCCCGGAGCATAAGCTATATGAATATTAGGATTCCAAGTCCAAGGTAATTGAAGCAACTCGGTTGTTACTCCTTCTTTAAGCTCAGCACATCTACCCCAACGCGTTTCGACAAGGTCTTTATGCAGTTTTGCTTTGGGCAAACCGCCCGGTAATAACAACCACCCGTGATCTGTTACAATGGTAATTTCTTTTATTCCCTTTTCAGAGATTCTATTTATCGTATCCTTTAATTCACTTAGAAGCTGAGGCACTCTCCGCAGCATAGCTGCTTGTTCTTGATGTCCTTTTTCATCAATATCTCCTATTTCCATCCAATATAGTTGTGAAGGATCGATTATCTCTGATTCTGAATTAATGAAATTAACCCCTTTATTTTTCAACTCATTTTTGAAATAATAATGCGTAAGTGGCTTGCCTGATAATAAACAGGGTTGAAAATTGTTTATTTCAGATGATTTACTAACTGCAGATACTATTGGAGACACAGAAGGTTTTGAAGTAGGTGTAAGACTTGGAATAGCTGACCAGACTTGTTGTATATCTACTTCAAATCTATTTGACAATTGCTCAATAAATGCTATAGCAATATCATATCTAAAGGCATCTACGAAAAGTATAAATGGAGACTTCGATATAATATCCTGTTGTTCTGCATCTGCAATATTATATGCATTCGCTTTAACAAGTTCTTGAAACCTAACCGTCAATTTCTCTAACCAAGGACGATAGAAAAAATCTATAATTACTTGAATAGTTTCTTTATACTCTTTTGAATTTGCTATTAAGTACAACTCTCTTAGGATATGATCGATTTTATATCCTTCTGATTGATAATAATTGCTTAGTGAAGTAACGGAGTCGAAATCATACGTCTGCAAACTATTTTTTACCAACAGTACCATTTTCGGTAAAGCCTCAGCAAATGGTGATTGACCCATCTCCATCCAAACCCATTGCAATCTTGGTTTATGCTCTTCAGCCAGTTTTTCTAATTGTTCCAAGGCAAATTGGGGTTCTTTCTTTTTTAGGTTGAGTATGGCTGCGTATAATGCTTTCTCTTTTTGCTTATTAAATAGTGGCCAGGAGTCTTCCGGCAGCTTAAACATTCCTATACCCAAATCATCCGGTGTTGCCTGTTCCAAATACTCAATAAGCTTCGGGTATTTGTGTGGTGCATTGGCAAAATACTGCCAGACCGTATGCCAGGGATCTTTCTGAGTTCCTATCATTTTTACAAAATCCAATACCAAGCTGTAGTCTAAATTTAGTTGATATTGACTTTTTATTACTTCTATAAATGCTTCTTTCTGATCCAAGCTGAGGAAAGTTAAAGCATCATCACCTTGTTCTATCCATTTTAGCAAATTGGGAATGACCTGAGGAACCAATAGTTCATTCAAAAAATCGGCATCTACCTTCTTTCTAAAAAAGCTTTTGCTTTCCTGTACAAGGCCGGGTAGTGATTTTATTAAAGCATCTTTTGTAGCATTGTCTTTTGCTACATCTAAGCCCATACCTTGTTCAACATTCTGTACAAATGCCAGAATAGTCCATTCCTTGCCATTTTCTTGTAACCACAAATTGCCGGTAAACTGATATTCCATCAGAGGTTGTAAAGCAGAAGGAGCATCTTCTATTTTTTTAAAATCTCCTTTAGAAACCCCGGGCATATAAATAACAGGAATTATTCCTTCTTCCCAATCTGATTCGGACAGCGTTTTATCTACCATGCATTTTAACCAAATGGCAGGGCCTTGTTTTACTTCAGAATTAAATTTACCCAAAGTTAAAAAAGCAGGTATCTCTTCCCGAAGTATATCAATAATAGAAAGCCACTGACTTTCGGGATCTGGCCAAAGAATTACATCAGGAGGTGTTACCTGGCTGCTGTTGTATTGCTTCGATAAATCGATAGAATGTTTAATATGTTCTAAAAGAGAATTACTCATCGTTGCTCTTTGCTTTTCGTTTTATTTCATTAAAAAGGTGGGGGATAACATCTCCTTTCTCTTCCTTTAACTTCCACTCATCATCTAAATCTTCATATCTGTTCCATCGCTCAGGCCCCCAATGACTGCCTGAAGGGTTTTTACCCCGGTCTTTGCCCCATTTTACGTTGAACTTTTTACGCAATACACCCGCCTGAATAAATGGATATACATTAAGCCGTACGCCATCGTTGATGTCCGGTTCCCAACCAATGGGTTGTTCTGCCAGTGATTTCCAACGAATAAATAGATCGTAAGGTGGCTCTCCTTCAAGAATGAGTAGTAATTTTTCTTTAAGTGCTTTGGCTGCCGAAAGCAAACCATCTGCACCACTTACATCGTTTTGTAATTTTAACTTACACTGGTTAATCCAATCGCCCAAATAGGTATAAATAAGCTTTTCCATGGTGGTTTTATCCAATTTATGGTAATTCACCAAGGCTGCAAAACCATCTTTGCGGCCATCCCAAATATGCCAGATAAATGGACGGTTTTTAAAAAGTTTACAATGTTGCACAAAGAAGTCTTCTCTGAGATAGCTTTCTAAATCCCGTTTTTTACTACCATCTTTCGCTAACAAATCTGAAATGGTATTACTGTTGTATTGCTCACCCCAGGTTTTAACAATATTTTCGCGTAAGCGTTCTGCTGCCGAAGCCTCACCGTTTACCGGAGGAATACAAACAATACCATCTTCATCAAAAGGCAACTCCAGGGCTTTAACAGCTTGTGTTTTTTGATGGGCTTCATCCGAAAGTTCCATTTCATCATCATTCTCAGCAGGCCACTGATACCCCATTAGGCGAGCCATACTAACTTGCAAGGGTGATTCTGTATGAAGCGGATGTCCGTGAAATAACCATTGGGTAGGGTCATCGGAATAAGGTTTGGGCAGGCCGTTGGGGTATTTCTCTGCTGCTATCTTTTGCCAGTGGTCAATGTCAAAGTATATTTTCCCTAATGCAGCAGTTGTAATTTTAAGCGCCTGATCAACTTTTCTAGCTTCAGAATTAAAAATTGAAGATTGAACATAACATACTAACGGGGCTAAGAATTTTGTTTCTTTCGGTACAATTGCTCCAGTATTGACATCAAACAAGGTTCCTTTAAATAATGCACCCTCTAAATACCCCGTAAGCTTGATAGCTATCGAATATTTTGTAAGCGTATCCCGTCTTCTTATAGTTGAGTTAACGAAATTAGATAGTTTTCCATTCTCATTTTCCCACAGTAGAATTCTACTCTTTCCAGAAAATAAATTTACATTATTTGGTGTTCCCTGAAACGGCATAAAATCAGGAAGTATAGATTCAATATACTCCCAAAACATAAAAGCAAATTGTGGATCATCACCAGTGTCACTTCCTTTTATTGTATCAGCATAATTGCTTATAAGGCTTGTTTTATCAATTATCTTTGATGTTATAATATTATCTGGATTTTTTAACTGTAAAATCTGCTTTACCAAAATTATATTAGAATTTAAAATTGCCATATCTTTTGACATAGCATTTTTCATATCAGACACATCAATACCTGAAAACTGATGTCCTTCATTAGCTTTTTTATTTGTGATTGAAATAAGCATTACATTAAAATCCCACATCGGTGTTTGAAACCCTTTTGGCCCTAATCTTGCCACAACATCCCATTGGCAATGTTCCAAAAGATGTTTTCGAAAATGTTTATAAGTGGTTAGAAACAACCAGTTTTGCGGAATTACTGAACAAGATGTACCATATTTAATATTACAGTTAAGCATTTTTTCATAAAAGACTGTTGCCAAATCATTTTTTGATTTTGGATAATACTTTTCACAAAAATCATAAAGGGTTATATCTTGCTTCCCCCTAGAAAGATAGGGAACATTAGTAATCTGCCAAACATACCTATTTGCCAACAATTTCCCTGCCTTTGCAATACCTGCAGCCATAATGCCGCGTTCATCTTTTTTGTTGTGGCTTTCGTCATTGGTTAATGCCTGTTCCAAAAAAGGTTGTAATTCGTCAAAGTCGGAGGTAAAGGCATCTTTTTCAATGGAAGTAGGGTCGATTAAACTACCCAGTTCCGGTGCTTGTTGAAAAAGATCGTACATACGCGCCAGGCCACCTTTAAGGCGTTCTTTCTTGGTTGGGTCTTCTTCAGTATTAGCCAGTTTTACCCAATCTTCTTTTTTACCGGTTGGGGCAATACCACAACAGGCCAAATTCATTTCGGGTAGTTCGCGGTATTCGCCACAAAACTTCCAGGCGGTAAGTGCCAGGTTAAAAGCCGCTATTTGTGTACAACGGTCGTCAATTTCAAGACCGTGTATATTTTCTTTAATTACAGCATCACAGGCTTCAGTTTTGCTTAATCCCTCATCGCGCATACGCAAAGGGGCCATCACCGAAAATACATCTACCACAAAATGGCCTGAGCCCATACAGGGGTCGAGCATGGTAATGTCTTTTAGTTCGGTAGGCCAGCCATCAAAACTGCCTGCTGCCGGAGTACCGTCATTCAGCGTACGCAGGTATTCAAATTTTACCGGAGGTATTACACCCGGATTTCTGGCAGTCCACCAGGCACCAAGTGTATTATCAATTAAAAAGTGTACCATATATGGTTCTGTAAAGAGCTGGGTAACAGCAGAGATACTATCTGCATCTATTTTATTTCCCTCGGCATTGATGCGTTCTTTTTCTGAAGATTGCCAGTATTGATATACCCATCCCAAGCTGTCATCGGCAGTAAAAACCTCCTCAGAAATACTTTCAATGAGTTCTTCCAAAGCCAAACGATCTTCGGTGGCATAGCGTAATTGCATCAATGGATCGTCTTGCCTAAAAATATTGGGAAGCATTTTAGATGCGTAATAGGCAGCAGTTTGCCATTTGTCGTCGTGGCCTTCTTCTTTTCCCAGTTCTTCACATTCTTCTAAGGTAACGGCTATGTTATGCACGGGGTGAATAAGCAATTCGTTAGCTTCTAAAAAACGGGCAAAAAGCATACGATGCCAGTATTCATAAGCCAGTTCGTAGGCGATTTTACCAATGGTATGACCGCCATCGGGTCTGGTTGTATCACCTAACAGTCGTGCCTTGGCACGTAGTTGGTTGCGTAAAGCCCGTTCCTCAGCACTCATATGAGCATAGGGTTCCTTGTGATGTACTGCAAATGCCTTTAGGGCATTTGTAGCCCCCTGCAAAGAAAACCTCCTTGCTTTTATAACTGCTTTTTCAAGTTTGTTGCGTTGAGATGAATCCAGTACAGCCATATTATTTTAGAATAATCGATTTTGCAGATTTGAGTAATTCTTCTAGTTTTTGCTGTAAATCTTTTACATAATCTGCAATATCTCTCGGAGAAGAGAGTGTTTTACGCGGCAAGCTAAATGACTCTGCTTTAGGCTCGAGCAACTTCACTGCTTCAGCCAAAGCATTATCGAATTGACTGCCAAGGGCAGAAATACGCGTTTGCCAAGTATCTAAAGAACTTTTAGACAGGCTATTACGCAAACTACCGGCATCATAGTCTATAATCTCTGGTTTTTTTAATATTTGATTTTTTAATAAAATATTATGTTTTTCTTCCGGTTTCAGCCGGCTGAAATATTCATTATTCTGGAGTTCCTCCATACGCCTGTCAAAGACTTCATTATACGTAGTTTTTGTCGAATTGAGTTTGGCTTTTAATATATCCGTAGTCTTTTGTAATAAAGGGCTAACGGGATCAGGGTTTTGTAAAAGCAAGCGGTCATCTTCAATGGCATTCGTCTGAATTATAATATTTGCAATTTCTTCACCATTGCCATAATCCAATAATTGCATGAGCAATTTCCATATTGGTAGTCTTTTCTCCGTTAAATCAGATTTGCGTTTCCAATCTGTGTATTTTTCTTTCAATTCATCAATACTCGCTACCAAAAGCTGTAAACGTGCATTACCATCCTGAAACTCAATTTCTTTTAAAAACTGCGTATTAATTGGTTCGGGCAGAGGAGCATCCCCACTTATTTTCTCTGCAAGGGTCATCAGTACCTGTAACAAAATATTGGAACTCTTGAATTCGTCTCCAGGAGCACATTTAATATTGCAGTCGGTGTACATTTTACGTAATTTAATCTTATCACCTGCAGTAAGGGTATAAGTTTCTTTTTTAAAAGTTGAAATACCTATCTTTCCCTGGAGCAATGGATTTTCAGATGAACTGATATACTCTGCATTCACTAAAGCAATAAGCAAGGCGTCAATGGCATCTTGCGGCCATCCAAAAGGGGACTTGCTGAAATTATTACGTATGTCTCTACCGGAATAGGAGCCATTCGCCATAAATCGTAAAATTGCCAATGCTACAGGATGCGTATTCAAATCTTTATCATACCCTATCTTTTCCAAAGGATTAGGATTTTTATTAAGTGCTGATCGCAATGCTGCTGGCCAATTTGAATTATCTGCTTTCCCAAATTCCGGGAATTGTCTACTTAGTATTTGTTTAAGTGTTTTTTCTACGGATTTTTTAGGCGAATCTTCTTGTATTTTAGTACCTCCTGCAAGATATATATCTGCATCACTTATAATACGTTCGATAAGGTCATTAATAGTTTCATCCGTCTTTTCAACCCGTGTTTCTATCGATTTTCTTGCTTGTTGACCTTCTGGGTCTGATGGAATTCCTTTCATCTCTAATGATTGCCTGGCTGCAAGATATTTGGTGATTTCATTTTTAAGATCAGCATCACGGAATTTCTTTACATAGGCGTATGATAAAGGAGCATCAGTTCCCTCTCGCCTAATTTCTTCCAATACCAGGTTTTCGTTTTCCATCCATCCATCTCTTATCCATAAGTTGACTTTATTATCAGTAGATGGCTTTTGGCTTCCTGAATGAATATTAATTTCACGGGGTACTTTGGCATCTCCATGCATTAGTCTTATACCCCTAACTATACTTTCGTAATACTTGTTGATGCGACTGTTTCGTTCTCCCTGAATTTTATCTTCACCCTGTCCGATAAGTTTTTGCACCTGGGCGGTATATTCTTTTTCCCATTCCTGACCGGCTTTAGTTTGCAACCGAACTTCATCGCCAATAGGCATTAATAATTTCTGCTCTACCAAAGAATCAATACCTTTGCTTACAGATAATCTAAAGTTATCCGAGCTTTGTGAAAGATCATTTATTAAAAGATCAGCTATTGTGTCTTTATTTGATTTCGGTGTTCCCCCAGGTAAATCAGAAGGCAGTTGATCTAAAAGGAAAGCAATACTTAATATTCTTCCTTGTAATTGTTCCTCTATATTGCCTGTTTTTTTTTCTACAATTAGATTGTAGGTGTCATTTAATAATCGAGCATTTTGAAGTAATTGCTGCTCTTTTTGTACGTAAATAAAATCAGCAGGTATCAAAGTGCCAAGGTCTGCTTCAGCAATTTTTTTCACACTTTCGTCAATAATTCGCAATTGACTTCTTAGTTGTCCTTGTGTTCCAGCCGTATCAATTACATCCAATATTTTTTTCCAGAATTTACGAATTGAAGGAAGTATAGGGTAATCGGCTACCAAATTGGTTTCATCTTTTGATTGATATGCAAAAGCAGTATTCTGCATATTACGAGCCACTTCACCTGATGATTTATCCATCAGAGTTTTTATGGATTTAACAGCTGTTGCCTTTTTCTCTAAGACTGTTTTGCGAGTTACGGCTTCAACATCTTGGTCAGAAAGCATTACCTTTACAGTAAATCTCGCCTGTAAGGGTAGCAAAAATGGAGTTTCGGAAAGTGAATTCTGGCCTGTTGCCACAAACAAGAGTTTTCCATCAAATCCATTACTTAAATCTTGTGCTAAATTCTGTACATCAATCGTCTTATTTCCATCTGAGCCAATAAACTGCTGCACTTCATCGAGGACAATCAGAATACACGGGATATTATCATAAAAAAGAGGTAGCACTTCATCTTTAATGGTTGAAAGCAAATCATTTCTGCTAATGGTATGTACCCTTTCAAAATTCGCTTTCAGATACTCACGGACTTGTGCTTCAGTTTCTGCAAAACCGGGCTTCAGCTTTAATATTCCTTTGCTGATAAAAGGAGAAATAAAGAAATTTTGGTATTCCTTTTTAAAGTCTTTTCCTTCAGAAATTATATAATTTTTAAGATCATCATAGATACCTTCTTGTTTTAACCAATAGATAAATTTAAACTGATGAAACTGTGTTGGTAAGCCAAGACCTTTTAAGAAAAACTGAAAAAATGAATATCGGATATCATTTGAGGGAAAGTCTTTTAAGGTTCCTGAAATGGATAATTTACCATATTTTTTTTGAAATTTATTGAGTTCAAATAGCTTATCGCTAACAGATTCCGGTAGTACTTTGATTTTCAGGGCTGTTTCTCCGGTAGGGAATTCAAAATCTTCCCATAAATAGCCCAACATTTTTACCAAATGAGATTTACCACTGCCGAAGAATCCGCTTACCCATACAGCCGGTTGCATAGGCCGGTCTATGTTCTTGATATATGTATCCAGTATTCTATGCAGACCTTTTTCATATTCTCCTTCACAGACAAAAGTTTTTAATTCATACTGGATAATTTTTTGACCATTACTATCAAATTTATCGGTATTGATTTCGGCTACTCCATTATTGAGTAATTTATTCTCAACTGGGTCTAAAACAAATAATTCTCTATTTTTCATATTAATTGGTTATAACATTATTGGTCTTGCTAAATAATCCCATCCGTCTCGGGCATCCATTAATCTATATTGATTGTTAGTAAATTCCCCAGGGAATAATACCATTAAACGACCTTGTACTTTATTTGATATTGCATTGACTAATTCGGAAAGTCTAATAAACCCATAAATCGCGGATACATCCTTTAAGACAACCAGTGTGTTTTCATTGTTGTTTATACCCAAATCGGCAATTATGGTATTCTCTAAATAGCTTTTAAAATCACCTTGAAGAGCATCAGACAGGTATTCCGGTTCTTCAAAAAAAGAACCTTTATAATCATGTTTTGACAGCCACTCACTGAACTTTGTTTTGAGGGATATCAGATGCCAATTTCTATTGGCACTTTTAGTGGCAATTTCAAATTCATCCAACTTGAATTCCATCTTTCTTAAATCCAATGGGTCAAAAATCAAGAACCATACTTTTTCTGGTCCGGAAAGGCCAGTTGGCCAGGGTTCTTTGATAATACGTTGATACTTTTGCAGTAGCTGTTCAATCTTAGACATTATGTATTTCTTTTAGGTACTTATCAAATGAGATAACAATTGAGGCTCCTGTTCGGTTGTAGTCGAGGAGTTCGCGGTCTGATGCTGCTTTGATGAGGGTCAGAACATCTTCTTTTGTAGTATCTAATGCTTTAACTGAAGGATGGTCAAAAAGATAGTCTCCACGAAAATCATCTAAGTATGCCATTAAAAAAGCAAAAGCAGAAGTAAAATAAGAAGGAGCGCATTCAGTTCGAATATTCTTTACCTTACCAAGGATATACCCTGCCTGTTTCCATGAGCTCGCTATATTTTGAGAAACAGAACGTAAAGTTTTTTGGGTAAAACGATTTGGGTGATAATACTCAACATTGGCTTCAATTTCTTCAATCTTTGCTTTGCTATTATGTTTAACGGATTTTATAAAATTGACACTTTCCTCCATAAGATAGTCTTTGCTAACAGCATATAGAAGTGCTAATAAAGGTTTTTCATTATCTTCAATTTTATTCCAATAATTTTCAAGACAAAGAAATCTTGCATCCTCTCTGCTAAAGTTATACAATTGTGTAAGATAATTTATTGTCTTCTTTTTACTGGATTCTGTTTTCTTATTGAAGACATTGTTCGCCATTATTTCAAAGTAATCAAGGTTTTCTTTTGGGAAATCCATTACCTTAATTAATTCAGTGGACATTATAGTTCTCGATGTATGTATTGTTGTAGGTTTGTTCATTATAGCTTGCTGTTTTTTTAGCATTCTCTGCTTCTCTTTATTTAACATTACTTCCTTTCTTTGGCTTGTGCTAACGGTTGGGCTATGCTACGTGCTGCATTTTATTGTTTTATCTTTCAATTTACCAATATGTTTTATTAATACTCAATCACTTCATTTACAGGTAGTTAAGACATGGGGCATAGCCGATGTTGTGGGTAGTTTTTAATCTAAGATTCCATTTTCTTTTAATTTTTTGATATAGTCATCTTTCGATAATGGACAATTGACTAAATCAGCAAAATCATTTTTAGATAATTTACATTGTTTAGACATTTGACTTATTAAGTAGTTATCCAAATCTTTTTTACTTCCGTTACTCAACTTTGTAAATAGTACTACCTTTCCTTTGTGGGTATATTCGAGATATTTATGGTCTCCGCCATGATTCTCAGAGTCAACAAAACCTTTCTTTTTTAAATTTTTATATGCTTTCCTTTTATTTAATACCATTTTAGAGAACTTCTTTTATATAGCTATTTAATGTGATTTTGATTCTAATAAGTCTTTTTGTTAATTGTTCATCAGTCAATTGATTTAATCTATGATATAAAAAATCAAACTCTTCATTAAAATTTTGTTCTGCTTCATCTTGAGTCAATCCAGTACCTATTACATCAAGTAGTTCATTCTCGATTGTGTAAAAATCATCTTCTTTTTCAAAAAGACAACGTAGCGGGAATTGTAATATATATTGTCTATTATTCACGTTTATTATTTCAGGTGAGTATGAAAGAGAATGTTTGTCAGATAAGATGATTTCTTCTATCTTATTTCGGATTTTATTTCCTTTTTTAATGATCTTTACTCTTGCAAAAGCACTTTCTTCGGTTTTTTCTTGTTCAATTTGTTCTATATCTACAATAAGTTCTTTTTTAGTTTTAGTTTTAAACCTTTTAGGTTTATAGCCGAAATCACTATTGTCTTTTTCGTAGATGTAAACAGGAGAGTTTTTGAAACTATTGTTAAAATTATAAAGTTTTTCGACAAATTCATTTCTCTTTAGAGGATCTGGATATATTTTCTTTAATTCATAATATGTTCCTTTATCAGAAACATTTAGTAATGAATTTAGTTTATTGCTAACTTCTTTGCGTTGTTGAAAACAATCAGAAGTTGTGATTAATGTTGGATTTTGTGTTAAAGCAAAAGTTGGAATAGAACTACCTTTTTGATAATCAGTTAATTCAATCTTAAAATTATTCAAGTCTATCGCCTCATCTGCTGGTAAATCATATTTAGCTATTGATAAAACTAAATCTTGTAAAGATTGTGCAATGTTTATTAGGGCATCAACTGAAAGGGTTTGGTTTTTTCCAAGTTCTCCTTCAATTTTCAAGCTAATTCCTTTTTCTAAATCTAATTTCATTTGTCAAAATTAGTTTTTTATTTCCAAATTACTTGCATACGTTGTGGGTAGTTTTTTCATTATTTCTCTTTAATCTTGGTTTCAATGTCCATTTTTTGGTGAAGAACTCTGATAATTTCTACTTGATTGTCCCAAGACTTTCTATAAAATATTAAGTGCGATTTAACAATTGTGGCTCTATAGCCTTTTTGTATGTTGTCCATTGGTTTTCCCACATTAAAATTCTTGGCTATAAATTCAAATTCATCGATAATTAAGTTGTAATACCTGTCTGCTTGTTCTGTTGACCATTTCTGAAAAGTATAAGTCCAAATATTTTCGAGGTCTTCTACGGCTTTCCTGCTTATTCGGTAGGACGGGGTTTTCATGAGTTTCTTCTGTGTAGTTCTTGTAAATGGTCTTCCGGATTAAAATTATCAAGGAAGCCACTATTCTCTCCAAGTTCAAGAGCTTTTCTCAAGTTCTCAATTTTCTGTTCTTCTGTTTCAAGTAATCTAAGTGCTGTTCTAATAACTTCACTAATCGATTTATATCGCCCCGTTGAAATGGCCCTTTTTATGAAACTTTCAAAATGAGACCCTAATAAAATTGATGTGTTTTTTCCCATGGTTTTTTTCTTTTTTACAAAGATACCAATTTTTGGTATATTGTCAAATAAAATTCCAACTAACGTCAAAATTAGTTATTATTTTTCTGTAATCCTTTATTTATAGTCAATTGAATTGAAAATTGATTCATTTATTTTCTAAATTTTTCACTTTTTTTTGTTTTTTTTTCCTACGTTAGCGAAAATATTCAACTGGAATTTTTATGGTAGGTGGATTACCCACAACGGCAATTGTCGCTAACGTCTGTATATAATCTAGGATTTTATTTCCGTTTTATCCACTACACACTTGTTTTTATCATTCGTCAAATTTAATAATATCATCTATTGGTACTTTGAAATTAGCAAAACTATTATTTTCGAAAGCTCTTCAGAATACAAGTGCAAAAGAAACCTTTCTGAAAATTAATCAGAGGGGATAGTTTTCTCTACTATGCGTTAAAATTCATTTTATTTCAATATTTTATTCCTGTGCTTTGTTGTAAGGGTTCTTTTAGTGTTTATGTAACACGCGTTATGGAAACGCGCGCTAGTTGGGGTTTGGAGTCGGTTTGTAATTCATGATTGTTTTGGTTTTTCTTTAGTTAAACATTACAAATGTTTGGAATAGATGCGTACTCGTTGCAAACGAGCACGAGACTGGGAAACAGAGGTTTAGTAAAGGTAAGTAAAATTGGATGTTCAAAATCAGAAAGTGTCATTTTGTCTTGTAATTTTTGTTAAGGTTTCTTCTTTAGAGAATTAGCTGCCAGATTAACATAAATTAACATTGATTTTGTCGAAGGCACAAAAATTGATAAAAGAGAAAGGAGTTCCGGCAAGAACTCCTTAAACAAACTTTATGATTCTGCGGCAGGCAGAATCATTACTTTTTTCGTGGCTGCAAATATATATAATATTTTCTTTCCACAATTTTCCTGCCCGGTTATTTTCTGCACCGATAAAGCCAGTATTATTTTAAAATTTTATTTTTTATGTCGTATCAAGACAAGAAAGACCAAGTTTGGGAAAAAGGAAAGAAAATTCGTGGTAAAGATCCAAGCCTTTACCGAAAAGACAAAGAAGGAAATGAGATGTATAAACCTTCTTATGGTAAATACAGTGAAAAGGGATGGAATATTGACCATTCAAAACCTCAAGACAAAGATGGAACTGATCATTTGAATAATTTGCAACCCATGAACTCAAGGGCGAATAGTAAAAAAGGAAATAAATAGTATTTGCCTATGAAGAATGATTATTTAAAGTATTTCAAACCCAGTGTATTAATTGGGCTTGTAATTTTTCTCACTATTGGAGTGGTAACAATCAAATCTTATTTTGCAATATCAATTTCTGTATTTGCTATAATAACACTTGTTTTAACTACTATTTCATCAAAACTGTGGAATAAGAAATGGATTAACTGGATGTTTTGGATTGATGACATCTCAGGTTGTTACGAAGGGATTCTTCGGTATAAATACATTAATAATGGAGAACAAAAAACAGGTGAATTGAAACATGTTAAAATCATTAACCAAAATGGTTATCGAATTTCAATTTCCTCATTCACTTATCAACATGATGGTACTTCGTCTTCACAGTCTGAGAACATTGGAGTCTACGTAAAGAAAACTGGAGATGAAAAGCATTTTCAATTGGTTTACAATTATTTAAACAATGGAGATACAGAACAAGGATTCCCTCCATATTGGGGAACAGAAGTGGTTAAAGTAATTAATAGTGATGGCGCAAAAATACTGTCTGGAAATTATTTTACCAATAGAAATCCTCAAACAAAGGGATCCTTTGTTGAAATGAAGTGGGTCAGTAATGACCTTAATCACAAATTTTAAATTTTGAATTAAATGGCGACATTACATAACGAATATAACAATAAAGCTACTGGATTTAATGGGAAAATCCGTCTTACTGAAAAACGAAAAACTGACTTAAAAGATAGTAGAAAGTCAATAAGGAAGAAAATACGTAATTGGTTTACTGAGAACAAACCAGACGAACTCCAACCCAAATTTGGTGGCCAAGGCTCTTTTGAAATGAATACTATAATAAATCCAATTCCAGAATACGATGAAGATGATAATATATTATTGAAATACGATTTAGACTATGGAGTGTATTTCATTGAAAACGAAGATGAAGCTAATCGTAAAGCAATTAATACGTGGCATGACTGGGTTTATAAATCAGTTGAAGACCACACAAATACACTACCCCAGAAAAAGGATACTTGTGTTAGGGTTATTTACGCAGATGGACATCATATTGACTTACCAATTTATTACAAGGAGGACGATACAATTGAATTGGCTCATAAAAGTAAGGGGTGGATTGAAAGTGACCCAAAAGAATTTTACGAATGGTTTAATGATAAATCGAAAGGCAATCAACAATTAAGGCGAATTGTAAGATATTTAAAAGCGTGGAAGAATTTTAGAGAAAAAAACAACACAAACTTAAGGTTACCAAGTGGATTTTCCTTGACGATACTTGCGACAAATAACTATGTTTATGACGATAACGATGATGTTGCCTTCCGTGAAACTGTGATAGAAATCAAGGATACTCTTGATAATAAATTTGAGTGTAAAAGACCAACTACTCCTAAAGATGAGGATATCTTTGAAAACTATTCTGAGACTAGAAAAAACAATTTTCTAACTTCTCTTAAAAGCTTAATTAATGATTGTGATAAAGCTAAGAATGAGAAGAATTTCAAAAAGGCATCAGAATATTTGAGAGACAACCAATTTGGAGATAGATTCCCTCTTGGTAAAGATGAATCTGAAGATGATAAATCAAACCGTTTAGCAAGTTCAGTAGCAAGTACAGGAATAATTCATCGTCCATACCATGCATAATTCCCCTGAACTTATAAGGAAACTTGAACAAAAGTATGGTTTACACTTTAGTGAAAGTAAGTCAGAATTTTCGGGGAATCTATTTGTTGAGGAAAACGATTGTTATCAGATTAGCATAAATATTACTCCGTTTCCCAATTCTTTCCCAGTTGTGAAAGAATTGGGAGAACGGATTCCTCGAAAAGTTGATAGGCATTTGTACAGTAATGCATGTTGTTGCCTGACAACCAAAGCCAAAGAACAACTACTTTTAAAAAAGAAAATCAAAACTCTAGATAGTTTTATTTCGAATATTGTTATTCCATTTTTTCAAAATAATTCATATTTTGAAATAAATAAGAAATACATTAATGGCGGGTACAATCATGGTATTACTGGTGTGTTTGAGGCATATCAGGAAATTGCAAATATTAGCGATTTAAAATTGCTTTTAGATTTTCTTCATGCCAGAGTTGTAGATAAGAAATTTAGAAGAAATGACTTATGTTTTTGTAAAAGCGGTGCTAAATTTAAAAGCTGTCATTTACCTTATTACAATGACCTACATGTAATAGATAAAGATGTAATTATAGAGGATGTCAAAGTGTTGATTGAAAAAATTAAGAAATAGCTATCGCACAGCCAAGTACATTTACAATTCGCACAAGCTTGATATTACGGTCACATTGTGCTGCAAGAAGCAGATATAATGTCAATGCTGGCTATTTCGGTCTATGGGTGCCACTGTTTGAACCGAAATATCCAAATTGCTTTAATTGCACAAATAGCATAAATAATTACTTTTTAATGGCGGAAATACACCTTTTTCGAATGGCTCAATTGGTTCATAATTGGCTCGTAATTGACTCATAAAGGTAGAAGTGAAATAATAAGCTGTATATTCCGGTCATATTGTGCCAATTATTAACGAGCGTTCTGCTCGAAAATGGGTTTTCATAATTATTGGTTTTGCCCCTGTCTTTGCAAGATAGGTGCTTTTTTTTGGCATCCTGCTTGCTATTCTACTGTGATACGGAAATATTTTCCAACTTAGGGTCTATTATGAAATAACGTATCTGGAATCGGCGAAGTAATTTTGTGCTTTTTCAAGACGCAAAAGTTGCGAATAGCCACAGTTTACCCCGTGAAATAGCAAAGCTAATATTTCACAGGGTGAATTTAAAACTTTTGCAACGATGAAAAAGGGCAAAAGAACGAGTCAAAACGGATAGGTTATTTCATAACAATCCCTTAATCTGTGGGAAGTGTTATATAATACTGATGCAGATAAAATAATGTTTGTCACTATAACCAATAAACTTGTTTTATAGGAGAAAGTGACATTTCTATGCAACACTATAGAACCATGTGCTGCCTTGGTATTTGAAATACACCTTCACAAAAAATCTGCAATATCAAGTCCTTGTTCCCTTTGCTCTTCAGTAGCATTTCTTTCCAAGTAGTCAGAAACCCGTATTGGGAAGCTGAATTGGGCGGCT
>VAPG01004692.1_pt1 | contig 18643 bp, 27 predicted proteins | sample 3393851 | NCBI WGS metagenome assembly VAPG01 (sample SAMN08290438, study PRJNA428436) | hydrothermal vent metagenome | isolation source: Deep-sea hydrothermal vent chimney | place: Atlantic Ocean: South-mid Altantic Ridge | depth 2194 m m
AACTTTCAGGGATATGTAACGATTGTCTCAAGTATCTTGCAGACGATTGTTGATACCCGAAGCACTATACTTTGTATGGTGCTTTATAACCTAAAAACAAACTAATTTAGTTTATTCACACGTTTACATAATTGACAAACAGTACCAGTTTGATAATATATAAGTATTGTAAATTAAAAAACTTAAACATGACACAAACAGAAATTAAAACAGTAGAAGGAAAGATAGAGGAAATATCAAAAGATGTAACAGTTATAAAAAAAGAGTTTGAAAGCATTTCGATAGAAACACAGGAAGATTTTATTAAAGCGACAGAGTTTGTATCAAAAGTAAAAGGACGATTGTCAAGAATAGAAGATTTGCGTAAGTTTTTTGTAGCTCCTCTTAAATTACATATCAAAGATATTGATAGCAAGTTTAAGCCACAGAGCAAGTTTTTAGAATCTATAATTGACGACATAAAAAGTAAGATAAGCACGTATCATCTTAAAAAAGAAGAGGAAGCACGTATCGAAGAAAAAAGATTAGAAAAATTACGTGAAAAACGTGACGAACGTAGAGAGAAAAGCGGTCTCGAACAAATCGCTACTCCAGTTGCTACTGTTAAACGTCCAGAATCATCTGCAAAAACAGAAAGTGGAACAGTTACAACACGAAAGGTTTGGAAGTTTAGAGTTGTTGATATAAACAAAGTTCCGCGCTCATTTTTACGTTGCTCGATAGTACATGCGACTGTACAACAGAAAATTGACGCTGGAATACGTGAGATAAAAGGTCTTGAAATATATGAAGACATCCAAGTCAATATAAGCGCAAGGTAATATGTCAAAAAATGCTACGATAGAAGATTTCAAAGAAAGATGTTCTAAAACAATGGAAAAAATAAACACTTTAGAACAATTTAGAGAGTCAGATGAAATGGTAGATTTTGTAGTTCGTCAAGGTCGTTCGTTGTTTGATACTCCTTTAGACGTTCAGGCGCAAGATTCTCTTTTAAGAATTGGAGGTAAGCTAACAGGCGCATACGCTTATTTTGGTCAGAAGTCTGCTAGGGCAAGAGCAGAGAGAGACGTGTACGAACAAAAATTAGATGAAGTTATGAAAGAGCTTATTCTTAAGTACGTTGGCTCAAATTATAAGGTTACACAAGCAAGAGCTTATGCATCAGTTGAGACAGTAGAACTAAACGAAATTATACTTTTGAAAAACTCTGAAAAAAATCAGTGGGAAAATATAACAAACGCAACACAGACAATGATTATGTTTATACAGTCAGCTCTACGTGTTAAGGACTCTGAATATAGACAAAGTAACCGTATGCAAAGTCAATAATATGATTAAAAAAAACGTTATATATATACCAGAAAAACTGGAAACATACGTAAAGGCTCCAGAGCAAAATGACATCAACTCTAATACTATAATTAAATACGTTAATTTAGAAAAACAGCAAATATCCGTAGTGTCTTGGATTAGATACCCCTCTTACGACTTAATTTTTGGAGTACCAGATAAAGGAAAAAGGCATAAACACGAGATAGGTTTTTTTGAATATCGGTTTAAGAATATCGAGGGCAAAGAAAAACGATTATCTCTATATGTAGACATAAATGAATGTAAAGAAATTATAGAAGGATTTAAGTTAATTCTTGAAAAGAGTAAGAGTAATAGTTCTAATTTATGGAAAGAATATGAAAAATCGAGGTCTACAAAATAGATTCTCTCAAAAAACAAGAATGGAATGGTTATACTGGAATAGCTGTATGGTTTGTGGACGTAACCAACAAGATATTTTGCATCATATAATCAGCCCGTCGTCACAGCATTTTGTTATAGGAGAACACAATACGTCAGTCTTTAACTCGTCCCCAGTCCATAACTTCAAATGTCATATAGGTAACGAATCGTGGCTTTATGATGAGAAAAATATCACAAAACTACTAAATAAAACAGCTAACGCGATGTTGTTTTTAGATTACAATACAAATAAAAATGACGAAGAGTTTTTGCGTATATATGATTATCTGTATAATGGTAATTATGCCTACCCCAGAGAGTTACGTACTTAACTCATTATGCGAATATCTAGCAATACGAAATATCCTATTTTGGCGTTCGAATAATATTCCAGTTTTTATGAAAGATAGAAATGCTTATAGAAAAATGCCTGCGTATTCTATGAAAGGTGTTTCAGATATTATCGCCGTGCATAATTCGGTACCATATTTTATAGAAGCAAAATCACAAATAGGTAAACAATCAAAAGACCAAAAAGAGTTTCAAAAGAAAATAGAAAAATCTGGAGGAGTTTATATTCTCGCTCATTCGATAGACGACATCTCTTCGTTTTTTTAAGTCCCGTATAGACAATTATTTTTCAACACGGTAGTACTTATACACCTTTTCGTTCGTTTTATTCCTTTACATTATTGACAACAGCATACAATTTGCTATGATATAAATATATAAGAAACATATATAGCTCTTATATAAAAACTATAAACATCAAAAAAACCTAAACACTATGGAAATCATAAAAAAACAAAAAGCAACACTAGATGAATGGAAAAAAAGGGGTAAAGAAGCATATAAATCAAATGCTAATATGTTTCGTTCTAATAGTCACCACCAAGATTACGATTCTAAAGAAAAAGTAGAGTTAGCTCATGATAAGGCAGAGAAATTAGAAGACATATATTTGTTTTCTGATAGGAAAATTAAATTACTACGTGATAAATGGAATTACTCAGATGAAGAAATTGAAAATGCAAAGAGTGCTTGGCTTTCTGGATATAGAAGTTCTCGTGCGTGGTATAAAAAAGCAGATAAGAAATACCAAGCAATTATTGATTCATATAAAAGTATTTTTGATGAGGCTTCAAAAATAGCATATAAAGTAGATGTATCAGATATAAAAGACGGATTTCCTTGTGGGTGGGCAATTATTTCTCTTGATATTTCAATGCATGATTCTCCACTAGGGAAAGCAACTGCTCATTTTAATGGAGGTGCGAGGACTCCTATGTATAAGTATAGATTAAAAATAGATACTCCAAGTCATGGACAATGTATATCTTATGACGAAAAAATAAATAAAGAAGTAGTTGATTATCTAAGATTGCAAAAGGTATTTGCAAATAGTTATAGTATTATTGATTAAATAAAAATTAAAATGAAAAATCTAAAAGAAAAAATTATTAAATCTATTAAAAAATATAATCGTGAAACTGGCACGCAGGTAGACTTAAATTGTATTGAAGACGTGTCGCGGCTCTTGGCTCTTGGTATTTCTCAAGATGTAAACGAATTAAATACTAATATAGAGCTTCGTTCAGATATGTTTGGAAGTGATTACTGGTTGCAAGTTGAGTATTATAGTAAAACAATACAGAAGACTATAATCTTTGATTACAATTGGGATTATTCAGACAAAAATATCACAGAGTTTGCAGAGTCTATTCTTGAGACTGAAATGGAAATCAGAGCTTTTGAAAAAGGACTGAAATCAACCTTGTAATTATTGTAAATTATGATAATATAAAAATATGACAACGCCACCAATATTGTACACAATCGGACACTCAGTTAGAAAAAGTAAGGAGGTAATAGACAAATTGTTAGAAAGGCAAATAACAGTGCTGGTTGACGTTCGCTCTCGTCCTTATTCAAAATATAACCCACAGTTTAATCGAGAGTCATTTCGAGATGAAATAACGGAAAACGGCATACAATATGTATATCGTGGTAGAAACCTTGGCGGACTTGATAAAAATATAAAATGGGACGAAGCTATCAGTGAGTTAATTGTCGCCGCAAACAAGGGAAAGAGAGTATGTGTAATGTGTTCCGAAGGTAACCCAAATGACTGTCATAGAAAATCAAAAATAGAACCAGCAATATCATCTCGAGGAGTATACGTTCATCACATATTGTGGACAAAACCGATAGTGAAAAAGAATTCAAAAAATGGTAATATGCAAGCATCGCTTTTCAAGTGATGTGACTAATTGCTGGGTCGTCTAATTGGTAGGACGCATTGCCTCTAAGCAGTGAAAATGGCGGTTCGAATCCTCACCCAGCAGCAAACTATATGGCAATTATACCCTTAAACAAAATATTTCTAGGACACACTCCGTCAGAACAACGCAAGTATCTATTAGAGTGCTTGAAGTTTTTATACGATAAATATCCAAAAATAGTTTTACCTGCGGTTGGACAGTTCACTTTAGTCAAGGTTGCGTTACAAGCGGGATATGCTCCAGAGAATATATATACGAGTGACATATCTCTATTTTCAGCACTGTTAGGAGCTTTGTTTGAAGGGCGTCCAATTAGTGAAATAGATTTTTTGGTAGCTAGCGAATATCAAAAACAATACGATGAATGTAAAAGTGATTTTGATAGAGTAGCTTTAGTTTTATGGCTAATGAAGTTGTCGCAAATATCTAAAGTACATTATCAAAAAATGATGTACGATGACCTTCTCGAAAATAGAGCTAAACACATATCGTCAATTAAAGAGCAGATTGTCAATTTGGATAACGAGTATCATGGTATCCATTACGATACTAAAGACCTACGCGACGAACTGGTAGAGCGTGATAGCGATTTTTTGCTTGTACTTAACCCACCAATAATAAAAAATGGTTACACCAAGATGTTTGACTTTACAGACTTTATAGAATACGAAAGTGGAATTGAAGAGTTTGATTTCGGTAAGGAATATAATTCTTTATATGAAAATAGTAAATCATTAAGTTATCCGTGTATATGGTATCGCTCAAGAGACGCGTCAGAATATAATCCAGATGAGATAATTTATGCAAAAGAATATGAGGTCGGTAAGCAAGATTACTGGCTATGTACAAAGCCAAATATCTTAAATGAGTTTCCATACCGTAAATATATAGAATCGTTCAAAACAAAAAACTTACATCCGTGTGGACTGCCTATTTTTACAGACACTGACTCAATAGATGAAAATACAAAAATACGTTTTATACAGGTATCAGAAGAAGTAGGATTATATTATAGAGACCTGTTTGCTCATAAATTAGGGAATACTGCCGCAGAACACTACATCTTAATGTTACTAAACGACAAGGTGTTTGCTACGTTAGGTTTAATGACAGCACAGTTGTTTAGGTTAAGACAAAATAATGTCTTCGAAACCTTTGGTTTTAGTTCTCCGTTATCAAACCACCCGCGTGCTAATAGGCTGCTAATGTATGCAATAACTTGTGATGAGTTTCGTTCGTATCTACACAAAAATCTTTCTGTGGTCAATCGTGTTTATAGTCTCACATCGTTTCGTACAACATGTCTATCAAAATATAGAAAGGTAAAACTAAATAATGGTATCATGAAAATAATTGCACGCGAAAAAATGAAAAACGGTATGTACAAATTACTTTATCAAACCGATTGGCATGCAAGGAACTTTGAAGATTGTGTTGTTTTGTACTTATCAGAAGAATCTAAATCATAAAATATGACAAACGAAAATGCTCCAAAAATAAAACAAGTAGCTGACCTTGGCAATAATTTGTCTCTGTGGTACGTACATCTTGACTCATTACGTGAGCAAGACCAGAATGCCAGAGTTATGCCGCTCGAGAAGTTTGAAAGGCTTGCATCAAATATAAAAAAAGACTCTCGGCTTGAAAGTTTACCGTTAGTAACACCAGTTGATAATGGACATAATGAGTTCAGCATAATTTCTGGTCATCACAGAACACGTGCAGCACGTGCTGCTGGCGTCAAGTTTATATACGTGCTATCCCTTGATGAAAATCTTACAAAAGACCAGATAATATCGAAACAGTTAGCTCACAACGCATTGTCTGGATATGACGACACAGAGGTACTAGCTAAACTTTATAAAGAAATTGACGATATAAATGAGCGTCTTGCGTCAGGCGTATCAGAGGTTGATTTTCAAATAGAAACTCCAGCGTTAAGTTCTGGAGACATTGAAGTTAATTTTGATTTCGAACTACTTAACATACTATTCTTGCCTAGGCAGTCCGAACATTTTGACGAGATAGTTGATTTACTTGAACCAGAAGCAAAAGTGTATCTTGCTGAGTACAAAGACTTCGAGAGAGTTAAGAATGTTGTACAAGAAATATCAAAGCGTGACGACATAAGAAATATGAGTTCTATTATGGCGCGCATGCTCGATATTGTTGAAAAATATCATGAAAATACTCCAATACCAACAGAAGAAGAACTGTCTAAAAAATCAAAACATGGAAAAAAATAATACACAAAGTTCCATATCGCAAAAGCAGTTACTGGCTAGTTACTTAAACGACATAAAGCAAATGAAAAGTCTATCTGTCGCCATTCATTCTAAAGGAGTGGTTGTTGGAAAGAACGGAACAGTAGACGTATTGATGACACCAAGCCAACTAAGTTCACTCATAGCAACGAAGAGAGATATTTTCCAAATGGAAAAAGAGGCTTTGGAACTTAAAACAGAAATAGACAATGAGAACAATTCTGATGATAATTCAAACATTTTCGATATAGATAGTGATTGGTTATAATTAAAAAATCTGCATACAATCTATGTATAATTTACTTGCTTGTATATGTAGAATTGTGTAGAATATAAGTATGGTAAATATAAACGATATAGAGAGCTTTGTTTCACAAATTATTAAGGCTATCGTTAGTGTTCCAGACGACGTAAAGACAGCAGTTAAGAAACAAGATGATAATGAAGAAGAGCTTTTTACCATACACGTGAGAGTCAATCCAGTTGATGTTGGACTCTGTATAGGAGAAGGAGGAAAAACCGCAGAGAGTCTCCGAAGAATAGTTGGTTTGGCTGGACATAGAGCACTCAATGTTCGTGTATATACGAAAATTGACGCTCCAAAAGTCCCAGACAATTATTTTGTTTAGTAAACTTTTAACAGACTAGCCCGCCCACCGTGGCAACAATCTATGGCTAAAGAATCCGTAAACATTGCAGACATACTGAGTGACATACCAGTACCGTCTCAAGACATTAAAGAAGAAAAAGAACCGAAGCGTTTCAAAGTACCAGTAAAATCTCGTAGATATAAAAAGAGAAGTGTCTCAAAAAGTAAAAAACCAAAAAATGGCTTAAATAAAGGACGTCCACCGAAACCACCAGAAAAGTTTTTTAAGTTTGTTGACGTACACAAGGTAAAAGAACCATTGAAACTTTTAGACTACATACGTTGGACTGCTATACCTAGACAAAATAGACGACCACAAACACAGTCAGAGTTTGCAAGTATACTAGGAGTAGATGAAAACACCTTAGGGCGTTGGAAATGGGTATCAGGTTTTTGGGACGAAGTAGCTTCGTATCGTGAAAGTGTTATCAGAGTTTTCGCAACCGATGTTTTTTATGCAATAGCAATGAACGCACAAGGTAAGGTAGTTAAAGGAGCAAAAACACTTGGTAATTCTCAATCGCAAAAACTATTTTTACAAGCAGTTGAAGGGTTCAGTGAAAAGGTACGTACCGAAGACGAAACACCAATAGGGTTCTTACCACCAGAACAACGTAAGGAACTAGAGGAAGCTCTACGTGCATCAGGACGTTCGGCTGCTATTGAAGCATCTACAGGGCTGCGTGTTAATTTTTTGGAGAATAAGGACAAAGAAAAAGAACATGAAGAAGAGAAGGCTTGAAATTGACTTGAACGACCCTACTGTCAGACGTACTGTTGCAGTGAGTACAATTCCAGATTTCATCAACACCTGTATGCCTCATTACGTGTCGTATAGGACAGCAGAGTTCCATTGGGACTTAAGTGATGCACTACTCGATGAAGATATTAAAATGCTGGAAGTTATGGGTTTCAGAGATAGTGCAAAGAGTACTTATGCGTCAACTGCTTTTGTGTTGCTTGTTGCGCTAACTAAAAAATACAGTTTTATAGTTTTGATAAACGATACTACGGAACAAATACGTATAACGCTTGCTAACATTCGTTACGAGTTAGAGCATAACTCACACATACACAGAGAGTTTGGAAAATTAAAAGTCAGTAGTAGTAAATGGTCAGAATTAAATATTGTTTTATCAAATGGAGTTCGTATCATAGGACGTTCCAGAGGTCAAAACATTCGAGGTATTCGTCACAGACAGTATCGACCAGATTGTATTATTATTGACGACCCAGAAGACTTTAAGTTGATGAGAAGTAAAAAATATAGAGACGGTACTATGCGCTGGTTTACTTCTGAAGTTATACCTGCACAGCAATCATTCGGTAATAAATTAGTTGTTGTTGGAAACTTGTTACACAATGACGGACTAATTGCACGTATTGCAAAAAACCCACAATTCAAAGTTTTGCGTTTCCCTATTGTAGGAGGAGACGGTTTACCTTTGTGGGTAGATAAGTACCCGACACCAGAACATCTACGACTACAACGTGAAAAGGTTGGCAATGTAACATACAGTCGAGAGTACCTCCTCCAAATAATTGCAGAAGAAAATCAGGTAATACGTGACGAAGATATACAGCGCTATCCTAACAGCATACTCACAGACCATGACGAGCGTACTGGTAAAGCTAAGATAACGATACTTGATGTTGCAGTAGGAGTTGACCTTGCTATATCAGAAAGTACCACAGCGGACTACACTGGTATGGTCACGCTATATTCTGTTATGTGGGGAGATAAAAAACGAATACTCGTTATGCCGAACCCAATAAGTAGACGTATGAACTTTGACGTAACTCTCGATACGGGTGTAGCTCTTAAAAGGGTACTACCGTTCGGAGCAAAGTTTTACATCGAGGACGTTGGATATCAGCGTGCCGCGCTACAAGGCTTCTCAAAGAAAGGACTTGCCGTGTATCCAATGAGACCAATTTCAGACAAAAGGGCGCGTCTACAATCTGTCGCACCTTTTTTGAAAGACGGCACAATACTTTTCCCAGAAAAAGGAACAGAAGACCTCGAAGTTGAAATTATAAATCTAGGAGTCGAAGAGCATGACGACTTAAATGACGCTTTTGTTTACGCTGCTCTTGGACTTATAAATAAACCAACAGCAACTGGCGGTGCAAAGAGTGATAAAATCTAGTATAATATAAGTATGAACGATAAAATAAGAAATAAACTTATAAAGAAATGTATTGACAGAGTATTTATTCCTACGACACTTCCGTTACTATACGAGTTTTTAGAAAATTATAGAAAACGAGTAATTTACGAACACGATTATAACAAAGCGTTCGGAATTAAAATAAACACTGGACAAGTAGTGCTCAATCTTTCTAAACCCTCTCAACAGCTGTCAGTTGCACTAACAGAACTACTAAAAAATGTCTAGCTTTATTAAAACAAAATCTGGTTTCGTTATTCCGAGCAATTCTGGTGTGCATTGTTTCTATTGTCCTGCTATCATATACAAAGATAGAGAAGCTGCAGGAAGATTATTTTTAATGAACGGTAAGCCAGCATGTGCTCGTTGCAGAATACTCGCAAAATCAAAAGTTTCGTCACAAATACGTAGAGACTCTAATTTATATAAACAGGACTTGCAAAACAAAAACGAGCATTCTCAACAAATTGCAAATGAGAAAGTAATAGACATTGCTTCTAAAACACAAGAAGCCACTAGAACTAAAAAGAATTAGCAATTTCAATAAATAAATTATGACTGTAAAAATAAATCATTTTCCTGACTACGAAGAACTTGAGACAGTGGCTACACTACGTCAATATGACCTCTTGTATCACAACAACGCTCTCGCGGTACTAGGAGTCCATGAGATAATTAAAAAGCAGTACGATAACCTTGCACACCTCGTTTACATTTCTCACGCTATACCTGCGCACGTCTCAGATTTTTATGGAGATTTTGTCGCTGGAGATATTGACCAAATGATTATGAGAGTATCAGAAAATGACGACCAGTCACTACTCGACGACATTATTATAAAAAACGACCTACCAGAATCTATTATAGATTTTGCAACAGACCAGTCGGAGTTTGGATACACTGTACTTTACACATACCTTTCTATGAGTGGAGAAACAATAGTGACTACTATTCCGCAAGACCAATATTTTCCACAATCTGACGGAAGCGTTATTATTGCCTCATACAAAAAAGACCCTAACGACGAAACAGGTAATAAGCTATATCTGTATACACAACATTTCCAAGAAATAGACTCTAATGTTTTGGTAGAAAGACAAGCGTTTGAATGCAACGAAAAAGGAGTTGCCGTTCAAGAAATATCATTAAACGTAATTGAAAGAATTGTCGAACACCAAATACTCCCAGAGTACCGTTTGAATACAAACAAAATACCGATAGTACAGGTGGACAATGGACGTAAACAAAGTGACGGATTTGGCAAGTCAGATTATGCCGATATAATTCCTAATCTCGCAGAGATAAACGAACGTACAACACAAATATCAACACAGTTTTTGAAAAACCTTGATGCGAAAATGCAACTACCTGAAGGTATGCGTGAACCTGACGGAAGCGTAAAATCCTTCGACACTGTTTTTGTAGACAGTAAAGACCAAGCTGAAGCCAAGTACATCGTAAATACAAATACAATGATAAGCGACGCTCAAGAGCATATTCTTGCACAGCTTAGAATAGTTTCAGAGATAACTGCAGTACCGATGTTCTCATTACTAAAATCTAGTTCAGCACCAGAGAGAGTAGAGTCTCTACGTATTCAATTATTCTCTGCTATACGTAAAACACATCGCAAGCGTTCCAAACTCTCGCGCGGGTTACAGGATATTATCAGAATCGCTTATGAACTTAATGGAACAACACTAAAGGAAGACCCGATTATAACATTCGGAGATGTCGTTCCAAATGATGACTATACAGTTGCTGAAACAGAGAGCACAAAGGTAGCTTCAGGTCTTTCGTCTAAAGTAAAATCAATAATGCGTTTAGAAGGTATATCACGTGATGAAGCAGAAACCGAACTCGAACAAATTGTTAAAGAAAGTGTAACGTCTGGAATCGTCAACCCAATACCACCACAAGTAACTACTAAATAAATATGAGATTCCCAGATACAAACAAACACAATCAAGCAATATTCGAAAGGTTTGGAACTTCTCTTGATGTACTCGATGAGTTTCTATCTAAAATAAAGCTACGCAAGTTTACAAGATACTACTTTGCGTTTCTCGGTATATTTCTAATAACGATATTTTCAATTATTGTTGTAGTTAGACTAGCTCTATGGCTTATATGATATGCGAAACCCACTGTCAGAAGTAAAGGACTTGACCAAGGTAACAAACGTACGAGAGCTTACTGGTTACATGAACACGCTCAACAATGAAGGACGTGCTGCAATTATAAATGCTTTAGGAGAAAAACTCACACAAGCACAAAAATCACGTGTGTTGATGATTATTCAAAGTGATGTATCTAAGGCAGATAAAGAGGTAAGAGAATGGCTTGTTAAGGGGATTTCTAAATCATACGTAGTAGGTATGAATTGGAGTTCAACGCAACTGCGTGCGCTACATTTTAAGCCTACAAATGGAAAAGCTGTTCTTAATGTAACCGTTGAAATGCTCAATTCTCAAGCTGTACTACAACCACACCTAAAAGCAGTAAACTCTTTGCTTTCGGACGCATACCTCGACTTCGGAGGAGCTATGACTGGATATATTAAGGGTGCTGAACGCATAATCAGTACAGCTATGAGAAAACAACTGCGGTCAGAGATAGCAATAGGAAGATTAGAGGGTTCGTCAATACAAGATATTAAAAAAGTTGTAAAAGAGACGTTTTCTGATAGAGGCTTTACTGTCCTACTTGATAGAGGTGGTAATAAATGGAGTTTAAGTAATTATTCTGAAATGCTCGCGCGTACTCATATTAACCGTGCAAACAATGAAGGAACTATAAACCGAGCTAGTGACTACAACGTAGATATTGTTGAAGTGTCAGCCCATGGAGCTAGTGATATTTTATGCTCAAGGCAAGAGGGGCAGATATATAGCGTAAGTGGAAAGAGCAAGGATTATCCAGCACTGTCTGGGAATACTCCACCATATCACCCAAACTGTACTCATAACTTGTTATTACGCCCAGACCTCTTGTGATATAATTAAAGTATTATCAATTAACGATATGCTTATGAACGAGGAAACAAACACAGAAGCAACGCCAACAGAGGAAACTCCAAGTGAAGTTGCTGCTGACAGCGAAACTGAAGCTATACAAGAGACGGAGGAGACTCCAGCAGGAGAGTAGTTCGTAGCTTTGACTTTTGTCAGAGCATGGGCGTGAATGGTTGTGGGTTCGAATCCCACCTCGCCCATAAGATTATCCACATGTCGAAGCGTTTACTTTTGCAAACATTACTAGCGTAGTATATAGTGTATGCAAGGGTTCTCGATTCCCGCGACATACGCAATCAACGAGATTATAAGGTCATCGAACCAAAAACAACATGTACTCATTCAAAAAAGCTCCTATCATAGTAATTCACGAATTCAATGGATTTGCTGATGCAGATTTTATTGAAATTGAAGGTAAAAAGTTTGTAATAGACGAGACTGACTCAACGAAAGCTAAGGTTGACGATAAAGGTGAGCCGATTCTGTTCGTAGAACAAAAAAAAGATGACGCTACTAATCCAGATACTGATACTAACGATTATACCAAGGCAGACATCGAATCACTTGCTAAGGTTAATCCGCACGTAGCAGCTTTACTTGACGCTCAAAAGAAACGTGAAGAAGAAGACCAAAAGAAAGCAGAGGAAGCTAAAAAAGCAGAGGAAGAGAAAGCTGAAAAAGACGGAGAATGGCAGAAATTAGCTGCTACACGCTCATCAGAACTTGAATCTTTCAAAGGTACGTTAAAGCAAAAAGAAGATATGCTCGGAAAGTATGTTGATACAACCGAAAAAGTATTGAAAGGTTTGCTTGATACTATCCCGAAAGAAAATCAAACTCTTATCCCAGCCGAGTTTTCCCCACGCCAGAAATTGGAGTACATCATCACGAACGCTTCTCGCTTAGGTGCAAAGGTAAACTCTGTTGACGGTCACATTGAAAAAAGTGACACGAATCCACAAGTTACTGAACAAGACAAACTCGTAACTCTCATTAAGGAACTTACTGACAAGGGAGATACTCGTACCAGTTTGGAAAGCCAAAACTTACGCCAAGCAGGTATGAAATTGACTGAACTAAGGCGTACAGCCGCGTTGGAGCAAAACAAGTAGTTTAACAATTAACATTTATTTTATATGGACTTAGGACTACACACCACGCTTGACGACTCACAGTCGATAGCGAGCCCAGAAATCCTTGCAATAGCCGAGACAATCAATCCGTTGATGTCATCTGACTTTGCCAAGGTATGGGATTTGTTCGCAACTCGTCCACAACCGTTCGCAACGGACGAGTACGAAATCTTAAACCGAACATACGCAACTCCTAGCGTAACTCTAGGAACTGTTGGTACAGCAACTGATTGGGACACAACCACAGCAACAACTGCTCTACCTATGGATTCGACCACGCTTGACCGCGCAACTGTCGGAGACATTATCCTTGTTGATAGTGAAATTGTAGTTATCAGTGCAATTGACCGCTCAGCAAATACTATTGACGTATATGAGCGAGGTTCTGGAGACTCTGTTGCAGCCGTTCATACGACAGGAACAGTTTCCAAAATCATAGGAAACGCTCACATTGAAGGTAAGGTTGACGCAACTGCAATGGCAGAAACTACAAACACCCTCACAAACTACTGTCAAATTATAGAGGAGGACGTTGACCTTTCAAAAGAAGACAGCGACCAAGCTCGTAAGATTGGACAGACAGCAGATGTTCTTAAGAAAGAGGCAATGGAGCGTATTATGCGTGACCTTGCACGTTCAGCTGTTTACGGTACAGCACGACAAGGTACAGGTACAATCCCTGCAAGTACACGAGGTCTCATCTCGCATCTTAATGATGTTTCAGGAGCATTGAAAACTGCAGTAGGCGGAGCGTTCACAGAGACATCGTTGAAAGACGCTGCTCTCGATGTTCGTAACGCAGGTGGAAGTGTCAACGCTATTGTGCTTTCTGTTAACAACAAGAGAGTCGCTAATGGCTTCTCTGGTATTAACGTAAATACAATTACCGCATCACGTCAGGACTCAACCGCTGGTCGTTTGATTGACGGATATTTGCTTGACGGTTTCGGTGTTGTTCCTTTCGTTGTCGACATTGATTTTCCTGATGATAAGGTAGCTCTTGTTAACAGCCGCTTTATGTCTAAGGGTTGGAAACAAAATGATGCACTTCGTTTTGTTCCTGAAACTAATGTTGGCTCTCGTGAACGAAAAGAAACACTCCAAGGCAAGTTTGGTCTTGCAATGGAGCAGGTAGGACGTTCGCACTCGTTGCTTACTGACATAGCCTAGTAATTCGTTCTCTGGCTGGATAGGTGTATAATTCGCCTATCCAAGCCAGAGAGTGAGGTCTGCTTATAAATTAAACTTATTATTTTTATGAAAACAAAAGAAGAAATGGTTAAAATCTTGAAAGAGCGTAAGGTCGTACTAACAGGAGATGAAACGTCCGCAGAACTTAAAGAGATAATTAAAGACTCCGAACCAATGCCAAAAGAAGACCCAAAAGATACAATGCGTGCGGCAGGAAAGATACTTTGGCTTAAAAGCACAGCATACGTAAATGATGAGCAACGTCTTGACGCTGGACTCTACGCAATAGAGAAAGTCCCAGTACGCCTTACTAAGTTACCCGCCACTGTCGTAGAAATATTTAGTGGTACTGTTCCTAGTAAGAAAATCGCACAAATTGGTCGTTGGGCAGGACTCAACCCAGACGGTATGAAAGATAAGGAAATACTTACAAAGGTTCTCAATTCGGTAGTAAATTATTACTAATTTAAGTTAATGCTTATGGAACAAATTAAGATACATAGCACAAACGGACACGCCGCTATTGTTGAAATATCAGAGTCTAATGGTGCAACAGAAGTTGTCACAGACGGTATCACAACAAGCGATATGGGTTCGATTGACGCTGCTAACCTTGACCCAGTAGCAAACCCAGTTATCGCTGGAAATAGCACGTATGAGAAATGGCAACGCGTAGACGTTACAGACCTTGGAGGTTCGTCAGAGATTAACAATCTTCAGGTATGGCGTGTTGGTGTTCTTGGAGGTCTTGCTACTCATCTAACGAATGCCCTCACAGCTTCTTATGTTGCAACCACGGCTTATGTCGCACCTGTTTCAACAGCTTCTACAATAGCGTTGACAGCAATGCCGACAGCGGCACCGAGTTCTGCTAACCTAGGAATAGGAGGACTTCTAACAGGAAGTCTCACAGCTATCGGTTACAGTGACTATCTTGTTCATCAGATTAACACTGACGCAACAGATACAGCTGGCTCAACCAGTACAATGAATTATCAGTATGACGAAATAGCATAATATGAGCTCAACAAAACAAACAATCACACGCAATGAAATGGCACAGGAGACGCGCTCTATCAGTGACGCAGTTGCATATAAGGACGTTGATGTAACAGTTGACGCTCTTACCGATTCTGGTTCTGTCATAGATTCTGCTACATACGATAGTCTAGCTATCATTCTGTCAAACACAGACGCAGCCAACTCACTGAATTGGCTCGTACTAGCTTCTATTGACGGAATAACATATGTCACTGTAAGTGCTTCAGCAACCCTCGCAACTGGAGAAGCAGGTTCGTTTGTTGCCAGTACAGCGAGTTATAGATATTATAAGGTACAGACACAGTCAGCTGTTGCGGCTACTCCAGCAACTTTTGAAGCGTCATTCTTAATAAAATAATTTATGGCAAATCCGAAACATGTATGCGGTGCTTGTCGAGAAGTTTTCGACACACACAAAGACTATATTGCTCACAAATGTTCTTTTACAGGTTTCACACCAGCAGATATTGAACATCAGGACAAAATGACTAATGGACAGGCATCTGTTGTTTCGAAAGCTGCGTTAAAGCGTGGAGCTGAAAAGAAGTAGTGTTATGGCAAAGAAACCAAGCGCAAAACAATTAGCCGCACGTGCCAAGTTCAAGAAAATGGTCAAGGCTAAGGCTAAACGAAAGTAATAACTTATAAAATAGACAATACAATGTCATGAAAAATAGCAATACAATGCAATACACAAAAGACCAAACCTCATGTAGGCGGTCTTTTATATATTCCTAAACAATAACTATCATGCAATACATATATAACCGTAAGGACGAGAATACAGGCGAAATAACGCAAGAAAAGGTCAATGACGAGACATGGCACTGGGGAGTTGTTTACAATGATAATACTGAACTACACCAATTTGACGCAAACGGCGAGTTTCATCAGTTTGGAGAAATTGTTTTTTCTAAAGTCAAAATGTTCGTTATGTATAAAGGAGACAATATTGAAACTCGAATCGACATGCCAGTAAGTAAAGGTATGCAAATCTTTCATTTTTATCGCAACGTTGTTTTGGAAAACGGTACTCCTAACGAACGCCGCTTGAAAATATACGTATTCGGCTGGAAGTTTAACGGTGTCGCTTCGTACCATTTCATTTTGCCTGACGGTAGAATGATTGTTTCTAATGGTGACAATGTAAATCTGTTGGAGTTTGGATTGTAAAATTATGGACAACACTCTTTATGTAGTATCAGGTTTTATGAGAACAGGCACATCAATGATGATGCGTGCTCTTGAGAATGCTGGAATGAATGCTTCATATAAGCAATCACGAGATGAAATGAAATCACGCTTTGCTGACGAGTTTTATGACCCAAATATAGGTGGACTGTATGAATTGGAAAGAGAAGATTATCAGAAAAAAGACTTTCCAAAAGGATACGAGGGTAAACTGATTAAAGCATTATCACAAGGAGTACCACGAATGAATGTAACTCAAGACGGAATACGAGCAGTCTTTATGCGTAGAGATAATGAGGAAATACGCCAGAGTTATCAAGCATTTTTTGATAGTCAATTGGACGCAGTAGCAGAAAAGAATACTGATACTTTCAATTTGTTTATTGAGAATATAATTGCAAATATAAATAATAGAAAAGATGTACTTTCATTGGATATCTTTTGGTATCGTGATGTTATAGAAAATCCAACTAAGTATTTTACTACTCTAAAAGAAAATGGGTGGGATATAGATGTAGAAAAAGCAGTATCAGTAATTGACCCGAAGTGTTGCAGGTTCAAAAAAGAGGAATTAACTATTGGCGTTATATGAAAAAGCGACAAGAAAAATCCGACTGGAACGAAGTACCAGCTCGCCATATACTAGAACAAAACCCAGAACTTAAAAATAAGCTGGAACACAAACATCGCCGTACACAATTCTCAAAGACATTTGCAATGGGAAGAAATAAAAAAGGCGAGGACGAGTTTAGAGTAATAAATAAACTTGGCGAGTGTGTTCACTATAAGAAAAACCCAGAGGATAAAAAAGAATCGTGGAAAGATATTGACTTAACACTACAAAAGGTCGGTACTACATACGAGGTAAACAAAACATTTTATGATGTGGTTATTTATAGTGACAAAGTAGGATATTCGTACACATCAAAACGAGGTGGAAAGATTGATGTTGAATTGGTAGCAATAAATGGTCAGCAAGTAGACTATTCAAAATTAACGCACACAGTAACTCGCAATCAGATATTTTGGAAAGGACTTGCAAGTGGGCTAGAAATGAAACTTATGGCTCTACCGCAGAAAGTGGAGATATTCAAAAAACTAGATATTCCAACAGCACCGAGAAAGTTTGCTTGGAAAATAACACAAGACTTGAAAACCGTTGCAACTTTTAATGAAAATACTCAAGGAATAGACAACGCAAAAGCACCAATGCAAATCACTACAACGAAAAGTAGTGAACAAATTGTTGCTGGACGAAAGCAGTTCATTTTTGAGGAGGAATGGACAGGGTTAGTAAGTAAAGTCATTGACAAACGCAAACGACAAAAAGACTGGAGTGGTATGCCTGTGTATCCTCTTGTTATAGACGCCTCGGTTACGGAAAATATTGTTGCAGGTGCAGATGATGTCCAAAGCAGAATAAGTTCACATACTTTTAGTTCAACAGGAAGTAACATAGAAATTGGGTGGAGAACTATTCATAGTATTATTTTAACTTACAACGGAGGTTTTCGTTTCCAAAGTCTTGGTATCCCACAAGGAGCAACAATAAATACCGCATCTATTATATTAAATATGGGCGGAGTTAATGCCCCCGCTAAAAAAACTAAAATATATGCAGATGATGTAGATAACGCAGTTGCTTGGTCTGCAAGTAATTTACCAGTTAACATAACTAAAACTACTGCATACAACACTTGGAGTATAACAAAAAATACAGGACTAACATCTAAAAGTATAACAAATGTTGTTCAAGAGATAATAAGCAGAACTGGCTGGGTTTCTGGTAATAATATACGATTTGGTATCTTAAATGCAACAAATTATAATGGGTTCATATATGCAGACGCTTACGAAAAAGCAGGAGGTACACCAGCAAGTCTTGTAGTAGATTATACAGTGCCAGTAACTACCACAGCTCTTACTCAATCTCTTGCATACGAAGTTTTAATAAGCTCTGCTCTCAGTCA
>VAPG01030501.1_pt1 | contig 18527 bp, 18 predicted proteins | sample 3393851 | NCBI WGS metagenome assembly VAPG01 (sample SAMN08290438, study PRJNA428436) | hydrothermal vent metagenome | isolation source: Deep-sea hydrothermal vent chimney | place: Atlantic Ocean: South-mid Altantic Ridge | depth 2194 m m
AAATTTTAGTGTGAAGTTTGAGCAGGAAATCTTTGCGCCTCGAAGAGGTTCTCGTGCCATCCAATGGTACGAATTTTGCCCAAAACAAAAATAAGAATAGGAAAAATTTTAGTGTGAAGTTTGAGTAAAATCCCCCTGGGGCCATTTGAAGCCACGACTATAAAAAAAAATATGGAACATTGAGTAGAATTTATTGCCACATTTATATGATATTAGAAACATATTATAAATACCGTAATTCCTCAACGAACTACTTCAAAATAATAAAAGCAAAAGTTTTTAAAGGCATTTTTGATATTTTTGATATCTAAAGGGACATTCTAAAAGGAAGATGCATATACTCCAACCGAAGCACGTGAAATTGAGTCCGAGCGAAGCCAAGAAAGTACTTGACCAATTCAATATCGCGCTGGTGCAGTTGCCGAAGATTTCTAAAAAAGATGCAGGACTTCCGGAAGGCTGCGAGACTGGTGACGTCGTCAAAATTACCAGAGCGGACGAAGAATATTACAGGGTTGTAATTTAAAATGACGACAGATACAAAACATATTTTAGTTAAAGAATTTCTGAAAAATCATTCACTTGTTGAGTCCAATATAAAGTCATTCAATAATTTTATTAAAATAAAAATGCAGGAAATTGTAACCGAACTTTCTGACGCTTTACCCAATGAAGATTTTGAGATTAAATTGGGAAAGGTAAGAGTCGGCAAACCGAATATGATTGAGTCCGATGGATCTTCGAATCCAATTACTCCTGCAGAAGTTCGGCTGAGGAAAATAACTTATTCTGCTCCGATTTGGATGGAGATGGCAATTAATTATGCTGGGCAGGTTGAAACAGAAGAGGTTCAATTGGGCAGAATTCCTGTTATGGTAAAAAGTGATATTTGTAATCTCAGTGGGATGAGTGAGGAGGATTTAATCAAAAATTATATTGATCCAAAAGACCACGGAGGATATTTTTTAATTAATGGAAATGAAAGAGTTATGGTTATGGCTGAAGAACTTGCATCTAATCAGACTTTTGTAGAATGGCAAAAAGTGAAACATAGGCTAATTCTTAGATTATTTTCCCAAAGGGGGGCGTATAAAATTCCAATTTCTTTGGTTGAAAGTGCAGATGGAATTTTGGAACTTTCTTTTTCGCGATTTAGAGATATCCCAGCCATTGTTTTATTGAAAGCGTTGGGGCTTTCCAGCGACGCTGATATTGCGAAATTAATTGGAAGACAGACTGAGAGTTTAGTTGTAAATCTTTATGAATATGCGGATATTGCAAATGTCAATGATGCTTTAATGTGGATTGCTGAGAAGGCATCTTTGCAGGGGACGAATAAAGAGATGCTTGACAGAGTTAAACAAAGACTTGACTCATATTTTTTACCGCATATCGGTTCAGATAAAACTTCACGAACAGAAAAGGCGAGAACTCTTTGTAAATTTATTAAACAGTTTTATATTGCGAAGGAAGCCCCGGATGTATCTATGACAGATAAAGACCACTATGCCAACAAGAGAGTTAGATTGTCGGGAGACTTACTTTCCGATTTGTTTAGAATTAATATTAGTATTTTATTAAGAGAAGTCCAACATACTTTACAGAAAACGGTTAAGAGGAGAAAATTTTATTCTATAAAAACAATCGCAAAATCGACTTTATTTACACACCGAATTGAAAGCGCAATTGCTACTGGCTCATGGATTGGCGAGAGAAGTGGTGTTACTCAAAATATGGACAAGAATAATTCTTTCGCAATTATGTCTCAATTACAGAGAGTGACTTCAAACTTGCCGGGCGACCAACCCAACTTGGCAGCGAGAACAGTTCATCCAACGCATTACGGTCGGTTTTGTCCGATTGAAACTCCAGAAGGTAAAGAGATTGGGTTAAGAAAGAATTTGGCTTTGTTGGCGAGAGTTTCCACAATGACGACGATGGAGCATGAAGATGTTATAAAAGTCTTAAAAAATATTGGGATGAAAGAAGATGGGGCAACAGATATTTTTTACAATGGTAGATTCGTCGGAGCTGTTGAAGATGCCACATCTTTTATTAAAATGGTAAAAAATGAAAGAAGGTCAGTAAAATTGCCAGTTGAAATGTCCGTCCGCTTTGATAAATTACTGGATACAGTTTTCATTAGTTCTGAAATTGGGAGAGTTATTCGTCCGCTAATTATTGTTAAAGATGGAAAGTCTATGCTCAAAAAAGAACATTTGGAATTAGTCAAAGAGGGTGCATTGGCTTGGAAGGATCTATTCAGGAAAGGAATCCTTGAATATCTTGATGCTGCAGAAGAAGATGATTGTTATATTTGTCTTGGTGAGGATAAACTTACTGAAGAACACACTCATTTAGAAATTGATGAATTGGATATTTTTGGCGTTAGTGTTTCATTAATTCCATTCGGCAATCACGATCCTCCAGCCCGTATGGTTAAGGGTGGCTCAAGAGCATACAGGCAGGGACTTGGACTTTATGCAGGAAATTTCCCGGTAAGAGTTGATACAGATGTTTCGATTTTGCATTATGCGCAGAAACCGTTAGTAAGAAGTTTTACTTATGATACCTTAAACGTCCATCCGGTCGGTCAGAATGTAATCTTGGCGGTTATGCCGTATGAGGGATACAACATAGAAGACGCCCTTATCTTAAATGGTGGTTCTGTTGACAGGGGCTTTGGCAGAAGTTCCAGACTCAAACCTTATGTTTCAGTTGAATTGAATTATGCTGGTGGACTGCGAGACGAAGTTTGTATTCCAGATAAAGATGTCTCAGGATATAGAACAGAAGAGAGTTACAAATTTCTGGAAGATGATGGTATTGTTTTTCCAGAAGCTGAAATGTGCGAAGGGGAAGTTGTTATCGGAAAGGTTAGTCCACCGAAATTTTTGAGCGAAGCGAGAGACATTTCAATTCAAACAAAAAAAGAAAATTCAACAGCAATCAAACAAGGAGAAACGGGAGTTGTAGACGCTGTTTTTGTTACTCACGACAAAGAAGGGAACAGAATTATTCAAATTAGAACAAGAGAGTTAAGAGTTCCGGAAATCGGTGATAAGTTTTCAGTTCCTCACGGACAGAAAGGTGTTGTTGGTATGATTGCAGAGGAACAGGATATTCCATTTACAGTCAGCGGTATAAAGCCAGATATTATGTTTAATCCACATGGTATTCCATCTCGTATGACCGTCGGTTATTTAATGGATATTCTTGGCGGAAAAGTGGCGGCCTTATCGGGTAGGATTGTTGATGCATCGTCTTTTTCTGGAGAGACAATTGATAGTTTAGAGAATAATCTAAACAAACTTGGGTTTAGAGAAAGTGGAAAAGAAATTATGTATAATGCAATAAGCGGGAAAAGGATGCCTGTTAAAATTTTTATCGGAAATATGTTTTATTTGAAACTGAAATATATGGTCGCTGATAAGATGCACGCAAGAGCTTCGGGTAAAATTGCACTATTGACAAGACAGCCAATTGAGGGTAGGTCTCGTGGTGGTGCTTTGAGACTCGGGGAAATGGAGCAGGAAGCGTTAGTCGGACACGGAGCATCACTTCTTCTGAAAGAGCGTTACGATTCCGATAAGGTTGTAATTAATATTTGCTCAAAATGTGGAAGTATTGTTATTGACGACAAAATCCATAATAAAAAAGTTTGTTCGCTCTGCCATTCAAATCAAGTTGAACCGGTTGAAGTTTCGTATGCATTCAAGTTATTGATTGAAGAATTACAAGGGTTGCATTTATTAACTAAATTTGATATGAAAAATAAATATGAATAAAATAGAAGAAATTGACAGAGAAATTAATAGGATACTGCAGAGTGTAGGGGATGGCAGGGAGAATCCACAAAATGCAACTGGTTATTCGGCTGAAAATCTTTGCAGATTTTCTGGCATCTGCACAATATCAAAAACAGATAGCAATCATTTTAGTATGTATTGTTCTGGAAGACATAATGAATGCATGTACAATGTAATAGATGGGAGGCAACATGATACCAATTAAAAAACAAATTAGCGGAATGGAGTTTACTCTGCTTAGTCCTGAGCAAATTAAAAAATTGAGTGTTGCTAAAATTGTAACACCAGAACTTTATGATGTTGATGGTTATCCCGTCGACGGTGGTTTAATGGATTTAAGACTTGGTGCAATTGACCCAGGTGTTAGATGTAGGACTTGTGGTGGAAGATTGAAGGAATGCTTGGGACATCCTGGGATTATTGAATTGGCACGGCCAGTAATTCACATTAAATATTTGCCGATAATAGACTTAGTTTTGAGGAGCACCTGCGAAGCTTGCGGAAAAGTTCTAATTAAAGATGAGAAAGATTTATCCAAAGATTTAGTTGGGAGGATTAAGAAAGCGAAAGACGGAAAGAAGTGCCCTCACTGCTCAATTATTCAGGAAAAGGTTAAATTAGAAAAGCCAACAACCTTCAGAAGTGGTAGAAGAAGATTATTTCCTTCGGAGATTAGAGAAAGATTAGTTAAGGTTTCCGATGAGGATTTAAAAATTTTAGGAATTAATGCAAGGACACTGAGACCAGAACATGCTATTTTAACATCATTGCTTGTCCCGTCAGTAACTGTCAGGCCATCAATCACATTAGAATCTGGCGAAAGGTCAGAGGATGATTTGACGCATAAATTATCAGACATTATTCGTTCCAATCAGAGACTTTGGGAGAACCTGAACGCTGGCGCACCCGAGGTTATTATTGAAGACCTTTGGGATTTAATGCAATATCACGTCACAACATTTTTTGATAACTCTATTGCAAAGATTCCGCCAGCACGACATAGGAGCGGACAGCCGTTAAAAACAATCAAGGAAAGAATTGAAGGGAAAGAGGGACGTATCAGAAAAAATTTAGCAGGAAAAAGGGTTAATTATTCTGCACGAACCGTTATTTCCCCAGACCCAAATTTGAAACTTAATGAAGTCGGTGTTCCGTTTGAAGTTGCGAAAATTTTAACAGTTGCAGAAAAAGTCACCTCTATTAATATAGAAAGAATGAAAAAGTTAGTCGCAAGTGAAAAATATCCAGGAGCAAATTATATTTTAAGGGTAGACGGCAAAAGGAAAAGAATTGTCGAAGAATTAAGAGACGAATTGGTCGAAGAATTGGAACCTGGCTACATTGTTGAAAGGCATCTTGTCGACGGAGACATTGTTCTATTCAATAGACACCCATCTTTACACAGAGCATCCTTAATGGCACATTTTGTTAAAGTAACTCCTGGCAGAACTTTTAGAATTCACCCAGCTGTTTGTGCTCCTTATGGTGCGGATTTTGACGGTGATGAAATGAATATCCACGCACCACAGACCGAAGAGGCAAGAGCAGAAGCGAAGGTATTGTTAAATGTTAATGCTAATCTTTTTTCTCCAAAAAACAATATGAATTTTCTCGGTTGCGTTAAGGACGCTGTCAGCGGTAATTTTGTATTAAGCGAATCTGAATTGAGTAAAGAGGATGCCTCACAATTATTATATGAGTCTGGGACTAAGCAGATAAATCTTAATAAAATAAATTCCGGTAAAGATATTTTTAATAAGATTTTGCCAAAATCCTTAGCCAATAAGAATTTTGATGCTACAGGTTTTAAAACTGGAAAAGGTGATATTCTTAGATTGGCAGATAAAGAGTTTGGTCGTGAAGAGGCGGTAGAACTTTTGAGACAGGTTTTCGCACTTGGGACAACATTCTTGTCCAGAACTGGGTTTACTCTATCGCTCGATGACTTAGATGTTCCAGATTCTGTTAAAAATAAGACAGCGAAAATTATTGAAAAAGCAGAAGAAAAGACAGCGAAAATTATTGAAAGTTATTATGACAAAACTTTGGAACTATTGCCAGGCAAGAGTGCTGAAGAGACAAGAGAAAATAAAATTTTACAGGTATTAAACGAAACAAGAACGGATATCGGTGACGCTGTTAAAGATGGTTTCCCGAAAGATAATTTGGCAAGCAAAATGATTGGCTCTGGAGCAGGTGGTAGTATGTTGAATATTACACAGATTGCGTGTTCTGTTGGGCAACAGGTATTACACGGACACAGAATTGATTTTGGTTACACTGGCAGAACGCTCTCGTTTTTCAAGCAAGGCGATTTGTCTCCGAAAGCAAGAGGTTTTGTTTATAGCTCTTTAATGCAGGGATTTACTCCAAAAGAATTTTTCTTTGGTGCGATGACTGGTAGGGATGGTCTTATGGATGTAGCACTTAGGACACCAAAATCAGGCTACCTTTATAGAAGGTTGGCAAATGCCTTGCAGGATTTAGTTATGGCTTATGATGGAACAGTCAGGAATGCTTCGGGCAATATTGTTCAGTTTACTTATGGCATTGATGGTATTGATATTTCAGCAAGACACTTAGGAAAGAAAGTTTCCCCGGGTGAGGCAATCGGTATTGTAACAGCCCAGTCTTTTGGTGAAGCATCAACACAGATGGTCCTAAATGTTTTTCACGCAGCAGGTGTCGCAGAGATGCAAGTTACACAAGGACTGCCTCGTATAATTGAAATTTTGGATGCACGTAAATTGCCAAAGACACCAGCGATGGAAATATTTTTAGACAAAGAGCATAACAATGAAAAGGATGCAAGACTTATAGCAGAGAAAATTAAAGAAGTCAAGCTCAGACAAGTTATTTCTGATGTCACGATTGATTTTGCTTCAAAGAAAATTCAAATTAGTATAGACACCAAAGCATTGAAGTCGGCTCATATTTCACCTGATAAAGTTATAGAAATTCTCACAGCGAAAAAGTTTAATGTAAAAAAGAGTTCTGACGGAATTTCTCTTGATATGTCAAAGGAAGATTTTAAAATAATATACAAGACTAAAGAAAAGATTAAGGAAGTAATTTTAACTGGCGTTAAGAAAATTTCTCAGGTCCTCGTCGTCAAACGTGATAGAAATTATGTAATTTTAACAGCGGGTTCAAACCTAAAGGATGTTTTAGCGTTTAAGGGAGTTGACACCAACAGAGTATTAACCAACGACATACACGAGACGGCGAATGTTCTTGGAATTGAAGCAGCACGACAACTGGTTGTCAACGAAATTAACAAAGTAATCGGTTCTCAGGGGCTTGCCGTTGATGGTAAACACGCTATGCTAATCGCAGACACAATGATGAGTTCTGGCGCCGTCAAGGGAATTACTCGTATGGGAATCATTTCCGACAAGAGTTCAATTTTAGCAAGAGCCGCGTTTGAAATGGCGGTCAAACAATTTGTTCAGGCTACAAAAACAGGAAGGAAAGATAGATTATCGTCAGTAATTGAGAATATTATTTTAAACCAGCCGGTGCCAGTTGGAACTGGATTACCAGGACTTTTGGTTAAAGTTACTGGATCATTGGCAGACAAGAGGATTTCGAAATGAGCATAAAAGAAACTAAGGAGGCAATTGAAAATAATTTAGTTTATTTCGGAATTCGGCAGGCATTAAAAAATAGTAGAAAACTGGAAAGGGTTTTTATTGCTAAAGATACACGAGACGAAACTGTTGAAAAACTCGAAACAGCCAATATTGAGTTTGATGTTTTGAAATCCAAATCAGATATCGCGAAAGAACTAAATCTTGATTTTGAGTGCGAGGTTTTTTCTATTCATCAAAACATTCCCAATAAAAAGAAGAAGTGAAATGGCAGATGTTATTGATATGCAACTAATGAGATATATTAATTTATTCTCAAGAATTTCAAAAGTCTCTACGACGAGGGTTTTTGTTTATAATAATCACGTTGTATTTGCTGTTCCGAAGTCCAAAGTCTCAATAGCAATCGGCAGGAACGCGGTTAATGTTAAAAAATTAAATGAGATTCTGAGGAAGAAAATAAAAATTGTCGTTATGCCAGCAATTGATGACAATGAAGGGATTGGAAAATTTGTTGAAGCGGTGGTTGCTCCCGTAGAATTTAACAAAATTGAAATAAGAGATGATGCAACAATTATCACCGCAGGTCGTGAGAGCAAGGCCGCATTAATCGGGCGTGGACGACAAAGAGAGAAGGAGTTGTCCGAAGTTTTAAAAAACTTTTTCCATATTGCAAAATTAAAAATTATTTAACAACAAATTGTCGTCGGAGCTATTGGGATGATGGCAAAATTTTCTTCGGAAACTTTATAAAGCGATTTTTCGCTTAATTTACATAATGGGACTAATGAATGGACGAAAACTGAAAAAAGATAGAAAGAGATTTAGAGATAATAGGTTGCCTGACAAAAAAAAGCGACTTGGAATTAGTTTGAAGTTCGATCCAATTGGGAGAGCCGCACAGGCAAAAGGAATTGTTACAAAGAAAATTCAGAAAGAAGCGAAACAACCTAACTCGGCGATGAGAAAATGTTGCAGAGTTCAGTTGGTCAAAAATGGGAAAGAAGTCACGGCATTCATCCCTGGTAATTTGGCACAGAAATTTGTTGATGAGCACGACGAAGTAATGATTGAAAGAATTGGTGGAAAGCAGGGACGGACAAAGGGGGACTTGTCGGGTGTCCGATTTCAGGTTATTAAAGTAAATGATCAACCGTTGTCCAGACTTTGGTCCGGCAAGATTGAGAAAGGGAGAAGATGATGTCGGAAATGAAAATTTTTGGTTTGTTTGATGCAAGTGATGTTCGGGTTGAAGATCCCGGGCTAAAGAGGGTGGTCAATCTGAGTCCTAAGTTGATGTTGAAGAGTCATGGTAGAATTAAATGGGATCCTGCTCGAACTAAAGTTAATGTCATTGAGAGACTGATTAATTTATTGCAAGTTCCCGGTTCTCGAGGGAAAAAGCACAGAATTATCACCGGATGGATTACGGGGAAATATACTCGTTGCACAAATATTGTTATTGATGCATTTAAAATTATTGAGAAAAAAACTGGAGAAAACTCATTAAAGATTTTTGTCAAGGCGATTGAAAATGGTGCTCCGAGGGATGAGGTTACTGCAATTGAATATGGTGGTGCAAGGTATCCGCAGGCAGTTGATGTTTCACCACGTAGAAGGTTGAATTTGGTTCTGAGATATTTTGTTAATGGTGCTTATGATAAAGCGTTCAATAAAAAAGCAACAATTGTCGAGGCATTAGCAAAAGAAATTATGGCGGCATCCGAAGGTTCCAGTGAGAGTTACGCGGTTCAAAAAAGAAATGACGCCGAGAAACAAGCTGACGCAGCACGTTAATCTGTTAAAATTGGGAGGAAAAATGAAACTTTTTATATTTGGTTCTACGGGGGATTTGGTAAGGCGGAAAGTTTTGCCATCGTTACAGTCTCTTAAAAAAAACGATTTAGAAATCTTTGCCATTGGAAGAAAAGAATTTACCGATGTCCTCTACCACGATTTTGTTTGCTCCGACGAGTGTGATGACAATTTTAAAAAAAGAATTCACTACATACAGGCGGATTTTGAAAACGGGAATGTCTGCTCCTCATGTTTAAACATTCTTGACGACGATAGAACAAATTATTTTTATATATCTACACCGCCGAAAGCATTTGACGGAATTTTGGCGTCGCTGTCTAAATTAAAAAAGAAAGGATTTAAACTAAAAATATTGATAGAAAAACCATTCGGAAAAAATTTAGAGCACGCACAGAAACTTTGGAAATTAATTAGAGAAGGAAATTTAGAACAAGATGTTTTTTTGTCAGACCATTATTTATTTAAGAAAAATATAATAAATCTTGGAAAGAAGAAATTTGACAAACTTAGCATAACCGTTTTGGAGAAATTAGGGCTCGAGGGAAGAACAACTTATTATGACGATGTTGGAGCATTAAAAGATATGGTTCAAAGCCATTTTTTTAATATAGTTTTCAAACTAATTGGGAATCCCGAAGAATTAAAATCTGTCGTGGTTATTGATTATGTCAGGGCACAATATGGGAACGGAACCGACGAGGGATATGTCAAAGAACTTGGTAAAAAGTCTCAAACTGAAACATTTATTTTTTTAAAATTAAAAATAAAAAGGAAAGAATTAGTTTTCACAACAGGGAAAGCATTCGGTGAGAAAAAGAGCGAGTTAAAAATAGACGAACAAAACTACTCTTTGGATGATAGCAAACCTTACGAATTTATTTTTTATGATTTCCTGTCCGGGAACAAATCACATTTCCCGACGATACATAATGCTATTTTATCTTGGGAAATTATTGAGAAAATTAACACAAAGAAACCAGAATTGCAATATTACGATAAAGGCTCATCCTTGTCGGAATTAATTGACAATAAAAAAGAAGGATAATATTTGTTCAGCGTCGTTAAACAGATTTCCTCGTCGGGGAAGGTCGGGCAAAAGTTTTTAAAGCGATTTTTTTATTAGTTTCTATGGCAGTTGATATGACCGAAAAAGTTGAACAATTACAGAAAGATCCGACGCATATTCGTAACATTGCAATTTGTGCACACATTGACCACGGGAAGACGACCTTCTCCGATAATTTACTGGCTGGTGCGGGAATGATGAGTGAAACATTAGCGGGGAAAGCAAGAACTTTAGATTTTCACGAAGATGAAGCAGAGAGAGGAATAACTATTGATTCGGCCTCGGTCTCAATGGTGCATTCTGTAGAAGGGCAAGATTATCTAATTAATTTAATAGATACCCCTGGGCACGTTGATTTCGGCGGGGATGTCACAAGAGCGATGAGAGCAGTTGACGGTGCAATCGTTTTGGCGTGTGCCTCTGAGGGAATTATGCCACAAACAGAAACAGTCCTCCGGCAAGCGTTAAAAGAAAGAGTCAGACCTATTTTATTTATTAACAAAGTTGACCGTTTAATTAGGGAAGTTAAATTAACCCCAGAAGAAATGCAGAAACGATTTATTGATATTATTAATAGCGTAAACAAATTAATTGCCGAAATTGCCGAACCAGAGTATAAGCAAAAATGGCAAGTCAACGTTGCTGATGGGTCCGTTGCGTTTGGTTCCGCGTTCCATAATTGGGCGTTAAGTATTCCTTATATGAAAAATAATAATATTAGTTTTAAAGAAATTATTGATGCTTATGAGGCTGGCGGAGACGAATACAAATCCTTGGCAAAGAAAGCACCAATCCATGAAGTAATTTTAAGTATGGTTGTTCATAATCATCCTGACCCAGTAACCGCACAAAAATATAGAATTCCAAAAATTTGGCACGGAGATTTAGACAGTGAGGCAGGAAAGGATTTATTGAATTGTAATATTAATGGAGAGGTAGCATTTGTCCCAATTAAAATTGTGATTGACCCTCATGCCGGAGAAATTGCTGCCGGGAGATTATTTAGCGGAACGATTAAACAAGGAGACGAATTATATCTTAATATTGCTGGAACGAAAGTCAGAGCGCAACAAGTATTCATCTATAAGGGTGCGAGTAGAATTCAGCTTGATGAGGTTGTCGCAGGAAATATTGTTGGAATTTCTGGGTTAAGAAATGTTGTCGTCGGAGAAACTGTTTCCAAAAATCCGATTGAGCCGTTTGAAGCAATAAGCCATTTGTTTGAGCCAGTTGTTACAAAATCAATTAGTGCGAAAAAAACTGCTGATTTACCCAAATTGATTGAAATTTTAAGACAGGTTGGAAAAGAAGACCCATCTTTAAGGATTGAAATTAACGAAGAGACCGGAGAATCTTTATTATCTGGGATGGGCGAATTACATTTAGAAATTATTGAAAATAGAATTAAGACAGAGAAAGGACTTGAAGTTGAGATGGGACCTCCGATTATTGTTTATAGAGAATCTGTTTCCAAAGCTAGTGATGTCGCGGAGGGCAGGTCGCCTAATAAACACAATAGTTTCTTTTTAACTGTTGAGCCATTAGAAGACACAATTGTTCAGGCGATAGCGTCAGGCGTTCTTCCTACGGGCAGAATTAAAAAGAAAGACAAGGCACTGGATGAAACACTGGTCGGCCTTGGAATTTCCAGAGATGAAGCACAGCAATACAGAGATATTTTTAATGGCAATGTATTTTTGGACAAGACAAAAGGAGAAGTTCATATCGGAGAGGTCATTGAATTAATTTTGGATTCTTTTGAAGAAGTTATGAAAGCCGGACCTTTGGCAAGAGAGCCAACTCTGAGATTAAAAGTGTCTTTGGTTGATTTGAAATTACATGAGGATGCAATTCACAGAGGTCCCGCTCAGGTATACCCTGCAATCAGGGGAGGGTTACGAGAAGCTTTCGCTAAAGCAATCCCAACAATTTATGAGCCAGTTCAGGTTCATCAAATTGAAGTTCCAATAGATTTTATGAGCGCGGTCACATCTTTGGTTTCGACGAAAAGAGGAGTTTTAGTTGATGTTCAACAAGATGAAACTGGAGCTACAATTCGTGCAGAAATTCCCGTCCACGAGATGATTGGCTGGACTTCTGATTTAAGAAGTTCTACCGAAGGCAGAGGGGTTTCAAGTTTGGTCAGTCAGAGTTTCAAGAAGTTGCCAAGTGATATGCAGGCGAAAGTCATTAAGCGAATTAGAGAAAGAAAGGGTCTTGCTGAAAATCAGTGATGCGATTTAACTTTTAGCAAGTATTTTTATAACAATTAATTTATATATTGCAAGAGTTTCTAAAATCCGAACAATCTTCCCCAAAATCCCGTTGGCTCTTCAACATTTTCGCCAGTGACTTTTAAGGCAATTTCATAATACTTTCGGGAAACTTTACTTCTCGGTGCAGTATGGACAACGGCGTCTCTCAAATTCAGTGCTTCTTTTACAGATTTGTCCTCTGGTATCACGCCGATAATTTGTGTTTCTAACATTGATCTAATTGACGAAAGTGGCATTTCATACTTTGCACCTTTATATCTTGTTACGATAACGCCCTTAACTTCCTTTCCCATTTCCCGTGCAACCTTGACGGCCTTTAACGCATCGGTTACTGCAGGCATTTCCGGGTTCGTTACAATGATTACTTCGTCGGCCGCCTCTAATGATGAGATAACTTCATCGCCGAAACCAGCAGCGGAATCAATAATGACATAATCACAAAGAGAAGATAATTTTTTCACGATTTCAGGGATTTTTTTTGTATTGAATTTTGTCAATTCTCTAACAGACAGAGACGACGGGACTATCTTTGTTCCCGAAGAATGTTCATAAATTGCATCTTCAATATCTGCCTTCCCCTTCAAAACATGATTTAGTGTTATCGGAACAATTGGTGCACCGAGTTGTAGTCCGATATTTGGAGTATTCAAATTCGCATCCACTATAATTACCTCTTTGTTTAATTTATTCAAAGATGCCCCTAAATTAATCGCCGTGGTCGTTTTGCCGACGCCACCCTTCCCCGAACTTATAACAATCACTCTTGTCATTTTTATTTTAAGATTTAAGGGTCTCCCCCCAAAGATTTCTGCGACCAGAAGGTTCAATCTTTGAACACAATTTAAATTGATGTAATTATCAGAAAAACTCGCTTTATAAGTTTTATCAGACTAATTTTCAAGAATTTTTTTGACCTCATTCATAAACTTTTCAATAATCTCGTAATATTCCCCCAGCTTTTCCATGTTAATATCCGTGCATTTATTCAGCACAGTTACTTTAAGATTTACATTTTTTCTGAACTCACCTATCCTCGTTTTATTCAAATCCGGAACTCTCTTAAAAAATATATATAGTGGAACAACTGATTGTATGTCTGCACTTTTCACGAAATATTTTTTTATAAATTCTATTCTCTGTTTTGGGTTTGTTGGAATCACAGGTATTTTTCCATTCTCAACTCCCTTTTCTAAAATGGCGTCAAAACTAATTTCAATTAAACTTTTCCAACGGGCTAACAGGTTTAAAATTACATCGCAGGTTTTTGTATATTTTAAGCTGACGTATAGAAGATGATCAGCGCTCGTTTTCTCCTTGATAATTTCTTCAATCATAATATTTTCCTTCACGCAACTGATGAAACGTTATTAGCCTTTTTATATTTGTCGGAAATCCGATGGCAACACCGAGACGGCATTGCGAAGCGATTTGACAAATTCTCCTATCCTACTTATCGTCAAAAACCGATATTTGTTGTCGATTAACAAAATAATTCTCTCGCCTTTTATGAATTCTATCGGCGAATCTTTTTGTGCTTTTTGAACTTCAAGAATTTTCATCAAATTCACGCAAGTAGTTTTATCTAAGTATTTTGGTGCTATTTTTTTAAAAAAATTATTATAATTATTTTTTGGTATTCCATCGTCGGCTGAGAAGGCACGGATTAATTTTGACACCGCCATCGCTGACTCTTTAATTACACCGATGAGAAATCTTTTGTTTGGGTATTCCCCATAATCTTCCACCAATCTCTCGGCGACGGCAAGGTGATATTTCGCTTCAATAAAATAAATCATACTATCCATAAAACATAAAGTAGGAAACTCTTTATATTAATTATTATACTATCCTTTCAGTTTCATTATCGCTTCTGCAATATCTCCATCGCTTTCTTCTAACGCAGAGCGAGATTCATTTTCATTTTTCCCCGTTTGAGAACTAACCATTTTTATATCCTCGTCGCTGAAACTCTGTGTATCCTCCTCTTGAGCATCTCCCGAAACCTGATAAGTCTCCTGCCCCTGCATCATAACCCGGATAACCGACGGCTCTTCAATAACTAAATTTTTATTTTCCATCTCAAAAATAACTCTGCTAACATTCAACGGAGTTTGACTAATCCCCATTTTTTTCATCATTCCCTGCATTTTCGCAGGGTTTATTCCGCCAGGAAACATTTTAAGAATAAAACACTCGGAGCCCAATGACAAAAACTATCGTCGCTATAATCATTCCTACGACAGCCCCAGGTCCAAATTTAAATTTAGAATCATACTCTTCCTTATAACGCATTATCCCACCGAAACCAGCGGGCATAGACACACTATCATTTGCCATAATAAAAACAGATTTTCTTAGTTTATAAGTTTTATTAAGATTTCATTTTCCCGTGTTTTTGACTTGCCAATACCCCTCCCGAATCTAACAAGCGTATCATTAATCTCTCCCCAATATTTTCTTGGAAACAATTTCATCAAATCAATTTCTATCTTATTTTGGCTTTTATTTTTAGTCCATCCTAATTTAAAAGAAATTCTTTTGACATGTGTATCTACACCGATTACATCCATCTTATGTGCCGTAGCCAAATAAACATTCGCTACTTTTCTCCCGACACCAGGCAAACCTACAAGCTCTTCTGTTGTTTTAGGAATTCTCCGTCGGGAAAGCATTTTTGCAGCCGCAACAATATTTTTCGCCTTAGTTTTATGATAATTAACACGTCTTATAATTTTTTCCACCGAACTTATTCTTGCTTTGGAAAGTGTTATCATCGACGGGTATTTCTCAAAAAGAACCTTGCAAACATCGACTGTCGTCTCATCCCTTGTTTGTGCAGAGAGGATTGTAGCAATCAAAATTTTATATTTTGAATTCCATTCCGATGCAAGTCTCATCTCATTTCTACTAACTAATTTTTTAATTGCCCTGAATTGCATAATTGCTTTTTTAGAATTCATTTCTCTGCCACAATTTTCTTCTTCCCGCCCATATAACTTTGCAGGACATTTGGGATATTAATTGAACCGTCTTCATTCTGGTTATTTTCCATAATTGCAATTAATGCCCTCGGAGAAGCGACAACGGTGTTGTTCAGAGTATGTGCAAAATAGTTCCCTTTTCCTCCGTTAATCTTAATCCCCAACCTTCTTGATTGGGCATCCGTCAGGTTTGAGCAACTGCCAACTTCAAAATACTTTTTTTGTCGAGGACTCCATGCCTCAACATCAGCAGATTTCGCCTTTAGGTCGGCCAAATCGCCAGAGCAGCATTCAAGCTTTCGGACTGGAACATCAATTTTTTTAAAAAATTCAACAGTTAGGTTAAGCATTTTATCATACCAACCATAAGAATCCTCTGGTTCGCAAATCACGACCATCTCCTGCTTTTCAAATTGATGAACTCTATAAAGTCCTTTTTCCTCAATTCCATGTGCACCTTTTTCTTTTCTAAAACATGGAGAGTAAGAAGTAATTTTCTGAGGGATTTCTCTTTTCCCAAGAGTTTTGTCTTTAAACATCCCAATTACGGAATGTTCGCTCGTCCCAATTAAATATAAATCTTCGTTCTCAATTTTATACATCATCGTGTCCATCTCCTCAAAACTCATAACGCCATCGACGACATCACTACGAATCATAAATGGCGGAACACAATATTCAAAACCGTTTTTAATCATAAAATCACGGGCAAACGAAAGGACGGCGGAATGTAATCTCGCCAAATCCCCCTTCAAATAATAAAAACCCTGACCCGAAGTTTCCCGCGAACTGTCTATATCAAGAATGCCTAATTTTTCTGCCAGTTCTGCATGATTAAATATTTCATAGTTGGGAATCTTTGGCTCGCCAATCACTTCAATTTCAACATTTTCAGAGTCATCTTTTCCGACGGGAACAGAGTCATGCATAATGTTTGGAATTTTCATCATAATCTCCCTAATCTCTGTAGCCAACTTTTTGGTTATCTTATTGATTTTATCAATTTTTTTCGGGATTGTCTTTGCCTTCACAATCAAATCATCGGCGTCGGACTTTTTACCAGACTTCATTAATTTATTAATTTCCTCGCTGACCCTGTTTCTTTCAGACCTCAAATCGTCAACATCTTTTTTACTCTTTCTCCATTTTATGTCTAAATTAATAATTTCATCAACCAATTTTAATTTTGAATTCTGAAACTTTTTCCTTATATTTTCTCTAACAAGATCAGGGTTTTCTCTAATTAATTTAATGTCTATCATATCGCACCAACTTCAATAATATATTTAAACCTATCTTTCCAAAAAATTTTATGGACGAAAAAGATCTGGTGAGAAAAATTAGGAACTCATTCGCTGCCAAAAAATCCAGAGCTGAAATTCTTAATGGTTTTCAAAAGCGTGGCTACAAACTTGCTTATGCAGAAGAACTAATCAAGAAGGCGAATCGTCCCAGGAAATTCCTTGCGATTTTCACCGTTTGCTTTATAGTATTTTTCAGCGTCGGTACAATGTTTTATACCATTTCATATGAAAGCACGAAGACCAAACTTTCAAATCCGCTATCTGGTTTTGTCATCGCAAAGAATAATCCAACAAAAATAGTTTTTCATCAAACCAGAACAGGAACAACAACATACGATAAAATCAAGATAACACCAGACATAGTTTCATATTTGTTAAATGAAATAGGAGCGTGGCAACTTCACGAAAACCCACTGACTTTAGAAAACCCAATCATTAATATTAAAATAGGCAACGAATCTTTCCATTCAGAAATTGGGGATAAAATTGAAACAAAGAAGGGGTTCGGCAACGACGCTGATTTGGAATTTTATGTAGATAAAAAAGATTTGGTCGATGCAATTATTTCAAATAACCCAGAGGCAGTTTTTAGGAAAGATGTCTTAACTGGTAAGGTAAAGGTTAAGCCGATGACGAACAAGGCAGATCTTTTCGCAAAAGGGTATTTTAACCTATATAAGAAATTGGAATAACAGTCACCACTCAAAAATTGACTGTCACTACCATCAGTTTTGTATCTACTGTATGCGGACGAATTCTCAGAGAAAGACTTATAAGTAATTTATCATTCTAATATATACATTAGAACATATAGTTTTAATGAAACAATACAATGGGAGACAGCTTTGATTTATTTTTCCGAAGAAAGCCAGCGATGATGCTTATAGCGTTGAAAAAAGTGTCGCGAGCAAAGTATGGTTCTCAATTAGCCAAAGAAGTTGATTGCACATATTCTCACGCTGTCAAAATTCTCCAAACACTTGAAGGAATTGGAATTGTAAATTTTGAGAAAAAAGGCAGAATCAAAATAATCAAACTAACGAAAAAGGGTGCCGACGTTGCGGAACATATTGAGGCGATTAAAAAAATAGTTTTATAAGAGAATTCGGGATAGGTATGATTGTGTAATTAGATAAATAGCCCCACAACCGTCGATATAAAATCGCCTCGAAAATTTCCTAAAGAAAATTTAGGGGGATTTGAACTTACTCGCAATTTGCATTTCAGAAAATATTTATATTTTGAATTATCGTTTTCTTCAAAGCGAATTGTTCGCCCAACACCGTGTCGTGGCTTCAAATGGCCCCAGGGGGATTTGAACCCCCGACACCTGGATTAAAAGTCCAGTGCTCTGACCAGGCTGAGCTATGGAGCCATTAAATATCTATAAAAAATATGCTTTAAAAACCTGTGGATTTGAGCACCCAAATTTTCTTTAGGAAATTTTCGAAATGGTTTGCAATAGGAGGTCATAAGCCTTTTTAGGAGATTATTTAAAATTCTTTTTGTATTTTTTATAATGAGAATCAAAGACCTTCCAGAACAAAACCGCCCTCGGGAAAGATTTCTCAAACACGGACCCGACGCCCTGAGCGATTCGGAACTTTTCGCAATAATTCTGAGAACCGGTTCGCCCGATGAGAATGTCGTGGCTATGGCAGATAGATTAATCGCAGAATACGG
>VAPG01025938.1_pt1 | contig 18472 bp, 12 predicted proteins | sample 3393851 | NCBI WGS metagenome assembly VAPG01 (sample SAMN08290438, study PRJNA428436) | hydrothermal vent metagenome | isolation source: Deep-sea hydrothermal vent chimney | place: Atlantic Ocean: South-mid Altantic Ridge | depth 2194 m m
AGAAGCAATTTTCTTCCGACTTCCGGCTTCTGACCTCTGACCACCTGCAATAATAATTACATAATACATCAATCTTCCACTAAATTCGCAGTAGAACCATAAAATATAACAAAGGAAGCAATAGCCATTGTTTGCCATCGCTTCCTTTGATTCCAGCTCATCTGGTGGAAAATCAACTATTGTTGTTTCATTATCAATGCAGACTTAGCTTTTAAATATTTAATAATCAGGTCTGCGTCCTTTGCCGAAACATTCTGATTAGGCATTGCCAGTTTATATTTCTGGCGCATAGCTTCAATGTCAGCCTCTTTAAAATGTTTTTCAGGATGCATAATCCATGACTTAAGCCATACATCATTACGGCGTTTATCCACCATCAACAAGTCGGGGCCATTGAAATCCTTTCCAAATTTATGACATGCGGTACAACCATAATTCAGGAATTCCAACTCGCCGGGCAACAGGTTTTTCAACTCGATGGCTGATGGTTTAAACTTCTGCATCTCATTGTCTTTCTGAATACGTTTAGAATAAGCCAGCAAACGAGCCTTTTCGGCACGTGCATTATATTCCACTTCAAAATAGCCTTGTAACTGCCGTCCTTCGGGAGAATGAATCTTATCTAACATCAAAGGATACATCCCGGCTTTATCCGCTACAAACTCAAGGGTTGCGGTTTCGCCCGGACGCCAACGATACTGTTGGTCATAAGAGGCAATTTCATACACATAATGATCCAACTCGCTCTGGCCTGTATTCGTCAGGTGAATGATGATTTTCTGCCCCTGTTTTACCGGAATATTTTGCGGCGTAACCTTACCCTTATTAATCGTACCGAATACCTCGACAGTGTTCCTGCGGCGCTTGATATATTCTTTGCCCGGAGCGACAGCATAAGGTGATTTAGTCAGTGTAACAATGTCAGTCCCTACCGGATATTTATTAATCGTATGTAATAAATTCCGATTAAACATTACCGTATAATGAGGCTCGCCCAGAGGTAACGGAAGGTCATAAATAATCTTCATTTTAGGACCGGAAATATCTATTAACTGGTGATTTTGCGGATGCAACGGTCCCACCGGATTGAAACGATCAATAGAAAGTTTATCCAACTCAATCAGATATTTTCCCTGTGGATGTTTGGTATCTCCATGAGCCGCAACGAGGTGACCAATATTATAGTTTGACGAAACATGGTCGAGAACTTTTAAGGTGATGTAATTCCACTTGGTCGTCCATGAGTCAACATAAACGGAGGTATAAACGACCCCTTTTTGGGGATCAAACTGGCTGTGCAAGGGGCCGAGGCCAACTTCCACGCTACCGTGCAGTGCTGTTTTCAAAGCAATAATTGGAATACCATAAGAATCTTTTCCTTCAAAGTTTTTTTCCTTTATGGCTTTCATTATCTTGGCAAAGGAGAAAACCCAAGCGTGAGAGTCCAGTTTTCCCGCAACGATAATATAGTCTCCGGTAGGATCCACATCCACACCGTGAGGAGATTTAGGTTCGGGAATCAGGTAAAGCAAGCCATATTTTACAGCTTCCTTAATAGGGATAACCTTCATTCCGTTCACCATTTTAAACTTCCCTGCTTTTACAAGTTCTGCGGCTTTTTTCCAATTGGTAACGTGCATATAGTCCACATCTCTGGAGGAACAGCCGGCCTCGAAAGGAGGACGTCCCTGCATGTCGCCACCGATGTACATTTCCGTACAAAAAGAGTTGGTAAATCCCCACCCGTAGCTTGCATTTTTCCCCGCATCGGACAGATCCTGAGTGTAGGGAGGCAATTCGAAAGTAAAAGATTGTTTCTCATTAATTCTTCCTTTTATGGTATCGAATTTCCAGTAAGTAAGTCCACCGCGCCAATATTTACGGAAGTTAACATCGTTTAGCGGATAATACTTTCTGTCAAAGGGTGCAGGATACTGTGTAGCCTCCATGATATACTCCGAGTTTGGAGTAAAAAAGGTGCCACCATGGTCGCTACGGAATATTGGATTCTGAACGACTTGTTTTGGTTCAAAGTCTCTGAGATCGACAATAAACAGCCTAGGATTGGCTTTATCGTTTATCACTAACCATTTTCCGTTGTAATCACCATTTGTTTCTGAGATTCCGGGATGGTGGGTGTCACCCCAAAGAATTTCCTGTCCATCGATGAATCCCTTCTTCATCAATCCAAAAGTCTCTGCGGAATAACCATATCCATCATAAGGCTGACGGGTGTTGGTAGGCGTATATTTCACAAGGCGCATGGAAGGAACGAGATAGGTAGGAAGGTTTCCTGCCTGACCTCCGGAGTTTACCGTTACATATTCATCCTTGATGTGGTCGGGGGTGTAGGTTTTGGCAGCTGCCAAAACATCGTCAGCTGTGAGCCCTCTTCTGCTCACCACTTCACCAAAAGATTCGTTGCCCAAAGGTACTCCAACGGCCTTTTTCGCACTTTGCTTTTTACCGCCACATCCGGTAAAAGTCATCGAAAAGCCAAAAAGAAGAGCAACTAAAAAGAGGCTTATATACTGTTTGAATTTTTTCATAATATTTATCATTATAAATTTAAAAAAACGATACTTTAAATAGTTTTTTCCAGTTTTTCTTTTAACAACTTTTTGGCACGCAAACCGGAATCAGCAGCTTTCACCTGGTATTGGAAATATTGTTCTGCCCATAGGAAAGCTTCTTTCCATTTACCTTGTTTTGCATACTTCTCGTAATTTTGTTTGGCAGCAACAGCCTTATTCAACTGTGCCACTGCATCCACAACCAAAGCTTTTACGGAAGTGTATTTTTCATAATGATTTTCTTTGAGCCAGGTAACAACACTGTTTATCACGTTCTGTGTTTGGGCGATGACTATAAGCTTGTCTTCGTAATTTTTCTTGTATCCGAGCAATTGTGCTCTGGTGAGTTCAATCTCTCCTCCTATGGCAGATCCTTCTTTATAATTTTTAGGTTTAACCATCAGGATACCTTCCATTTCAAGATGCAAAGCAGAGCAAAACTCGGTGCAATAATAGGGGAAGGCTCCGGCCCGATCGGCCACGAAAGTTAACGAAGCTGTTTTGCCGGGTTCATAGCTACCATTTTTCCCATATGTATCGACAGTAAAGCCATGAGTTTCGTCTTCAGCAAGTTCTAAGTTGGTAAGGTGGAAAGTAACAATATCTCCCTGGTTGACTTCAACAATCTCAGGTGTGATATGAGAACGAATCATGGTTCCAAAAATATGAACACGATTTCCTTTTCTTTCCACTTTTTCTTTTCCGGCAACAGTTTTATATCTTGAAATTTCGCCTGTTCTGGAGTTTGTTCCGGTTGGATACCGGATAATAGGTTTAATAAATGTACGTGCAATACCGACAGAACCGTACATATTACACTGAGGAAGACTCATGGTGTAAAGATCGGTCATCTTATTTGAAGATATATCAATCAAATGTTGAAAGCTGGGCCGAACAGGTCCGGTACTCAAAAAGTTTTTGTAAAGCCCTTCTTTGTCCACTACAGCAAGGTAGTTTGAATGGGGAGATGCTGACATACCCTGAGGAACTAACAGCTGACCGGGTTTGAAATCCAGGGTAAGCTCACCCTCTTTTTTCATGGTTTTAAAATTCCAGCGAACAATCTTATTTTCATTAAACAGGGAGGCATAAGCCGTATTGGGACGATACTCAAAAGCAACATCCACTACCCCTTTTCCAAGAGGCAAGGTGCCATGGGAAACCGATTTTACTTCAATTACAGGTATATCGGCAGCTTTGTTTACAGTATATGATTTATTAGCCATAGCCGCTTTTACCTTATTCAAATCAACAACTAACAAAGTATCACTCACCACTACGAAATATTTTCCTTTGGGTGTAACTTTGACCATCCTGGCACGAGCAGGTATCTGTATCATAGCGATGGCATTGGCGTTAACCGCATCACGAAACGATACCACGTTGGCAGTGTTAATTACAGAAGTCTTCAGACCCAATAACTTTTTATAATTAATGACATAAACATAATGTTTTTGGTTTTTCTCGGCAGAACCCACTATCAAACCATCACTACCAAATTTTCCGGCATCAAAATAGCCCAATGTAAAAGGTGGTAATTCCAACGTAATAGATTTTTCTTTAAGGATACGTCCGAGGTGTCCGGCTTTGGAAACTTTGTTACTCTTTTCAAATTTCCAGAAGGTTACACCGGAATGAAACTTTTTGTCATAGTCGTTGGAGACATCTGCGGATTTCCCATCCCAGGTTGAGGGGAATTGGCTTGTCTGGATAACATACTCTGTATTTTGAGTAACCGCAGCTTCAGGATAGGTGGAAGCAAACAAGGGATGGCTGAGAATTTGTTTGGTTTCAAAATCCTCTAAACCAACCATGGCAATACGTGAGTTAGCACCATCTGAAAAGAAGATACGCTTTCCATCGTACTTTCCGTTAGTTTCGGACAAAGCAGGATAACGCATATCGCCATAAGTATCGATTTTGTCATTCAGGGACGATTTTTTCAGCATCAGAGAACTTTCGTCATCAAAACCATAACCCTGCCAGGGTTCAGGAGAAAAAACACCGACGTATTTGTAGATTCGCATGGACGGAATTCCGTACACAATCATTGTTCCGGAATTACCTGTTCCCACAAATCCGAGGTACACATCTCGACCTCCACGCGGCATAAAAGTTTTAACCGCCGCCAATACATCGGCATCGGTCAATCCGCGTTCCTTTTTCACATCGTTGAGCGTCTTCTGGGCTTTCACAGGCTCTCCTGCAACAGCTACCAGCAAAAAAACGAGGCCCAATACGAGAAAACGTTTTGCAATTAACATCATAATTAATAATTTAGGTTTATAGATAAATGAAAATGGTTCAAGTTTTGGTTTTTACAATATTTTAATAACTATTTCAGTACTGACTTGCCTGATTAATTAACAACACAAATATTAATTTTCGCTATACATCTATTTTACAGCATTTTATAATTATACAAATAATAATTCGGGGTTTACATATCAAGTCACAAAGTTAAAAAGATTTAAATAAAGTTAAAATTATTTAACGTTTCTTAAAAAATTTATACTCAGTCTAAATTGAGCATCACGAATGAGGGCAAATGAATTTGAAAACATGATGTTAAGGGGCTGTTTCTCCACCCCCACTATTCGTCGCAACTAATCAACAGACAAACAACAACAGGGGAATTCGTCACCTTCGATGGAGTGAGTGGAGCCGATAAAGAAAATCAGTTATACATTACTTTGTAAAGTTTCAGCAGGATTTGTCAATAGCCGAAAGACAGAATATTGTAAACCTTAAAGAAGTAGTAAAAAAGGGAGCCAAAAGGTAAGCTCACCAAGGGTTCTGTAACGTTCATTTCTTTGAAAAAAGGCGGGAAAACGATGTATGGCGATTAAAACGGATGCCATAATAACGAGAACCAGGTATTCCATTTTCAATGAGGACGCTAAAAGCAACAGCCCCAAAGAAAAAAGTACACATAAAATAAGCAATATCAGTACCAGCCTCCGGGTCGTTTGTCGCCCATAGAAAGTACAGAAGCTTTGCATTTGATCGCCTTTGTCAGATTCTCTTTCATAAAGTGCCGTGAGCAATCCTTCTGCCCAAACCAGCAAAACAAATATCACCATTGTTAAAATAACAGTCAACGAAAGTGCTTTGCTATTCCAAACTAAAGGAGCAAGCCAAATACCAATAACATAGAACATACTGATAAAGAACTCTTTATGAAAATAGAAACCCTTTTTACGTCCAAGAATTATAAATCCAAGATAAATGAGAGCACCCGGACCAATGACAATACCCCACAAAAGAACACGGGTATCCAGGAAAACGAGAACCAAAACCAACGTGAATATGGAAACAATAAACAAAGAAGCCATAAAAAAATAGCGAAACCGATAATGGAGCCTGTGTCTGAAAATTGTTGCAGCATGTTTTTGCTGAAACCCATCGATGAGATGATCGGCAGTATAAACCACCCAAACGGACAAAGCCAATACCAGCCACCACCATGGATTGGGATGAACCTGAAGAAGCTTTACAGCAAAAAGGCCAACAGCCAACGCACCAATGACCACATCGAGACTAAAAGCCTGAAACAGCTGCAACAGGTTGCCGGCATATCTGTTTGTCTCTATTCGTTCACTCATAAAGTGTTAAAATACAAAAGTGAGTTTAATGGGTGGCATAAAAAAGCCTCATCACATTGGAGAGGCTTTTTTGTATCGTAAAACCTTTCGGTTATTATTTTTCGTTGGGGAAACTCTCCATAAGATAAGGATGATTTTTGGCAATCAGAGGATGCTTTGAAAGTGAAAGCGCTCCCACAAGTAAAAACAATCCGGCAAAGCCAATGTATATCCCAATTTCAATATAACCAAACGTTACTTTATGAACTGTCTCAGCCATAACAGCATTATAAATCTCAATATATTGGCCAACCATCAATACAGCAACTGCAATCAACAAAGCATTTGCATTTTTAGCCATCCGATTCCACATGAGGAAGAGGAACGGGAACAGCCAGTTAACAAATATCTCGGCAAGAAAAAGCGGCTGAAAGCCTTCTACTCTGCGCATGTGAAAATAGACTGTCTCTTCAGGAAGATTTCCGTACCAGATAAGCAGATATTGCGTAAACCACATATATGCCCACATAACGCTGAGCATAAAGATATATTTCGAGAAATCATGCAGGTGGCCTTTATTCAGTTGAGGGAAATACCCCAACTTGTTCAGAACAATAGCCACTCCGGCAATAAGAGCTGACCCGTGATAGAAAGCTGAAATAAAGAATTTCACAGCAAAAAGTGTACTGACCCAGTAAGCGTCCAACGACATAAGCCAGTCGATGCCAACAAAGATGAAAGAGATGGCAAGTACGAAAATGAAAACTTTGGATAAAAACTCAATTCTGCGAAAAGAATCGATACCACCTTTTATATCTTCTTCAAGAGAAATTTTTCTTATGCGTCGCACTATAAAAATCCATAACACGAAAAACACCACTATCCGTCCGATAAAGAAAGGCACATTAAGGTAAGGTGACTTATGGGCGAGTACCGGACTGTGTGAAGCAGCCCCGGATACCGTCCAGTGAAACAAGTGCGGCAAACCGAAAAAGAGGAAAATCCACAAAACGGCAGCCACCATAAGGTATGACACCAAAGCCTGTGGAATACGTACAAAACCTGCCGACCAGCCAGAATTGGTAATAGCCTGAATGGCCATCCAGAAAAGGCCGCCCAATGTCAGCGACAAAAACAAAAAGTTGTTTAATAAAAGATTAGCCCACGTTCTGGTGGTCTCTCCCGTCAGAAATCCTACTGCAACGGCAACAACACCTATCAGAATCAGGAGTATCATGATATTTTTAAACGACTTGCTAATTTGAAGTTTCTTATCCATGAGAATAAATTTTAATAGCTGTTGTTTTATTTTTTTACAATTGAACGTAGATAATTCACAATCTTCCAACGATTTTCAGAAGTAATTTGTGTCCCATGAGCTCCCATCAAACCCGAAATAGAGCCTTCGGTAATGATGAAGAAAATAGAGCCATCAGGCATATTCTGCACATAACTACCTGTCAAATCACGTGGTTTGGCCGGAAAAAGTTTGGCTGTATATAGATGTCCATCTCCTTTTCCATCAGCGCCATGGCAATCCATACAAAATATTTCATACTGACGTTTTCCTTCAGCAAGATTAACAGCATTAGCCTGAACAGGATTTATTAATTCCTTTCCGGCTTTAGTCTGATCGACAACTTTCTCACCTATATTTTTCGGGTGATAGGGGAAGAAGGAACTTTCCCTGTCAACACTACCTATTGCGGGAGGCTGATTGGTTTGTCCGTTAGGCAATATTTTATTGGCGGAGTATGCTTTATCAAATTTGGTATAATACATATCATGCACACCCATGTACGCATATCCCGGATTATTCTTATTGCTCACACAGGAAGACAAAGCCAGAGCAAACAGTAAAAGAATAAAAAGAATTGATTTGTTTTTCATTTTAAAATTTTTCGTATTAATTATTGCTCATATTAACCTCAACCGCTCCGCTATTCTTCAGCAATTTATCGATTTCCCGAACGGCATCCTCATCCATACCTTTGTCCTTTTCAATGACGATGACAAATTTATCGTCCATGCTTCGCGGATCTGGTAATTTAGCACCTTTGCCAGGCCACATCTTTTCACGAATCAGATAGGTAGCCAAAGTAAAGATAACGCCGGAAAGAATGGTTATTACAAACATTATAACCACGAACGAAAGGGAATTGAATGGTTTACCGCCAAAATTCAACGGATAATTAATTACCCGGGTCCAATACATGAAAGCAAAAACAGAAGCGGTTCCCAGAGCACCATATAAAAAGGTAGCATAAGGAATGCGGGTTTTCATTTCCAGTTTTTCCCATACTTCTTCCAAAGGAAAAGGAGAATAAACATCTTTCACCTTCACATTGTGACTCAACAGTTCACCTACGGCAGCCGTTACCACATCAGGGTCATCGAAAACGCCCAGAATTAGATTTTGATTATTCATGATTTTCTGTATTTTGCGTTACAGTACTGGTTTCTTTGAGTATTCCCTTCAATTCACTAATCGCCATCATGGGAAGGAAACGTAAGAACAAGAGTATTCCCATTATAAAAAAGCCCAACGTCCCCACAAATATAGCAATTTCGGTAGCCGAAGGCGTGTAGCTATGCCAGGTAGAAGGCAGCCATGTTTTTGAAAGAGATGTAACCACAATGGTAAAGCGCTCAAACCACATCCCAATGTTTATCAGAATACTGATAAGGAAGACAATGGTAATATTTTTGCGGATTTTCTTAAACCAAAATAGTTGGGGAATAATAGCGTTACATGTAATCATTGCCCAAAACTCAAATGCATAGTCACCCACGACCCTGTTCTTGAAGAAAACATACATTTCGTAAGGAGAGTCCGAATACCAGGCGATAAATATTTCGCTGATGTAAGCCACAGCCATAACGAGTGAGATAAATGTTAATATACGGGCTATAGCGTCTAAGTGGCCCTGTGTCACGTATTCCTCCTTTTTGTAAACTTTCCGCACAATAATCATCAAGGTCATCACCATCGCAAAGCCTGAGAAAATAGCACCAATCACAAAGAAAGGGGGAAAGATGGTGGAATGCCATCCCGGAACAATACCGGCAGCAAAGTCCATAGCCACAATGGAATGAACCGAGACAACAAGAGGTGCTGTCAGTCCGCCCATAAGCAAAGCAGCTGTTTCAAAACGCAGCCATCCACGAGCCGAGCCAATCCAGCCAAAACTCAAGATACCGTAAATTTTCTTTTTAATTTTTGAAGTTGTTCTTTCCCTAATAGTGGCAAAGTCAGGCACCATACCCATATACCAAAACAGGAAAGAAGCCGTAAGATAAGTGCTGATGGCTACAACATCCCAAAATAAAGGAGAATTGAAATTATCCCATATTGGTCCTCTCGTGTTGGGATAAGGAAAGATAAAAAAGCCATCCCAGATACGTCCCATGTGAATCAGCGGAAACATTCCGGCTGCTATCACAGCAAAAATAGTCATGGCTTCGGCAGCACGGTTGATTGAAGTTCTCCATCTCTGGTGTAATACGAGCAGGAAAATGGAAAATGCGGTTCCGGCATGCCCGATACCAATCCACCAGACAAAATTAATAATTGCCCATCCCCACGAAACGCTGTTGTTCAAACCCCAGGTTCCCGTACCAACGGCAATCGTATTATAAAAACCCCAAATACCCCAAATCAACATCGAGCTGGCAATGAAGGATGCAATCCACCACCATCTTGGTGTTGTTTTGCTCAGCAATGGGTTGGTAATATCCCGGGTAATATCGTGATATCCCTTATTTCCTTCAATTAATACGCCTCTGACTTTTATATTATACATAACTCTCTTTTATTATGCTTTTTTATTTCTAACTTTGGTTAAATAGCTCAGTGATGGCAAAGTGTGTAATGATTCGAGCAGGTGATACATCCTTCCCGTATCGTTTGTCCTGCTGACCTCACTTTTCTTATCCAACAAGTTACCAAACTGAATAGCATCCGTAGGACAGCTTTGCTGACAGGCCGTCTGGATGTCACCATCGCGCAATTCACGATCTTCGGCTTTTGCCTGAAGTTTCTTTTCCTGAATACGTTGTACGCAGAAAGTACATTTTTCAACAACACCTCTCTGTCTGACCGTTACGTCAGGATTGAGCACCAGTTTGCCCAAATCACTGTTCATGTTGTAATCAAATTTATTGTTGTTTACAAATTCATACCAGTTGAAACGCCTTGCTTTATAAGGGCAATTAGCCATACAATAACGGGTACCGATACATCTGTTATAGACAACCTGACTTAGCCCTTCATCACTATGGCTAAGGGCTGCAACCGGACAAACATTCTCACAGGGAGCATTATCACACTGCAGGCACATGACAGGCTGGTGAAATACTTCCGGATTATCAGCCATTTCAGAGTAATACCTGTCTATCCTTATCCACTGCATTATTCTCCCGCGTTTCACCTGGTCTTTTCCCACAACAGCAACATTATTTTCAGCCTGACAGGAAATAACGCAGTTGCTACAGCCTGTACAGCTGTTCAGGTCAATAGACAACCCCCATTGGAAGGCATCGAATTTAGGCTCCGGATATAAGCTAAAGTTTTCGTCCTTTAGGAATTTTACATGTTCTTCGTTACCGGAAGTCGGATCCTTAATGAAAGAGCCGAGCACGGTTTCGCGCACAATGGGGCGACCTTCCATAACGTGATGCGTTTGGGTAAGTGCCAGCGGATATGTTTTTGATGTTTTCTCCATCGTCACAGATGTGCCCAACAGATTTTTCAATCCGCCGGCGATATTCATCAGCTCATAAACATTTTTCCCAACTCCATCTCCTACTTTTCCGGCATGACTACGGCCGTAGCCCAACGCAATACCAATAGTTCCTTCTGTTTGTCCGGGCTGAATAAGTACCGGAAGTTCCAGTTTACCATTAACCTTGACCACATCTTCCTGTTTCAAACCTTGCGCTTTGGCAAAGGCAGGGGAAACTGTGACATAATTATCCCAGGTTGCGGTTGAAACGGGATCAGGCATCTCCTGTAACCACGGATTATTAGCATACCTGCCGGATCCCATGGCAATATTTTCGTACAATGCCAGTTCCAAGGCATCTTTTTTGGGCTTTCCGGCTTTTAGTTCCCCCACTTTAAAGGCAGGCTGAGGTTGTTCTTTTGAGGCGATATAATAAACGCCTTCCTTTTTGCATTTAAACCAAAACTTATCAAAACTGTTAAAAGCCTTTTGTTCAGCAAAAAAGTCTGTCTTCCAATTTTCTTCGAGGTAATCAGAAAAAGATTGGTCAGCTTCCATCCAGTTTAGCAAGCTATCCTGAAACTGCCGTGTATCGAAAATAGGACGAATGGTAGGCTGGGTAAAACTATAAAATCCCTGGACAGGTTCGGCATCGTTCCATGATTCAAGGTAGTTGTTATCAGGACAAACATAATCGCAAAGCTGAGCGGTCTCATCCATAGTGGAAGCAAAAGAAACTTTCAGAGGAAGCTTTTTCAGCGCTTTTGTCAAATTCTCTTTATGAACACAATCGTAAACCGGATTGACATTATAAAAGAAGATACCACCAACTTTGCCTGATTGTATCCCGTTTATGGTCTGCATCATATCACTTTCCAAACCCTGTTTCAGGTTGACAGCAGTATTCAGATCAATAGTTTTACCATAATTGTCAAGCAGACTATTAATGGCGTTTACTATCAATTGTATTTTAACATCATTGGTGCCTGAAACAACAAGAGATTTGCCTTTTGCATTGAGCAAATCTTTTGCAACCATAGCTACTTTGGTTTTTACCGCAGGGGCAGCAACAACAGTATTTCCGGTTTTTCGTGCCAATGTATTATACAATTTCAGTAAAGTGGCAGCTTCTTCCGAAGGTTTTATCTGATATCTATAGTCTGCATTGGAACCGGTAAGCGACATATTAGTTTCAAACTGGTATAAACGTGACATTTTTGTCTGCCCGTCCTTCAGTTTGCGACCTTTGGAGAACTGTCTGGAAAAAGTTACCGGCATAAGCCAGGTACCGAGGAAATCGGCATTAAAGCCAACCATCACCTCTGCATTTTCAAAATGGTAATAGGGAATAACAGCTTTCCCGAAATTGACTTCATTGGCTTTGCGCATGGCAGACATAGGAAGGCTGTCATACTGCACCCATTTTACGTTGGGATAAGCTTTTACAAATTCACCAATCAGCTTACGCGTTGTTGGGCTGATGATGGTAGAAGTCATTAAGATGACCTCTTTGTCATCGGTTTTTAGTATTTCCAGTTTACCTTTAATCTCCCCATCAATAGATTTCCAACTGCTCTGGGTTCCGCCTTTGGAAGGTCCTTTCAGGCGGGCGTCGTCATAAAGATTTAAGACAGATGCCTGCACTCTGGCAGAAGTTCCCCTTTGTGAGATATGAGACAAGTCATTTCCCTCTATTTTAATGGGGCGGCTCTCGCGGGTTTTCACTAGAATGCTACAATACTCCTCGCCATCGAAAAATGTAGAGGCATAATAATTGGGGACCCCCGGAATAAGTCCCTTGGGGCGATTCAGTAATGGTATTGCTTTGCGGACAGGCATTTGGCAACTGGAAACCAGTACTACAGCACCCACCGAAAAGCCCATCATCTTTAAAAAGTCACGGCGACTTGATTTTCCCTTTATTTCGGATTCATCCAGACCATCGATAGAAAATTCGGGCATTGCTTCTTTATCGGAAACAGAATTCTTCTTCATTTCGTCGTAAATCTCCAGACTTTGCCAGTATTTTTTTTCCATAATATCTTGAAATGGAATTAGTTTATAATAATATTCATACTTAGTAGTGACATTTTGCACAATCCTGGCCACCTACCATTGAAACCGTAACCTTATCAATTTTCCCTTCTCTTAACTCCTCGTGCAGTTTTTTGTATTGGCCATAAAACTTATTGCTGTTAAACTGCACCTTATGCTTACGGTGGCAATCAAGACACCATCCCATACTTAATTGATGCACGTCAGCCACCTGATCCATCTTTGCAACATCTCCATGGCATACCTTGCAATCAATTTTACCTACCTTAACATGTTGTGAGTGATTAAAATAAACAAAATCAGGGAGGTTATCAACTTTAACCCATTGAATAGGTTTTTTTTCTTTGATAGCGGCGTAAATCTTGGCAATTTCTTTTTTACCCGTACGCTTACCTTTTTTAACTTGTGAGTGGCAATTCATACAGACAAAGGCAGGCGGAATACCGGCATGCATGCTGGTTTCGGCAGTAAAATGGCAGTATTCACAGTTAATTTGATTTTGTCCGGCATGTACTTTATGTGAGAACCAAATCGGCTGGTCAGGCTGGTAGTTTTGCTGACGCCCAAGGCCGGTGGTATAATCCCACGACCACTCCCCGAGAATCCACAGGGCAAGCAAAATAATGATATAGTGTATCCATCTTGCTTTTAGGTATTGGGTAAAGATTAGGTCAAAAATACTAAGCACCAACAGAATACCAAAAATAATAGCGGCTATAGCCAGATTACGGGTTGACTCACGTTTTTGTTCAAAATAGCGATCTTCCTGGTTTATTTGTGGGACAGGAGCTACTACAGCAGTCTTAACCGTTGCCTTTTTGGCCGCCAAACCTGCCGGCAGTTTACCGCCATTTTTAATATAAAGCAGGAGGTCTTTCACCTGAGCATCCGTCAGGTTATGGGAAGGCATGGGTATTTTATTGTACTCATTGAAAATTTTCACAGCCCTTTTATCCCCGGCTTTCACCATTGCCTGCGAATTTTGAATAAATTTTATCAGCCAGGCTTCGGGGTATTTATCGGGAACACCTTTTAAATCGGGGCCTACGAGACGCCCTCCGCCAATAGTATGGCAAGCCTTACATTCAGCAAAATTTTTCGCAGCATCAGCAGTTTGCCCGAAAGAAGTAGAAATTGAGGTAAGAAAAAGGACGAAAAATAAAAACAGGGAGGCTATAAGGCTAAACGATTTCAGCCTTCTGACATTCACAAACTTGTTCATTATCATGATGTAAAGATTATCAGAATAGATTAATTTAATCAAGATTATATTGAAATATTGAAATATGTACGCTATAAATATATAGTCGGCAAAACTATTTAAAATTTTCTAAGAAAAACAACTTATTAAGTATTTAATTATCTAATTTCAGTATAGCCAAATTACAATTATCAAATTTTCAACATCTTAGAAGTATTTTTTTTTATCAACAGCTGTTGAAAACATCATCAATCGTTTGCTTTTTCTTGAAGCAGGGGTACAAAGCGGAAACTTCCGAACTGTTCTTTGGATATTTTTCCGTCTTTCAATTTTGTATAGCGAAACATAGTTTGAATATCCCCACGGCCTACAGGAGAGACCAAAACGCCTCCGGTTTTCAGCTGATCAAACAGACATTCCGGCACCTCCGGAGCTGCTGCCGTAATGAGGATTCCGTCGAAAGGAGCATGAGCGGGGAGGCCGAGATAACCATCACCGTAAAACAGGTTTATTTTGAAACCCAGCTCAGGAAGAAAGCTCCTGGCTTTATCATAAAGTTTTTTTTGTCGTTCTATTGAATAGACCTGCGCTCCTATAGCTGCCAGCACACAAGCCTGATAGCCGGAGCCTGTACCAATTTCCAGAACTCTTGCCCCATGTTTCACATTCAGCAACTCCGTTTGAAAAGCAACCGTATAAGGCTGTGAAATAGTTTGCCCCGAGCCGATAGGAAAAGGCTTGTCTTCGTAAGCATATTTCAAAAAACCCGAATCGAGAAACTGATGGCGTGGCACACGGTATATAGCTTCCAGAATTTCTTCATTCAGAATACCCTTTTTACGAATTTCGTTCACCAGTTTACGGCGCATACCTTTATGGCGGTAAGTGTCTTCCATTTATTAACATTCAAAGGTTGGTTATTTCTTTTTCCCGATGCGAATTTAAACATTTCAGGCTTTATTTTTGAAAAAAAATAACCATGATAAAAATCGGGGTTGCCGGTATAGATGAAATTTCCTTCCATCACCTAAAGGCCATACAATCTCTTGCAGGCTTTCAGATTTCCGGAATTTATGATTCCCATACCGAAAATGCCCCGGAGCTTTGCAAAAGAGGCGGGCTGAACTATTTTGAAGATTTCGGGGAGCTTTTACAGAATTCAGATGTCGTTGATATTGCCTCCCCGCACCTAAACCATTTTCCACTTGCCATCGATGCCATTAAAAAGTCGAAACACCTTTTCATAGACAGCCCCGTTGTCTCTTCTCCAGCAGAAGCATTGCAACTGATTAACTTATCTGAGGAGGCAGATGTAAGAGTTCAGGTAAATTACCCCGAGCGGTTCAACCCGGCTTATACAGCAACGCTGCCCTTTCTTACCCGTCCGCTGTATATTGAAGCCCAACGCCACATTGCTTTTGAAGACCAGCAAAAAGAAATTCCCATTGTCATGGATTTGATGATGCACGACATCGATATTATTCTAAGTATTGTAAAAGCCAATATCCGGACAGTACATGCAACGGGAGTAAGTGTATTCAATGGATCGCCCGATATTGTCAATGCCAACCTTGAATTTGACAATGGTGTAGTTGCTAACCTCACTGCTAACCGCATTGCATCTAAAAATATCCGACGGATTAAATTTTACCAGCAACAGGCACACGTACAGGCCGATTTTTTAAAGCACAGCGTAAAAATTCTGCGAAAGCAAAATGAAAAAATTGATGATCGGTTTCTTATCAAAAATCTAAATGCACCTAAAGAGGATAAGCTACTAATGGCACTCAGCTCGTTCTACCAGTCACTTATCCAAAATAAGAAGCCATTGGTCTCCCTCGAAAGTGCCTATCAAAATCTGAAAGCTGCTTTTCTTATTGACGAAAAGGTGCAAATGCTGACACCCTGAGTTTTTCGGATACATCCATAAATTTCAAAACCTCAACAATAAGCTTTATGCTTTTTCGTTAGCCATAAAAAAGAAACCCAGCATCATATTCATGAACTGGTTAAGCTATTTTTCAATTCGATTTACTTCAGTGGGTAGTGTCTGTATTATAGAAATAGAAAGCAATAGATGAATAGACGTTTACAAGTTACAAAATATATTTTCCTCGACTGGCTCAGCGCCCTGTTAGCCTGGACATTATTCTTCCTGTACAGAAAGATAAATGAAAACCTGCATATTTTCAGCCATCTTAACGATATCTTTGATGACCGCAAATTTTGGATGGGGATTCTTTTTATTCCGCTGTTCTGGATGGCGTTGTATATCATGGCGGGATCGTACCGGCGCATATACAGGAAAGCTCGTTTAAAAGAGCTGGGACAGACATTAATCACTGTCTTGATTGGTGTGATTATCCTATTTTTCATCCTGATTTTGAATGACAAAGTCCACGGGTACAGGGACTATTATGAATCTTTTTTTGTTTTATTTTCTTTACAGTTTGGACTTACTTATACTTTCCGGCTTCTTCTGACCACACGAACTGTACATAAGGTTCACAATGGCGAGATTGGTTTTAGCACCGTGATTATTGGAAGTAATGGAAATGCAGAAAATGTTTACCATTCCATTATGAATCAGGAAATCTCATCGGGAAATAAGTTTACAGGGTTTGTAAATATTCACGACCGGAAGCATTTCAAAATGAGTAAGTATCTTCCCCACCTTGGCAACTACATTGAGTTAAACAATATCATAAAGGAAAGGGAGATAGAGGAAGTTATCATCGCTATCGAGCATTCCGAGAAAGAGACTATCCAGCGTATTATCATCGAGTTAGAAGAAGTTAACGTCATTATTAAAATTATACCACTGCTGCAGGATATTATGTTTGGAACGGTAAAAGTTGACAACGTTTTTCATACGCCACTCATTGAGATCTCGCCAGATTTAATGCCAACCTGGCAACAATATTTGAAACGTCTGCTGGATATTTTCATCTCTTCAATAGTACTTATTCTTTTTTCTCCTGTTTACCTGTTTACTGCTATTGGCGTCAAGATTTCCTCTCCCGGCCCCATATTCTTCAGGCAAGAGCGCGTTGGCTATAAAGGAAAGCCTTTCTATATGTATAAGTTTCGTTCTATGATGGTGGATGCCGAAAAAGACGGCCCGCAACTGTCATCAGAAGGCGATCCCCGCATAACTCCTTTTGGTAAGGTTATCAGGAAATTTCGCTTGGATGAAATGCCACAGTTTTTCACGGTGTTGAAAGGACAAATGTCGCTGGTAGGGCCACGTCCCGAACGGCAGTTTTATATCGACCAGATTGTGGAAAAAGCGGCTCATTACCGGCTACTACTGAAGATAAAACCGGGTATAACTTCATGGGGACAGGTAAAATACGGTTATGCTTCCACTATTGACGAAATGGTTGATCGCCTGAAGTACGATCTGCTTTATCTTGAGAACATGTCCCTTTCTATGGATTTTAAAATTTTAATCTACACCATTTTGATTGTTATCCAGGGAAGGGGAAAGTAGAGATTGATTTGGAAATGTGGAAATGTGAGAATTTGAGAATGTGGAAATTTGGAAATGTGAGAATTTGAGAATGTGGAAATGTGAGAATGTGGAAATGTGAGAATATTTTGATTATTTTAGAAAATAACTTTCCGCTCACAGTTTACCCGCTTCAATCAGTCGCACGATGGCTTCAATTTGCCGGTCTTTTCCCTCAGGGTCGTAACGTGTTTTCAGATTATAGCCCCAAATACGGGCAAAAGCCTGATAGAAAAAAGCGGTAAACTTACCACGAAGTTGTTGCAACAAACCGTAAGAAGTATTACCCGTTTCACGGTCAATTAATTTAATCAATATGAACCCTTGCGAAAAAGTTAGCTTTTTCAACGAGTTGCCGTAACGAACTTTGATTTCCTTTTCTGCCTGTTTCATAATTCTTTTCCTCTCGGCATCATTTTTGGCATGCTCCAGCCTTACATTGTAAACACGCAACAAGGCGCCGGCTGTTTTGGCATAAGGATAGACCTTTTTCACATTCCTGATAAGCCGGTTCAGCCGCCAGCGTGTCCAGAAAGAAATGCTGTTTTTGCGTGAAATAATTTCAATTTCCTGTAGATTAACGGAAGGGATAGAATCTGCTTGCCGGATAATCGTATCGGAGGAGATGGGGCATCCCACTGCCCTTATGGGAAGGGAGGATATCAAAACAAAAAACATGGCAGCAAGCAGAAGATGTCTCATGATTTTTTTAAACAGCAAAGATAATACCCAAACAGACGAAGAATGAAAATACGAGAAAATATTATTGAAAGGGGACGGAGTGACGAAGGGACGAAGTGACGGAGTGACGAAAGAGCGAGGGG
>VAPG01005388.1_pt1 | contig 18223 bp, 13 predicted proteins | sample 3393851 | NCBI WGS metagenome assembly VAPG01 (sample SAMN08290438, study PRJNA428436) | hydrothermal vent metagenome | isolation source: Deep-sea hydrothermal vent chimney | place: Atlantic Ocean: South-mid Altantic Ridge | depth 2194 m m
CGCTATGACCTGCCCATCGCACTGGGCATTCTCGCTGCCAGCGGGCAGATTGATAAAACCACTCTGGATAAATACGAGTTTCACGGCGAGCTGGCGCTATCGGGCCTGTTACGCGAAGTGAACGGCAGCCTGCCGGTGGCGCTGGCGGCACAAAAAAATAATAAGCAACTAATCATGCCAGTCAAGAGTGCGGCACAGGCAGCGTTGATCGAAAATGCCGAAATCTTTTCCGCAGATAATCTGTTAAGTGTGTGTCAGCATCTACAGGGACTGGTGAGCCTTCCCTTCGCACAGGTCATCGATGAACAAGACCACATTAGCAATATACCCGACATGTCCGATGTGCGCGGCCAGCACCACACCCGGCGCGCCCTGGAAATCGCCGCTGCCGGTCGTCACAATATGCTGATGATCGGCCCACCCGGCACCGGAAAATCCATGCTCGCCAGCCGCCTGCCCGGCATATTGCCACCGATGAGCACACAGCAGGCGCTGGAAAGCGCCTCCATCAATTCCATCAGCTACCAGGGTTTTGACATCCAGCAATGGAAAAAACGCCCCTTTCGCAGCCCGCATCACACTGCATCCGGTGTGGCACTGGTCGGCGGCGGCTCAAAACCATCTCCCGGCGAAATATCACTGGCTCATCAGGGCGTATTATTTCTTGATGAATTAACCGAATTTGACCGCCACACGCTGGATGTGTTGCGCGAGCCAATGGAGACCGGCACCATCACCATCTCACGCGCTGCCAGACAGGCTGATTTTCCCGCACGCTTTCAACTCATCGCAGCAATGAACCCCTGCCCGCAAGGTTACACCTGTGACGGAAAAACCCTGTGCCGCTGCACACCACAACAGCAGCTAAAACACCGCAACCGAATCTCGGCACCGTTTCTTGATCGCATCGATATTCATATTGAGGTGCCACGCATAGACCGACGGGCACTGGATAATAATGCTGAGAAAGGCGAAACCAGCCAGCAAATAAGAAAACGGGTTTATAAAGCTTTTGTGCGACAGCAAAAACGCGGGCCGAGATTTAATGCTGAGTTAACCGCAAAAGAACTGGAGCAATTTTGCACTTTAGAAAAAAAAGAAAAGTTATTGCTTGATAAAGCCATGGACAAATTAAAACTGTCGGCTCGTGCGTACCATCGAATATTAAAACTGGCGCGAACTATTGCTGATATTGAAGATAGTCAGAACATTGAAATAGTGCATCTTACCGAAGCGATTAGTTATCGTAGTCTGGATCGGTTTATAAACAACTAGGCGGATACGATCAGAATCCACCCGTACTCGATGGTCTTCGCACATTACCAAAACCATAAGTAAGGGTGGCAAAAACACTAAACTCTTCATAACTCTGCCCTACAACCGAGCTCTCCTTTGTGCGATACTTCAGATCAAGAAATCCATTCAATTTGCGAGAGAAACGATATTTCATATTGCCTCCCGTAGTATAGCTCACATCCAGACGCACAGGATTCAAACTCCTTGTTTGATTATATTTTGCATAAATACCGCCAGATAACAACTGAGTAATAGGGCGACTCGCTTCAATACCATAAGTGCGAATAGTACGGTCTAACAAATCATTACTGTAAACTTGATCATTATATTGTGCCCACAGACGTGTATTCAAAAATACGTCTTTTCTTATGTACGCAAACAAAATACTACTATCGCGTAAGACATCCGCCACAATCTGCACATCATTCGCACCACCACTGCCGGGAGTGCCATCTGTCCTACTAAAAGCTGCGCTACTCGTATCAGTGACGTCTGTTGAAACTCGTGTTTCAAACTTTGAGCGTGGCGATACATTAAACAACCAGTTTAAATACCCGGTAAAACCCGCTGTTTCCTGACCATTCTCCCTTTTAACATTAGTTGCACCTAGATTAATAGCAAAAACTGAACGCAACCGCTGACCATTAAAAATAACCGCCATATTTGTAAATGTTGTGCCTACGATTGGCTGACCCAACAAATTATTTTCAGTGTAATCAATTTTCTTCACACTGACATTAAAACCCATACTCGTTAGGCGCGACATGCTATATGTCCAGTTTGCCGCTAATGAATACTGTTTATTGTCAGTAGGTAACGCCTCATAATAATATTGCACAAACATGGGGAGCAAACTAATATTTTGACGAGCGGTGACAAGAGGTCGAATATTCGCACCAAATGTGAAAGCATTAGTATCCTGTAGATTATTAGGCGTATTTGAGTTCGACGTGTTAATCGTACGCTGGCTAAAATAATTACTTGCAAACCAGTTAAACCGTCCTTTTACCATCGCCCAGTCAGCGCCTCCATTCATATTGAAATTTCTCTGACTAACGAATGTATCCTGCGTATAGTTCTGGTTGTTAAAAGATGCTGTTGCATCATACGTTAATGCACCTTCATTCTCAGATAAACGCGCACCGACAAAAGATAATGTAATTAAATCCTCAGGCGGATTATCCTCTGCCAATGCAGCGTTATTGGTATGCTCGACACCAACGCCTACACCCGGCTCAAAAATCACAGCAAACGCTGCCTGACTAAAAAGATAAAATCCGGCCGCAACAAATGTTACGATATATTTTTGTCGCCCGAGAATCATGGAGCAATTATCAACCAAGTGAGAAAGCTTTTTAGAAATTACTTTCTGGGACAGTGATGATATCGCCAGGCATTAGCGAGATATTTGTTCGCATATCACCCTCTTTCATAATATCTTTAAGACGTATATCGTATGTAACGGCTCCTTTTTTCGTCCTGCGATGAAGCTTCGTATTATTCGCATCTGCATACAGGTCAACACTACCCGCCTCAAGGACAGCATCAAGCACCGTCATCCCCTGATGATACGGCATGGAAATATTTTGCGTTACCGATCCCGTTACTCTGATACGAGACAAAAAAGCATGCCCCTGCAAATTAGTTAAAATGATCGTAACATTCGGTGATTTCACATAATCAGAAAGTCTGCTTTCGATCTTTGCGGCCAGCTCCTCCGGTGTAAGGCCGACAGCCATAACATCACCAATCAATGGCATCGATATTTTACCATCAGGACGAATTGGCTCTGCTAACGATAATTCTGCATTTTTCCAGACATTAATCTGAATCTGATCACCAACCGCCATTTTGTATGACTTAATCAATACTCTAGGCCCGGCGTTTTGCCATGGGCTGTCTTTTGCCGGCAACCTTGGTTCACCTATTGAGCAGGCTGATAACCCTGCGACCAAAAAGACGACCACCACCATAGAATGCTTCATTTTAACTCCTGAATATTAATACACGAACACCGTAACCGGCTTAAAAAGACACCAAACATGCCAAAAACCCACGCTCATAATAGGCGGGTATCACAAAAAATGTTATTTTGACCAAAATCATCTGATCATTTCATAAAATGGGTTATTTCATCGCCCTCAAGCATACAAAGAAACGACTTCAAAATGCTCTTCTCTCACAAAACCATCATTTCCAGAAAGGCACCAAAATGCATCACACCTCAATGCAATATTAGACCATGAAAGGCTAAATTCATACTATTTAACGGGACTACCAATATACACAGATTACCTGCATGATTTCAGGCTTGTTTCATACGCCCTAACCCGCCCCGATAATGCATTCAACACTACCCTGACAAATAAAACTGTAACCATGCGGCTGCAACGCTATATAAATTAATATATTAGAAATATAATCTAGAAACAAAGCTATAGTCACATCATAGTATATGAAGGTATGTCACCATAAAAAATTAACAATGAATATTGAAGCAGATCCGACCAACAACTATATAATCGATATTTCTCATAAATATGATCTTAAACAGCTACAACAGGAATGGCTTTCATTACAGGAAAAACAGGATTTACCTTTTTTTATAACCTGGTCATGGATTTCCTGCTGGATACAAACATATGACCCATCGCTCATCATAGTATCTGCCATATATAAGGGAAAAACTGTTGCCATCGGCATCTTTACCCGCTCAGAAGACAAACGTCATGGTTTTATTAAGTCGCGCCAGTATCGGCTTCATCAGACTGGAGACCAGCAACATGATCAAATCTGGATAGAATACAATGATTTCATCTGCGATCCCGAGCATCAAGAATATGCGGTAGCCGCATGCCTCAACCAATTAATGCATAACGAACGACAATGTGATGAGATTATCTTATCCATGATGAAAAAGACTCGCGCACTGGCAATAATCAAGCATTTCAAAAACGCCAGACTTGAAGACACAACATCCGCTCATCTAACGAATCTCAGCAAGCTCAATAGTACAAAAAACACCTACATAAGCACCCTGTCTTCAAATACACGTTATCAGATTAGGAAATCAACTCGTTTATATGAAAAAGAATATGGCTCATTAAGTCTGAATTTTGCACAAACTGCTGAACAAGCTATAGACTATTTTTACCAGGCCGGAGAGCTTCACAAAAACCGCTGGCATGACAGCGGTTTTTACAACCACAGCTTCACGAGCTTCCACGAAACGCTCATCAGAAAAAACTTTGAAAAAAACCAGATCGATCTGGTTAAAGTAAAAGCGGGCAGCACAATATTAGCCATAATTTACTATCATAAAACCCTGAAAAACATTTATTTTTATCTTCAGGGGATAAACTATAACGATAACAAACAACTTAAGCCCGGCTTGGTAAGTCATGCATTGTTGACAGAACATTACGCATCTCAACAGATGAAGCTTTACGACTACATGGGTGGCTTCAGCCAATACAAAGTCCAACTGTCAAATGAAACCATAGAACTATCTACCGTAGTAATACACAGAAATAACTGGCTCTTTAATCTGGAGAACCAGGGCCGAAAAATCAGAAATAGATTACGCTCATAAAAATACTAATCAACCAGATCACTTATGGATAATACTAATAAAACACTAATTGTAATAATTTCGATAATCATCACATTCCCGTTACTTCTTTTAAGTACAACACAGTCAATGATAAATGCGTGGATAGTTGATGGAACGTACAATCATGCATTTCTGGTTTTCCCTGTATGCATATGGCTCATTTACCAGAGAAAAGATCTGCTACTGTCTTTAAAACCAAAACCGGACCTTCTCGCTATCGCCTTTCTTCCAGGCGCGATAATTATTTTATTTCTGGCACTTATTGTGGATGTTCAGATTGCTCAACAAGTTGCAATGATCACGATTATTATTACTACAATCTGGGCGATGTTCGGCAGAGAAATCACCCTGACTTTAATATTCCCGCTTTTATTTCTTTACTTCGCCGCCCCGCTTGGCAGCAGCCTAATTCCTGTTTTAATGGAATTTACAGCTCACTTTGTAGTATTCATGGTGAAATTGACCGGTATTCCTGTTTATAGCGACGGCTTATATTTTAGCCTGCCTACTGGGAGCTGGTCTGTAATAGAAGCATGCAGCGGAATCAGATACTTAATCGCCTCCTTCTCACTAGGTATTATATATGCGTATATCACATACACCTCAACTAAAAAACGCATCATATTTATTTTATTCGCAATAATCACTCCCATTATCGCAAACGGATTAAGAGCGTTTGGAATCGTCATGATTGGACATTTCAGCGACATGAAATACGCAACCGGCGTAGATCATCTAATGTTTGGCTGGCTGTTTTTTGGCGTCATAATTTTCACCTTGTTCTTTATCGGTAATTATTGGGCCGACCCGCCCCCCGCAAATAAACAAAACAACACATCAGCAAATACAAGATGTGCTGAGATAAGCAAGTATTCATATGTGATTTTAGCCGTTACGGTATTTATCCTAATCATTACTCAAGCTTCTGCCGCACATATAAAATCTCAAGAACATGGAAAAATTAACAACACTCAGATTACGCTACCTTCCAGTCTCGCCGACTGGCACATCCAAGAAAAAAATATACTTGACTGGGAACCCACGCTAACAAACCCTGATGCCGTGTTTTCCAGAACCTTCATCAAACAGGATAACATCGTACAATTGTCAATCGGTTATTATAGTAACCAGAAACAAGGGGGCGAAGCGATCAGTTCAATGAATCGTATCTCAAGCCTGTTTGGCACAAAATGGAAAAAGGTAACCGGAACAAAACTAAATATTAATAACCTTGATTTAAATGAGACGATCATCAAAGACAATAAAAATAAATTGCTGGTATGGGACTGGTATCGTGTCGGACGGTTTCAGACAGCTAATCCATATCTAGCTAAAGTTTATAATGCCTACAACCTTATATTTGAAAACAGGAATGATGCATCATTTATCTCAATAGCAACACCATTACTCAATGTAGATAAAAGCACAAGCCGAGAAACACTCAAAAAGTTTATCTCGCAGTTTCAGAATAAAGTGGACTATCAACTTGAACACTTACACGACCTATAAATCATCACGGAACAAACGAGAACACAAATTGATCATATTATGCACGATCACTGTGGCACATTAACCTATGCAAGCAAGTAATAAAGAAAGACTAAAATCTCTTGTCGAAAAGAAAGGCATCATATCAAGAAATATCGGGCGTTTAAAAAATAACAACGAACCAATAGATCATCTCCTCCGCAACATACAGACCATCAGCATTGAGATCAAGAAACTCAAGGCTGAAATCAAGCGAGAAAAATCTCTACAGCAAAACAAATCAGGAGCGGCTACCAAACTCACCCCACCCCAATTTAAAACCAGAACGCTTGATGATAATTCTGCAAAACTCTATGTACGCACGGACACAAACAGTGAAAAGTGGGACCAGTTCATAAACAAGCATCCAAATTCTAGCGCATATCACTGCACGTCCATAAGAGATGTCATAAAAGATACTTTTGGACATACCTGCATTTACCTGACTGCGGAGGACGAAGACCATGTGATACAGGGCGCTTTACCTCTAATCAAGCTAAACAGCCGACTATTTGGCCACTTCCTGATCTCGGTACCTTTTTTCAACTATGGCGGCATACTTGCAAACTCTAAACAGGCTGAAATTGAATTATTGAACAAAGCAAAAAACATCGCCAGAGAATCAGGTGCCAGCCATATAGAATACCGCAATACGTTTCATGATGAAGTACAAAAGACACGGACCGACAAGGTCACGATGCTCCGCCAGCTCCCGGAGACATCTGATTTACTATGGCTGGATATAGGCTCAAAAGTACGCGCCCAGATCACAAAAGCACAGTCGTACCACCTGACCACAAAGGCAGGTAAAAGCGAATTAATTAATGAATTTTATACTGTATTTTCACGAAACATGAGGGACCTAGGAACACCCGTTTATTCAAAAAAATTTTTCATAAACATCATTAATAAATGCAAGGACACACATATTGTCATTATCTATTATAAATCCAAACCCGTTTCAGCTGCTTTTTTACTCGGCTGGAGAGACACCATGGAAATACCATGGGCCTCAACATTGCGGGAATATAATAATATGAATGCAAATATGTTCCTCTACTGGACCGTGTTAAAGCATTCGATAGAACAGGGATTTAAAATATTTGATTTTGGGCGATCCAACAAAAATGCGGGGACATACCGTTTTAAAAAACAATGGGGCGCAGAACCACAGCAGCTCTATTGGCATTATTGGTTACAAAACGACTCTGACGAACCGCCTAAAATTAACCCGGCCAATCCAAAATACAAACTCATGATTTACTTTTGGAAAAAACTACCCGTATGGTTTACAAAAATCATCGGTCCGGTAATCGTAAAACATCTTCCTTGATAGCCCCGGATTATTTGCAACCCTATACCCATATACACCACCATGCGCATCAACTTATTTTAAGCAGACATTCGTATTGCTCTTCCAGTTCGTTTTCGTAGTCTGAATATATGCTTGCGATCGACTCTCCAAGCTTATCTCTTACTTGCATTAAACGGGTAAACTTATCAAACAGTTCATCACTAGTGAAATCATCAATCTGCACATGAAATTCACCTAGACCGACTTCGTTTAACAGTTCCGACGACTTTCTGTAATAGCAGATACCCACAACAGGCTTATTAAGTTTAAGTGGTAAAACCGTAGCATGAAATCGGGTGGCAAAAATAACATCGCACGAATCAATAGTTTTCATCAGGTCAGTAACGGTCTGATCCATCACTGTTTCAATCTCATTTAACTCTTTAGTTGACATCTCAAAGTCGTCATTCTCAAACAGATTCATGATGTCGTCAATCACATCAGCATCATTTTTCTGAGTGCCAAACAACTTTACACGACAGTCTTTTTTTACTAGCTGCCTGCATAAATCTGCCATTTTATAAACATACGAATTATATTTTTTATCGTCGCGCTCAAACCAGTAACGTCTATCATAGACAGGCATAGGGTTTATACCAACAACAACTTTTCCTTTGTCATGGCCGGAGGAACTATTTTTCTGCGCTTCATATGGAAGGCTATGAGCTATATCTGGATACACCTTGCCATCTATATTTTTTAATCGCGATTCAACCAGTTGCTTAGATCCAACATCTCGATATGAAAGATAATCTGCTTTCCCTAAAGCTATCTTTAGCATGCTATAACTTAGCGAATGAGTTAACGGGCCAGCACCGATACTGACAAAAGCTACTTTTGTGCCATTAAGCCTGGCAAGTATCGTCCATTTAAGTAGCGTATAAGGAAAACCCCACGCGCCGCCGAAATTATCCAGAAACTGATTTGACCCGCATATTATCAATAAATCTATTGGCTTAATGTACGACCTGGCCTTTAATAAAAAAACACCTTCTGTTTTCAATTGAGAGATAAGATGCAGGGACGCTAACATCGCTTTTGCAAGCACGCCTATTAATGGTAGTTTTTTTATTTTTTCCTTTACCCCAGGCGATGATGTCATTTCGTTGTCAGCATCACTTACATCATCATTTTTGTTTGACGAATTCTCCTGGTCGGAGCTTTCCACAAAAAAATCTTCGCGATAACGTATCGGAAAACTTTCAACATTGTATCGCTCAGCGCTATCGTTAGGATTTATGGAAAGGCAGGATAAAACCACATCGGGACTTCTTTTCTTAATGTTTGCAATCATCGCTTCGATAATCGCTTCATCACCCAGATTTTTATTTCCATAATGACCGAGTATGCCAATATTATTAATATGATTCATAGATATCGCCACAGAGGTAATATGATCTATTCGTTAAACTTAGACGAAGGTTTCGGTTAGAATAAAAGCTTTCGGGCATGGAACCCTTCAGCAAAACCCGATTCACTCGCACACTCAATACCTCTGATTCTCATAAGAGATTTAAACAGATCTCTGGAAAACCAATGTTTATCGGACTGGGTGACGAAATGCTTAATTAATAAATCAATCTTTCTTTCGACATACTCATCAGCAGCAGCGACATACAAATTTGGCGTTACCAAATCTCCATCATATTTCGCTATTTCATATTGAAAGATGACATGGTTTCTAAACGTATTCCAGCTCAACTCTGATATTGTCCTGTGATCCTGATGTTTATCTTCAATATAATGTGTAAATATTATATCCGGATCAAACTTTTCTTTGATCAATTCGAAGTGTTCTTTAATATCTGTTGCGACATATGGAAAAAAGCCATTCCTAAAACTATTTATTTCTATTATTGATTGATGGTGATCTTTAAGATAACTCTGCGCGCTATTTCTTGCTTCATCTTCACGCACAGTATTTGAACTAAAGACAACCCAGAATATTTCTGCATCAGGATAGTCATCAAGCAGCTTTAAAAGTGTACTACCACAGCCTATCTCAATATCATCACAGTGTGCGCCTAATACGAGTATTTTTAACGCTTCCGCCTTATCAGAAATTTTTAACTTTATCATTATCCCAAATCATCCAGGGTTGATTTCCAGACTCACACAAACCGTCTAATCTTTTCTTATCTTTAAACGTATCCATCGCAGCCCAGAACCCTTCATATTTTTTCGCATACAGTTTCTTTTCTTTAATCAGGCGCTGAAAAGGCTGCTCCACCAACTCTTCCCCTTCTTTCATATAATCGAAAACTTTTTTGTTCAGAACAAAAAAACCTCCATTGATCCAATATTCGGCATCGCTCACATGTTCTATTTTTGAGACCAGGCCGCTACTATCCAATGTTTCTACAGCATGAAAGCTTTGTGAGGGCCGAACCATAACAAAACTGGCCACCGCATTATTTTCTTTCGCTTTCTCAATATGAGCAGCCATATCCAAATCTGACAGACCATCACTGTAATTTGCAAGAAAGTATTCGTCATCTCCTACGTATTTCTTTACCGCTTTTAACCTCTGCCCTATATTTGACTGTAGGCCAGTATCCACAAATGTTATTTTCCAGTCGGGTAAGTCAGCCCCAAGCAATTCTATTTTAGCTCCGCCACCAGATAACACAAAATCATTAGATGCTGTTTCCTGATAGTTTAAAAAGTAGTCTTTAATAACTTCACCCTTGTATCCCAAACACAAGATAAATTCAGTATGCCCATAATGGGCATAATACTTCATCAAATGCCATATAATCGGCCTAACCCCGATATTCACCAATGGCTTTGGTATGGTTTCAGAATATTCTCTCAACCTCGTACCGAGGCCGCCACAAAAAAGTACTACTTTCATATTTTTATCCTTACTCTTTAACGTGCTCCAACAGTCCCGCCTGAAAAAGCTCTTCTGCAGCACATTGAATAGTTTTAAATGTCATTTTTGATTTTATTGAAATAGCAAGTAAGTCATTATCTTTATCTGATAAATTAAGTACCCACAACTTTGCCAAAATACTTTCTTCGATATCCTGCAAACCACCAGTTTTTCTATATAACCCACGTTTACCCAGTTGCGGTTCACCATAAGGTTGTAGATTTATGAATGTTGTATTGTTGTCAAAAATATTTAATACATCGATATATGCCTGAATCGTGTCCGACAAATATTCGGGCTTTACCAGATCAAGATTATCAGCTGATGTATGGTATTCAGGATAACAGCCATTCGGTGTTCTCATCAGGCTGCCAACTGGCAAATTTATACCCGGCGAAGCAAACTGCCTCTCATCATATCCATAAGGTGAGAAATCCAGAGTATTAAATTCTTTACCCGATGTTTCCAGTACGTTTAAAACCATCCTGTCGATGTAACTTCCAGCATTTCGACTACGTTTATAGGTCAGGGAACCAGAATCACCTGCAACAGCAAGGACAAGACCCGCTTTAATATTTAGCAGTTTATCCTGATTTTGACTCAGCCAGCTGATTGAGCCTATCGTCGCAGGCGCAAATACTATCCTGTATGATTTATTCAGTTTCTGGCTTGATAAATATTTAGCCAGTTGCGTTGCTATAGATATTCCGCTTAAATTATCGTTACATAAAGAAGGATGACATATATGCGTAAACAGCAAAAACTCCTCTTTACTTTCACCTTTGATATAGCATTCACCGTAACTTAGGCTGCCCTGTTTAAAATCCGAGTCTATATAAACCTTGTATTGCTCATCGCTTAAAGATTTCCGCTGATTCTCTGGCAGGCAGAAACCCCAGGTTTTATTGTAATAACTTGTCCTGTAAGGTATCCACTCAGGATGCTCCGGTATACTATGCAAATGGCTGTCCAGATCTTCTTTTGAAAGAGTTTCATCAACAGGCATCGAATAACTGACAACATGTAGATTAGACAACTTGAAGTCAATTATCTTATTACCTGCCATGTCTTCAACATAAGCATCTCTGATGTTCCACTCTTCCGGAACAGTCCAGTCAAAGACTTGTGTCCCGGTAGCAACCTCAGATACATTAAGATCAATTTCTTGAGAAACTAACTGCAACGTCTGGCGCGTCCCTGCACCAGTTATACTTCTACATAGAGGGTACAGTATTTCTATAAACGCGTAGGCATCTGAACCCAAATCATTAACTGGATACTCTGATATAAAACCCGACCACTTAAAGTCAACGCCATTCATAACATAGCTCTTGGCAAAGAATAAGCCAAACTAGATCGTCCAGAAGAACTCATCATCAATTTGATTTGTAGCAATTAGGTAGTTTAACTGCTTCAACCGTGTAAACGGTTTAGCTTTAAACGTCTCTACACTCATATCGATTTGCTTAAATACGCTGTGTAATTGCTCCGCACCTTTTTCAGCATTCCAGTCACAACTAAACCCGGGCAGGTTATTGGTTATTTTATCAAAGTTAACTCTGTAGCTTCTATTGTCACCCGTACTATCACCAAAAGTTACTTTACAACCAGGGAACTCGTTACCAACAATTTCAGCTATCTCTTTTACCTGGTAGTTAGCCGTACTATCACCTACATTAAAAATCTGGTTATGAATACTGTCGGCTGGCGCTTCTAAAGAACAGTAAATAGCCTTACAAATATCCAGAACATGAACCAATGGCCGCCATGGCTGACCGTCACTCAACATTGCAATGTTTTTCTCAGTCCATGCTAATGCTGACAAATCGTTTAACACAATATCGAATCGCATCCTTGGCGAAGCACCATATGCCGTACCGTTACGTAGATATACCGGGCTAAAAGTATTGTCAGCCAATTGCGAGAGATCTCTTTCGACATTTACCTTACACTCAGCGTAAGCTGTCTGAGGGTTTGTCGCAGAAGACTCATCAAGGAAGTCACTCGTACCTGCACCGTAAACGCTACATGATGACGTGTAAACAAATCGTTTAACCCCGACCTCTTTACACAACTTTGCTATATTGACGCTACCCAGATGATTTATCTTGTGTGTTATTTCAGGCTTGTTCTGCCCTAGTGGATCATTTGAAAGCTCGGCCAGATGCACTACCGCATCAAACCCTTCCAGATCTTCTCTGGTAATGTTGCGTAAATCTTTATTTATGGTCATAGCCTGCAATGGCGTATCAGCCTGTCGACTGTACAACCAGCCATCACGATAATAACCCGTATCTATGCCAACAACTTCATGTCCACGCTGAATCAAAATTGGAGCAAGCAGTGATCCAATATAACCTTCTGTTCCCGTTACAAGTACTCTCATATTTACACCTTACTTAATTTACTAGTTATTTATTTTCATTCAACCGTCGCAAACATTTTATTAATAACTTACCTGCTGCATACAGGATAAAAATAAAACATCCATACTGACGCATTATTTCAAATTAAAACGCTTCTCAGCCATAATCTTTATCTCTTCACCTATAACCAGACTAGCCGTGGCCGCAGGCGAAGGGGCATTGAGCACATGAATACCGCCTTCTGAGTATTCGATTTTAAAATCTTCCCGAGTATCACCATCCAGTCCCACATACTGCGCCCTAACACCAGCTCTGCCGGGAATAATGTCATCCATTGTGAGTGACGGAATCATTCTCTGTAAAGTTTCCAGAAATAATTTTTTTGAGAAGGCGCGACGATACTCATTAACCGCGAAACCAAAGTTACTGGCCAGCAATCTCCACGTGCCTGAATATGTTAATGCATCATATGTGTCATACAAATTGAAATCCGTTTTCTTATAGCCTTCGCGCTTAAACGTTAAAACAGCATTGGGGCCACACTCGACCTCACCATCAATCATTCTGGTAAAATGTACGCCCAAGAACGGAAATTTTGGGTTAGGTACTGGATATATCAGACTCTTCACTTTATGTTTAGCATGATTAGCCAGTTCATAGTAATCCCCTCTAAACCCGACAATTCGTTCTTTCAACTTGACATGATCCATTCGTGCCAATCTATCTGCCTGCAGGCCAGCGCAAAATATTAGCCTTTTAGCCTTAAAACGCTGACGATTAGTTATTACAGTATTAACACCCGAATCAGAATCAATAGACTTTACTTCCTGAGAAGTCAATAACGATGATTCATTATTAATACTTCTAATAATCTCAACCATCTTATTGGTTACGGCTACGTAATTTATAATTCCCGTAGAAGGCACAGATAGCCCTGCAACACACTTGACGTATGGCTCTATATCTTTTACCTGTTCGGCTGTTATTTCTTCTATACCCTGAAGATTGTTCGCCTGCCCGTTTGCCAATATGTTTTTTAGAAAGGGCAACTCTGTTTCATCGCTGGCGATAACAACTTTTCCGCACACCTCGTGATCGATCTTGTGCTCTTTAGCGAACGCTAATAGTTTATTACGACCTCTAACACAGAAGTCTGCTTTTTTTGAACCGGGCTTGTAATACAAGCCCGAATGTATGACCCCGGAATTATGGCCAGTTTGATGCCGTCCAAAATCATCTTCCTTTTCCAGTAACAAAATTTTTAAATGTGGATAAGAAATCTGTAGATTATACGCGGCAGACACACCAACTATGCCGCCACCGACTATAGCAAAATCATAGATCACATCCATGCTAATCAAGTCCCGTCTTCGTTATCATTAACAATCAATAACTTTCACTTCTGGAATCGGCACGACAAATTTACCGCCCCACTCGCTAATATAACTATGTTGCCGTGAGATCTCATCAATCAAATTCCATGGCAACACGAGCACGTAATCAGGTTTCGTTTCTTTTATTACTGCCGGGTCCAGGATAGGCAGTCTGCACCCTGGTGTGTATTTCCCCTGTTTTTGCGTACTTAAATCGACCGTATAGTCAAGAAAGTCCTGCCTGATAGCACAGTAATTTAACAGCGTATTACCTTTACCTGGCGCACCATAACCAACAACAACTTTTCCTTCATCTTTTGCTTTTATCAAAAATGATAATAACTTACGTTTTGTTTCTTTTACCTGTTCTTCATATTTTTTATAGATATCCAGGTCATTGATGCCAAACGAAATTTCTTTATCGAGTAATTTTTTTACATTCGCAGAGACTTCTCTACTACTATCGGTATCATGCTTTCCATATATCCTCAGAGACCCCCCATGAGTCGGTATCTCCTCCACATCAAATAGAACGATGCCATGATGTGCAAAAATCTTCTGTACAGTAAAAAACGACAAATATGAAAAATGTTCGTGATATATCGTATCAAACTGATTCAGCTGGATAAGATTTAATAGGTGGGGAAATTCCATAGTAATGGTCCCCTTTTCACCAAGAAGCACTTTCATTCCCTTAACAAAGTCGTTTATATCCGGCACATGGGCTAACACATTATTACCCAACAACAGATCTGCCGAACCGTGCTCTGACTTCAAGCCTTTAGCTACATCCTCACCAAAGAACTGAACCGTAGTTCTAATCCCTTTCTTTACCGCCGCCTCTGCCACATTACCTGCTGGCTCTACTCCAAGTACCGGTATATCTGTATTAACAAAATGTTGTAACAGGTAGCCATCATTACTTGCAATCTCTACGACTAATGAACTCTTGTCCAAAACAAGTTTCTCGGTCATCTTTTCAGCGTACTTTTTCGCGTGCTCAACCCAACTAGTCGAAAAAGATGAAAAATAATCATAATCACTAAAAATTTCTTCTGGCGAAACAAACTCATCCAGCTGAACCAACCAACATTCGGTGCAAACAAACGCATGAAGCGGATAAAATGTTTCATATTTATTTAACTCACTTGGCAAAACATGTGTCTGACAAAGTGGTGACATTCCTAAATCAACAAAACTGTGCTCGATTTGCGTCCCACAAAATCTACATTTTGGCATTCCACTTTCGTTATCAATCATTTTTCCTGTTACCCTTGTTAAATATTTTATCAATTGATTTTTTAAACAACCAGAACGGCTAACACGCACCGCTTCAAATTCTTTCATTACAGCACCGAAAAGACGAACAGTTTTTATATGCTTGCCCGCACATATGCTCGCAAACAAATCAGCCGAACCTTATGTTGATCATAATTTATAATTTATAATCTCATCTGCAAGTACCTTCTTGTCCCAATACACTATCTTCGTGATATATATAAATATATATAATTTCTCCAGCGCCCCAATTGGCGCCCTTCCTGCACCCTTATAATATTCATAGATTTTACGGAAAGTATTTAGCTGTAGGCTTTTTCTGTTAGGATCCCAGAACTCTTTCTGTTTTTCACTATCTGCTCTATCCCAGCTACTCGCACCCGGGTGCATTCGCCGGTCGAACAGATAATCATCTAATTCTTTATATTTCCCGTAAAGTAGTAACTCCCCAATCAGGTTAATATCCGAAGCTGCATAACTTTGCAATAATGCTGTTTTCGCCAAGGCTTCTCTTCTCATTAACCCGTAAAACACATTGCTCAAGCCAACATTTTCGTAGAAGCTCTTAAAACGATCCGATGCCCGCTGCTGAGGCAGGTCAAGCATATCGTCATAATTTTCAATAAACTCGCCTTTTAAATCGATTATTCTGGTTTTACCGTAGGCGAGAACATAGCCAGGATTATCATCAAGAAAATTTATGCATTGCTCTATCAGAGTAGGCTCGACGGTATCGTCAGCATTAGCCCATCGAAAATATTCGCTTTTAGCCGGATTAAAACATATTGAATAATTCTTTGACGCGCCATAATTCTGTGTATTACGAATATAGACTATTCGCTCATCTTTAGCTGCGAAATCCCTACAAATTTCTTCGGTTCTATCTGTAGAAGCATTATCTGCAATATAAAGAATAAAATCATCAAAGGTTTGCGCAAGATTCGTTCGCAAGGCCTCCTCAATATATTGTTCCCCGTTATACACGGGCATACCTATACTGACGCGTGGATTTGTTTTTTTGTTCATCTAGCTTTCTCCACCCCTAAAATCACTATCTTATAAATAGTGCTTCCTGAATAAATTATTCTATCACCTGGTTTCCTGGGTTTACATACAAATAGAGATTATTATGTGACCAGCCAATTGAAATCACATCCAGATCACCATCCTGATCATAATCTACTACTTTTGCCCCCATATGATGCTCTTCACCTTCACCAATAACCTGCACACCCCATTTTTTATGCTCTGCAAGATTATTATAAAACACAAAAAGCCTGGCTAACTCGGGGTGTTTGATATTATGCTCACCAACGACAAGGTCTTCATCTCCATCAAGATCAATATCACCGACACCCAAACTCATAGGGCCGATAATCTTTGCGATAACATGTTCTTTCCAGACTGCGCCTGCGACCTCTCCCTGCTCATACCAGGCAACCACCCCTGGCTTGCTAATCGCCTCATAGCCAATAACAGCATCTAACCTTTTATCTTGATTCAAATCTATTAACAAATTTCGATCAGGATTTTCCTTCGTATTATAAAGCGTGCGCAATTGCCAACCACTATCATGGCGTTGCAACCATTTTGTTCCCAGCAGTATATCTTTTTTCTGATCTCCATCTATATCTGCCACAGATAAATCCTCATCTTGCGAAAAATCTGATTCTTTTTTCCATACCCATTCGTCTTTCAAAGGATGATCTGGCACCCTAAAAGATTGAATACCATAACCCGCCTCATGCCAGGAAAGCACAACTGATACTTGACCGCCGTTATCAATAAGACCAGCACCCTGCAAAAAATCACCGCTGGCAGCTGGTATATTATCAAAAACCTTGAATTCACCTTTTCCATTATTTACAGCCAGAACAAACTCACTTCCATTCGTATTGTCTTTTTGATTTACCAGCCCTAGTTTGTTTTTCACACGAAAGTAATAACCCGGCTGGTAATACAAGCCCTTCCATTTAGATGCCAGTACATCCGGCGCCCCATCACGATTAAAATCATAAACCATAACAACGTTATTCGCATTTTTACCGATTTTCTCCTTATTGTAGTTAAAATCAGGAGCACCTGTATTCCTGTACAAAGAATCACCCGTCAGAATATCAACATCTCCATCGTTATCCACATCTACCGTATATATAAACAACGCCGTAGACGCCATTGATGCATCAATAATTACTTTTTTCCAGGGCGTATTATTTGAACGATTCAACCACAATTGGACAGGAAAGATATTTTTACCATCGTCACTGCGCCAGTTTGTACCCATAAAATCGATATCATAATCACCATCTATATCTTCAGCGACCAGGTTGTGCAGACCGCCTATCGCTAACACCTGTGGCTGCCACCCCTGCCCCTTATTCAGGTTTTTATATAATGTAATGCGCCCATGACCCTCACTTTGACTCATCTCTGCAACTAGCACATCAGGGGAGCCGTCTCCATCAAAGTCCTTCACAGCTAAAGAATGCAGCGCAGACTCCACATCCGCTTTAATAACATGTTCGGCCCAGTTCGCAGACA
>VAPG01002468.1_pt1 | contig 18154 bp, 18 predicted proteins | sample 3393851 | NCBI WGS metagenome assembly VAPG01 (sample SAMN08290438, study PRJNA428436) | hydrothermal vent metagenome | isolation source: Deep-sea hydrothermal vent chimney | place: Atlantic Ocean: South-mid Altantic Ridge | depth 2194 m m
AAATATTCGGCTAGCACCCCATCTTCGCCCGATCCCGCTCGAAGTCTACGCTTATCTGTTCACATATAATTCAATATAGCTCTCAAGCAGGCTTGAGCGAACCTGAGGCACTATCCAAACATTTACAGCTCATCAAAAAAGGCCCTTCCTGGGCAAGAAAGGTTTACAATAAAACAGCTGAAGATGCTGCCGCACCTACTCTTCAGGATAACGGGTACACCTCTTCCACATAATGTTTGGCGCCCCTGCCGTTCAAGACGCTGGAATAGAGGACAAACTGATTGACGGGGAAATCCGCCGTCAAAAACAGGCTGTGCGAAGCAATAAATCCCCCTACCCTGGAGGCCGGCGTATTCCGTAAACGGGCCAGGGTGATATGCGGAGCAAATTTCCGCCTCTCCGGTTCCAGGCCGGCGCGCACCAGGGTCGCCTCAAGCCGCCGGTACAACTGCAGCAACTGCTCGTTTTTCCCCCCCCCGACCCAGAGGCCCCGGGGCCGGCCCCGGGGCGGGAAAAAACCGAGCCCTTCAAGGTGCAGGGAAAAATGATGACTCTGAACCGCACCAAGGGCCTCGCGGATATCACGAAACCGGCTGCTGTCAACCTCGCCGATAAAACGCACGGTCAGGTGCAGTTGTTCCGGCGCCGTCCAGCGGGCTCCAGGTAAACCGCAAAACATGGCGGCCAGGTCTTCCTGCACCGGCGCCGGCAGATCAATGGCAACAAACAGTCTGGGCACGGGACACTACCTGCAGAGAGCCGCGGCCCGCTCAAAATTTTCCACCAGGGCCGACAGGCCAGCAACCGACAACTGCCCCGGGGCGGTCGCCTCTTCTTCGCTGATGGCCGCATAGGTCATGAAACCGCCGAGATACAGGGTTGCCAGACGGCTGATGCCGCCGGCCTTGCCCATGCAGAAGGCAATCAGGGGGAAGTCGTGTTCCCGGGCCAGGACCTGCAAATGCAGGACCCGCAGCACGTCAAGATCGCTATGGGCCATGGTCACTATCTTGCCGATGTGGGCGCCGCTCGCAAGCATCTGTTGCAGAATTCCGCCAAGTTCCTCATCCGTCGGCGTGCCGGCGAAATCATGGCAGGAGATGATCAGCCGGCTGGCGGAGCCGGCCATGCCTGCCAGCAGCCGGCCGCGCAAGCCGGGATCGGCCCGCAATTCAAAATCAACAAAGGCCGCTCCCTGGGCAGCGGCCTCCAGCAGCGGCGCCAGACGTTCGGTTTCCGGGCCGCTGAATTGCCCGCCTTCCCAGAGAGGCCGGTTGGTAAAAAGAAGAGGCGGTTCCAGGAGGTCGCAGCAACGGCGCACCTGCGGCACCGGCATGGCATCGAGCCGGATTTCCACCACATCAACCCGGCCCCGGACCGGCCGGACGGCCCGCTCCGCCCCGGCCGCATCCCGGGCCGCAACGGCGGCACAGATCATGCCCCGGTTGAATGTTTGGTTACTGTTACTGTTCATCGACCCGGACCTGACCGATAATGTTTCGCACCGACGGCTCTCCCTCCTGCCGCAGAAAGTCCCGGATTCCATCAATGATTTCCTCGCCGGCCCGTGGCCGGTAAAAATTCGCGGTGCCGACCTGCACGGCCGTGGCCCCGGCCAGCAGGAATTCCAGGGCATCCCCGGCCGTGGCAATGCCGCCGATCCCGATCACGGGAATGGCCACCGCCCGGGCGACCTGCCAGACCATGCGCAGGGCCACCGGCTTGATCGCCGGACCGGAAAGACCGCCCATCACGTTGGCCAGACACGGTTTCCGGGAACGGCAGTCAATGGCCATGCCGAGCAGGGTGTTAATCAAGGAAACCGCGTCCGCACCGGCAGCCTCCACGGCCCGGGCAATGACGGCGATATCGGTCACGTTGGGAGACAACTTGACGATCACCGGCACGGCCGCCGCGGCCCTGACCGCCCGGGTGACGGCGGCGGCCGTTTCCGGTACCGTGCCGAAGGCCACCCCGCCTTTTTTGACGTTGGGGCAGGAGATATTGACCTCCAGGGCGTCTATCCCCTCAACACCGGCAAGACGGCCGGCAAGACGGCCATACTCCTCCACCGTATCACCAAGAATATTGACGATCACCCGGGTGCCGGTCTGCCGCAGAAAAGGCAGCTTGTCGCTGATAAAACGCTCAACACCGACATTTTCCAGGCCAATGGCGTTGAGCATGCCGCAGGCCGTTTCCACCACCCGCGGCGGCGGATTACCGGGCCGCGGCGCCAAGGATATCCCCTTGACCACGATACCGCCAAGTCGAGCCGGATTGACAAACGCGGTCAATTCCCGGCCGTATCCGAAGGTCCCCGAGGCTGTCAGCACCGGGTTCCGCAGGTGCAGTGCCCCGATCCGGACCCCCAGGTCAACGCCGCCCTGGTCCGTTACATTTTCCATAACACCTCGTCAGCCGCAAAAACGGGACCGTCTTTGCATACATGCTTATAGCCGCCGGAGGCGACCGCAACCGCACAGCCCAGGCAGACCCCGAGGCCGCAGGCCATGTGGGTTTCCAGGGACACCTGGCAGGCAACGCCGGCAGTCCTGCATTTCAGGGCCACCATCCGCATCATCGGATAGGGGCCGCAGACGTAGACCTGCCTGACCGCTGGCAGGATATCATCCAGCAGCTCGGGGACAAAGCCGTGGTGCCCGAGGCTGCCGTCATCGGTGGCCAGGTGGAGCTGATAGCCGAGGCCGGAAAACTCGGCGGCCGGCAGCGAAAGCTCCGCCCGGTTGCGGGCGCCGAGGAGGATCTGATCCTCTCCCGGCCCCTGCTTGAGCCGCAGGAGCCGCCGGGCCAGAAAATACAGCGGCGCCATCCCCATGCCGCCGCCGACCAGGCACGCCGGACCCGCCGGCTCCAAGTTGAATCCCCGGCCCAGCGGCCCGATAAGGTCAATCTTCTGCCCCGGCCCCAGCTCGGCGAGCAGGCCGGTCCCCTTGCCGACCACCTTGAAGAGCAGCCGCAGCCTGCCGTCCGGCAACACCTGGTGGATGGACAGAGGCCGCCGCAGAAGAGGATCAAGGGTGTCGCCGGCGCGGACCATGACAAACTGCCCCGGTTGCGCCGCTGCCGCGATACGGGGCGCCTGCACGGTAAGGCGGCAGACATCGCCGGCCAGAGACTCTCTGGCCGTTACTGTCGAATTTTCCTGGAACTCAGTCATGGAAAGCGCTACAAGGATGAGGATGCATGAATTTCCGTATTCATGCCCGGTTTAAATCTTGAACCAAGGCTGCCAATGAACATCTCCATCGCCAATATATCCATACCCGGTTTATTGTCCATAAGCAGTTTTATATTCGGGGCCGTTGTCGGCAGCTTTCTCAACGTCGTGATTCTCCGGCTGCCGGCAGAGGGCGAGTCTATTGTCTTCCCGGCGTCTCACTGTCCGAAATGCGGCGCGGCAATTCACGGCTATGACAACATTCCCCTGCTGAGCTTTCTCCTGCTGCGCGGCAAATGCCGGGCATGCCAGGCGCCCATCTCTTGGCAGTATCCCCTGGTCGAACTCTGCATGGCCCTGCTCTCCCTGGCCCTGTACACCAGGTTCGGGCCGGCGTTCGAGTTTATCCTCTACTTTATTTTTCTGGCCGCCCTGCTGGTCATTATCTTCATCGACATCAATCACCAGATAATCCCGGATGCCATAAGCCTGCCCGGCATCATCATCGGTTTTGCCGGTTCTTTTTTGAACTCGCGCGTCACCTGGCAGGAATCGGCACTCGGAATTATCATCGGCGGCGGGTTCCTCTATGGTATTGCCCAGGCCTATTATCTCCTGACCAGGCGGGACGGCCTGGGTGGCGGCGACATCAAACTCCTGGGCATGATCGGCGCCTTTCTCGGCTGGCAGAGCCTGCTCTTTGTCGTCTTTACCAGTTCGCTCACCGGCAGTATCGCGGGTCTTGGCGCCATGGTCAAGCAGGGCAAAGGGGGCCAGACCCGCATCCCTTACGGCCCCTTTCTCGCACTGGCCGCCATACTGTATCTCTTTTTCCAGCGCTCCATTTTCCACCTCTGGCACGCCTACCTGGCCATGGGGCCGGTCTTCTGAAAAAACCCTCCTGAATCCGTGACGGCTTGAGGGATATCCCATGCAATATATGGAATTATTGTATTATATGCTGAATAAAGGCATTGTCCAGTCTTCACCGCGCCGCCCTGCGGGGCGCCCGATAACGGCGCATCTGCTGCGTTGGCAACTCGTTGATATCACACCAGGATAATCAACATCGTCGCCGCCCTTGCATCTGCACCGTTCTTGAACGCTCACGGAATCAAGGCCGGGCGAGCTTGGTATGAAAATCAAGTGATTTTATATTCCGGCCGCCATGTTGCGCCAATTCCCGGCCGATCATCTGCCCGAAACGCCGGGCCTCATCAAGCTGTTCCCGTGTATGTCCATATTTGTGGTACATTTTCGCAATCCACGGCCGCCGTTCGGGGTTCTTGCCGGCGAGCTTGAGGAAAACGCCGATTGTCCGCCATGGTTCAGGATTGGGATGGGAAAAAACGATCAGGTTGACCACCACGGCGCCGCATTTTTTTAACAGGCGCCTGAGTCCCCACCAGTGCATGCGCCAGTAACCCCGGCATGAAATAAGGGGCAGAACACTCTCGCCGCGAAACAGACGCTCGCCGTCACGATCAAAAAGAGAAAGAACCGGACCGCTGGGATTATACGACCAGGTCGGACCGGCAAGCACGATTAAATCGTAATCGTCAAAGCAGCGGCGGGAAAGCGGCTTGATGGGAAGACGATAGCGCAAGGAAGTAAGCATCATCAGCCACAGCGTGCCAGAAATCGTGCCGATAGGAAAATGCAGCGGCTTGAGGGGCACCAGCCGTTCCAGGACGATATCGATATCCAGCTCCTCCAGACCGTTGACTATGGCCTGAACCAAGTTATTCGTCTGGCTGGAGAATGAAAAATAAATGAGCAGAATTTTTCGTTTCCCGTCCTGCCTGTGTTCCATTACGACCGCGCTTGTCGAGGTTATACTGTCAGCTCCTTGAGGTCGCCATGATAGCATATCCTGCAAACAAAAAAAAGCCCCCGATCATTCAAGATCGGGGGCAACGACGAAATGGGTCGAGAAGCGGCGACCGGCTCAGGCTTCGATCTCGCGTTCTACTCCGATGGCGATTTTATAGAGGACGGTCAGGATAAAGAAGCCCATGGACCACACGCCGATAGTAATCATGATTTCATTCAAAGTCGGATGGTACTGGGTCACTATGCCCAGAGGACTCGGCACAAAACCGCCCAGGACAAAGTCGACCCCTTTATCGAACCAAAGCGCGATAAAAATAGAAAAGCAGCCGGCGCCGAGCCAGAATTCATTTCTATGCCGGGTGTAGGGAAAGCTGAGCAGGAATACCCCGACGATACAGAAAACGACAAACCCCCACGAGAACGGCACAAGATTATTGTACATGTGCCCATGTTGGACAAGGCCGAAATAGAGATACTCAAGGGCGTCCTTCTCTGCGGGGATGTTACTGTAAAAGGACACAAAAAACTCAAGCAGAACAAAAAAGGCATTGACCAGGGTGGCATAAATAATGATCGTCACCACTTTGTCGATGGCCTTCTTGCCGGGATCGAAATTGGCAACACGTTTCATGATCAGGGAGGCAACAACAACGGCGGCCGGGCCGGCGGCAAAGGCCGAGGCCAGGAAACGGGGAGCGATGATGGCCGACAGCCAGAATTGCCGGCCGGGCAGACCGCAGTAGAGCATGGCGGTTACGGTATGAATGGAAATCGCAAAGGGAATGGAGAGATAGATAAAGGGGTAAATCCACTTGGGCGGCGCCACCTGTTTCCGTTCAGCCGTCAGGATAACCCAGCTGCACAGGACATTCAGAAAGAGATAGCCGTTTAGCACACACATGTCCCAGAACAGCATGGAATGCGGAGTTGGGTGCAGAAGAACGTTCATGACGCGAAGGGGCTGGCCAAGATCGACCATGATAAAGGTCAAGCACATGAGCAGGGACGCGATCGCAAGGAACTCGCCGAGGATGGTAATCTTGCCGAATAGCTTGTAGTCATGAACATAAAAGGGGAGGACCAGCATCACCCCGCCGGCGGCGACACCGACAAGGAAGGTAAACTGGGCGATATAGACCCCCCAGGAGACATCCCGACTCATACCGGTCAAGCCAAGACCATAGTGATACTGCCGCACATAGCACAATGCGCCAATAGCCATAAAGGTGCCTAAAAAGGCCAGCCATATCCAGTAATAATTGTTGCCCTTGAGCGCTTTTTCAAACATGGCTACCTCACACGATATAAAAGACTGATGGATGAGTTCCCAGTGAAGGCTTACGCTGAATGGTATACTTCTCCTTCAGGACTTTCCTGATTTCGGAATTAGCATCATGCAGATCGCCGAATATCATGGCCTTGGTGTCGCCGCATACTTCTACGCAGGCGGGCAGCTTGCCGATACCAACACGTTCAATACACATAGTGCATTTTTCCACAACACCGCGCATCCTGGTCGGGTACTCTGGGTTGATGTGTTTCATATCGAGTCCACTGCGGGGCCTCAGCCAGTTGAAACTCCGCGAACCGTATGGACAGGCCGCCATACAAAAACGGCAACCGATACAGCGGTGATAATCTTGGGCCACGATACCGTTCTTGGCTTTGAATGTTGCCTTGGTCGGGCAGGCACGCACACAGGGAGGATCATCGCACTGATTACATAAAACCAAAAACTGTTGCTCTTTAAGCTGATTGTCTCTGTAATAATTGCTGTGATCCTGAAAGACATTTTCATACCCGCTCAGCCAGACCCACTTGACCTCATGTTGTTTGCCTGCAAAGTGAGGTATGTTATGGAGGAAATCGCAGGTCTTGATGCATTTCTCCGCCAGTCCCGGAGTCTTGTTGAACTTTTGCATGTCGATAACCAGACCGAGCCGTTTAGACGTCTTTGCGGCTGCCTTGGCCTGACCTTTCCCCTTCGGTTGTCCGGCGGCGTGCCCCAGAGAATTAATCTCATAGGCAGCCCTGGCCCGCGCAGGACTGGCTCCGGTAGCGAGCCGATCTATTACTGCCGTTCCGCCAAGCCCGGCCAAGGTGGTGATCCCGGCTATCTTGAGGAACTCTCTTCTCTTTTTATCCACAGTCTATATCCTCCTTAGATGCTCTCTCACTTCTTAACACGAGCAAAATGACAATCCCAGCAATATGGATTTACAGACGCATAGGCATGACAGGTGTCACAGAACTTTTTCTTGCTGGTATGACACTTCAAACAGGCATTCTGCAGGCTCCGCTGAAACGGTTTACCATCAATTTTTATAAAGCCCCATTCTCCCTGCCGCAAGACCTCTGACCGCCAGTCGAGGAGAAGCTGCATATGTTCATCCCGCATCTGGGCGACCGGTAAAACACATTTTTTTGCCGTTTTCGGCATTTCAGGCTTTGGCACCGCCCCGACATCACCGTGGTTGTACCACACGGGAAACGTGATAAACAGGACGAAAATTATCAGCCCCGGTATAATTTTACCGCTGTTGTACATCACTTGTCCTCCACTCCTGCCAGGAAATTAAACCAAAGTCCGAAGACCTTCATCCAGTTCTTGTCTCTTCTCGCCTTCCATGACCAGCGCATTGCCCAGCAGTTCGCTGACTCCGCAGACCTTCACCTCGGGGACCCAGTAATCCATGAGTACGGTCAGAGTAGCCCGGTCAATCGCGCAGACACAGGCCAGAGTATTGACATCGTGCCGATCATGGACATACTTAACTGCATTGGCACGCGGCAGACCTGCGCGCATTCTCAGTTCCATGATTTCATTGGTATTGAGGGCCGTACCGGAACCGCAGCAGTAGGTCTTTTCACGGATCGTGCTTTCCGGCATTTCAAACCAGTTATCAACGACATGATCAAGCACATAACGCGGCTCCTCCAGGAGCCCCATGGCCCGGGCCGGGTTGCATGAATCATGGAAGGTGGCCCGGACATGACTGTTCCTGCTCTTATCCAGATTCAGTTTGCCATGATAGATCAGGTCAGCGGTAAATTCGCTGATATGCACCATCTTGGTGGATGATGCGTTATCGAAAACAGTGCCGGTTACCGGTGATTTCGGTACTTCGAGAAAATCAGGCGGACCGTTCATGGTATTCATGTACTGATGCACAACCCGCCACATATGACCGCACTCTCCGCCCATGATCCACTTGACGCCAAGGCGTTCGGCCTCGACATACATCTTGCCGTTGAGTTTCTTCAGCACCTCGTTGGAGGTAAAAAGACCGAAGTTGCCGCCCTCAGAGCCATAGGTCGACCAAGTGTAATCAAGGCCAATGGCCTCAAAAAGCAACAGGTAACCCATACAGGTAAAGATGCCGGGCTCGGCGAAGATATCGGCCGAAGGAGTGATAAAGAGAACTTCGGCACCCTTGCGGTTATAGGTAGGGGTAATTTTGATCCCGGTCAGGCTCTCAACCTCTTCACTGAGAAAATCGATGTTGCCCTTAACGGCCTGGGGGGTCAGCCCCATATGGTTACCTGTCCGGTTGGAGTTGGTCACCGGTCCCAGAGCCCAGTTGATACCGACCCCGACCAAGTGCAACAACTCGCGCAGCATCATGGTGATCTCGGCCGTATCAATGCCGTAGGGACAGAAAACCGAGCAACGACGGCACTCGGTGCACTGATAAGCGTACATGAACCACTCTTTGATGATTTCGGTCGTCATCTCGCGGCCGCCGGCCATCCTGCCCAGCAGTTTGCCGGCCAGGGTAAAATGCCGCCGGTAAACGGAACGAAGAAGCTCGGCCCGCAGTACCGGCATGTTCTTGGGATCCCCGGTACCCAGAAAAAATTGGCACTTATCGGCACAGGCACCGCAACGGACACAGCAGTCCATAAAAATCTTCAAGGAACGAAATTTGTCCAGCCGTTCGGCCAACCCATTGATAATGATCTCTTTCCAGTTGTCCTGGAGCTTCCAGTCATCATCTTCAGGACTCCACTCGCGGGCATTGGGAAAGCTGAGCCCGGACTGACTGTCCAGATACTTCATAGTCGCGGTATCGGTTGGGTAGCAATAGTTGCCGGGCTTGAAGACGACCGGTATATCCATCCAGGACTTGCGTGGAATGGAGCCGGTCATCAACGTAGGACCCTTGACAACGCTCCGTCCCAGCTTATCTGCCTTTACTACATCTGCCATTGCTCTATCCTTCTACTCTTGGGGTTATGCAACCATTAGGCCTTGGCCTTTTCGGGTAACGGTTTGTCCACCGGAATCCCCAGCTCCACCATAACCTCCCTGAATTCGTCTTCATATAACTCATAGGAATGCGGCTTGATATTAGGATCGTTCCAGGGATTGATATGACGCACCATCCGACTGTTGTTGGCCATATTTCTGGTCGGGCTGAGGAAAATCCCGCCCATATGCATCAGTTTGCTGAAGGGGAAGTAGGCCAACAACGTAGAAACCAGAAAAAGGTGGGTATAAAAAAGCGGGCTGAATTTAGCGAGAATGACCGGATGCAGCGTGACCAAGCCGACGGCAAGTTGCTTGATGTTGATGATGTCAACCCCGGAACGAAAGAAATAACGCATCATTATACCGGTGGAGGCAATAGTAAAAATAAGAAACAGCGGGAACATGTCATTGGCCAGAGAGATATAACGGACATGCCGGTTAGTCAAACGGCGGCCGAAAAGCAGGATGAGTGCCAGCAGAATGGTCACATCGGTGAGATAGAGATTTGGCGCCCCGATCTGCAGGATGCCGTCGGCGAATTCCAGGCCATGCAGAAAACCCGGCACCGGATTCAGAAACAGCCGCATATGACGAATCACGATAATCAGGAGGCTGTAATGAAAGAGCAGACCGAAGAGCCACAGCCACTTGCTGGATTCGTAGGTCAATTTCGGTCCATCGGGTCCATCGTAAACCATCGCCTTGGTATTCCGCCACAGAGAGCGGAACAGAAAGATCTCGAGAAACATCCGAGCGACGACCTGGGCGGTGTTGTTCGGTGCTTCAAGCTTGTTCTGCTTGATCCAGGGCAGGGAATACTCCTGACCGCAGGTGGTCGGAATATTAAATGGCACCGGGGACTTGGCCCACTTAATTACCCGATAACAAAATCCACCAAGAAACAGGGCCATGGCCAGATACGGTACGGCAATGCCAAAGAAGTATTGCATACCCGGTATCTGAGACCCAAAAAACGCAATCAAGGCCAAGACAATGACTGCCCCCAACGGGAAGGTGTACTTCATCGCTCACTCCCTAGCTTCAGATTAAATGAAAACTGTGTAAAACATTATGATAAGAGCCGGGCCAACAGGCTCGCGCCCTGCTCCTACCGGCTGGTTGTCCTGCTATGTCGTCTCTTTCCCGGATATCAGTGGATCGGTGTTTTTTTCCCGCAGATTCCTCCGGATAAGAGCGGCCGACGCACATCCCGAGTTTGACACGATGGCATTGCCGCTTATGAGGTCATGAATCTTGGCCTGGTGCAACTGTTCCCGGCAATTCATATAAACATCAAAGGCCGCCAAGGCAGCGCGGTCAACATCGCAGTCAAAGGAATCGAGTTCGGCAAGAAGGGGGCGGGTGTCTTTGTCGGCAGACAAAACCTGTTTAACCACCCATTTGAGCTCGAGAATAGGGGCCACCGCCTGCGCCGGTGTGAATTCCTGCACGGCACGGATCCGAATGACCTGGTCCAGCGGTTCCGTATACTGATCCGGTTCGGCATTGGAGAGAAGCATCTCATACAGCTTTGTCAGCCCTTCCCTGATGTTGACTCCGACCGGGTTGGCGAATTTATTTTGGGATTTTTTAAAAAACCTGGGTTCAATATAGCTTTCCAGCGTTCTGTCTACCCACAGAGAGAGGATCTTTTCTTTATTGTTCCGCAGAGCGTCGGCTAGTTTCATTGTCGTCCAAACAAATTGACAAAAAATTAAACTTCAAGATGAATGAGTATTCATGCAGTCACGATATCTAGCACGATTAAAACACGATTTCAAGCAAAAAATCATGGCGTCCGCACAATTAATTAACGGGAGAATGCCAGGTCATCCATCAGGTAGACCGACACCTGTACCAGGGGATCTTTCGCCAGTTGCTCCTGCAGATTTTTTTTGCCCGGCTTCTTCCCGGACCGTTCCGCTCCAAACTTGCCAAAAAACGTTCCGTGGCCGCCGTCTTCCTTTCTTTCCGCAATCAATTCCCGGCGTTCCTTTTCGACAGCGGCAAGATAGTCGGGCAGCCTGGTCTTTTCGGCCCGGACCTTGGCCTGGTCCGATTCTTCCTTGATTTTTTTAAACGCCGGACTCGCGGCCACCCATTTTTCTCCGAGGCGACGGGCAGCAGCGACATTGAAATGAAAGCCCTGCCAGCGTTTATACGGCACGGCCTTCACCTGGTCCCAGGGCAGGGAATAATCCAGATACTTCTCGCCGCTCTTCAGAAAATCGAGCACGGTCGGCACAACCACATCGGGATGAACGCCCTTGTACTGGGTGGACTCGCCGTTGATCCGGTAGAATTTCTGGATCGTGACCTTGAGAGTCCCCAGGTCGTCATACTTTTTCAGAAGGAGAATGGGCAGGTTCCGGTTCAAATCCATCAGCGCCTGGACCGTGCCCTTGCCATAGGTGTGGTTGCCGCCGATGATCAGGGCCCGACCGTAATCCTGCATGGCCGCAGCGAAAATTTCCGATGCCGAGGCGGAAAACTTGTTGACCAGTACAATCATGGGGCCGCTGAAGGAGACGCCCTTGTCCTCGTCTTCGAGGACCCGGATCACGCCCCGGGAATTCTTGACCTGTACTATCGGACCACCGGGCAGAAACAGCCCGGAAACATCCACGGCATCGGCCAGCGAGCCGCCGCCATTATTACGCAAATCGACAATAAGGCCGCGAACCTTCGCCTCTTTCATCTTATGAAGTGCCCGGCGCATGTCATCGGTCACATTGCGGGGCTTGTCGTCCGACTTGCCGGGGGCGAAATCACGATAAAAACCGGGAATTAGGATATATCCCAGCTTGTTGCCATGTTTATCGACAAAAAACACCGATTTGACGTAGGTTGCCTCAATGTGCACGACATCACGGATAATACGAATAATCTTCTTGGTGCCGTCCGGCTGCCGGACCGTCAGGCTCACCTCCGTCCCCTTGGGACCACGGATATAGCTGACCGCCTCTCGGACCCGCATGTCGGAGATATCCACGGGCGTGCCGCCCTTTTCGGCCACGGCCAGGATGATGTCTTCGGCCCGGAGCTCGCCCTGACGCGCCGCCGCACTGCCGGGAATAATTCGCATCACCTTGATATGCCCGTCATCTTCGCGCAGCAGAGCGCCGATTCCATCCAGGAAGCCGCTCATGCGAATATCAAAATCTTCCCTGGAGGCCGGAGCCATGTAATCGGTATGAGGACCGAAGGCCCTGGCAATGGCCTCAAAATAACGATTATAGTGATCCTGCCGGGTCTCCAGCAGAAGCCGGTGCAGATAATGCTGCGTCCGCTCATGCACCTTGTCCTTGGCCTGGATCCACAGGGCCTGGTCAACAACATCGCCGGCACTCCGCTCCTTGTCCTGCCGTACTCCGGCGGATTCCTTCTCCTTTTTACTCTGCTCAACGGAACTCTTTTTTTTCTCCTGCTCCCGTAACCCCAGGTAGGTCTCCATAACCTGCATCTTGAGAATACGGCGCCACCGGTCCCGCAACTCCGCCTCGGTCGCCGCATAATCAATCTTCTTCGGATCGGTCTCCAGATAATCCCGTCGCCCGGGATCGAACCCCGCCTTCATGAGCTGATCCACCATGCCCTGAACTTCCCGAACCTGCCGGTTATACAGGGTGGCGCCCAGGTCGGGCAAAACAACACGGCCCCGGTGCAGGTTGTCGGCAAGATGAACGGCCAGGGCCCGAAGCTCCCGAACATTCGCCTTCAGCAAAAATCTCTTTCTCGCATCAAGCTGCCGAAGATAGAGATCAAACGCGGCCGGCGCCACATCTGCCAGGCTTTTCCGGCTGAAATGTTCGGCCGGCAGCTGGGAACTCAGCATGAATTCAATCAGACGGTTACGGGAGAGGTCAAACCGGATCGGTACGAACTTGGCATATCCGGGCCCCGCCAGAAGAAGAACCAACAACCCGGAGGCCAGGAGACGACTCAAACGCATAAAAACTCCACGAGAATAATTTGAGACTGATCAGCTATATTATAAAAAGAATCCACGATGAGCACAGATGAAGTACGTTTCCCGGCGGCGGCAAACTGGCTGTCGGCATGGTGGAATTTGCCAATTGACAACGACCATTAAACACGTTAGATTATCATGTTTAATTAAAAAATGGAATAAAATTTTCAAGTCATTTAATTTTTTCAAAGGAGACCATAAAATGGCAATGACGGTAAAGGCGATTGCCGAGAGCATCAATATCATGGGAAAAAGGAGCGGCAGCGCGATGAAGGAACGTATCCCCGGCCCGGTCCAGGCAATGGCCAGGGAGGAAACCAAGGCCGGCGCGACCTACCTCGACTTGAATATCGGCCCGGCCCGCAAAGACGGCACCGAGCTGATGCCGTGGGTGGTGGAGACGGTGCAGAACACCGTTGATACCCCCCTGTGCCTGGACACCACCAATGCCGATGCCATGGCCGCCGGCTTCCAAGTGGTCAAGAACAAAAAACAGGCCATTATGAACTCCATTTCCGCTCAGCCCGAGCGCATGGAAAAGCTCATCCCGGTTGCCGTCGAGTCCGGCTGCAACGTTATCGCCCTGCTCTGGGGGCCCGACGGTATGCCCCGTGATTCAAATGAGCGGGCGGCCATGGCCGTTGACCTGATGATGGCCCTCAACGAGGCGGGCATCCCCAATGAGAGAATTCTCTTCGATCCCATCGCCACCCCCATCACCCTTGGTTCCGACCAGATCGCCTCCGGCCTTGAATTCATGATGATGCTGCAGGATATCGCCCCGGGCGCGGGCTCCACCGTCGGCCTGTCCAACGTCTCCAACGGCGTGGCCGAGCATCTGCGCAACTACCTGGACCGAACCTACCTGATCATGCTGATGAAACACGGCATCAGCACGGCCATCGTCAATGTCTATGACAGCGAACTCCTGGCCATCTGCAAGGGTGAGCGGCAGGAGCTGGTGGACATGGTTCATGGCATGATGGATGGGACCGACCCGGATCCGTCCACCCTGCAGGGAACCGCCATCGAGCATTACAAAACGTACAAGGCGCTGTCCGGCCAGTCGATATTTTCCGAATCCTGGCTCGAGCTGTAAACATTACGGACCAGGGAACCATGACGGATACGTCCGGTCACCATATTGTCTACGGAACTCTGGTCGACTTCTTGACCGGCGAGGAACTGCCGGATACCGATGATGAACGATACCGGCAGCAACTGGCCCGCCTTATGGTCGAGAAAAAGGGCTTTGCGCGGGAAGAACTGGAACCCCGACTCTTTATCGAAACCATATTTAACCGGCAATACATCAAGTCCACTATTGAACTGACCGTCCGGATGGCGGGCCGGCGAATGCTGATTGTCCGTTACGCCCCCGGTTCGCTGGTAACCAGGGAAAGACCGGCCATTGCAGCAGCCAGGATTCTGGACCCGGCCTACAGAATCCCGCTGGCAGTGGTCACCAACTGCCGGGAGGCCGAAACCCTTGATACCCTGACCGGCAAAGTGCTGGCGACCGGGATGGCCGGGATTCCCGACCGGACCAGGGCGGTCGAGATGGGTGACGAACTGGTGTTTGAACCCTTTGCCGATGAAAAAAGGCGGGAAAAAGAGGCCCGGATACTCAACGCCTATGATCTTGAAGTCTGTTGCCAAGGCGGAGTCTGCGCCATCGATAAGCCGAAAATGAAAAACTGAATCCGTAAGGGTTCGAAACGATGCAGATGCAAAGCGACAACTCGTTGACATCACAGCAGATGCGCCGTTATCGAACAGAAATCACCTCAAGCCGTCACGGATTCAGCAACTTCTCAATAAACGTAGGTTGCGGTTGAGCCGCCTTCTGAGCGTTGGGTTTCGTTCCTCAACCCAACCTACCATGGTTGCAAAGGTTTCATCATATTCGTAAACTTCAGGCGAAACCCAACGGCGGTAGTTGAATGATCCTCATTTATTAAGAAGTTATTGTGTGCTACATGTTGTATGTACTTGAGCGAAGCGGATACCCAGTATAAATTTATACACACCGACTTAGAACGTTATCACTTTAGTTGAATTGGATCTACCCGGGAACGCGACATGAAAAAAAGCAGCCCAAGCTGGAGCAAATCAAGCTGGCATGGTTTTACGGCCCTGCAACAACCAACCTGGCCGGACCAGGCCAGGTACGACCAGGTGATCGAGTCGATCTCGACCCTTCCGCCTCTGGTTTTTGCCGGTGAAATCAGGGAACTGAAGAAGTCGCTGGCCAAGGCGGTGGAGGGCGAGGCCTTCCTGCTCCAGGGCGGCGATTGTTCCGAGGAATTCTCCCGCTGCACCGCCCCCAACATCCGGGAAACCTTGAAGGTACTGTTGCAGATGGCGGTCGTTCTGACATATGCCGGCGGCAAACCGGTAATCAAGGTGGGCCGGATGGCCGGCCAGTATGCCAAGCCCCGTTCCAGCGACACCGAAATGGTCAACGGCGAGGAGATCGCCAGTTACCGGGGCGATATGGCCAATTCCGTGGAACCTTTTGCCGAGGCCAGGATTCCCGATCCCGAACGTATGCTCAAAGGCTACTACCTGTCCGCGGCGACGCTCAATCTGCTACGGGCGTTCACCCGCGGCGGCTTTGCCACCCTGCGCCGGGTCCAGGCCTGGAATCAGGAGTTTGTCAAACAATCTCCCATGGGCCGCTCCTATGAACGGCTGGCCCGGCAGATCAGCCAGGCCCTCGACTTCATGGAGACCATCGGCATTTCCACGGATATCCCGCAGATGAAACAGGTCCAGTTCTTCACCTCGCACGAGGCGTTACTGCTCGGTTATGAGGATGCCTTGACTCGCCAGGATTCCACCTCCGGCGACTGGTATGACTGCTCCGCCCACATGCCGTGGATCGGCGACCGCACCCGGCAGATCGACGGCGCCCACGTCGAATTTCTCCGCGGCGTGCTCAACCCGCTGGGGATCAAGATCGGCCCCAAACATGACATCGATGATATCCTCGCCCTGATTGAGCGGCTTAATCCGGTCAATGAACCGGGGCGCATCACCCTGATCACCCGCTTTGGCGCCAGGGATATCGAAAAACACCTGCCGCCGCTGCTCCGGGCGGTCAAAAATTCCGGCCTCAAGGTGGTATGGACCTGCGACCCCATGCATGCCAACACCTTTACCGCGCACAGCGGCCACAAAACACGAAATTTTGATGATATCCTGACGGAGCTGCGCTACTTTTTCGAGTTGAACTGGTCAGAAGGAACGATCCCCGGCGGCGTACACTTTGAGCTGACCGGCGACAATGTGACCGAATGTATCGGCGGGGCGCGTCACCTGGCGGACGAGCACCTGGGCCGGAACTACCAGACCACCTGCGATCCCCGTCTCAATGCCGAGCAGAGCCTGGAGCTGGCCTTTCAGCTGGCCGAAATGATCCGCAAATAGAGGGACCGCGCAAAAAAATACGCCTGGATTTGCAAGGGGGGCGACAACGGTCTCAATCCGAGGCCGCAAAAACGTCGACAATGGCCTGCCGGTTTTCCGCCCGTAGCAAAAGCTGTCTCTTGTCCGCCTGTTTCAACAAGCGGCTCACCCGGGCCAAGGTTTTCAGATATTCATCAGCCAGGCCGACCGAAGAAAGAATCACGACAAAAAGGTGAACCGGCTGGTTGTCAAAGACGTCAAAAGCGATGCCGTGCCGGCTGCGACCGAAGCAAAGCATAATCCGGTCCAGACCCTGCACCTTGCCATGGGGAATGGCGACACCGTTCCCCACGCCGGTTGAGCCTACCTGTTCGCGCTCCGTCAGCACCCGGCAGATCTCATCAATGCCGATTCCCGGACATTGATGGTGCAGGGCCTCCGCCAGTTCCCTCAACACGGCCTCCTTGGTCGTTGCCGCCAGATCAAGGATCACGCACTCTTTTTTTAAATTAAGCATATTATTTCTTACGCCGGAATTTCACGGGCAGAATCCCTATCTGTTCTCGATACTTGGCAACAGTACGCCGCGCCACCTTGATATTTTCCTTGACCAGCAACCCGGAAATCGTATTGTCGCTGAGCGGTCTTGCCGGGTTTTCATTCTCGACCAGCTGGCGAATCCTGTTTTTGATGTTTTCGGCCGACACCACGTCGCCGTCAATGGTAGCCAGGGCGGTGCTGAAAAAATATTTCAGCTCGTAAATCCCCTGCGGCGTATGGGCGTATTTATTTGATGTCACGCGGCTGATCGTGGATTCGTGCATGCTGATATCTTCAGCCACTTCGCGCAGGATCAGCGGCTTGAGATGCCCCGGGCCATACTCAAAAAAATCCCGCTGAAACTTGAGCAGACTCTCCATTACCTTATAAATAGTACGCTGTCGCTGTTGAATGGAATTAATAAACCATTGGGCGCTCCGCCGCTTTTCACGGATATAGCCACGGGATTCGGAATTAAGCTCCTTGGTCTTGAGCAGGGCCAGGTATTCTTCCGAAAGCTGCAGATTAGGCAGACCATCGTCATTTAGCTGAATAATAAACTCGTTGTCCACCTTAAAAACATAGACATCCGGCACGATGTAGCAGGTCTGCTCGTTCGTGAATTCGTTGGCCGGGTATGGGGTCAGACCGGCGATCACCCCCACCGCCGTCACCACATGCCGGGCGGGAGCGCCGGTCTTCCTGGCCAGAAGGCCGAAATTCCTCATTTCCAGCAAATTCATATGGTCCCTGACAATCTCATGGGCAAGGGAATCTGCCAGGCCCTGGCGCTCAAGTTGCAGGAGCAGGGACTCCCGGATATCGCGGGCGGCTATCCCCGGCGGATCAAGGCCCTGCACCAGGGAAAGCATCTGCTCCGCGACCTCCCGGCTGCAGTCGGCATAGGCGCGGATATCATCAATGTCGGCATCCATGAAACCGTGGCCGTCCAGGTTGCCGATGATAA
>VAPG01014485.1_pt1 | contig 18045 bp, 21 predicted proteins | sample 3393851 | NCBI WGS metagenome assembly VAPG01 (sample SAMN08290438, study PRJNA428436) | hydrothermal vent metagenome | isolation source: Deep-sea hydrothermal vent chimney | place: Atlantic Ocean: South-mid Altantic Ridge | depth 2194 m m
CCTCTCCGGCGGCCAGCAACAGCGCGTCGCAGTAGCACGCGCCATCGTCAGCCAGCCCGCACTGGTGCTGGCCGACGAGCCCACCGCCAACCTGGACTCGGGCACCTCCAGTCAGCTGATGGGACTGCTGGTCGAACTCAACCAGCACCATCACATCACCTTCGTCATCGCCACCCATGATGTGCGCGTGATGAAATATGCCAAACGTTTGATCAGAATGGAAGATGGCAGGATCATCAGCGACGAAACGCAGCAACAGTTGCAATCCGAGGACGAATGAACCACCACCGATTTCTGGCCACTCTGCTGTGTACGCTGCTCACAGCCACGGTCGCAAGCGCAGACGATAACATTCCGGCATTCAAGGGCGGTCATACGAAGTACCTGTTCCTGCTTAACAGCTTCCCGGACGGCAGCCTGTTCCCCGAGCTGGTGGACTCACCCGCCATCGACCACAAAGGCGATCTGCGTCTGAAGTTCGACTGGCGGGCAGATAAAGTATCACTGGTCAGCGATTACCAGCTGATCGCACAACACGGCGACAGCGTCAGCCTGGCCGGCAAACTACCCGGCGTAGCGATCATCCCGAACCCGGTCGCCGACGATAACAAGCGCCTGTTCGACCTGACGCGAGTGATAACGCAGGACGACAACAGCATCGTCATCCACCGCCTCGACCGTTTATACGCCGACCTTACCACCAGTAAAACCGTCATCCGCTTCGGCAGGCAGGCAATCAGCTGGGGCAACGGCCTGGTTTTTACGCCGATGGATTTCTTCAACCCCTTCGATCCGGCCACTGTCGATAAGGAATACAAGGCCGGCGACGACATGCTGTACGGACAATACCTGCAGGCAAGCGGCAACGACCTGCAGGCAGTCTGGGTTATCCGCCGTGACGACGATGGCGACATCACAAACGATGTCAACTCGCTCGCCGCCAAATATCATGGTTTTATCGGTGAACAGGAATACGACCTGCTGCTGGCAGAACACTACGACGATACTATCGTAGGCTTCGGCGGCATCACCAATATCGGCGGCGCTATCTGGCGCGGCGACCTCACCCTGACCCGCACTGGTGCCAGCACACTGGCACCGAGCAAAAACATCACCAGCCTGGTGAGCAGTCTGTCTTATTCATGGCTGGGCTGGGGTCACAACTTCAGCGGTCTCGCCGAGTACTTCTACAATGGTTTCGGCCAGAGCAACGGTGACTACAGCCAGGCAGCACTAACGGCGAATCCCGAACTGGTCGAACGAGTAGTGCGCGGCGAACTTTTCACCCTGGGTCGAAATTACCTGGCGCTGTCGGCGATGGTCGAGATGACACCGCTGTGGATGTTAACGCCCAATGTTTTCATCAACCTCGACGACAGCTCTTTTCTGTTTCAGCTGGTGAACGCCTATGATTTCAAACAGGACTGGCAACTGCTGGCGGCGATCAGCATTCCCGTGGGCGCAGCGGGTACAGAATATGGCGGCATTGATTCGGGTGTTGCCGGCAGACAGCTGAGCACCGAGCTAAACCTGTTCGCGCAGCTGGCGTGGTATTTCTAAATCACATTTATTTTTACTGCTCATCGACAACTAACAACTTCTCTCGCAGAGACGCAGAGCTCGCAAAGTTTTAATTTCTATTTTTGTTAAGCCCCAAGATAAATATAGGGGATATGCAAGATAACCGGGATACGGTGCAGTCAGGTTGGTACGGGTGAGACCGCATTGTGAAAACCAATTATCAAAAACATTACTAGCTTAAAATTAGTAGCTGGGACGAATGAAAAGCCAGCCGTCACCATCACATTATTCTTTCTCTTAGGTGGGCTTCATATAGCTAAAAGTTATTGGTTTAGATATATTACTTATTGTCCATTAAGATTATTAAAATCTTGCATAGCTTCATTCATTCTTTCTTCTACAGCTTCTTCTTGCTCCGAAGTTGACATTGCTATCCATGACTTTTTACATTTAGGGCATTCGTGTATAAAGTCGCCTTCTGCATTGTCGAAGCCTTTCATTTTTCCGTAGTAATCGCAATGGTTACAAAAAAACATATGGCCCGTCATATATGACATATTTTTTCCTATTAAAAAAGTTGGACTTCAAAGGACTTCATTTATGAATCAGGAGTGCTAAGCTCAATCGTCTCCACCTCTTTCAGCACGTACTTTTATATCTAATAAATAGGTGATTTCCTCTTTAATTAGAGACGTCATTTGATTTTTTAATTGCTCAACGTCATCAGTGAATTCCAGCTTGTTAATTATTCGATTATAAATTTTCGCAGTATAAATACATAGTTCATTAATACTGAGTTTGTAACGAACTTCAGTATTTAGTGCCTCATGGCTTTTAGATAATTCATTACTAATATTTTCAAAAAGGATCTCATCTATCTCCCTTCTATGCTGCGGAGGAAAGCCGGAACCCATAATCAAGTAATCTAGTGAATAAAAGTGTTCGTTTGCAAATTCACAAATTTGCTCATATGGGATTTTCCCCCTATTTTTCCAAGTAGCTAATGTCTGCGGGCTAACTCCCAAGCTACGTGCTAAATCAGCATCAGTTTTCGCACCAGCACAAACTGCTAAGCGGTTTAAAATCGAGTTAAGTTTAATTGATGGCATTATGAGTATTATTGTTGATAATTATTTCATTATGAGTATACTTATTGCATATTGAATACGCTTATTCATGTCTAAGTTTAATATTGAGGTAAATATCTATGGATATCAATGAATTTATACCAGGTAAAAATTTATACCATGAAGTTCGTGGTGGTTTTGTTGCACACGGAACATCTTTGAATGCATGGTGTAAGACAAGAGGTATTTCACGACCTAATGCCGTATTGGCTTTAATGGGTGTATGGGACGGCCCCAAAGGCCGAGAACTCAGAACCGAATTAATTGATGCTTCAGGTATCAACAAACAATCAGCGATAGCTGTATAACTTTTCATGCCTAGAAGCATAACCTTTTACTGGTCGATGAATAGAGGCAAGCAAATTTTGTTTTTGGATAAAGCTATAACAGCAGGTTTCCAACCATGAGTATAAATTGGAAAAAGCGTCAGCCTAACTCCATACGTCATGCAATGGAGCTTTGCCTGGAATATTCCCGAGTAAAGCACAACCGAAGTGTTGACCATATAGCTGACTTGATGGGTCTTTCTAATAAATGGGTTTTATATAAGTGGCTACAAAACGGAAAGCTGCCATCAATACTTATCCGATCATTTGAAACGTCATGTGGTGTTGATTATGTCTCACGTTACGTTTGTCACAGTGCACATAAGTTAATGCTGGATATTCCCACAGGCCGAAAAGCCACATGCCGAGATATTCATTCGATTCAGTCTGGCTTTGCCACAGTCACAAGCAAACTATTGGCTGTCTATGATGGTGGGGATGACGTAGAACAAGCCCTCAATGAAATAACTGTACTAATGGAAGAATTAGCCTGGCACCGCGTGAATATAGAACACTACTTACAACCAGAGCTAGATTTTCCTCAGTAGATATTGGAGATAGAAATGAGACCATCAAAAATAAAAGCAGGCAGAAAATTAAAAATACAACCATCGCTTGGTGGTGGCGAAGATAGGATGGCGTATTTTATAAAACGCATTCCCGCACAATGTGGCCGCAAAGCAGAGAACTATTTAAGGTTTCCAGACTTTGCCGGTTTGGACGGGCCAGATGATAACGGCACATGTGTTATGAGCGATTACGATCTCTCAAGAAACGGGAAATATGCTTCATAGTGAGCAGTTTGAAAATTAACCAAACTAAACGACTAATGAATAAGAAAAACCAAATCAATAAAAAAGCAAAGACTATAGCTACCCGTTTGTGTGGATTGCCACTAGCAGACGCAATGATGATTCTTAACCAGGCTGAACATATTGTTTTGAGCGCCAGTACAAAGACGAATACCAGGCAGAGAAAAAAGCCTGTTATTGCTCAGAGACCACGATCATTCCTTGGTAGAAATTCTGAAATCACAGCATACATCGATATGTTCTTAGGCAAATACACTTATAAACAGATTCTTGGGGTTTGTGAAGAAAAGTTCGGTAAGCACAAGGGATTAAGCCGTTCTGAAATAGGAAGATACGGCAGAAAACGTTTTTTGGAAGTTATTTAAAATGAGTGATGTTAACAAGTCTGTTTTAAAAGCCGGCAGAGTTCTTCAAAGTCTGTTTGAAGATGATTTTCAGGGTAAAACCATAAGAGAGATATACAAAACGACTGGTATAGATGAACAGTCAGTTAGACGTGCTTTGATAACCTGGGAAAAACTTGGCTGGGTAACAGAAACAATGGTGGCCGGAAGCAAATCAATACATTGGAAAATTACCAGAAAATTAATTGAGATAGCGCACGCATATGAAATAGAGACTGTCAGAAAAGCACAAGCTTTAAATCAAGAATATCGTGAAATCACAGGTAAGGAATTAAGAGTATGACCAATAAAAACAATAAAGACGCTCATGATGAGTTACAGATAGCAGAATTACGTGTAGATCATGCAAAAACAACTCAACTTTTAAAATCTCAGGAAGACTTTGAAAAGTCAGGATATACAGAGGAAAGGGATATTGCTGTTGGATTGCTTCACCAGGCTAAGACGCATAATGCCTATGCAAAATTGGCAACCTGTGCCAGTTTGGCTGATCTTATATATATTAAAGAAAATAAGCTGTATCGCGCTATAGCGGACTATTCATACATTTCACCTAGTGGTGAAAAAGTGGCAACGTTGCCAAATTGGGAGGGGTTTTGTAAAGCTATAGGCCTTTCCAAAAGAACCGTTGATCTGCAAATCCAGAACAGTAAGGTCGTTGGGATCGAGGCCTATGAAGCAATGGTGAGTATAGGAATTGGCCCTGGTGCATTCAGAAAACTGCGTCAACTCCCTGAAGATGATGTTACAGCGGTTGTAAACGATGTGGAAATTAATCTGGGTGATAAGGATTCAATACTTGACCTGATTGATGGTCTATCAGCTAAACATTCAAAAGAAAAAGAATCTCTCCGGTCAGAACTCGAAGAATCAAAGAAAGACCTGGAAGCAGCCCGAAAAGTAACTGAAGGAAAAAACTCCAAAATTAGTAAGCTGGAAGAAGAAATACACCGGCGCGACATGATGGCGCCAGATGAAATAAATTCAGACCTGGCAAATAAACTTAACAGTGAAATGCTTAATGTTATTGGTGGGCTTAGAGCACTTGAGGCAGTTATTAATCAAATAAGTAAATTAGAAAATCCACCTCGTGAATTACTACATGCCCGTGGCAATGAGTTAGGCAGGCTTTTAATTGATATAGATGAAATTCACAGTAAATACTTTATAGATCGTGTTGAGCTGGATTTTGATGATGCAGAACCAGTTTATGGACTTTGATATGAACAATGTTGATATTGCCGCAGTCGAATATTTTTCTGAATTAAAAGAACGTATTGAAACCGCGAAACATGGTACAAAAAGAGCCGTTATTGATGAAGCTGCTCGATACATGTGTATGTCAAAAGACTTGATATACAAAGGATTGAAATCGGTTGAATGGGAATCAGGACGTAAAAAACGAGCTGATTGTGGAAAAAGTAAATTGAGCAAGGATGCTACTAAGTTAATTTCTGGGTTAATCATTGCAAGCACTCGTGATAATAAAAAAATATTATTATCCCAGTGTGATGCCATAGATATAGCGCGTGAGAATGGTGCCAATATTAAGGTTTCAGGATCTACAGTTTCTCGTCAAATGAAAAGGCATGGGCTTCATCCAATACAATTAGCTAAGTCAGCACCGCATACACAATTAAAAAGCCTACACCCAAACTATGCCTGGGAATTTGATGTTTCTATTTGCACGCTCTACTATCTGGACGATGATGGACTTGCAGACATGGATAAGATTCAATTTTATAAAAACAAGCCTCAAAATTTTAGCAAAATTTCTAAGAAACGTGTGTTGCGTTACGTGATGACAGATCATTACACTGGCGCAATTTTCCTTAGATATTATCTGGGAAGTGGCGAATCAAGTGAATTGTTATTAGATTTTTTTATTAAAGCATTTACACGTCGAGAAGATCCTCAAGACCCAGTTCACGGTGTGCCATTTTTTTTACTTTGGGATAAAGGTAGTGCAAACCTCAGCTACTTGGTTAGGAATTTTCTTGACCGCTTACAGGTGCAACATAGTGCGCATAGAACCGGGCATTCGAATGTAAAAGGTCAAGTTGAAAATGCACAAAATATTGTTGAACGAAGTTTTGAGGGCAGACTTCGATTCGATCAAATTCGTGGTATCCAACAATTGAATGAAAAAGCACATGACTGGATGTGCTGGTATAACTCGACAAAAAAACATTCACGGCATGGCAATACTCGTTATGCCTTATGGCAAACCATACGTAAAGAACAGCTTCGCATATGCCCACCTGTTGAATTATGCATGTCACTGGCAACAACTAAACCAGAGAGCAGAGATGTGAATGGTGGGTTACAAGTCAACTTCAAAGTTAAAGGATATGACGCAAATACTTACTCGGTGGAACACGTGCCTGGCGTTAGAGTGGGTGAAAAAGTAAATGTATGCATTAACCCATACAAAGCACCGAATATTTTTATTATCACTGAAGATTCAGAAGGAGTAGAAACGCTTTATGAATGCGAGCCGCTTCCACGTGACTCAGCAGGCTTCTTTGAAAACTCACCTGTGATTGGGGAGTCATTTCGCCCTATGCCTAATACTGATGTTGACCTAAATCGCAAAGAGATAGACAAGGCTGCTTACGATGCTGATACACCTGAAGAAGTAGACAAAGCACGTAAAGCTAAGAAACCAGCCTTTGGTGGCAAGATTGACGCATTCCGTTATTTAAAAGAGCAAACCAATGCCAGCTTTATGAGACGCCCTGGTATTGAACTTGATGTGCCAGGACAAATAGAGGTTGAGATACGGCCTCTCAGCCACACTGAAGCATGTAAGCGTCTACGTATTGAATTAGGAAGAGCTATCACGCAGGAAGAAAACCATTTAATTCGTGAATGGTACCCCAATGGTATACCGGAGGAAGATTTATCCACGCTGTTAATCAGATTGCAAGGAGAACCCTTGCAAACAGTTAATAGCAATTTATCAATCGTTAAATAGAGGAAATAAAAATGAAAGAAATACAACAGTATGAAGAGGGCTGGCAGTCTCATCGAGTAAGGCCTGTTACGCCATTGCGTGCAAAACGGCTATTAAAGGCACTTGGTACGTCACAATCAGAACTTCGTTATACATTACGAATGCAGGACGGTTCGACACCTAGCGCTTTTACTGTCGGTCAAATCATGAACAGAAATATCTGGCCAGCTCAAACACCAAAGAACTGGCTGAAACAACAGATTGAAAAATTTTTAAGTTTGAAAGGCGCAAAAGAAGAGGATATTAAAAACGCCTGTGATATTGATGACGGCCTGTATCAACCGTGTTTCACCTACCAAAGATCAACACGACCAACACAGGCAGAATCCCCAATGACTAACCTAGCAGATCAATTACCGGAGACAGTTATGCTAACACAAGTTGCAAAAAAACATTTTAAGCTTTTTAAAGATCCGTTTAAGGATGATGTACAAGGTCGTGAAGATGTGTTTTTATCGGACTCACATCGACATATCAGAGAAGCTATGTTCTTCACTGCAAAACATGGTGGCTTTATGGCTGTTGTCGGTGAATCAGGTGCAGGTAAAACCGTTTTACGGCGTGATTTACTTGACCGAATTCAACGCGAAGGACACCAGATCACATGCATTATGCCAAGGATTATTGATAAATTCAGGCTAACGTCTGGTGCTATATGTGACGCTGTTATTGAAGATATGTCGATAGAACGGCCACGTCGAAGCCTGGAAGCTAAAGCCAGGCAGATCGAGAAATTACTTGCAGGTTCTGCGCGTGCGGGTAACAAGCATGTATTAATCATTGAAGAAGCACATGACTTGAGTATTCACACGCTAAAATATTTAAAACGATTCTGGGAGCTTGAAGATGGTTTTCAAAAGTTATTGTCCATTATATTAATCGGACAACTAGAACTTAAAGCCAAATTGGATGAGCGCCAAAACTGGGAGGCTCGCGAAGTGATAAGGCGAGTAGAACTTGCTGAGTTAGAAGCGCTAAATGACGACCTTGAAGGATACTTAGAATTAAAATTTAAGCGTATAGATAAATCACTTAATTCAATTTTTGAACAAAGTGCGTTCGACGCAATCAGAAAAAGACTGACATTTAAAGACAGCAAAGGAAACAAGTTATATATGCAATACCCGCTAGTTGTAAATAACCTGGTTGTGAAATGCATGAACCTGTCAGCAGAAATTGGTGCTGATAAGATTAATTCTGAAATTGTAGGAGGCGTGTAGCCATGAAAGACTATCATTTATTATCAGTAATGCAATCAATTCAAAACATGAGTGAGCCGCAGCGCTATATGATAACAAAAACCCTTTCAGATCTTGGTGACATTGATCTACAAGAGGTTGAAACAATGAAGCATGTAGTTAAGTCCGCAGAAAAAGGTATGCGTAAGGTGTGCTCAGTACTCCGTGCAGCCACAACTTTGTTAGAAGCAAATCTGGATAGTGAGGTTGCTAGGCAAGCTGTTACAGAAGAAATAAGTAGCTTATTGGAAGTTGCATATGATACAGCACGCAGTGAAATCACTTTTTTGAATCCAAAAGTTTATCAATTTATTCACGGCCCTGATAAACCAAAGGAAAAAGAACAGCCTGAGATCGCCTGAGCGGCATTTTTCCGGCAGAGGCTCATCATGCCCTGCCGGAAATTATTTAAATAGATACAGCTAAATTTAAACAGATTTTAAACGGATGTTTTCACATGTTTGTAAAGAAAGTAATAAGTAAATCATAAATAGGTGGATATATGGCTTTTATAGGAACAATTGAAGATGCACGAAGCTCACTGAATAGAGCCAGGCAATACCTTGATAGTGGCGAAGGAATTAACTTTGTTGCTGATGAATTGCTCTCTGCTCAGAACAGCGCGGTGAATGCCTGGTTAGCGGCTACTGATCAGAACCCTGACGGCTGTCTTACAAATTATGATTATATGCGATTATTTTATGACAACGCACCTCTCAAGATTGTCGATGAAGTTAGAAAACTTATTACTGGCTGGGTAGATCTAGAATACCAGCTAATGAGTGATCCTGATGATGCAGTTAAAGTTCTGCCTTATGAGGAGTGGAAAGCACTGGCATATAAGTACATCAGCAATGCCGAGAAAATGATCGTTCTAATTAAGAAATCATTATCTCAATACAATCAAGAATAACAATATCACCCCTCATACATATTAATGTTTTATGTAATCACGGGAAGCGCGACCCGTTATGAACGGCTTCCCGTGATGTTATTTTACGTTTCATGTCAGAACTAAACGATATTTCAGAAAAAGAAGTGCTATCTCTTTTGCCTACCAAATTTGTGGAATCATTTTCACCGATGCTTTCGCTTGAGTCCATGCTGCTTTTAATAGATAAGCACGGCGGTGAGAATATTTTTATTTCGACCCCTGATTTGGCCAAAGACGGGGCATTATCAGGAATGTCCGATAAAGACATTCAAGCTATTTGTACAGCAGCTAGTGGCTGTTATTTTGCGGTACCAAAAGGAATGAAATTTCACACGTACATGCGAAACAAGGAGATTGTTAGGTTAGCGAATTCTGGCACAGAATTTAATACTCTTTCTCGGCGATTCCATATAACGCAAAGGCAATTGAGGAGAATAGTGAAAAAATCACGAGCAGAACAATCACGGGGCACGCAATGAATTTATTCAAATCAAAACCAAACAAAAAATACAAAAACTTAGCTGAGGCCATTGAAAGAAAGGCATCACTTATTGAGTCTAAAAAAGACTTATTAGTAAAAATTGGCGGTCATAATTCTCAGCTTAGCAAGATTGAAGGTCAGATTCGAGAAGAAAGAAATGCAATACACGGCTACAGTAATCCTAAAGAAGCCCGTTTCAAAAGCATTAAGGCAAAACACGAGTCTAACCTCGATAATCTACTAAAAGAACAGAAAAAAATATCAGCTTTGTTTGAACAAGACAGCGCTACATTAGGTTCTGTAAATTCTGAATTGGAAAAGATTGATCAAGTTGTATCTGCCGGTGAAGTCATTGAACATCAGAGCGCTGTCATTAAAAAGGCCGAAATGATTGAAAATATTCAGCAGCAAATTGATGAGCAACAGGCTATCGAAAATGCCAGGAATGATACTGGAATTGATACTTCGACGCTTTATCATAAAAAGGTAGAGCTTTTAGCTGATATTGCTCAAGGCGATGATAAACATGCTGAGCTAAATGAAATTAATGCTAAAATAACCAGTTTAGAAAAGAAAAAGTTTGAAATATCCGCAACAAAGGAAGCGGCAGCTCGTGAGGCTGCTCAAGTTAAGGGTATCTTAGAGCAGAAGCTGCAAACAGAGCGCCAGAGGTTAGAGCGCCTTCAGGAGACTACCAAGTCTGTCCTAGATCAATTTTTACTCACTGAGTCCAAAAAGCTGTGTAAAGAGTATCTGCTTTGCGCAAATAAAACACGCAAACACATGCTACGCCTTGCAGCTTTACAGAAATTGATCATTGATCAGGGTGAACGAAAGGGCAATGTTATTTTTCATAATGATATACAAGCCTGTATTCCAGATATTGTTCAGTCACTTGCGCCCAACGCATCCGATAATGGTGTATTACTTGATGGCAAAATAATGAAAGACTGTAACTTTATGAACGAAATCATAAAGACTGAAGTCGAGCGCTTCGAAGCAATGGGAATTGTTTGTATCTATTAAAGATAATCAGGCTATTTAAAAAATGCATTCATCACAGTACATCAATTCTCCCAATCAAGGCATTGCTTCTTGCTCATTCAATATTGTAACAGATGGCAACGATATTCAAATATTCCCAGCCGGTGTATTTAATGCGCTACGTGGAGCAATGCAGGGAAAAGGTCCTTGGCGTGCTGATGTAAATATTGCAACAGCATTAATAAATCGTGTGTCTGGCCGTGTTAACGACATTTTAATTGATTATGAACATCAATCGATATTGTCAGAAAAGAACGGTAAAGAAGTACCTGCCGCCGGTTGGGTTGGATCAACTACGCTTGAGTGGCGCGAAGGTAAAGGCATCTATGTTCGAGATCCACGCTGGACAGATAAGGCGAAGCAATACATTAGCCAGGGTGAATACAAATACTTATCACCTGTTTTTAGTTATGACAAAAATACGGGCGCTGTGCTTGATTTAATCAGCATTGCACTGACTAACACACCAGCACTTGATGGTATGGATGAAGTTCAATACCAGGCAGCCGCAAAACAATTATTTAGTCACGGTTCTGAATATACTGCAAACAATATAAATCTATCAGATCAAGAGTTGGCTGTATGCAGAGCAACTGGAATAGACCCTATCGACTTCCAGAAATATAGAGATACCAGGCACAACAAAGTCGATACTCATGGTTTGACAGCACAACAAATTACTGTATGCGATCACACAGGTATTTCATATCAAGATTTTGCAGCAACAAAAAAAGGGCTTAATTATGTCAAATCATAAATTCAGTTTAAAACATGGTCTAAAAGTTGGTGACGATATATTGAAAAATGTCGTTTTAAAACCGTCACTCTCAGCAGGTGAAATACTTGAAGCATCAGAGGCAGCAGAAAAATTAGTAATGGTTGGCGAAGCTGGATATAAAGAACCAACATTTGTAATTAGTCCCACATTAATGGGTATTGAATCGCTACGCCGTCAAATTGTATCGATTGACGATCTGCAGGGTCCTATAAGCCTGCACCAAATTAAAGGTTTGCACGAAGAAGATTTACGAATGTTAAACCAAGTCGCTGCAGATTTGGAAAAAATAAAAGTGTCTCAGGAGTTGGCACGAAGGGGGCGATCTGATACAGCTTCTTGATTCGGTAGACAAGATAGCACTGGATTTAACATTAGCAACTTCATGGACAAGAAATGAAATTTACAGCTTACCACTGTACGAACTATTAAAAAAACATAACCAGATATCACATGGCTAACGATTTACGTACAACTGTTATTTTAGACCTTAAGGGAAACCTTGAGCGGAATGCTCGACGTAACTCGAGAGCAATAAAAGACATGACTCGAAGCGGTAACCATAGTTTACGTAATTTGAACTCTGGATTTAAACGCCACGGAAGTACAGTAACAGGTCTAATTGGCCGCTATAAATCTTTAGCAGGTGTGGCTGCAATTGCTGCTGCTGGTATAGCAGCCAATAAAGTCATTAGTGTTGATGCCAGACTCACACAGTTTGGCATTAATGCAGATATCGATGATAGCGAGCTTGAAAATGTAAAGCGTAAGATTTTTAGTACAGCCAATCTTCCTCACATAAGAGTAAAACCGGATGAAATATTTAGTGGTCTTGAGGAAATTCAGAAACAAACGGGGCAGAAAGATTTCGCGATTAATAATCTTGAAAATATAGGCCTTCTTATAAGTGCTACAGGTGCAGCCGGTCGTGATGTTGGTGCGACACTGTCTAACTTGTTTAATCAACTTGATATTAAAAAAGCAGACGCAATCACACGTTCATTAGATTTACTGGCTATTGGAGGTAAAAAAGGTGCGTTTGAGCTCGCTGACTTCGCAACACAATTTAATACTGTTGGTGCGGCGTTTGCATCAACGGGCAGCAAAGGTGAAAAAGCCGTTGGTGAATTAAATGCAATAATGCAAATGGTTCGCCGTACAAGTTCCACCTCAGATTCTGCAGCAACGAACTTTGAGCGGCTAATATCGGCGATAACCTCTGAAAAAGTTCAGGAACTTCGCGACAGCGGTATTAAGCTATTTAAGAACGAAGAGACAAAAGAATTTTTGCCACAGCCTGACATTATCAAACAAATTATAACGGTGACTGGTGGCGACGAAGAGAAGCTTGGGCGGGTTTTTGACATACGAGCACTAAAAGCATTACGCGCATTTGGATTACAGTACAAGGCTGGTAAGGGATTTAAATTGTTTGACGAATTACTTGCAATAAAAGGTACTGGAGAAACCTTAAGGGCTGATTCTTTGCGTAATGCTAAAACAGCCGAATCTGTTAAAACGTCAATTTCAAATAACTTTGGTGAGTTTTTCGATGATATATTCAGCGATGGTACAAAAGCTTTGGCTGAGTCATTCGATAAAGTTGATAAAGGTGAATCGAATATTTTGCAGGAAGCTTATAATCTACAAGCTAAATTTGGAGGAGTATTAGCGGAAACCTTGGGGTTGAGTGGACCGTTTACTGAAGAGAAAAAACACAGAGGTGATACCAAGGTCTTAGATGCTTTTAAATTAGAAGTTAAACCTGGTGGAGCAACACCGAAAACTTCGGATTCGGGAAGAGCGCCTACTGAAGTACAAAAAAGCAGTGTCGACATTCATATTATTAGTGATACCCCTGTCAGAGTTAAGAACTTAAAAAGTAGTAGTAAAAATCACTTGTTGAATGTAGATACAGGTCACGTGATGGTCAGCCAATAGCGATTACGAGCAATCGTTAGTGTGCAATTGGTTCAAACCGCGTAGTCACTTAATATTATTAAACCGCTTAACATACCTCGTAAATACCCAGCCAATCATTGGTTCGCCTTCGTCATATTGAACCATTACTTCCGTCCAATTTCTTTCTTTAGACAAAAATACAACAATGCGGCCTATGCGTAACTCATCAATGGCCTCACTTTTAATGCTAGGCATTTCCCTCAATTGTACGTTATCGCCAGATATAAACCTTAAATCTGACATTGGTGTATCAAACCCTTCAAAAGTAAGCTTTTTCAATACTTTAACTTTATCTCTATCGGAATTTGACCAGTCAGAAATTGCTTCTTCAACATAAGGGGTTATAAGATTGGCTGTGATATTATTTACCACCGGCTGCAGGGTTTGTATAAAAATAAATACCAGCAACAACTGCAAAATAATTGGTAATTGTTCAAACCATTTTTTAAATAAATTTACGTCTTCTGTATCAATTGCAGATTGTAAATCTACATCATTATCAAGGTTGAGCTCGGCTGAAGGGATTGATGACATATAGTCATTATCAGACAAATTACGCTCAATGATCTCTGCTGCTGAAGCAAAATATTCAGGCATTGATAAAGCTTTCAATGACTGGTTAAATATGCCATCAAGTCCGTTAGTATCATTTAAAAAAGCTGTTGATCTCAACGCATCATTAATAATATCTTGTTGTGAAAACCTAGTGGCTTTGATCATTTCGGCTGTATGGCCAGTCAAACTCAGTGCGTCTAGTGTGGGGAGTCCTGCTGTAAGCATCTCCTGTGCCTTGATCATATCGGCTGCGTAGCCAGTCATACCCAGTGTGTCTAGCTGGGGAAGCCCAGCTGTAATCACCTCTTGTGCCTTGATCATATCAGCTGCGTAGCCAGTTAGGTTTAATGTGCCTAGCTGGGGAAACCCTGCTGTAATCATCTCCGCCTGCACCTTGATCATTTCTGCCGTGGAGCCGTTTAAGCCCAGTACATTCAGCGAAGAGAGTGCGGCAGTGTGTGCATCTGTAAGTGAGAGGCTGGTTGCATTGAGCATCTGGGCTATAGAATCTGGTATCCTAATTGCTTCCTGCAATAATCTTGTTGTATTCGATACGTCAGTAATGAGGTTGTGCTGTGAAAGCCTCGCCGCTTTAACCATTTCCGAGTTGGAACTAGTTAGATCTATCGCTTGCTGTAAGGATTTTGATATTTTAGGTATATTTGTAGTGAACCGAGCCATTAATAATATCAATTATATGGAGATTAGAAGTTTTTTAGAGTGTCTGTACGGTTGATAATACACGTTTTAATGGTAAGATTTTTACTAGTTTCTATCGTGGCATGAGTATCAGGTTTCACATTGTGAAAAATACTAAATTCCATTTATCGTGAAATTGCTACTTATTTATCGTGCGTCGGTACATATTTTCCTCTGCACCTCTACGAGAAATAATTATTCAATCATCCCGGCAAACTTCTTCGGGCAGTTCAAATTCGAGGGTGGTATGCGCCAGTGAAAACTCGGCGAGTTGTTCGCTGATTTGTTGCTTGATTTGTTTTTGCTGGCTCGCCGAAACCATCTGATCGATTTCAAGATGTGCGGTCAGTACGTTGCGCTCACCGTCCAGCGACCATAAATGCAGATAATGTATCGCATTGACATGCTCAATCGAGGTCAACCTGTTGCGTATATCATCCAGCATTTTTTCATCTGGTGAAGATTGCAGAAACAGTTTTATGGTCTTGCGCGTGTTCCTTAAAACGTTCATCAAAATAAACAGAGTGAACACGATTGAAAGCAACGGATCGAGTATCGGCCAGTCAAAAAACAACAACAGAATACTGACGATCAACACGCTGACCCAGCCCAGCACGTCTTCCAGCAAGTGCCAGTTGAGAACACGCTCGTTCATGGTTTTTCCGTGGCTGATCTTCCACGCTGCGTAGCCGTTGACGGTCACGCCTAAAATCGCCAGCCAGAACATGCCCTGCGCGTGCGGCATTTCCGGATCGAACAGTTTGGGGATGGCTTCTGTGAGTATCCAGGCAGAGCCGGCAATTAATACCATGCCATTGATCAAAGCACCTAACAGAGAAAACCGATGGTAACCGTAAGTATAACTGTCGTTGGCGTTTTTCTTGCTGAGTTTGTTCAGCACCCAGGCCAGACCGATGGACAGGGTGTCGCCGAGGTCGTGTACCGCATCCGCCATGATGGCGGTGCTATTGGTCAGGTAGCCGCCAATAAACTCAATGATGGTAAAAAAGAAATTCAGAAAAAAAACCACCCCTATGCGCTGCGAACTCACATCATGCTGGTGGTTATGATTCGTCATTACTTTTTTAGGAAACCTCTGATCATTTCATCGATTACGCTTTCGCTGATTTTTTATTCCACAGGAAGAGCGCCAGAACAATCAACGCCAGCTGCACCAGCAGACCCTGCAGGTTCGGATAGATGCCGAGCAGATCGAAGCGGAAGAAATTCACCGGACTGGAGATAAGCACGCCGGCCTCCTGTAAGGCTGCAATGCCTTTACCGGCAAAGATGATGGCGAGAATAAACATCAGTCCCCCAGTCACCGCAAAAAACTGTCGCAACGGCAGGCGCACACTATAACGCATAATCAACCAGCCTAGCACCGCCAGTACACCAATGGCTGACAGGAAGCCGCTGAACGCCATGGTTTTTCCGGCTTCGCTGGTCTGCGCCCACAGCGCCTGATAAAACAGAATGGTCTCAAACGCTTCACGGTAAACCGCGATGAACGACAGCCCGGTCAGTGTCCACAGGGTGCCGGAGGTCAGCGCCTTGTGCATGCTGTCATCGATAAATTTCTTCCATTTTGCGGCGCTGGTTTTGTCGTGCATCCAGAAGCCGACGTAGAGCAACACCAGTGTTGCCACGATGGCCGCCACGCCTTCGGTAATTTCACGCGACGCGCCAGAAATACTGACTAACGTGGTCGATGCCCACCAGGTTAATAAACCCAAAACCAGTGCGCTGATCCAGCCAAAATGAATATAACGCAAACCATCTTCACGCTTTGTGCGTACCAGAAAGGCTGCCAGTGCGGCGACGATCAACAAGGCTTCCAGACCTTCACGCAATAGAATAAAAAAGGCGCTGGCAAAAGCAGCGCCGCCAGACAGGCTGGTACTATCAAGCATTTCCTGTGCAATAGCCAGTTTTTCATTAATGAAAGCAATGTCTTCTTCAATGATCTCGATACTCTCACCGTTGCGGATCTGGTTACGCAAACCGGTCATGGCAATTTCAATCTCCAGCCTTAACGATTTATCAAAAGCATTGATATTCTGTTCGACCAGTTCGAAACCTTCAAGATAAGCTTCGACAGCATATTGATAGGCTTTTTTGGGCTCGTTATTTTTATACGCGACAATCACATCAGCAAGCCGCTGTCGGGCAAACGCCAGATTGGATTCGCTGTTGTAAAACATCTCGGGATGATGGCGAAGATAGGCCATGGCCTCTGTACCAGTTTCACCATACAGCTCTTCCGCCTGTGCCGGTGTGGTAATAGTGAGCTTGCTGATATTCAGCAAGGTATTGTCACTGGCCTTTAGCGCATCAGGATCAATGTCCTTCGCAGCAACAGCCATATTGCCAACATAAAATGCCAGCGACCAGCGATCACCATCACTTAACTGAGCAAACGCATTCATGGTGGTGCCGTTCACACCCTGGGTGATGGTACTGTGCAGACCGTACAGGGTGCGTTGCTGATAACGCTCGATATCATGAAAATTAATCGGCGGCGGCACCATACCGGCAGCTGCCGGACCGTCACCAAAACCTTCAGCGCCATGACATGAGGCACATTGGTCTGCATATAACTGTTCTGCTTTTGCCAGATCAGGTTGTTTACGTGGCACCACCATGATCTGGTAGGCACTGATAATTTTTTGATGCATCTGCGAGGTCAGCCGCCTGATTTTTTCACCCGAGTCTTTTTGTTTGACCCAGCTCGCTAATGTTTGCGCGTCTGTCATCAACTCAGCTTTAATCTCATGCGCTGGCAGGTCGGCCAGCTGTTGCGAGATTCCCGCTGAAAAATCCAGCATTTCGTCGTATTCAGACGGGTTAGCTATCTGGCCATCGATCACCGCACCGCTGTAATCCACACCCACATAATCGATTAGCTGTAGCAATTGTTGTGTATTTGCCAGCGACGACGTGGCAAACGTCATTAAAAACAAAAATAAATACGCAGAAACTCTCATCAACTTAAACTCATAAAAATCTTAACGCGCCAATGATAACAATTATCATTAACATCTTAAAGTTTTATTTCGTCATTTAGTTATATACGCTTGAACATATATATGGATAGGCGTATATTATGCGCGATGTTAAATGAAACCGATAGCTTTTTCAAAATGCTGGC
>VAPG01035382.1_pt1 | contig 18023 bp, 12 predicted proteins | sample 3393851 | NCBI WGS metagenome assembly VAPG01 (sample SAMN08290438, study PRJNA428436) | hydrothermal vent metagenome | isolation source: Deep-sea hydrothermal vent chimney | place: Atlantic Ocean: South-mid Altantic Ridge | depth 2194 m m
CACACATGTACAACGCTTTTCTGCCATAAAGGCAGGGCCTGGGTTCCCGAGGCGGTAACCTGTAAAGTTAAAACCAAAGCTGAGGCTCTGGCTGTTGCCAGTCCCAATGTTGATCCGGTATTGAATTATACTGTTACCAATTATGATAGCAATACGCTTGTATTGCATAACAATAGTACTGATGCTGATTATCTTGATCCGGTGAAAAACGCTGCTTATGGTGGAGGATACAACGGTAAGAATAGTCTCATCAGATGGATTTCGGCTGTTGCGTCTGCTACTGGCACAATGGCTACATCAGTGCCCGTGCATGATGTGCCAATTCAGACCAATATATATAGAACCTACCCTGATACAGCTTTTAATTATACAGCTATACCAGGATCTACAGTCATCAATTTTAATTTTCAACTCATGGATAATAGCCCTGATTCTAACACTAATCGTAAAAACAAGGCGACTGGGCCGGGAGTTGGTTATGTAAAGACAGGTTGGGTGCATCATGTGATGACTCCCGTTGATGAAACGGTTATTAATAACTTGCCAATAGTTCAGGATCCCATAGCCAATGTTACTAACTTGGGTGGCGGTCGTTTTCAGGTGGACTTAACTGATCAAACCATCGATAAGGACTGGAATGATCCGGCAAAAAACGCCTTATTCGGCGGTGGTCATGACGGAACAACTCCGGCAAGAATAAAGGTGATATGGTACGAAAGCGGCCTGCCTGTCAATAACTACTATCCCATACTGAAGGATGTGCCAACAAACACCGTAATGTCACATGTCTTCTCTGGACGTGCCAGCGGACAGCGCGTTTTTTATCAGCTGATAGTGTGGGACAGTCACTATCGAAATGCCACGTCTCAGGCAACAGCGCCGACTGTTAGAGTTACTTCCGGTTGGTTGTATACCACCTTGCCATAGACTCTCTGGTGTTAATTTTTAGTAGAGGGGCATTAATTTCATTCATAAGAAATTAATGCCCCTTTTTTCATTCTTACTGGATGAACGAGGCATTGTTTATATACCATTTATTATGAGCTTTAATGGTTTGAACAGCCAACTTTTTCTGTGATTTCGTCTTCTGCCCGTTTTCAAATTGAAAAGTTTCCCGCCATGTTAAAATGTAATGGTTTCTTTTCCCTGCTTCTGTAATTATTTTAGGGGCTGAGAATAAAGCTATTTTGTTTTCTCTTATGTCCTTTTTCAGAAAATTAAGCCTTTCTAACAACAAACTTTTACAATCACGAGTAAAATCTTTTGAGGCAGTAGCCGCGCATATCTTATCTATGTGCTTTTCTGTAAAAACGGGCATAATGTTATTATATAAAATAACGAAGGACCAAGCAGCTTTTGTGGGGGCGCTTTGGTCTACCATACTCATATCCAGACTATATAATGGTTTCTTGTTCGCACGTTTCTTGTCTGTTTTTTCAAGTTCTTTCCGTATAAGTTCGTCTTGCTTGCGCCAGATTTTATCTGTGATCAATCTATGATGTCTGAAATCGTTTCGTATGGCATTAGCTTCTTTATCCGTTAGCTTCAAAGGTCGTTTAGTATAGGAATCCATTATCCCTTTCAACAACGATTTTAACTCAATATCAGGGTTCATTTTTTTTAAAGAACGTCCCATTTCCATGCCCAACGCATATCCTAATTTCTGGGGTTTGGTAATGAGTGGACTATTCATGTGCGCTTGAGCATTTATACCTAAAATCCCCCAATTAGATATTATTAGTGATGTAATAATAGAGCGTTTTAATTTATTATTCATGCAACCTCCATTTAGTGCATATAACCCAATGATTTAAGCCTCATTTTGTCTTTGGCCGTAAGAACATTAGCAGCATCGTCCCTCCCTCTCATAGAGTTGTATTTCCTCCGACATGCTGCGACTTTTTCATCCAACATTTTTAACATTCTCTTGCTAACCATCGGCTTGACCGTAGCAATATTATTGCTCTCTTTGCTATCTTTTTGTAGGTTATACAATTCCATCTGCTTGGATTTATAATCAAAAATAAATTTATACTGCTCATAGCAAAGGGCATATTTACTTAATTTGATTTTATCCTGAAGAAGCACCGCTCCCTCCTTTACATCATGGTTCAATTTACCATACATAGCATACGACATATCTCTTCCCTGAATACCTCTTGGTATGAACTGGGAACGCCCAATAAGGCCCAGGATAGATGGCATTATACTGATATTACATATCAAATTGTCTATTCTCATTCCGGCATTAACATTCTTCGGTAATTTGAAAATGAGTGGAACTGCGCAGGTCTGGTTATAAACCTGGGAATGTAGGAAGAGGCCGTGTTCTCTGAATTCTTCACCATGGTCGGAAGTAAGAATAATTAATGAATTTCGATAAATTCCCATTTTTTTCAACTTATTAAACAGGAGTCCCAGCTGTTGATCAGTATATTTAACCCCGCCCAAATATAGATCGTGAAGTAGGTTAATCTTCTGAGAACCAATCGGTTCACCTGTCTTATTAGCTTTAAGAAGGAAGTAAGTCGCACATTTTTTGTCATTATCGCAAAATTCTTTCGATGCTTGGGTGTAATTATTAATTTGAAAGTCCTTACTAGTCGTGTACGGAGGAGCGTCTGAATTAAAATCTGAATGTATATCATAGTAATGAAGAAAGAGAAAAAAGGGTTTTTCTGAATTTTTATATTTAGTCAGAATTGCAATCGCTTTCTTATTAATTTCTCCTGCGAAAAAGTGGTCTGCCCCCCTGTGTACGCGAATGTATTCCCTAAAGCCCCTGCCAAATCCAAATCCAGCTTTTAGCCAATTAGATGAAAAAAATCCGGTACACTCATATCCCAATTTATTCAATATCTCAGGAAGAGTTTTTATCGATGCAGGTAATATCGTTTCTTTCTGACTACCTGACCTGCTTTTAAGCCCCTTACCCAGTAGTCCATGTACCGATGGATAAACTCCGGTAAACATGGACATATGGCTTGATGGTGTAAAGGGCATCGGCGCATAAGCGCGATCAAAGACGATGCTGTCTTTGGCGAAATTGTCAATATTTTTTGTGTTATTAGCTACGCTGGTGGAATAAACATCAACCGCATCTCGACGCAGGGTGTCTAAAGATATAAATATTATATTAGGTAATTTTTTGGGACGATTACTCCGCACAACTAACAGGCCCGCCAGAATTATTAGAGCTACCCCCAAAATGATTAACTTGGATTGTCCAGACTTTTTCATGCTGTACCTTGCTGTATCTGTTGAATATATAACTGGTTCTATATTTGCCAGTTATATTACTTTTTTATTTTTATGGGTAATGACCAGCTAATCGGCCAGAATATACCATACTCAGGGACATTACATTTGCAGAATTCAACATCCTTAAATCCATTCATAGCAAGTTCTTGGTGCAATGATGATTTGGTAAATATTCTAAGCTCCAGCGTGGAACCATCCCCACCGTGAAAGATTAATTCCCTGAATTCCTGCTTTTGACCTCGTTGTGTAGTGTTGATTAGCTTGGGCCCAACAGAATCATTAACAATTTTAAAATTATCTAATTCTGGAAAATGCTCCCAGGTTTCTTCAAACAGCATATATGGTACGGTAATTATCGCCACCCCACCATCTTTCAACAAATAATGCAAATTAGAGAATGACCGTATCGTTGGCGGCCTAACATGCTCAAAGACATCGCAAGAGAGCATAAAATCAAATTTCTTTGCCATCTTGCGATCTATGGAGGTAATATCAAATTTAGGTTCTTTATGATAAAAAGTATTGGTATATGAAAATTTCTCGGCCAAAAGCCGGGCGTACTCATCCCGATCACTCATCCCCCAGCCAAATATATTTTTGTTTTTAGGAAAATCAGGAAGAGGAATACTTTCCCCAAACAACTCTGCAGACAAAAGATGTATAACCGAGCGCATTCTGAGGTTTGAGCCGCAACTATTACACGATGAGATTTCTCTACCGCACATATCGACGAGTAGGGCCTCCGTTCTATCCCCGCAAATATTACATGTGAAGGGAATGGGTGTACTATTTTGTGATAATTTTTTAAAGATATAATCATATCTAAGCAGATGGCATTTACGAATAAGCTCAAATTTTGCTTTGCGTAACTTTCTTATCACATTCATTAATGACCGTTGGTTCCTAAATTAATTTGTTTATCAAAAAAAGGCCTCTCAAATGAACCTGATATTCCTCAAACCAATGCCAAGTTTACGAGTGTCGGCCGAGACTCCCGCTTCTTCCGGTGAAATTGGGTTTTCAACCCCAAAAGCCAATTTCAAGTTATCCACATCTTCCACCTTATCAATCACCATATTGTAGCTCCAATTGCAATAATCCATTCCGTAGTCAAATATTAATGAATCGACCAAATTGGAATTTACTAATACATTAATCTTTCTAACTGGAAATTCTTTGGTAACAAAAGCATGAAACGACACATGAATAATCAACTTGTTTCCACTCTGCTTTGGGATAATAGGTAAAGTTATGGAAGCTTTTTGAGTCCCTTCTGACCACACCCCCCAAGCTTCAGGTGTAAACCATCCCTGGTTTAGTAACGACTGATTATGACTTGTTGAAAAATCAAAGAAGCCGGTAAAAGAGTCGGTAAAACAATGTTCCGGTGGCGGTACCACCATGTCTAACACCTCATTACCGCCAATATTGAGGAATGACAAATTGTCGGCATAGCGGGAAGATATGCCCTTCGCATAATCCAGATAATCATGAAGGCTATTTTTTGTGGTTAAATATAGTTTGTTAAAGGCAATAGCAAAAGGAATGATTGATTGGTTGGTTTCCAGAAACGATACCAGGCCTTCTTTAACTTCAGGCCAAGCAAAATTTTGGAAGTCGTCTAAAATAATAACTCCATCATCGGAAAGCACTTGGGCGGCAAGCTGTAAGTCGTGTTTTGTATGCTGCTTCGTATGACATCCATCGACACTAAACAAACGAAATTTATCGTTGCCGGAGCAGGAATGTATAGCCCTCGCGTTCACCTTCATACTATCCGATTTTAATATATCAACATATCGACGCGTGCCAAGTTTACTCTTTATATTTTCAATAAATTTCTGATAACTACCTACTCCTGAATGATCAAGATTGAATTCCTGATTTTCAAACACATCAATTGCCAGTCCTCTTTCACCGGCATTCAGCATAAGACAAAGAGCAACAAAAAAGCGGCCGTGGAAAACCCCAATTTCCGCCACATTGCCGCTTATATTTTTACGCCGCTGGAAATCTCCCAGCAACTTGATTATGGCCAAAGATTCCGCCGACAGCCAGCCCTCAATATCCTTATGGCCATCAAAGGCGTAATAGTCGGCAACCCGGCTATATTCAAATAGCGGCCGGGAACCGCTGTTCTTTTTGCATTTCAACACATATTTCTTTATATTACCAATCATGCTGCCCGTACTCCAAATTGTTTAGAATTGTGTTCTATCGCCATAAAAATAATTCATAAACCTCGAATTGTATATATGATCCAATTCCTCTTGAGAAGGCTTATAAATTCTTCTAAATTCTTTGTATATTTCTTTGTACCATTTGCTCTCGCCAATATTGCTCAGGTGTAAGTTGAATCCGTCTATATTCAGGAAATTCCCTATTCCTCCCGCGATATCATTCAAATTTTCCAAGCGGGCTATCAACAATTTAATGCGCGGAGTTTTACTTTCATAGACCTGCATTCCAAGCCTATGATCAAATGGTTTTGAATAAACATCTATATGATAGCGATCCACGTCAGGATAATAAAAGTGACTTTTAAAAAGAGCATCGTACCAAGCGGTTAATCGATCGCTTAAATTAAGTAGACGAAGCTTATTCTTAATGGCATTATATATCCGTTTATTTTCCCACCTTCGCAGCTCATTCTCAGGGGCAATAAAACATTGATTACCAGTGGTTTCATCGCACATAGACTGGAAAACCGCAGAGATATTACGTTGCAAAATGTCACGAACCAGACTTATAATAATAAATTCCTCATCGGAATGATGCATTACATGGTAAATGGGCTTAGCGGAATGACTATGAATAATATTATTGTACTGCCAAAAAGGCTCATCTGAAATTTTACCGGGCGGCCACAGACATTGCCGGGAATATGGCTTCAATGAAGCTAAAATTGTGGACGAACCGACTTTCCCCATCTGCCAGATAAATATTTTTTTGGCAATCCCCGCCTTATCTGTCCAGGTCGGAACAGCCTTGGTTTGCGGCTGTAAACGAATTTTGACGCTGTCAATATGTGAAAACGGTATAATGTATATCTCGTTTTCTTGTTCATCGTTGACCGCTTCTCCCACAAATCTACCAGACCAGGGAGCCTTTAACCTCTCTGCCCCGATACGCAGCTCCTTCTTGATAAGACGTAACAGCTTATCGCCTTCATTGAAGGATAACCCATCAACAATACATTGCAGGCAGCCATCAACACGCAGGGAGATGATGCAACAGCCGTTAATCCAATCAATATGCAGCTCTGAGGCACCATGAGATTTAGCGCTCCGCAGCAGCCAGGGGACAAGATAAGGCTGTTGTTTGTTATTATGGTTAAGAAGAGATTTTATCTGCTGTGAGTGCATCAGTTTAGGCAATTTGCCGTTATAAGCTGGGGGTTATAGTGCAGTCTATGTTATAATAAATTGTTTGTGCAGCGCAAGACGACATCATTATAGTTCACAAATCTAACGAGACATAAATTATACATAAAAAACAGAATTTTTACAATTTCACCCAAGGTTAACGATGCCCAGTTCAGCAGTTATAAGCGTTAAAAATTTAACCAAAATATATAAGATTTATTCAAAGCCTATTGACCGTCTCAAGGAAGCATTTCACCCCTTTAGCAAAAAGTACCACCAAGATTTTTATGCGTTACATGATGTCTCTTTTGATGTCGGCAAAGGTGAGGTCTTGGGTTTTATAGGCAGAAACGGTTGCGGTAAATCAACGATTTTACAATTAATCTGCGGGGTACTAACGCCCTCTGCCGGTACAATTTATACCAACGGCAGGATTTCAGCCTTACTTGAATTAGGCGCTGGTTTCAACCCAGAATTGACAGGATTGGAGAATGTTTATTTCAAAAGTTCAATTCTCGGTGCTTCTAAGGTTGAAACTGACAACAAAATTGACGATATACTGGCCTTCGCTGACATTGGAGATTTTATCCATCAACCAGTAAAAACTTATTCCTCAGGTATGTTTATAAGATTAGCATTTGCCGTGGCGGTCAATGTTGCTCCCGACATTCTGGTGGTAGATGAAGCTCTTTCCGTGGGCGACTTTCGGTTTAAACAAAAGTGCCTGCGTCAAATTAAAAAATTCCGGGAAGATGGGAAAACCATTTTATTTGTTTCCCATGATACCAGCACCGTTATAGAATTCTGCACAAAGGCCATCTGGCTACAAGATGGCAAAGTTTTTATGTCCGGTACGCCTGCCGATGTTTGTAAAGAATATATTTCCTTTATGACCTATGGAGAAATTTCCAAATCGGAGATGAGAAAAGAATCAGGAGAGAAATATGCCCCACCTTTATCTATTGCCAAAATTTCTAAGTCGACCTCCCGCAACCTGCCATGGGTAGATATTTCTGCCCTGTCTTCTTTTGGCAAAGGTGGAGCCTTTATAAAGCGGATGACCTTTTGCCGAGCCGACAATCTGGCAAGAATTGACACCTTTACCGGTGGAAAAAGAGTCGTGCTGGCTTTGGAAATAGAAATTATAAAGGATATTGCCAATCCAATAGTCGGATTTATTTTCTCGGACGTAAAGGGAGTAAGCATTCTTGCCGCAAATACTCAGGTATTGGGTGTAGATTTGGACAAATTTAAAGCTGGTGAAAGTAAGGTGGTTGAGTTTGAATTTAATTTCCCTCTCTTGAAGGTTGGGCCTTATTCATTCTCACCAGCAATCGCCGAAAATGATGGGAATGATAATATTGAGCAGCAACACTGGGTGCACAATGCCTATCTGCTACGTATAGCGAATAATGACCCGGCAGCCCACTTGGGGCAATATTTGATACTTAAAGATGGTATCGATTGCTCCATCACCGCTTTTTGAAACAATAAGGAGGGAAAAACCATGTATATTCGTCACGCAGTAAAGGGTATCTCCTCAATATGCGTTTTGTTAATACTGCTCTTTATGTGCGGATGTAGTAACTCAAACAACAAAAAGACGAGGATTGTCTTGATAACAATTGACGCTCTCCGTTATGACACCTTCATGGGGAATGCTTATGGAGAATCAACCAACATGCCTTTAACCTTGGCTCTGGCCCAAAAAGGCACCATCTTTACAAAATTCTTTTCGAGTACATCGACTACCCAACCGTCCTTTTCGACAATGCTCACAGGATTGCAACCATGGGAAAATGGGGTAACAAGAAATGGCCAGGTATTGGCAAAAAAACACCCACGATTAGCTGAAATATTAAAAAAGCAAGGCTATTCGACCCACGCCGTTGTCGCGTCCTACCCGCTCAAGCCTCAAATGGGGTTCGCACAGGGATTTGACGAATTCTCCGCTGATTTTACCAGACGATTCAACAAGAACAGCAAAAAAGAAGCACAATACGCTTTAGCTGACAGCGTTTATCCCAAAATGTTGTGGCAGTTAGAACATGCCCGAGGAAATAAACAATTTTTTTGGTTCCATTTTTTTGATGTTCATGCCCCCTATGGCGATGCAGGTAATAAGCAACAACATGGAATGCTCCTGAAACAGCTCTTTACCAAGGCCGTTGAGACCGGGGTACCGATAAGTAAATTGAAATCTATGGTCGGAAAAGCACACCGACTGTATAACAAAGATGCCCGGTATCTTGATAAAGTTATCGAAAAACTCATTGAAAAAATAGACTCTCAATCTAACCAATATGAAACACATATAATCTTTGTCGCGGATCACGGTGAAAGCTTTGGCGAAGATGGTTCAATTGCCCATGGTCACCGGCTAACCAAGTGGGAAATACATGTGCCATGTTTTATTATCTCTCCTAAGATTAAGAGTGGCATCAACAATAACCTGGCGAGCGGCATTGATATCATGCCAACAATACTTGATTTAGCCGGGATCAAGTACAACTCCAATTCGCCGACTACTGGAAGAAGCCTGCTGAAATCACCCCAAAAAAAATATGCCATTTATGGTATGCGCCAAACATTTACCAGGCCATTTAAGGAGCCAAGACTGGACGGCAAATTCCATCTATTATACGATAATCAATACTATATGAAGAGCAGTAACAATGATGTAACTTTTATCGGAAATGCGAAATCCATTTCGATTAATGGTGTAATTAAAAATCAAGGACAGAATATCATACAGGTAAAGCGATTGTTCGGTATTTTTGAAGAAAAAGTTAAGCGACTGCATACGGTTTCCCTGAATGACAGAAAGACATTATCAGCCCTTAAAACATTAGGGTATACCCATTAAATAAAAACGATGGAACAAAGAAACGATTTACAACCAACAAGCTATCAAGACTATAACGGACGACTAAACCACAGGTTAACAATTCTGGGTATAATAATCATTGGTACCCTATTAAGACTGTCTTTTGCACATAATAGACACTTTGTTGCCGATGAGTTGGGGACTCTTCTATGGGTGCAGAAAGATTATCACTTTCTCCTTACCCATTTCAACTCTCACTGGCTGACCATGAATTTTTACATAGCCTTCCTTAAATTTATTGATCATTTGGGGGGTGGTAGTGCATGGCCATTGACAATCCCCAGCCTCATTGCCGGCATCGCATTAATACCAATTGTATATCAATTGGGTTTAGAAGTCGGCGTAAGCAGAGAAACCGCCGCCACAGCATCATTCCTGATTGCAGTTAACCCTTTTCTTATAAAGTATAGTGCCATAATAAGGTCATACAGTCTGATGCTGCTCTTTGCTACTTCCGCACTCCTGTTATTCGTCAGTTGGAGACAGCATAAGACCTGGGCAAAAGGAACACTTTGCGCCGTAAGTTTGCTTTTGGCCCTCTTAACGCACGCCAACTCTATCTATCAGGGTGTTTTTATAGGGATACTGTTTATCTTGACTGTCAACCAAAAGGACAAAAATAATATTACAATAATCCTGCCCATAATAGCCGCCGCTATTATCACCATATATCTTTACTTCCCGCTAATTAACCAGATTCTTGTTTACAAGCAAAAATTTTCTCAGCCCGCCCCGGCGCCAATAAATTATTTACCTGAGTTGACATGGCGTTTCTGGGGTGGGGGGTTCTATGAGGTACCATCTTTGCTCTTCTTAGGCTTTGGGATATGGTTTAGCCATAAAAAAGATGATAATCGCTTAAGCCTTTTTGTATTGGGTATAATTACACCAATATTTTTGTCATCCATGGCTGGAGTGTCTGTATCTAAATACGCTATGGGCAGGTTCTTAATAACAATCCTCCCAATAATTATCTTATTTATATCTGAAGGCATTTGCATTATATCTTCACATACAACACACCCCCGTTTTATAGCGATATTTTTGACTTTGACTATCTTTTTGACATGGTTGCCTCATGCCAATCAAGTCTTTAACAGACAAAGGGCAAGGCCATGGCACAAAATTATTGTGTATTTAAATAAAAAATTAAGCGAAAATGATCGGGTACTTCCATTGGCCCGAAGGGCAAAATTCAATCTCAGTTTCAGAGCGTTACCTGAACATGTCGCACAAAGTAAGTTTCTGGGAATAAATCAACTCGTCAACGAAACATCCGGCAAGGGAAAGCGACTTAGAGTTCTGGCGATAAGTGACATTGCTATAAATGGTAAAAAAACCATTTATCAGGCAGGCAGGCTCAGGGTCTTATCTTACACTGGAGCCCCAAAAGTAATTGCCAAATCAATACTGATAGACATAAAAACAGCGTTACAAGATAGAATTAGTACCATTTATGTGCCATATTACAGGACAACAATACAATTATTGTCAGCAATGTCTTTGGACAACGAACTCCCCAAATATATAAGTCTTTATTATGAAAGCCAGCTAATAAGATTTTCAGGCAGTAATCCATTGGCAAGACGCCGCAATTACTATCTACAACATCATAAGATGATGGATTTTGATATCTTAAAAAATACATTTCCAATTAAGTTTTAATAAAAACAACTATCCAGCGAGGTGGTACAAATTACCCTCAACTCATAGCCGTAACTGTTCAGGAAATCACGGCAGATATGTGTTTACCTGATCGCGCTTCATAAATGACAAATGACCACAAAAAACATTATCCCATATATAAAAGCACGAACATTATCATCCTTAAAACCATTAACAACTACTGCATTTACTGTACTGTTTCTTTGGCTCCCAATAAGCACAATTGCCAAAAGTATCGACCACACCTTGCCCATGTTCAAAGCAGTAACCAAACAAGCCGGATTTGGGAAGTTAAAAAAATATTTATCGTATTCAGTCGCTGCTGGAGACTATAATCTTGACGGAAATATAGACCTTGTAATAAGCCATCACGGTTCAATAAGTCTTTGGGCAAATCAGGGAGATGGTACATTTAAAAATACTTCTAATCTTATAACCCATAACAGGGGCGATACTCACGGAATAAGTTTTATAGACATAAGCAACGACTACTACCCTGACATTGCTGTCGCCTGCGGAGCACGCAGAGGCCATGGCAAGGGTAAAAACCTTTTTTTCATAAATAACCACAAAGGCGGATTTATCTTTCTGCAGACAGCTTCACCTGTCATCACAGATATTATGGGACGGGGGCGTTCAATAACCCCGGACGATTACAATAATGATGGCCTGATAGATTTGCTGATTTTCAACCATTATCAAGATAAACGCCCTAACCGTATTGCTTTAGCCCAAAAAAACAAATTAAGTTTCTTCGACACGGGCTTTCTTTCAGGCATAAATTATATCAAGTCCGAGGGTATAATGCCTCTCAAACTTGGTAATGATGGCAGGACATATTATGTGCCGACCGGTTTCGGTTCCGACTCCAAAATATACACAAAGGATGGGGCAATGATGAGAAATGTTTCTCAAAAAATTGGTATAGAAGAGACATCTCACATTTCAGTAGCCCCATTCGATTTTGATGATGATGGAGATTTGGATTTACTAATTGCCCACAGAAATTTTGCCGTTCAAAAAGGGGCCGGAATTGTTAACGGTAGCATCTTATTCTTTTATACCGCAAAGAACAAGAATCCGAATTTTAAAGCAATATTACCAACAGGAGAAATTAATTTTGACATTAAATTTAAACTAAAAAAAGATCCAAAATTCCTTTTCTTGGGACGTAAAAAGCAACATCCGGCCAATGTACCGTGTAAATATAATAGTAGTAGCTCAATATTAACTGGAAAGCCAGATTATACAAATAAACCAGGTGTTTACATCTGGTCTTCCAACAATATACTTTACTGTAAATGTAAATTTACAGGCAATGACTCTCTAATAGCAGCCACGGGCAAGATTTCTTCTAAAGATTTCCAATTCTCCAAATTACAAGCAAGTCGAGTCATAGACTTAAAAAACCTTTATGGCAACACCCTATACAAAAATTCAGAAGGTGTATTCGAAGATATTTCAGCAACAACAAGTATTGCCGGAAATGGGTTCCCTATATCAATCATACCAGCAGATTTCAATAATGACGGATTTGAAGATATATACCAAGTCAATGCTGGCTTCTTATTTTCTCAAACTAATCCTCCGAATCAATTGTTTATCAATAAAGCAGGCCAAAATTTCAGAGAGGTAGCAAAAATAGTAAACGCAACCGGTGGGAAAAAAGGGATTGGAAATGGGGCAATCGCTTTTGATTACGATAATGATGGAGATTTAGACCTATTTCTCTACAATGGTTATACCCATTTTCCCCTGGCACCTGGTCCTATTATCCTATTACAGAATCAACAAAACCCGAATCATGCCAATTATGTTACAATAAAATTAAATGGCATTACATCTAACAATAGCGGATGGGGAGCAACTATTACTTCTTATATAGGGCGCCGAAAACATATACAACAAAAATATAGCCAGAACGGATTCCTGTCGACAAGTGATTTGGTAACCCATATAGGCATGGGTGATGCTACCAAAATCGACCAAATCACTATAAAATGGCCATCAGGTATAACGCAAAATATTTGTGACATAAAAGCAAATAGCCAAATAGCGGTAAACGAACCAATGGACAGTAATTTTACAACGACCAAAAGAATAAAAGCCCTTAAAAAATTGTCTCAGCTGAAAAGGTCCAACCAATATCTTATGTCTTTTCATAAATGCACCACAATAATTTATTGACGTAATTGTAAGATGTTATAATTTTTTTCAGGTGCAATAGTTGCAAAATGTAGTACGAATATCGTTTCGAGCATGACATGCATGAGATTAATTAACTGTCCAGCTTTCTTTCACATTATACTTCTATCTCCCATAACAACTCACATTAAGATTAATGTAAAAAACAACCAAATTAATACAAGAAATTTAACGATGGGGCGAAATATACTTTTACATTGTCATTTTTTTAAAAATGCAGGAAGTTCTATTGATTACGCATTAAGACGCTGTTTCCCTCAAACATTATATGAGAATAAAACAGAATTCTCTATTGTAGATTGGAATGATTTCCTTGCATCTTTGTTACAAGCTCAACCGGAAATACAAGCTGTCTCAAGTCATGTTTTTTCCCTCACGCCTCCTAAAATTGAAGGGATTAAATTTCATTGCCTAACAATGTTTCGGCATCCCATTGAACGGGTCACATCTGTAGCGGCTTACGACAAAAAGAGGAACTTTCGTAACAGCACCTGTAATATAATAAAAAACCACAAGATCACCTTGAGGGGTTACATAAAATCGTACCTGCGGGACGGTACACCTGCAAGCATAAGAAATGTCCACACTATGAGATTTGCTGGTGAAGACAGGGGCACTTGTCCGGCAACCCAGAAAGACTTTAACAAAGCTATCGCGGCACTCAATCAATGCCCAACTGTTGGCTTAGTTAATAATGGGGCATTTGATGAATCCATGGTATTATTTGAAGAGCACTTAAAACCTGCTTTCCCTAATATTGACTTGTCCTATATCAAACAAAATGTTCATCAGAGGCCACAATCAATAAATCAAAGGCTCAGGCAGTTAGAAGAGCAGATTGGAGAAGAATTATTTAATATACTTCTATATAAAAACAAAAAAGATTTAGAACTTTATGAAATTACCAAGGCTATTTTCTATAAAAGATTACAGGAAATAGGTTCCATTTCGGATAAATTAGAAAATTTTAGAATTAGGTGCAAGGCACTACGCAATTAACAATCTTATTACGAACATGTTATCTACCCATATCAAAAGAAATATAAGCAGAATGCGTACAGTTTTTTTGGCTTTGGTGATTGTTATGTTAGGCAATCACGCTGAGGCCAAAACTCTACGAGTTACCACAAATCCCCCCCATTTTACAGATGTGTCAATTCCTGTCGGTCTTGGGGGATTAAGGCGATCCACAACCTACTCAGCCGCTGTAGCTGACTATAACCTGGATGGCTATATCGATATTTTAATTAGTCACCACAACAGATTGAGCCTATGGACTAACAATCATGGCGTTAGCTTCAAAAACTCGACTTCTATTATTGATTTCAACCGTGGTGATCTTCACGGCGTGAGTTTTATTGACATCAATAATGATGGCTACCCGGATATTCTCGTGGCTTGCGGGGCAGACAGAGGGAGAGGCGTGGGACGTAACTTGATTCTCATCAACAATCAAGGTCGGAAGTTCACAAGACTTTCACCTGCGCCAAAATTAATCTCTGATATCTTTGGCAGAGGACGCACCATTACCCCAACAGACTTGAATGCGGATGGTCTAATAGACCTATTGATCTTCAATTATTATCAAACAAACAGGCCGAATATATTGGCACTGCAAACAGGTAATGGCATAGACTTCCAGAACTATGACCCAGGAGGTAAACTTAGTTCTGTTAAATCATTTGCTATGAAAGTCGTAGATTTCAATAATAACGGGCATAGATACTTTATCGCAACAGGGCCGGGAATCGATTCCGGCAAAATATATTCCCAGCATGGTAATCATTTTCAGGAGGTAAGCAGGGAGCTGGGGATTAAGGAAAGTAACGCATCCTGTTTACCCTTTGATTACGACAATGATGGCGATTTAGATTTATTGTGTAGCCACCACAATTTTTCCAAACCAACGGGGGCAGATCTATACCGCGGTGAAATCAGATTCAACTATATCGGCAGCCACGCCCGAAAATACTTCAAGGCCTTTGGGGTAAAAGGCGGGATAACCATAAACATCCATTTTGAAGAGAAACAGGGGGTTGGCCCGCTATTTTTAGGGGAATATGCCCGGCGTGCAAAAAATAACCCATGGCATGGTCAAATCACCAGTACACAGATATTTGGCAAACCCCAAATGGATGCCAATAGTAAAGCTGGAGCATACATCTGGAGTGACGCAAAGGGATATTTGAATTTTAGTTATATAGGCAGCCCATCTTTAAGGAATATTTCCGGTTATATTTCAGCTGATAAGGATGGTTTTACATCAATAAAATCTTTTCCGGCAAGAGCACAGCCGCAATTAATTGAAAATAGTTTTTATGAAAATGTTAAGGGGCATTTTGTGAAAAAATCGGCTCAACAAATGGGGCTGGCGGGAAGGGGTCTGGCAAAAGATACGATAGCCGCTGACTTTAATAATGACGGATTAGTTGATATATATCAAGTAAATATAGGCTGCTCTTTTAACGATACGAACCCCGGCAATGAGCTTTTTATAAACAATGGAGATGGTACTTTCTCCGATAAAACAATGGTAACTAATACGTTCGGCCCCCATGAGGGCGCTGGCAATGGAGCCATAGCATTTGATTACGATAATGACGGTGACCTCGACCTCTTACTGTACAATGGATTTGTCAGATTTCCTGTTAAGCCAGGCCCAATAGTTCTGTTACGAAACGACACTAAAAGTAAAAATAATTCAATAAGCATTGAACTAAAAGGTACGTCTTCTAATTCAAGAGGCTGGGGGAGCAGGATCTTATGTAACACTAACAATAAAAAAAGGCAGTATCAGCAGAAGAGTGGTTTAAATGGCTATTTATCAACATCTGACAAGCCTTTTCATTTTGGCTTAGGGAGGAATAAAATTGCTCAGCAGATTGAAATTGTATGGCCTTCCGGCAAAAAGCAGGTATTACACAATGTTAAAGCTGGTTCCAGAATGTTACTGTCGGAACCTTGAATCGGAAATTTAACTGTTTAGAGTCTTAAATGTTCAAATCACAAATCAAATGGCACCACCTCGTAATTATATTATCGTTTTGTCTTATTATTCTTACACTCACGCAGTGTAGCGGGCCAGATAAAGAACAGAGAAGACATAAGACAGATAAAATTTCATCACTCCGTGCAACAACAGATAAATCGCAGAATGTCAGTAAGCAATTCAACGTATTTGTGATTGTTTCAGATGCATTACGACAAGATGTTTTGGGCTGTTATGGCGGTAGGGCAAAAACTCCTAATATAGACTGGCTGGCCAGCCATGGCGCCATATTTCAAAATGCTTACAGCACAGCCCCATGGACTGTCCCCTCTTCGGTTAGCATACTTACTGGCAATTACCCAACCACATACACGGCAGAACCTTTTAAAAGGTCTGTTCGTATAAATGTGCCAGACAAAGAGCTACTCTTGGCAGAAGTATTACGTTCCAGGCACTACCAAACAGAAGCATTAGTGGAAAACCCCAATGCTCAACTTCATAATAATTTTCAAGGCTTTGACCGCTCTATCATTCAAACCTCTTTGCAGTACGTAACTGCCATCTCACCAAGGCAAAAAAAGATCATAGAAGATATTGCTGGCAATTACTATAGTGATGTACGTTACCGAAATATTTATGCTTGGGTTAACCAAATTCTAAAGACAAAAAGCAAGTTTTTCTATTTTGACTGGGTTTTAGATCCTCACGCACCTTATAATCCGCCAATAAAGTTTACGGATAAGTTTATCCCAAATAGAAATAAACTACCCAAAAAAGAAGAGGCTTATCATAATCCAAAACGCCCCAACGAACATTTTTCCGATTACGAGAAAAAATACGACAAAAGCCTATACATTGCAGAAGTTGAAAGCGTAGACGAACGGGTAGGGATACTATTAAAGGCATTAAAAACCAAAAAATTATTGGCAAAAACATATATAATTTTCACATCCGACCATGGTGAGAGGTTCGGAGAACATGGTCATTATGGCCACGGCGGTTTCGGGAAAAATACCAGCTATTACAATCCATTGGTTAAAGTACCGCTTATTATTACCGGTCCAAGAATTACGGCAGGCACAACCATCAAAGAAGCGGTATCTACCATAGATATTATGCCAACTGTAAAAAAATTATTGAATCTTAAATATCAAGACAATATGCAGGGGAAAAGTTTTGCCCCCCTTTTATACGGCACAAAAAACTTTTCTCCCACACCATTATACCTTGTTAATGTTGTTAAAAATGAGCAGAAAGATGCCCTTATTTTTAACGGTTACAAGCTAATTGTCTCAACGAAAAACAAGGTGGAGCTATATGACTTATCACAAGATTATTCTGAACTTCACAATGTAGCAAATACACACCCAAAACAAGTACAAAAGATGAAGGAGATAATATTGCTATACAAAAAGAATAATGCGCTACGATTATCTCATAATATAAGGCATGGAAAGCCAATGCGGCCTCTTAGCCCTATCGCAGAAAAAGCTACCATAAAAAAACTAAAGGAATTGGGCTACATAAGGTAACTGGGTAGTCTTTAAAAATTACATGTTTTATTCAAGATCACGAAACAACAAAAATAATACCCACACCGTCATCTACGGGAACCATATCTGGGCTCATAGTCAGATTTGTACTTTGAGTA
>VAPG01005618.1_pt1 | contig 17812 bp, 6 predicted proteins | sample 3393851 | NCBI WGS metagenome assembly VAPG01 (sample SAMN08290438, study PRJNA428436) | hydrothermal vent metagenome | isolation source: Deep-sea hydrothermal vent chimney | place: Atlantic Ocean: South-mid Altantic Ridge | depth 2194 m m
TACAAAAGCAAACCAATCTAATATTTATACCGGATTGTGCATGTTGAGATACTGTATTCGAGAAGCAATTTTCTTCCGACTTCCGACTTCCGGCTTCTGACCTCTGACCACCTGCAATAATAATTACATAATACATCTAATCTTCCACTAAATTCGCAGTAGAACCTAATATTATGAGATATAAAACGAAAATGACTATGTTTGAAAAAACATATCATCCATGAAAAAAATTATCCATACCACCAACGCACCGGCTGCCATAGGCCCGTACAGCCAAGCCGTGGAGGCTAACGGCATGTTGTTTATTTCGGGACAGGTGGCCATCAATCCGCAAACCGGAAAAGTTATAGAAGGCGGCATAGCCGAACAAACAGAACAGGTGATGAAAAATATCGGGTCTATCCTTAAAGAGTCCGGTTATGATTTCACGGATGTGATCAAATCCACCTGCCTGTTGAGCGACATGGGCAATTTCGCCGCCATGAACATGGTTTACGGAAAATATTATCCTAAAAACCCTCCGGCAAGGGCTGCCTTTGCTGTGAAAGAACTACCTCTCGGAGTGTTAGTGGAAATAGAAACCATTGCAGCCAAAAAATAGTCTTTGGCGGCAATGGTAGAGGGTTGAACCAACTATTTTGCGTTTTCTTTGAGTATTTCCAGTGCCGCTTTTTTTGCAGCAGCAAGAGTTTCGCGGTCAACCTTGTGCATCAGCATGCCTTTGGTGAGGTCGTCGCTGAGGATATGCCGATTCAATAATAACAGCTGCACGATGATGTTGTTTACCTGCGTCTCTTTGGTATAGTTGTCGGCGACATAAACCTCATCTGTATAGCTTTTGAACACAGCGATAAGCGCATCCATGTGTGGCAGATGCAACAACTGCCGGTAAGTTTCGCTCATGGCCGACAGTTCACGGTTCATGTTCGGCGTCACCAGCATCGGTTGAAATTCCCGGTCACTGTCGATGCGTTTTTTCAGATTCGACAGGTCAATTTCTTCTTCGTGACGGTCAATACGTACCAGTTTTGCTTTTCGCATCTGTTCCATTTGCCATAACCAGAAATTGTAGCGGTCGATTTCCGCATTCTGCTCAACGACAGCAAAAACAGAACTATATTTTTTCCTAATGAGGCTTTTCACCCGGTTTTTGCTTTCATTGATATCAGGACGTTTGTTGCGTACTTCGCGAATAAGGCGGCGCATGTCTTCAGCAGCAATTTGAGGGCCGGTAATCTCTTTGCCTTTCCGGCCAATGTCGGTGGAGAGGATACCGAGCTGCACTTTTTTACCTTCACCTGTCTTTAGCGCTTCTACAAGGTACTTCTTACTTTCAAATTCCCCTTCTTCGGCCACAAACGGTTGCCCCGCCGGCGTGCTGGCCAGCGAATCAAATAGCGTGTTAAACAGGTTACGGTCAATAATTTGCTGCTTTTCTTCCTCACCGGAAACTACTCGTGCCACAAAGAGGTTTTTAATAATATCGAAATCAATATTCACTATTGTCCACTCTTTGTCCCCTTCACAGAACTTCTTATCCGTGAATATTTTGTTGACCATTTCCTCAAGGTTTATCTGGTCAATCATTTTGTAGGACGAGCAAAGGTAATAACGTCCGGTGTAATCGTCGTATTCCCAATCCAGCACGTCGTCGATGTAAGCACCATGACGATCCATCACCTCCACAATATTTTTATCGCCGGTGTAACGCATCAGCGTTCGCTGGAAGTTCGGATTATCACCGCTGGTGGCTTTTTCCTTACGTTCGCCGTGCGAGTTGCGGTAAAGAATGAAGTTTTCGGGATTTTCATAACGTGTAATCCCGGCTTCTTCACGTGCAAAGTTACTGGCCGTGAGCATAATGTCAATTTTATAAGGAATACTCACGTCACAAAGCCCGCTGATGGTACTCCGGGAATTCAGGTCTTCCACGTTGGAGTCGGAGGCGCTCTCAAAAAGGGTATAATAGAATTTTATGTAATCCGGGTCAAAGTCAGTAACGCGACTGAAATCACCTTCTTCGGTACCAATGCCGTAAAGATTTCCATCCTTGTCAGGAAAAAGATGCAGCATGTCTCCGGCAATCATTTTCAGTGAGCGGACACCGGTCAGGTTTTGTTTCATCCATTTCAGCATCATGGCTGCCAACATTTCCGATTTGCCCACACCGCTGTCACCACTAATCTGCACTACGAAAATAGCACCGTCTTCTTCTTCCACAGCAAACATAGAGCCGTGAATAGGAATGCCTCCCATCTCTTTTATCTTCTCATTCATCACTGTCAAGCGTGGCTTTTTGATGTTTCCGAAATAATCCGCCTCTTTACGCAGCGGAGCCACAATGGTTTTGATATTTCCACGCGGTCCCGGAATGTCAAAATATCCGACCTGAGGGAAGGAGATAAGTTTTTCGGGGAAACCGTAAAAACAGATGGTATCCGGAACAAATTTTTGAATCTCTTCGAGAGTAACCTCCTGTTTTTGCATCAACCGGAAATTGTCGGCAAGGTATTTCATGTAGGATTTATGGAAAACAAATAATTCATTCACCAGTCCGCCATTAAAAATCTTACAACGATAATCACCGGCATCCATGTTCCCTATAAACTGCTGAATACGGTTTTGGAAGAACGAGGGCATTGGACGTGTGTCCAGCACTTTGATGTATTCGTTGGAATTCTTTTGTGCCAGCACATCGATTTTTTCCTTTTTGTTTTCTTCACCGTGCGTCCGGTCAAGACGATGGTAAGGAAACTCCCGCTTTTTAGAATCGGTGACAATACGGGTGTGTGTCTGCACATTTTGTTCTGTGGCTATCACACCGCATTGCGAAAGCATCCGGGGAATCCATTCCAGCGATTCCTCCCCGTTTTTAATCAGCGTATGTTGCTTTATATCAAAATGTTCATAAACACTGATGCCATGCTGAACCATTTCATTAATGGCAGAATTTTGTTTGAGGAAAACAGCTTCGGACAGGCGCATAACCGTATGCACGTATGGATAATAGTGCTCGTTGGCTTTGGTACTGTTCATGAGCTGGATAAGGAAAAGAACAAACCAACGGGTTTCCTGATGCAGTTCTTCCGGAGGAACTTTTTTGTTTCCATATTCCGAAACTTCATCCCAAAGCAGATGCCACTCTTCCGGCAGAGCCCGGTACAAAAATTCATTAATCAGGGTTTCGGCTTCCCTGTCATCTATCTTATCTAACTGTCGCTGGAAAGCTTTAAACATACCGATGATGTTTGTTTTGAAAGTGCTCTTTTCTTTCAATAGATAGAGATAAGCAATGCGCTGTACGGCAGATAATTCGGGAGAATGCACCCGTTCATGTATCCGGCGGTTGATGTCACCGAAGAGTTTTTTTCCAAGATGTAGTTCTGCCTCTTCGAGATGTGCGTAAATTTCATCACCAAAAGTTTTCAAAGAATTGTCCAAATCGATACTTTTCATATCCACACCGATAATCTCAACGAATTTTTCCTGAATAGTTTGAATCAGTTCCTGCATGGAAGGAGCTGACGGGTCATTTTCAAACGGCAGGTTAAAATGGAGCATCATTTCTTCAATATATTTTCGGAGAAGACTATTCAGCCCTTCCATCCGGGCTACATCCGAATGATGATTGCCACTACTGCGGAGCGCCATGATTTTGGTTTTACCCGAGGAGAACAGCAACCGTTCCATTTCCAGCAATATTTCTGCCATAATCAAATCTTCATCCGGGGCATCCAACACATAATGGTTAGGCTCGTAATTCAGTTTGTTGGTAATGTATTTCAACAGGGTTGATTTACCATAGTACGCAAGTATCTGGCTGAAGGGCAGATGTTTGATTGCCGGTATTTTGGGGTAAACCTGTGGCAGGAGATTTTCGTAAATCGAAGTAAATGCTCTGCTCTGAATAAATTCAGGAAGGTTGGAGCAACGCTCCAGGTTGTCGGTAAACTCAATGACTGCGTTCTGTGAATCGTCAATGGAGTGAATGCTCACACCGCTAACGACAGGTGAAGCATGATAAAGTGTCCATCGGTTATCAATAAGCAGACTTTGGAAAGGTTTCTTTTGAAGATTACGTATCAGGGAAAAGTCGTTCAAAACCTGGTCAATGAAAGCCCGTTCAGAGGGTAAATAGAAAATTTCCTCTAACAAATCATCGGTACTGCGGCCTTTGTTCTTTTCATTATTTTTGGCTTCATAAAAGAGTTTCCAGTATTTAAGAACAATTTCCAGGGCATTTTTTATCTCTTTACGGAAAACATCATAAGAGGCTGTTGAGCCTTCAAGATAGCCGCCAAGCGAAAAGCGCAGAAAGCCTGTTTGATAAGGAATAACGGCAATCCCCCGTTGTTCGGCCAGCTTTTGGGTAAATTTTTCCAAATCCTGAAAAGAGAAGAAATAACTCAGCTGTATGTTGAGCAGGAAAGAGCCGTCAGAAGCCACCAGCCGTGCATATTTTCCCTCTTCGCCTTCCAAAAGTGCAGATGCCGTTTCTTTAGCAATATCCAGCCGTTTCAGCGATTCGGTACGGAAGTTTTTGTTCACCCGGAACCCGTTAAGGGCACCCACCAACTGCTTTTGGTAATAAGCGAAAAAAGGCTCATCCTTGTATTTAAAGTCATCGGGAAGCTCCAGCATGTTTAGCTTGTCGATGGAAACCATTTCGTTCAGCAGGAAAATATGCAGCGGGCTGCCTTCAAACACCATTTTCAGGTGGCTGTCACTTTTCCCTCTGCTTTTATGGTCGGCCTGTTCGGTACAGGTGTTGATGATATACTGTTCGATGAGCCGTTTTATTTTATGCCGCGAAGCGTTTTGGGGCAATTTTTCTTCAAGGTTATTCTTGATGCGTTTGGCCTGCTGTGCTATTTCCAGAATATTCACAAGCATATACAACGAGTTTGTATTTCCTGTTTCTTTGTTGTTCTTTTTACGGGCAAACTCAATGACTTCCTTTTTAGCCGGGGTGGCTACGATGGCGCCCAGCCTGTCACCCGTTGCACCCAGATTTTTTGTGGTGGAAATAGACGAAACCATGTTCAGCCGGGCATATTTCTGATTCAGATTGTCCATCACGTAACGTGATATGGTACGCCACTTAGGCTCGGCAGGATCTTTAGTTTTAACTGTATCGTTATAAGCTTCATCAAGAAATAGTGTTGTCTTACTGGTACTTATGAATTTAATAAAGCGCAACAATGCAGGGTTATTAAAATCAGAATAGCCCGAAGGGTTGGCCGGGTCGTTGATGACAATGGTCAGGTTTTCACAAAAACGATCCCAGATATTCCCGGTTTCATCGAAAATCTGAAAAGTGTTTTTCATACGTTCGAGCCGGAGGGTTAGTCTGTCGAAATCTATTCTTCCTTCAGGCGTAATACCTATCTCCAGATCGAAAGGATTGATATCGAAACGATCTGTGGGAAACAAATCGAGGTATTCCCAGGAAGAGTATTTGTTGAAAAGAATGTAGGGCTTCAACACTTTGTCTTCCTTGCCAAAGAGTACATCGCGGATAATCATTTGCACATCATCTGAGATAGAAGTCTTCTTCAGATTGGTAAGATTGCTGATAAACTCTTTGATAATACGCTGTTCTACAGACGTAAGCGTGTTGTATTTCTCCAGAATTCCGAGGTCTATGAGTACATTTTTTAATCTACCTTCATTATCAGCCTCATTTTCAGCTTTAATGAGGTACTGTTTGTATTTTTCGAGAAACAGGTTAATACCGAAGTTTTTATGAAAATGATTTTTCAGTGTACGCTGATAGGTATCAGGATAGAGGTTGAGGATAACACGGCAGCGATCCACAATCTCTTTGTTGACGGTTTTGAGCTTTCGCTGAAGCAAAAAGTCGCCATAAGTTTTGATTTGGTTTCTGCCGCCACCTTCCACTACGGTAGCAATGTGCAGTTTCTTGTTTCCTGAATAAAAATATTGTAGTGTCCGCTCTTCAAATGTCTCGATAAGTGCCTTGTTCAGCATCTTTTGTTGTGAGCTGTCGGCACACCGAATGATGAGGTCAAGGTAGTTACTCAGTTTGGAGAGGGCGTATTTGTCTTTTATAATCTGTCGGGAGAATTCATCAAATTTAAACAGGCTCAGGTTCTTTTCCGGGTTATCTGTTACGCCAAGTTGTTCTTTTTTAAGCTGTTCAAGTTCTTCTTTGTATGAAACAATTTTATTGTCCATGCTTGACTTGAATTTTTGCAGGTTGGGCAGGCTTACTTTTTCGAGTATCAGCCTGAGGTTCATTTGGCTGTTGGCCAGCGCCCCGAGTTTTTTGGTGTGTACTTTGTCGAGGCTTTGGATAATTTTGTTGTGAAAGCAAAATATCAGGCTGATGTTGGTACGGATGGCCATGGGCGAATTATCCACAAAAATCATCCGGGTCAGAAAAGGAAACCATTTGGGGTTACCAAAAGGATTACGGGTAAGCGACTTAACTTTAATAGCAAAAACAGCTGTATTATTTTCCTGCACCTTTTGAAAAAGCTGCTCATCGTTTTCATAATCAACTACCACCACTTGTTCCGGGTTAAAAAGTTCTTCTTTCAGCAGGCTAATAGCCGTTTCGGGACTACCGCTCACCACGGTTGTCAGCAGTCCGTTAAGGCCATTAAAAGAAGTGCTTTGCGACATCCTTTCCAGGAAGTCCGTTTTTTCTGCTTTGGTGGTGTAATGGGCACTTTGAACAATCATTTGCTCCAACACATCCATAAGATAGTTCCACTGCAGCTTTTCCTGTTCAACATGAATGCCGAGTACTTCACGGAAACGGCGAAGCATGGCGACCTCTTCGCCAAGCAGAATACTAAAACGAAATTTCAGATTAGCACGGGTAAAAGGCGGCGTCCCCATGGAGAAATCCTGAAATCCCAGCACTTTTCGTGCTTCTTCCTGTTTTTCATCATTGATGAGTTCGGTATCCATAAGGTTTATTAGCCTGTTGCGAAAGCTATTCAGACGGGAGCGGTACTGAAAAGCTTTAGACTCTTCATGAGGAAACAGCATGAGCGAAACATCTCCATATGACGGGAATGCCTCTTTTAACACCAACAACTGGCGTTGTATTTCTTTTTGCTGATATACCGGATCGTCCGGCTCTTCATAACAAAGCCGGTAAAAGTTCTTCAGCACATCCATATAGTGTGGTGGCAGGAAATTTTCGGCTTTATACCGTAATGCCCGATAGAGGTCAATAAAAGCGAGGGCATCTTCCCCCGGTTTCAGTTTTGTTTTACTTAGTGTACGCATGGCTCATTGTTTTTTATATCTCGCCGGAAAAGGGTACTGAATCTGCTTGTCAGATATTTGTCGAATACTTTTCCTTACGAAACAAAATTAATGCTTAATTTATTCTTTGTCAGTCTTTAACTACTTTTTTATTCTATCGGTTGTTAACCGTTATGTTTCATCCCACAAAAGGCCGAAAACTGTTTGCTTCCGGCCTTTGGGTTGTGAGTTCTGTAAATCTTAATAAGATTTGTTGTGAACTTCTTGAACTGCCCGGCCGGAAGGGTCAATCACATTATTGAGCGATTTATCCCATGCAAGGGCTTCCGGAGTGCTGCAAGCTACCGATTTGCCCCCTGGAACACAGTTAGCAGCCTGGTCACCCGGGAAAAAATTATTAAAAATAATCCTGTAAAAATAGGCTTCTTTTGTCAGGGGCGTGTTGATGGGGAAGCGATAAGCTGCCTTTTCAAGTTCCAGGTCTTTTACATGTTTGGAAGCAACCTCTTTTAACGAGTCGATCCAGTTGTAACCCACCCCATCGGAAAACTGTTCTTTTTGACGCCACAGCACTTCTTCGGGAAGATAATCGCTAAATATTTCGCGCAGTATGTGTTTTTCCATTTTTCCATTTTTCACCATTTTATCTTCCGGATTTATGCGCATGGCCACATCCAGAAATTCTTTGTCGAGGAATGGAACCCTTGCCTCAACACCCCAGGCAGCCATGGATTTGTTGGCACGCAAGCAGTCGAAAAGATGCAGTTTCGACAGTTTACGCACTGTTTCGTCATGCAAAGCTTCTGCATTGGGTGCTTTGTGAAAATAAAGATAACCACCAAATATTTCATCAGCTCCTTCGCCGGATAAAACCATTTTAATTCCCATGGAACGAATCTTCCGGGCCATGAGATACATGGGTGTGGCAGCACGGATGGTAGTAACATCATAAGTTTCGAGATGATAAATGACATCGCGTACGGCATCCAGTCCTTCCTGAACGGTATAGACAAGCGTATGATGAACAGAACCGATATATTCGGCTACTTTTTTAGCAGCTATCAGGTCTGGCGAGTCTTTCAGACCAATGGAAAAAGAGTGTACCTGTGGCCACCAGGCTTCTTTCAGGTCGGAACTCTCCACCCTGCGTTGCGAATATTTCCTGACTATGGCCGCAATAATCGATGAATCCAATCCGCCCGAAAGCAAAACACCGTAAGGAACATCTGACATTAGCTGGCGATGTACGGCATTTTCGAGTGCCTGTTTTAATTGTTTCTTATCTGTAGCATTGGTTTTTACTGCATCGTACACTTCCCAATCACGTTTGTAATAGCGGACAAACTCCTTCTCGTTACTGCTGTAATAATGTCCGGGGGGAAACTCTTCAATTTTGGTGCAATGTCCGATAAGTGCTTTCATTTCGGAAGCAACGTAGAAGTTCCCCATCTCATCGTAACCATAATATAAAGGGACAATACCGATATGGTCGCGGCCGATAAAATAGGAATGCTCCTCGTTATCATAAAGTACAAAAGCAAAAATACCACTTAGATCTTCCAGAAAATCCATGCCTTTTTCAAGATAAAGCGCATTAATGACTTCACAATCCGATTTGGTTTGAAAATCGTAAGGGAGCTGTAGTTTTTTTTCCAGCTCACGGTGATTATAGATTTCACCGTTTACGGCGAGTGCGAGCCGACCATCAGCACTCATCAATGGCTGAGCACCATTTTCCACATCTACAATCGATAACCGTTCGTGAACCAGAATAGCTTCTTCGTTTACATAAATCCCAGACCAGTCCGGGCCGCGATGGCGCATGGTTTTCGACATTTCAAGCGCTTGTTCACGCAAATCCTCCGCTCCGGTTTTAATGTCCAGAATACCTAATATTGAACACATGATACTTCCCCCTGTTTTCCCATTAATTTGTCGAAACAAAACTATTATTATTTTTAATAAAACAAAGAGTTTATTTTTTTTTGTTTCGTCAACAGTCAGAGATAAAATGTTTTCATACAAAAAAACCAGAAAACGGACGGTTTCAATCGTTTGAGGAAAAACTGTCGATAGTTAAACAGGGGCTGGTCAGGGAATATGAAAAATTTATATGCCGGATGGAGGGGGCTTTTTTCTACTATTTAAAGCCTATTATTTCTCTGTTGGCCTGTTCTGATTGTTGCTGCTTTGATTCTTCTACCTGCTTTAAGTATTCGAAGATTAGCAGTATCTTGTCACCGTGGTCTGTCAGTTGCCTTTTTATATTCCCTATTTCCTGCATGATGTCTTTCTGTAACAGCAATGACTTCCTTAACATGGTAAAGGTCCGCATAATAGCAATATTGATTTCTATTGCCATTTTACTATTCAAAACACTTGATAGCATAGCAACACCATTCTCTGTAAAAGCAAAAGGAACAGCACCACCAAAATGCCTTTTAGAAGGTATCACATTTTGTGATACCACATCATCTATTTCAACATTAGTTAGTTCATACATAAAATCATTAGGGAAACGATCTCTATTCCTGCGTACAGCTTGCTTTAATGCTCTTGTTTCAACTCCATAAAATTCAGCAAGGTGAACATCAAGTATAGCCCTTTCATCTCTTATAGTTATAATTTTACTTGCTATTAGTGCTGCCTGTGCCGTTATCGCTTTACTCTCCTTTGTCATAGTTGTGGTTTATTGAAAACAAAATAATGATTTAATTTATCTCAATAGTTCGGTGATTTTTCGTTCTCGCAAAGACACCAAGACGCAAATACTTGTTTCACAATAAGTTACACTTATTGTGAAACATCTACAGCTGATTGAAAATCAGGTTAATAAAATTATTACCGGAGTATTGACATAGATAAAATTGTCCTGATTTATCCCGTGTAATGTATAATAAGCACATCCTTTAGGTGATACTAAATCTCTGATAACTATTGCTGACAAACCTAACATGCTCATAAAGTATTCATAATGGATTACTACAAAAACGTTCTGAAGTCTCAGATCCTATTTTAAAATCAAAATTTTCTTTACTGCTATTACTTTGTCCAACTTAATAAACAAGTAATATATTCCTTTGGGAAATGGGATTAAATCAATTTGAATCAGATTGGATTTGGCTTTAGCCTTCCCAACTGTTAACACAGTCTCTCCCTGCATATTCATTAGTTTTAATCCACTTACCGTTTGATTCATGCCCTTTAATTTAATGAAAAGAGTGTGTGCTGTTGGGTTTGGATATACTTTGATTTGGTCAGAAATACTATACTCGGAAATTGCACTTAAATAATCCTGAGTTATAACCACAGAAAGCGTATCAACCCCGGAACCATAAATTGTTAGTTTTGCTGTTCTTCTGTTTTTAGAATTATTTGCACTATCGGCCGTAACCGTAATTGACTCATTACCCGTTCCGCTGGAAGGGCTTACCAATAACCAGTTGTTCACATTATGGATTTCCCAATGAATATTTGAAGTTATGGTAAATGTGGTCTGACTGCCCGCTGCCGCCGGTAAGAATAGACTGTCAGTACTCACAGTTAAAACATAAACGGAAGGTAATGTGGTGGCACTAATTATGTTAGAATAACTGCTGCTGCCACCGGTGTTGTATCCTTGTATCCGGTAAAAGTATTTTGTCTTTGGAGAAAGGCCGGTAACTTTTTTTGTGAGTGTTAATCCCACATCTAGATGGTCGTAACCGCTGACTTTGGAAGTAAACAAAGAATCGGTAGCCACATCCAAATAATAACCTGTGGGCGTAAACCCGGAAGCGGGCGCCTGCCAGTGGGCGGAGAAGGAAACCTGGTCAATGGAAGTAGCTTCCATGGCAACCGGAGCGCCGGGAGCGGAAGGCAAAAGGGTTATTCCCCCATTTTGCGTACCGAATAAGATATTCTGAGAGCTTGCGTTCCCCACAATGGCATGGGATAAGGTAAAAGCAAAGGTTCCCACCGTATCTTTTAATCTCTTGAATTTCAACCTCATAATGCTGCCATCCCGACCAGTGGCAGGTGTCTCGTTCATGGAGTAAATGATCACACGGGCATCCCCTGCCTGATTCTCAGTAATTTGTAATTGATCATGAGCAAGCCGGGAAGACAATTGAGCGGAATCTGTCTCATATTTAAAAACAGAAGCCGGATAATTTAAATCAAACTGTAAAGCCACAAAATCCTCATAATTTCGAACCCACACTTCCACCCAAATATCCTGACTTTTTGAAAACTGCTGATCAGGGATAATCAAATAATTGGGAATATAGGTTTCTCCGGAAAGCCGGACTTTAAAAGGATTTTCGTCCGGGTCGTTGGAGAAGATGCTTAGTGTCCCCGAATAAACACCTTTGACCGTATCTTTATACTGAACCGGAATAGTCTGGCTTTGTCCGATGAGAATGGACATCGGGAAAGATGCACTTGAAGTGAATACGGGATTTGAAAACAACAAATGATTAATCACCAAAGTGTCTGAACCGTTGTTATGTACCTGTAAATCAATCGTTTTAATATCAAGACTGGAAACCGGTCCGAATTTTAAAGTGGTGGAACTGGATATATCCGGTGCATTTACCCTGAGTGAACCGCCATACTCAGCAGATAAAATGTTACTGCCATCGAGACCACCTATCATACCGTTTTCGATGCCAATGGAATAGTAACCGCCGGTACCGTTTACATTAAACCTGAGTTTGATTAAATGGCCATTCTTACCCGTAAAAGATGTATTGCCGGCAGAAAAGGCAATCACCCTTAGCCGTTTTTTCCCAACCAATTGTGCGGATACCTGCTGGTTGGTGTTGCGCCCTGCAAAAGCGACCGAACCGTCAATATACTGTAATGGCGCCGGAAGGATTAAATCAAACTGAACGCCCGAGAATTTTTCCATATTGTTTACCGAAATTAGCAAATCAGCATCCTTACCGGAAAAAACAGTCATCTTTCCCACATGAATTTCGTTGATGGTATAGGCTTTGGCCGTGATATTAACCTTTAGCGCAGGCTCATCCGGGTCGTCCGACTCCAGCGTAACGGGAAAATCAAACTTCCCTTTCCAGTTGGGTTTAAAAGTAAGGGTAACCGCGGTAGATTGTCCCGCCGCGATGCTAAACGGCGCCTGAACATTTACGGTAAACTGTGAATCGGGAATAATAATTTTTGAAATATGAAGCACCTGAGTTCCCGTGTTTTGCACGGTAAAACTTCTGCCGGTTTGCCGGCTTACCGCCGTGCTGCCAAAATCCAGACTATCAGTAGAAACCCGGATGTTTGGGGCCAAAAGCTGAATGGTGCCGGCATCAATCTCCGTAAGAATATTCGTCCCGCCGGCATTTCCCAATGTTACATTTTTGGGCGTAAGCACATAGTTGCCCGGCACGGTTCCGGCTTTCAGTTGAAACCTGACCAGCCAGCCGGAATGGCCTTTGAAAACCGAATTGTTGGCCGAATAACAAAGAATGCGGAGTACGCCACCGGACAGAATAGTATATTGCACCGTTTGTCCGTTCTTTCTCACAGGATTGATTTCGAAAGAAGAGTCCACGAGGGTAAAAGCCTTGGGGATGTTCAAATCCAGCTGTAATGCCACAAAGGCATCCGCATTATTTACTTCCACCTGCACATAGAAAACCTGTCCGGGAACTACCGACTCGCTAAGAACCGCAACCCTGTTCTGGCCCGCAAGGTAACCTGAAGTCAGGGTAAACAAAATGAGTAACAGCAGATTTTTCATGGCTGTTACCTTTCATTGATTCTCACTATTTTAATTTCCTTTTTAAATGCAGTCCCTCCATCCAACGGAATTACCACCATTTTGCACAGGTAAACCCCGGAAGGCAAAAGCCTGTTTTTCCCGTTTTTCCCATCCCAGCTGATCTCATATTTTCCTGAACTTTGAACCCCGTTTTGCAACGTTTTTACTCTTTGTCCGTTGATGTTGTAAATTTCAATACGTACCCTTGCGTTCGTGGCAAGCCGGTAGCTCAGGGTGAGAGTATTATGAGAAGGATTCGGCCTAACCTCGATACCGGTTTTCAAAAGCTGAGGCGTGTTGTGGATGCCGGTGATGGTTTCCACCTTCACAGTTACGTATTTGCCCATGATATCGCTACCGAAGACATCGCCCCATTTCAACTGTCCCGTAGCATGGGTAACTTTAATGATGTTCTGCACACCACCCGGAATCAAAGCACCGGTAAAGCTGTACATGATTCCCAGCAACTTCCCGTTGACGATAGCATAGGAAAATTCAAAGCCCTTGACCATTGAAGTAAGCTGTATATTTTCAAGATTTTTCCCTTTCAGCTCAAACTGCAGCGCTGCCAACTGGTGATCGCTTATGAGCTGAATTGTGCTGTCTTTCAACGCAATAGTGGGCGTAGTAGTGGCCATGGCATTTTCGGAGGCTGTCGTTTTGGTACCGAGAATAAGTTTCACAATACCGATAATGTCGAGCACATTGATGGTGCTGTCTGCATTGATATCTGCCGCAGCCTTGATAAAAGGTTGTGGGTTTTTACCAAGGATGTAGGCCACAATGGTGGTCAGATCCAGCACATTGACTTTCAGGTCGCCGTTGGCATCGCCGAGGGCTGCTGTAAAAGGTATTGCTGCCACCACATGCGAAGAATCCGATTCGGAAAAATCAGTATTGACCACTTTATAGAAATAGAAATATTTCTTGTTTGGGATTACCTTATAATCGGTGTAAAGCGTATCCAATATCAGTGATTTGTTAATGAGTACCGGCGACGATAAAGTGCTGTCGTTGATTTGCTTCATGCGGTACATATTGAAGCCCAACAGGTCTTTTAGCCCCGAGTTGTTCCATTCCAAGGCTACTTTTCCCAGGCCGGGTGTGGCCATAAAATCAACGGAGGATGATTCGGCAGCGCTTATTAGAAAATTAAAGCGCATATCCTCGATGGGAATTTCCCATCCTTCCGGATCCCGTGCACCCGAAACCCTTATCCTGTTCATCCCATCGCCGGTGTAAAGTTTAATTTTCCCGTAAACAGTAAAAATACGGCCATCTGCCGACCAGGAAGGGTTCTTGTTTATCGGATTGGAGGAAAACGGATAGCGTACACCAAAACTTACTGTTGGCGTATAGGTGGTATCCATGGGACGGTTGAAATAGACATCGAAACGATGCAGTCCTACGCCGAGGGCATCCAAATGTTGGTCTTGCGGATCTTTTCCCCCAATCAATACTTTCCAGACCACACCATGGCAGGAGTCAGGAGGAGTTGTTAAGTAGGGTTGGAATATGGCTCTCGGCCAAGTTGAATTATCCATGAAATCTTGTATAAATCCTTCAATTTTAGCAGAATCAGAAGTACCCCAATACTGGTATTGAACTTTTTGAAAATCTGCTGAACTATATGTAGATGTATGGTATTTAGTTAAGACCTTAGTAGTATTTTCATAAAATGTGCCGTTCCAAAATCGTTGTGGTTTAGAGTACTCGCTAATCCAAGAATTCTGCATTGTTGAATCAGCCCACTCTTGGTCTGGAATTGAATAATTTACAATATTATTATATTTGAAATGGCCACCAGATGAAACATGATAAATACCTCCATTGTAATAATATTTATCTGCTGTTGTTGGCCCTATGAAATTATTTTTATATGCATAAGAATGCGAATATATCACGCCTGTATTCCCATATGAATGAATTGCAAAGTAACATTTATTATTAATGAGAGAGTCAACTACGCCTAAACTGGAGCCTCGAAAAGTACAGTTTATCAAGCTTGCGGGATTTGGATTGCCCCTATATGTATCAGAGGTGGGCCAATTACTATTTGTAAATGAACAATAATTAAATCTATTTTCAATCGTGTTCCTGTCATTCAGGAAGAAAAAAAATGTCGATACATTGCCAGAGCCGGTGGGATTATATCCCTCTAAATAAATTAAACTGTCCGGTTTCCCTTCGGCAATTAGTTTGCCTTTTACGGGAACTATTTTCCCTGGATAAAAGAGAATTTTCGTGCCTGGTTTAATAATGAGTGTACCATGTGTACCAACTTTAAAACTATTATTTACCAGATAAAGTCTATCTGGAGTGAGCACTCGCGTTGAATCCAGCACTCCCGATAATTGCGTTCCATTTTCCGCTGTAAATACAAATTTGTTTTTTGTAGTGTCTGTTGCACCCTTATACCAGCTCATTAATTGAAAAGTAATGTCGCGACCCTGAACCACATTGGGACTAATCTTAAAAACCATGGGATCCTTTTCACTGGTTCGTGTGGCGTAGGGCGAGATGCTACCAATGTAGGATGTACTTTTTATAATATGACAAGTAGCCGTATCTTCAAATTCGGCCAGTTTTATTTTCCAAAAAACGCTGTCCACCTGACCTCCTGTATTTCGGGCACTGAACCATAGCTGAATGGTCTCTCCCGCATCAACACGACCATCGCGGTCATCGTTTGCCAGTGTATCCACCATATGATTGTTAAGAAACCATATTTCCGGTTTTGGCTTTATGGTTAAAGCCGAGTCAATGTTTAAATAGAAATTAGTAGCCTGAATCAACTTGACCCACATAAATTCATTGGTTTCCGAGTCAGCCGGAATAAGTTGCCGGTAAAGGCTAATGGCTCCTGCCACCAAAGGAGTTGCCATAGAAGTCCCGCTGTATTTACGGTAATTTCCTCCGGGGATAGTACTTATAATACCTGATCCGGGAGCTTTCATCTCATAATTCCATAGAGCAGGATAACGGCTGAATGTGGGGCCATCCTGATCATAATTACTAAATCCAGCTTCCGGTGATTGTACCCCCAACACAAACGAAAGAGCAGCAGGAAAAAAAGGTGCACAACCCGATCCCGGCCCAATACACCTTCCATCATTACCAGCGGCAGCCACCAGAATACTATTGGCATAAGCATTGGCAAGGGCATCTTGCATAGTCAGCGATAAGGCGTAAGAACCAAAACTCATATTAATAGCTGTAGCACCATGCGAAGAAGCGTAAATAATGCCTTTGCTAATAGTAGCCGCATCACCTCTTCCGCTACTCTGAAAAACTTTAATGGGCATGATTTTGGCATGCCAGTCCACACCGGCAATACCAATCCCATTGTTTCCCACGGCTGCAGCTATTCCGGCCACGTGGGTACCGTGGCTGTTGTCATCGCTCGGATCGTTATCGTGATTAATATAATCCCAACCTCGGATATCATTCACAACGCCGTCAGCGTCAGGCACGGTGTTGGGATTGGGATTTTTCCAAATATTAGCTTTCAAGTCGGGATGTTTCCAGTCAACACCGGTATCCAAAATGGCAATAATTTGTGTTTTTGAACCTTTGGTCTGTTTCCATATCCTGTCAACTTTGATGGCAGGTATATTCCATTGCTCATTATACAAAGGATCGTTTGGCATCACCGTATCGTTAAGCTGAATAGTTGATTTATTCTGCGCTTTCAACAGGGTTTTCAGGTCTGCTTCAGATAATACCGGAGATTCAGGTTTATCGCTCACAATAGAATAGATATAATCGGGTTCGGCATAAACCACGTGAGCAGAATCCGCTTTTAATGAAGATATACTTTCAAATAGTTGGCGCGGGTTATCTGATTTCAGCTTGAGCTTATAAATATTATTGAGACTGGGCCTCACAAATTTATTTCCGTTGGGTGCGGTAAGTATTTGTACTGATTTCAGTCTTTTTTCGTTAGGGAAAAGCCGTTCCCCATCTACAATACCGTATTTATTGATCAACCGGTTCATAAAAGCCTGGCTCGATTTTAGCCCTTTCCGGCTCTTTTTAAAGGTTATGTGTGTGCCATCACGGAATTTCACGAGAAGTACACCGGGGACATAATCAAATTGTTGGGATTGTGTATTCATTCTGACAACAGAATCTTTCGGTTGTCCGGAAAAAAGTTGATTTTGCCCCAAAACGGTCAGGGAGCCGGCAAACAACAGCAGGAGGGTAAAAATTTTTTTCATAGTAAATTAGTTTTGGGCGTTAAATTTATTTCTAGAATATATCAGAACTTTTTTTCAAATATTGAGGGTATTGTCCGGATGCTCTCTGAACTTCACGTAAGTTTTATCCCGTTATAACGGATTGTTTTGGATTCGGTATAAAATGGTTGGTGAATTGATTATACTGAGCTATTATAGCAGCAGTAAAAGTTATCTGTCAGGATAAAAGACAGCTTGCAAGCAATAGACTAATCTTTTCGTGCCAAATCAGAAATTGTGGTTGAAAAGGAGAAGGATTTAGGGTGCTTCTGCCTGTAGGAAATTTGCTAAATTATGCATGTAGGTTTTTCTTAAAAAATTAACATCGTTTGGTTTAACGGCCAAAGTTAAATATAAATCTATTAATAAAGCAAATATTTTATAAATTTATTTTTCTGAAGAATAAATCCGAAACAGTATTTCCGGAATTCATCCTCTTCTTTTGTGTATTTTTGCAGCCCAAAATCCTAACAATGACTGCACAAGAAGTGGAAATAATGGCTCCTGTGGGCTCGTATGAATCGCTTATGGCGGCTATTCAGGGTGGTGCCGATTCGGTTTATTTCGGTATCGGAAA
>VAPG01004858.1_pt1 | contig 17758 bp, 20 predicted proteins | sample 3393851 | NCBI WGS metagenome assembly VAPG01 (sample SAMN08290438, study PRJNA428436) | hydrothermal vent metagenome | isolation source: Deep-sea hydrothermal vent chimney | place: Atlantic Ocean: South-mid Altantic Ridge | depth 2194 m m
ATTTTTATTTTTGGACAGATTTTTTCTATTGTTCTCAATAGTTTAGTAGATGAACTTCTATTGCTAAGGTAAGTTTTTCACTGAGTGTAGCAGAAATAACAAAATAGGTGCCGATTGCCGGGGTTTTGAATCACGAACATCCGGCAGAGTTGCTCGGGCTTATTGACTAACAAACGAATTATTATGGCAATACTAGATATTTTATATTATCCGGATAAACGGCTGCGAAAGGTGGCAAAGCCGGTAGAAAAAGTCGATGTTTCTATCAAGACGCTGGTTGATGATATGCTTGAAACAATGTACATCGCCCCCGGAATTGGCCTGGCGGCAACACAGGTTGATGTGCATCAGCAGGTGATCGTAATCGATATTTCAGAAGACAAAGATCAGCCGCTGTGTTTGATTAACCCCGAGATCATTGCGGCAGAAGGCGCAGAAACTTGTGATGAAGGTTGTTTGTCTGTACCGGATATTTATGAAACGGTTGAGCGCAGTGAAAAAATAACGGTCAGGGCGCTTGATCAGTATGGTGCTGAATATACCCTGCAGGCAGATGAGATGCTGGCGGTTTGCATTCAGCATGAGATGGATCACCTGAAAGGGAAATTATTTGTCGATTATTTATCGCCGCTCAAGCTGCAGCGTATAAAAAAGCGTCTAAAAAAAGCACAGCGTGAAGACCTTCGCGGTGCCGTGCTGTAAGCTTATTTAATACTTTTAAAACAACGCTTCAAGCTGCAGCATATAAAAAAGTTAAAATATTGCTAGCAGCTTGTTTGTAACCTACTTAATAAACAGTGATTAATCCTTTACGTATTATCTATGCCGGCACGCCAGATTTTTCTGTGGCGGCGCTGCGCGCCTTAATCGAATCAGAACACGAGGTGATTGCGGTTTATACGCAACCGGATCGTCCGGCGGGTCGCGGGCGCGGTCTGGCAACATCCCCGGTCAAGGCCGAAGCACTGTCGCATGATATTGCGGTTTACCAGCCGGAATCATTAAAAGACGAGAGTGCGCAACAGCAACTGCAGGCGTTAGATGCCGACCTGATGGTGGTCACCGCTTATGGTTTATTGTTGCCACCGTCCGTGTTGCAGGCGCCGCGACTTGGCTGTATTAATATTCATGCCTCGTTGTTGCCGCGCTGGCGTGGTGCGGCACCGATCCAGCGGGCGATTCTAGCAGGCGATAAAAAAACCGGTATCACCATTATGCAGATGAATGAGGGTCTGGATACCGGTGACATGCTGACGGTGGCGGAGTGTGCGATTGCGGATGATGATACCGGCTCGAGTTTGCACGATAAATTGATGGTGCTGGGCGCGCAAACCCTGGTTGCTGTGCTGCCAGCGATTGCCGGGCAGATAGATGGACAGACGCTGAACCGGACAAAACAGAATGATGCCGACGCCTGTTACGCCTCAAAGCTGAACAAGGCAGAGGCAAAAATAGACTGGTCACAATCGGCGTTGCAAATTCAGCGTGCGATCAGGGCATATAATTCCTGGCCAGTGGCTTACTGTGCATATGAAAAAAATAACAGGCCGGCAAAGCTGCGCCTGTGGCAGGCTGAAGTGCAAACGGATGCTGAGACATCGAATAATCCGCCCGGAACAGTGGTAGCGGAATCTTCACAGGGCATCGACGTTGTTAGCGGTGAAGGTCTGTTGCGCATCACCGAGTTGCAGGCCGAAGGCAAACGCCGCATGGTGGTGGCTGATTTTCTCAATGCCAACTCTTTGCTCGATCAGGTACTGAAATAAAATCGTGGAAAATTCCTCTCCTTCTAAAAAGAAAAAAACTCGGCCGTCGAAGACAAAAGTCAGCGCGGCTCGCAGCGTAAGCCTGAAAACACTAAAGCAGGTTTTTGGCGGTCAGTCGTTATCGGCAGTGCAGGTTCACACCACCGATAAGCTCGATGATGCAAGAGACCGTGGTCTGGCCAATGAGATTGTCAACGGCGTTTTGCGCTGGCGCTGGCAGCTGGAATTTTTTATCTCGCAGTTGTTAAAAAAACCACTGAAAGCCAAAGACATCGATGTGCAGCTGGTTTTATTGATGGCGCTGTATGAATTAAACCAATGCCGTACACCGGATTACGCGGTGATTAACGAGTCGGTTGATCTGGTCAGGCAATCCGGAAAAAAATGGGCGGCGGGATTAGTGAATGCCGTGCTGAGAAATTTTATCCGTGAGCAGGAAAAACTCATTGCGTCGATAAAAGATGGTGTGGTGCGCTATTCACACCCGCCCTGGCTGTTGGAAAAAATAAAAAACGACTGGCCGCAACACTGGCAGGAAATTTTGCAGGCAAACAACCAGCGCCCGGCGTTCTGGTTGCGGGTTAATCAATTGCAGTATTCGGTACCACAGTACCAGCAGTTGCTGGTAGATGACGGGCTTGAATCAGAAGCCGCCACATTCGCCGATGCTGCTTTAAAACTGAGTCACGGCGTCGATGTGCGAACCTTGCCTGGTTTTGCTGAAGGCGCAGTATCAGTGCAGGATGCCGGTGCCCAGCTGGCTGCAGAATTGCTGGAAGTTTCAGCCGGACACCGGGTGCTTGATCTTTGTGCGGCTCCTGGTGGCAAAACCTGTCACCTGCTCGAGCGTTATCCGAAGATCGGTCACCTGCTGGCAGTCGAGCTTGAAGCACAGCGGATGTTACGTGTTAGTGAAAATCTGCAGCGCCTCAAACTTGAGCCGAGAGTAGAGTTAGTCGTTGCCGATGCGCGCAATACAAAAAGCTGGTGGCAAGGTGAGCTGTTTGATCGCATTTTGATCGATGCACCCTGTTCGGCCAGCGGCGTTATCCGCCGTCATCCCGACATCAAAACCCTGCGCCGTGATTCGGATATTGCGCCGCTGGTGGCGTTACAGTCAGAGATCTTGCGTGCTGCGTGGCAGACGCTGGCCGCTGGCGGTGAATTGTTATATGTCACCTGCTCGGTATTTAAAGACGAAAACCAGAATCAGATAACGGCCTTTTTATCGCAGCATGCTGACGCGATTGAAATAAAAATACAGGCTGACTGGGGTCAGCCATGCGAGCATGGTCGCCAGTTGTTCCCCGGCGAGCAGGATGCGGACGGTTTTTATTTTTGTCGGTTGAAGAAAGCTGGCTGAAGAAATGCGGTGAAAAAAGCAGGGCAAACAGGTATGAAAAGCAGGATGTTTGAGCGTAAACTTCCGCTTGTGAAAAATGGCCTCTAAAAATTAGTGGTATAAACGCACAGATATTACAAAGTTACCTGGCATAATAATGAATATTTTAATTTTGGGTGCAGGACAGGTTGGATCGAGTGTCGCTGAAAGTCTGTCGTCAGAAGCAAACGATATTACACTGGTCGATATGAACGTGTCCCTGCTGGAAGAATTGAGTGACCGACTGGATATTCAGACCGTGGTCGGTCACGCTTCTCACCCCGATGTGTTAAAGCGCGCTGGCATCAGTGATGCTGATATGCTGGTTGCGGTGACTAACAGCGATGAGACCAATATCGTTGCCTGCCAGGTCGCACACAGTCTGTTCCACACACCAACAAAAATTGCCCGGGTGCGCTCTCAGGAATACCTCAAATATAAAGAGCTGTTTAATAACAGTGTTTTGCCGATTGATGTTCTGATCAGTCCCGAGCAACTGATTGCCGAACACATACAACGTTTGATTGAGTACCCCGGTGCATTGCAGGTGCTGGACTTTGCTGGCGGTCGTGCGCGACTGGTTGGCGTTAAAGCCTATTACGGCGGTCCACTGGTCGGTCACGAAATTTCCAATTTACGAAAACATATGCCGGGCATCGATTCGCGGGTGGCGGCAATTTTCCGTCGTGGCAAAGGTATCGTGCCTGACGGCAATCAGGTGATCGAAGCCGACGATGAAGTGTTTTTTATCGCGGCGACAAAAGATATTCGAGCGGTCATGGCTGAACTGAGAAGGCAGGATAAACCGATAAAACGCATCATGCTGGCGGGTGGTGGCAATATCGGTAAACGGCTTGCACAGGCGCTGGAAAAAAATTATCACGTGAAAATACTGGAGCACAATGCGTTACGCGCCGAGGCTCTGTCTCGTGATTTGAACAAGACTATTGTGCTGCACGGTGACGCTGCTGATGAAGATTTGTTGCTGGAAGAAAACGTTGATCAGATGGACGTTTTCTGTGCGTTAACAAATGACGACGAAGCCAATATTTTATCGTCGATGCTGACCAAACGTCTGGGTGCACGCAAGGTTATGTCATTGATCAATCGCCATGCTTATGTTGACCTGATGGAGAGTCAGGGCAGTATCGACGCAGCCATATCGCCACAACAAATCACCATCAGTGGTCTGCTTGCACATGTGCGGCGGGGCGATGTTGTGGCGGTGCATTCTTTGCGTCGTGGCGCGGCGGAAGCTATCGAAGCTATCGCACATGGTGATAGCGCAAACTCAAAAGTGGTCGGTAAGATGGTCGAGCAGATAAAATTGCCGGAGGGTACCACCATTGGTGCGATTATCCGTGGCGAAGAAGTGATCATGGCGCATCATGATGTGATTATTGAAAATGAAGATCACCTGATTCTGTTCCTGCTGGACAAGAAGAAATTTCACGCAGTTGAAAAACTGTTCCAGGTTGGCGTGACGTTTTTTTAATCATGAGTGTATACCTGGGTAAAAGTCGTTATCAAAAGATACTATGCAAGCCGCTGTAATATTAAAACTCATCGGCCAGTTCGTTATGCTGTTCAGCGTAACCTTGTTGCCACCGGTTGTAATCGATCTGATTTATCAGGAAGGTGCGGCGCATAATTTTTTTTACAGTTATCTGTTTTTACTAGGCGTTGGCTTCCTGTTGTATTTTCCGGTCAGAAAAAAGAAAAGCGATCTGCGGCTGCGTGATGGTTTTGTGGTGGCAGTATTATTCTGGCTGGTTTTGGGAGTGGCGGGTGCGCTGCCTTTTTATACTTACGAGAAGATGGAGGTTGACCTGGTCAGCGCACTTTTCGAATCTATTTCAGGTTTAACGACAACTGGCGCAACGGTGTTGACCGAGCTGGACAGTTTGCCACACAGCATCCTTTTTTATCGGCAGGAATTGCAGTGGCTGGGTGGTATGGGAATCATCGTGTTAGCTGTTGCGGTAATGCCAATGCTGGGCGTCGGTGGTATGCAGTTGTATAAAACTGAAACTCCGGGACCGATAAAAGATAACAAGTTAACGCCGCGCATCGCAGAGACGGCAAAAGCACTGTGGTATATCTATCTGGGTCTGACGGTCACCTGTGCGTTTGCTTACTGGTTGGCAGGCATGACTGTTTTTGATGCGGTGGCGCATAGTTTTTCTACCGTTTCAAATGGTGGTTTTTCCACCCATGATGGTAGTGTGAATTATTTTGATAACTGGCTTATTGAGTGGGTCGCTATCGTTTTTATGTTGCTTGGCGGTATTAATTTTGCCTTGCACTTTACCGTGGTGCGTTCTAAAAGTTTGAAGGCTTACTGGCGTGATTCCGAATTTCGGTTTTATGTGGTTATGCTGTCGATAGTGTTTTTTCTGTCAACCTACGTGCTGTATACGCAGTCGATACTGCACGATTTTCCGCTGGCTTTTCGTGAAGCGTTATTTCAGACCGTCTCGATCACGACAACCTCTGGTTTTGTAACTACCGATTATTCTACCTGGCCGGTTTTTATTCCGGTGCTGCTTATTTTTTCCAGCTTTATCGGTGGCTGTGCGGGTTCTACCGGCGGTGGTATAAAAGTGATACGCATCCTGCTGCTGATCAAGCAGGGACAACGGGAAATTATGCGCCTGATTCATCCCAGCGCAAAAGTGACGGTAAAGCTTGGCAACCAGCCGGTTAAAGATTCGGTGATCGATGCGGTGTGGGGTTTTTTTGCTGCGTATGTCGCGTTGTTTGCATTGATGATGCTTACCTTGATGTTTACCGGGCTGGATCAGGTGACGGCATTTTCTGCGGTTGCAGCGACTATGAATAATCTTGGCCCTGGTCTGGGTGAGGTGACTTTCAATTATTCCAGTCTTTCAGATTTTAATAAATTATTATTGTGTTTTTCCATGTTGCTTGGACGGCTTGAAATATTTACTTTGTTGGTTTTGTTTATGCCGGCCTTCTGGCGTAAATAATTTCTGGGTTGCTGGCAATAATGCACACTAAACAATCCAGCCAGGATCGATACCTTTTTCGTCTATCACTATTGCAGCCACGGCACTGGCCGACCTGGGCGGGCCTGTTTCTGTTTTTTATTATTACCTTGCTGCCATTGTCGTTGATCGATAATCTTGGTTGTCGTCTGGGTAGATACGCAGCGCGTAAAAACAAAAAACGTTTTAACATCGTCAAAACAAATCTTTCTTTATGTTTTCCAGATAAGTCAGCGGCCGAAATTGAACAGATGGCTTTTGATCATTTTCAGGCACAGCTGCGTAGTGTTTTGCATTATTTTATTTTGTGGTGGCGGCCGATATCTCTGGTTAGAAAAAAAATCGTGAAAAGCGGTTTTGAGCAGATCGAGGAATATCGCGCACAGAATAAAAATATCATCGTTCTGCTGGTGCACAGCGTCGGGCTCGATTTTGCAGGTGCCACCATCTCGATGGATTACGAAGCCGTGGCACCTTATAAGCAGGTGCGAAATCCGGTGGTCGACTGGATTATCGCCAATGCAAGATTGCGTTTTGGCCGTGCCCATGATGGCAAATTATTTACCCGTGAAGACGGCTTCCGGCCGCTGATTCGTGAAGTGCGCAAAGGCAAGATTATGGTCTATCTGGCGGATGAAGACCTTGGTGAACAGAATTCGATTTTTGTGCCTTTTTATGGCGTGCAAAAAGCAACTCTGCCGGTGTTGGGGCGGCTGGCGCAATCCTGCAAGGCAGTCGTACTGCCCTGTGTCAGTTGTTATGACGCAGATAAAAAACGTTATGAAATAAAACTGCTGCCGAAAATTGAAGGCCTGCCCAGTGGTGATGATGAAGCTGACAGCCTGAAGATGAATCAGGCCATCGAGCAGGCGATTGCGCAATGCCCGATACAATATTTATGGACGCTGCGTTATTTTCAGACCCGGCCAGAAGGTGAGACATCGGTTTATGATTGAACACGCTATTACTGTCGAGCCGATGAAGCCGGCCCTGAGCGAAGCGCAGCAGGCAAAGCGTTTGCTCAAGCGCCTGAAACATGATGCTGGCGATGCCATCTTGCGTTACAACATGATTGAACATGGCGACCGTGTCATGGTCTGCCTGTCCGGCGGCAAGGACAGTTTCACCATGCTGGAGCTGTTGCTGATGCTGCAGAAAAAAGCGCCGGTTTCGTTCGAGCTGATTGCGGTCAATCTCGATCAGAAGCAGCCGGGTTTTCCTGAGCATGTATTGCCGCAATATCTTGAAAAGCTGGGCATTGAATACCATATCATCGAGCAGGATACTTACAGCATCGTCAAGGATAGAATCCCTGAAGGTAAAACCACCTGTGGTTTATGTTCGCGTTTACGTCGCGGTATTTTATATTCGTTTTCTGAAAAGATCGGTGCCAGTAAGATTGCTCTGGGGCATCACCGGGATGACATCATCGAAACGTTTTTTCTCAACATGTTTTTTAATGGCCAGCTGAAAACCATGCCGCCAAAATTATTGAGTGATAATAAAAAACACGTGGTGATTCGTCCGCTGGCATTATGCCGGGAAAGCGATATCATCGCGTATGCGGCAACAAAAGATTACCCGATTATTCCGTGTAACCTGTGCGGCTCGCAGGAAAACATGCAGCGTAAGGTGGTTAAAAAAATGATTCAGCAATGGGAACAGGAAACCCCGGGGCGATCAGAGATAATCATGCGAAGTTTACAGAATGTGGTACCGTCACATCTGGCGGACAATAAACTGTTTGATTTTGAAAAATTGCTAAAACAAGTGGATTGATGGTGGATTTAACAAATGATCGAACAAAATGTTTATCACGATGGCGTGCTGGTCGTGACAAAGTGCAGCGGTAGCATTACGGCTGAAGAGTTGATCAGTAGTCAATACTGGATGGTCGATAACTTTGGTGGATAATTAAACCTGGTTTTAGTCAGCTTTTTGATGCGCTTGAAGCTGATACGAATGCCATCACCGAGAATGATATACATCGCGTCGCTCAGATTAATCTGCATCATGGCAAAACGCGTGGTGATTTTTCAATGGCTATCCTGGCGGTAAAACCTTATCCGCTGGCACTGGCTAAGTTGCACAAGTTGTTATCGGTGGCGGCCAATATTCGTGTAGAAATTTTTAGCGATATCGATGCGGCGTATAAATGGCTGGGAGTGCAGCCGCCGGTTTCAAGGTAGAAAGTCCGGGCCGTGTAGTCGTTGAGCTGTGCTCAGTTATACGCAGGCATATATACGCAGGCATAAAAAAACCCCAACTAAAAGTTGGGGTTTTTGGTCCTTGCTTGGTGATGAGCCTCGCGCTATAGCTGTTCCGTAGAATTCATATCCTTAAAATCCAGATCCGTAGAAAAATATGTCAATCCGTGTAAACTGGGGTTTCCATTGTCCTTGTCCTTGTCAGAATTTCTGAGCTACCTATATCCTTATGTCCCTGAATGGCTCTTTCCGTGTGTCCTTGAGTAGTATTATGGTCGCACTGTCGATTTTCTGCCATCAGTGGAAGAAGGAACCGAGTGTAGGGAAAATCCTACATAAAGTTATACTGATTCTTAAACGAGGCGGATGTGCTTTCTGCAACCCGACAGGTTCTATATGATCGCATTGTTACAGCGGGTTAAATCGGCATCGGTGACTGTCGATGAAAGAAAAATTGCTCGCATCGAACAGGGCTTGCTGGTTTTGCTCGGTGTCGAAAAGCAGGATAAAACCGATGTGCTCGAACGATTGGCAGAAAAAATATTGAAATACCGTGTATTTGCTGACGCAGATGACAAAATGAACCTGAGTGTTTTCGATATCCGGGGTTCGGTTCTGATGGTGCCGCAGTTCACCCTGACGGCCGATACGCAAAAAGGCTTGCGTCCCAGTTTTTCCAATGCGGCTGAGCCGGAAAAAGGATTAGCGATGTTTAATCAACTTATTGATATAATGCGCTTAAAAGGTGGAGCGATGAGTCCGGATTTGCCGGTAAACTGGTTGCAGACGGGGCAGTTTGGTGCCGACATGGCGGTTGAGTTGATCAATGACGGGCCGGTGACCTTTACCCTGAAAATTTAATTTACAATATTAATACTTACAGCGGAGATGAAATGACGCAACGTCAGGCAAGTGTTGAACGCAATACACTGGAGACCCAGATTCAGGTCAAAGTAAACCTGGACGGCACGGGCGAATGCAATCTTGATACCGGCGTGCCTTTTCTTGAGCACATGCTGGATCAGGTGGCACGTCATGGTCTGATCGATCTTGACATTACAGCGAAGGGTGATCTGCACATCGATGCGCATCACACGGTGGAAGACATCGGTATTACTTTAGGTCAGGCTGTGGCAAAAGCCGTTGGCGATAAAAAAGGCATCGTGCGTTACGGCCATGCCTACGTGCCGCTGGATGAAGCATTGTCTCGCGTGGTGATCGATTTTTCCGGCCGCCCCGGCATGGAATACAACGTGAAATTCGAACGTGCCAGCATTGGCGATTTTGATGTCGACCTGTTCCACGAGTTTTTTCAGGGTTTCATCAACCACGCTAATGTTACGCTGCACATCGATAATCTTAGCGGCGACAACGCACATCACATTGCAGAAACTGTGTTCAAAGCGTTCGGTCGTGCCGTGCGTATGGCGCTGGCCGCTGACCCGCGCATGCAGGGTGTAATGCCGAGTACCAAAGGTAGTCTGTAATCGTGAGTTCGACTATTGTTGTCGTCGATTACGGCATGGGAAACCTGCGTTCGGTGTCAAAAGCGCTGGAGCATGTTGCTGTTGATAATCAGAAAGTCATTGTCACTTCAGATGCTGATGAGATCGCAGGTGCAGAGCGTATCGTGTTTCCTGGGCAGGGCGCGGCACGTGATTGTATGAAACACCTCAATGAGCGTGCGCTGACTGATGTGGTTTTGCGGGCCGCGCACGAAAAGCCGTTTTTAGGCATCTGCATGGGTATGCAGGTGTTGATGAGACGCAGCGAGGAAAATCAGGGTGTCAAATGTATGAATATGTACGCCGGTGAGGTGCGTGCTTTTGCCGATGCGGGTTTACAGTCGCAGATGCAGTCGCTGAAAATTCCACACATGGGCTGGAACAAGGTGGCGCATAAACAGTCGCACCCGTTGTGGCAGGACATTGCTGAAGACAGTCGTTTTTATTTTGTACACAGTTATTATGTGGCACCGGATGATAACGCACTGGTGGCGGGTACCACCGACTATGGTATCGAATTTGTTTCGGCCATCGCCCGAGAAAATGTTTTTGCCGCGCAGTTTCACCCGGAAAAAAGTGCGCATGATGGTTTACAATTACTGAAAAACTTTTGCCGCTGGCAGGGACACCTGTAGCAGGCAAGCTAAAATGGACTGGCATACTACCGAGATTAAAGACTGATGTTATTAATACCCGCAATTGATTTAAAAGATGGACACTGTGTACGCCTGCGTCAGGGCGATATGAATGATAGTACGGTTTTTTCCGAAGACCCGGTGGCGATGGCAGGCCAATGGGTAGACGCCGGTGCGCGGCGGCTGCATATTGTCGACCTGGATGGCGCATTCGCCGGCAAACCAAAAAATGCCGATATTATTCATGACATCGCATCAACTTATCCTGATCTGAAGATCCAGCTCGGTGGCGGCATTCGTGATGAAGACACCATCGCCGGTTATCTTGATGCTGGTGTAAATTATCTGATCGTCGGTACCAAAGCGGTGAACGAGCCGCATTTTATCGCCGAAGTCTGTGCCGAGTTTCCCACCCATATTATTGTTGGCCTGGATGCAAAAAATGGCAAGGTCGCCATCGACGGCTGGTCAAAATTATCCAAACACGATGTTATCGACATGGCAAAACGTTTTCAGGATGATGGTGTGGAAGCCATTGTTTACACCGATATCTCCCGTGATGGCATGATGCAGGGTGTGAATATCGAAGCCACGGTGAAGATGGCGCAGGCGATCAACATTCCAGTGATTGCCTCCGGTGGCCTCACCTCGATGGATGATGTCAAAGCCCTGAGCGCGGTTGCTGACGAAGGCATTATGGGTGCGATTACTGGCCGTGCGATTTATGAAGGCACGATTGACTTAAAACAAGCGCAAGAATGGCTGGATCAGCAATAATAGCTGCGAATTAAACATGGCTTTAGCAAAACGAATTATTCCCTGTCTCGATGTTGATAACGGCCGCGTGGTTAAAGGCGTGCAGTTTGTCGATATCCGCGATGCTGGTGATCCGGTGGAAGTCGCACGGCGATACGACGCTGAAGGCGCGGACGAGATCACGTTTCTGGATATCACTGCCAGCTCGGATAACCGCGAGACTATCGTGCACGTGGTCGAAGAAGTTGCCAATGAAGTGTTTATTCCGCTCACGGTTGGCGGCGGTATCCGCACGCTGGATGATGTGCGTCGCATGTTGAATGCCGGCGCGGATAAAGTAGCCATTAACACTGCGGCGGTGTTTAACCCCGAATTCGTGCGCGAAGCGTCGGCCTCGGTTGGCTCGCAATGTATTGTGGTTGCCATTGATGCCAAGCAGGTCAGCACTGAAGGTGAACCGCTGCGCTGGGAAATTTTTACCCACGGCGGCAGAAAACCCACCGGCCTGGATGCCATCGAGTGGGCGAAAAAAATGGTCGATTATGGCGCGGGCGAAATTCTGCTGACCAGCATGGATCGTGATGGCACCAAAGTTGGTTTCGACCTGCCTTTGACCCGTGCAATTTCTGAAGCGGTGTCGGTGCCGGTGATCGCCTCCGGTGGGGTGGGTAATCTCGATCACCTGGCAGAGGGTGTGCTCGAAGGCAAAGCCGATGCGGTACTCGCTGCCAGTATTTTTCACTTTGCCGAATACACCATCCACGAAGCCAAGCAGCACATGGCAAATCGTGGCATCGAGATGAGGCTGTAAGCTGCGCTGCCATGAGTTGGTTAGACGAAATTCATTTCGATGAAAAAGGCCTGGTGCCTGCCATCACCCAGGATGCCAGCAGTGGAAAAATTTTGATGATGGCGTGGATGAACCGCGAAGCATTGCAGCTAACCGCCGAGAAGATGGAAGCGGTGTACTGGTCGCGCTCCAGAAATAAACTCTGGCACAAGGGTGAAGAATCAGGCCATATTCAAAAAGTAGTCGACATCCGTTTTGACTGTGATGAAGATGTTATTTTGTTAAAAGTTGAGCAGCACGGTGGTATTGCCTGTCACACCGGGCGTGAAAGTTGTTTTTATCGCCAGTTACAGGGTGAGCAGTGGGTCGAGGTCGAATCGGTAATTAAAGACCCGAAACAGATTTATTCGAAAAAATGAGCTTGTAGAAAATGATTCTGTAGGGCGGGCATTGCCCGCCAGCTCACAGGATGCACTGATGAGGCAAACGGTGGGCAGTGGCCACCCTTAAGATAAAAAGTTATACCACGATTAAAGTTATATAATGAGTGCGATGAGTAACAACGAGATACTGGCACAACTGACCGAAATACTGGAGCAGCGCAAAGGTGCTGCGCCTGATTCGTCCTATGTCGCTAGTCTGTACCATAAAGGACTGGACGCTATCCTTAAAAAGGTTGGCGAAGAAGCCACGGAAACCGTGATGGCGGCAAAAGATGTAGCCGGTGGCGAAAACAAAGACAAGCTGGTTTACGAAGTGGCGGATCTCTGGTTTCACACCATGGTTTTACTGGCAGATCAGAACCTGTCAGCGGATGATGTACTAACAGAGCTGGCGCGCCGTTTTGGCGTTTCCGGGCACGATGAAAAAGCAGCACGTAAATAATATTCGTCGTCGCTGATAATAAAGAACATGAGAGAAGAGAGTAAACATTATGGGTATTAGTATTTGGCAATTATTGATTTTACTGGCTGTTGTTATTTTGATCTTCGGCACCAAGAAATTAAAAAATGTAGGTGGCGATCTGGGATCGGCGATCAAAGGTTTTAAATCGGCGGTTAAAGATGGTGATGGCGATGCAGCCAAGCAGGAAAAAGTGGCGCAGGATGCCGCTGAGAGTGCAAACACTGAGTCGGTAAAAAAAGAAGATAAGGTTTAATTTATTTATTGCTTCACCAGGCTGTTTTCGGTTTGGTGAGCACTGAATAAAACAATCGTTTTATGTTTGACGTTGGTTTCTGGGAAATTCTGCTGATTCTGGTATTGGCTCTGGTGATTATTGGACCTGAGCGTTTGCCCAGTGCCGCACGAAAAGCCGGGGTATTTGTCGGTAAGGCGCGACGTTATGTCGAAGGTGTGCGCAGTGAAGTCGAACAGGAACTCGATGTGAATGAATTTAAACGTTTGCTGCATAATCAGGAAGTGCAGATCAATGAACTGCAACAGAAGATAAAAACCAGTGTCGATAACGTTGGTGCAGAATTGAAAAAAGATATACCAACATCCGATTTTCTAACGGATACGTCTTCACATACCTTCCATGATGATGTGCCTGCTGACAAGCCGCAAAACGTAGAAATAGCAGCTGTCTCTGAAGATGATAAAAAAGCATCATCGGAGAATGATGAAAAATAATAATTGCCAGTAAGTGATGTCTGACAACGAAACCAACCAAGAAGACTTGCAGGGACACGACCAGCAGGAACAGAGCCTGATGGATCATCTGGTCGAATTACGTGATCGCCTGTTGCATATGGTGCTGGCGATTCTTATCGTGTTTGTAGCACTGTTTGCTTTTTCCGAAGACATCTTCACCATTGCCGCGCAGCCATTGCTCAATCTAATGCCGGAAGGCACCTCGATGATCGCCACCGGGGTGACCTCGCCATTTTTAGTGCCGTTTAAACTGGTGTTGCTTTTATCGGTATTGTTAACCATTCCTTACCTGTTGCATCAGATCTGGGCCTTTATTGCGCCGGGTTTATATCGTCATGAAAAACGCATGGCGACACCAATACTTATTTCCAGCGTGGTGTTATTTTATTGCGGTATCGCCTTCGCCTACTTTGTTATTTTCCCTATCCTGTTTGGTTTTTTCATCGGTATCGCGCCGGAAGGTGTGGCGGTGATGACCGACATTGGTCAGTACCTCGATTTCATTATTGCTATCTTTCTTGCTTTTGGCATCGCTTTTGAAGTGCCGGTGGCAACATTTTTAATTATTGCTGCGGGCGTGACCACGGCTGATAAGCTGGCAGAAAAACGGCCTTATATTATTATTGGTGCATTTGTTATTGGCATGTTATTGACACCACCGGATGTGATTTCACAATCATTGCTGGCCGTGCCCATCTGGTTATTGTTCGAACTGGGTCTGCTTGCCTCACGTATTTTTCTGAAAGAAAAAGAAGAAGACAATGTCATCATGGAAAATGATGAGTTCACCTTGATCGAAGAAAATACCGCAGTGCCAGCAACTGACTTTCCACAGGATGATCACGACGAAGAAGGCAATCCACTGAGCGATGAAGAAATGGAAAAACTGTTCGATGAAGCCGAAGATGAAGAGTCGGAGAATAATCGCAAAGATGATGACGGCTCTGAAGACACACCAGAAAAGAAATAAGCGCGTAGATAACACAGTGCATTAGTTTAAATTTGAACTGATAGTGATTGTACGAAACTAAAAGTCTTCTTCTGACACAAAACGGACATCGAAAAAAAATATATTGTCCACAGATGAATGCAAATACAAAACAAATACAGTCCGCGAATAACGCAAAATACGCGAAAAAAGCTTTTTGTTTTTAAAGCTTTGCGTGTTTTGCGTTATTCGCGGATTAAGTTTTTAATCTTTTTTTATTTGCGTCCGTTTCTGGCCGTAAGTGGTCTTTTAATTAAAAGTGGTTTTCAGTAATACTGGCAGTGTCTGTACGATCACGTCTGAACTATTACGTACGGATAGTTAAAAATCCGGGAAAAGTTAATCTGTGTTCATCTGCGGCTAGTTTAAGCTCGAGAAAATCCTCCCGATAGTGTAAAATTACACCCCAAATACGAATCCTTAAAAGCAGAGAGAAGGGCAGAGAGCTCTTATGGTCGATAGAAGCGTCCCCCGAAAACCCACCCTCCTTATTATCCTGGATGGTTTTGGTGTTAACCCGAGTCGAATAAATAACGCCGTGCAGGAAGCTGACACGCCGCGTTTAGACGAATATTTTTCACGAAACCCTCATACCACACTGGAAGCCTGCGGCACTTCGGTGGGTCTGCCCGATGGTCAGATGGGCAACTCAGAAGTGGGTCACATGACACTGGGCAGTGGTTCGGTGATCAGGCAGGATCTGGTTCGCATCAATGATGAGATTGAAAACGGTGATTTTTTCAAAAACGCCGCGTTGGTTGCTGCCGTTGAAGATGCTGCTGCCCATGAGCGTCCATTGCACCTTGTCGGGCTTACTTCCAATGGTGGCGTACACAGCCACATCAACCACCTGAAAGCACTGATTAAACTATGTGCTGATCACAAGGTAAAACCGGTGGTGCATATGACGACAGACGGGCGTGATACCGCGCAGATGTCTGCTCTGGTTTTTCTGGCGGAAATCGAAGGTTTGCTGGAAGAGGCTGGCGGCAGCATTGCTACCGTTTGTGGCCGTTATTATTCCATGGACAGAGACAACCGTTGGGATCGCACCGAACTTGCCTGGCAGGCGATGGTGAACGGTGAAGGCCTGCACGCAGAAAATGCGCATTATGCTATCGAAGCGGCATATGCGCATGATGAGACTGACGAGTTTATTAAACCGACGGTGCTGGATAATGCCGAGTTAATTCAATCGGGTGATGACGTTATCTTTTTCAACTTCCGCAATGACCGCTCGCGTCAGCTCACAGCTGTGTTGAGTCAGGATCATTCTGATGAATTTGATACCGGCGACTTCGATGGCGCGCTGGTGACCTGCTTAACAGAATATGACCCGGAGTTTTTATTGCCCATCGGTTACGCGCCAGAGCGTCCGCAGGCAACCGTTGCTTCTGTGGTCAGCCGTGCCGGTTACAAACAATTGCATTGCGCCGAAACAGAAAAATATGCGCACGTTACTTATTTTTTCAATGGCGGTAAAAAGAAACCGTTCGCGGGCGAAGATCACGTTATGGTCAACTCGCCGGATGTGGCTACCTATGATCTAAAACCAGAAATGAGCGCCGAAGGTGTGGCCGATAAAGTTATCGAAGCACTGAAATCAGGTGAATACGGTTTTATCATGGTCAACTTTGCCAACGGTGATATGGTTGGTCACACGGCTGTAAGAGAAGCGGTAATTAAAGCAGTTGAAGTACTGGATAAAGAAGTAGGCCGGGTACTGGATGTTGCTGCCGAAACAGGTTTTTCTGTGATACTGACAGCTGATCACGGCAACTGTGATGAGATGGTTGACCCAGTGACACAGGAGCCGCATACCCAGCATACTTTATACCCGGTGCCCTGTCTGGTCATCGACGAGACACACTGGCACCTGCGTCCGGGTTGTGACCTGAGTGCTGTGGCACCGACTGTGCTGCAGTTGATGGGCTTGCAGCAACCGCCTTCGATGACGGGTAAGTCATTGTTGCTTTGCGAATATTAATGTCCTGCCTGGAGCGACACCTCTTGTGCTCGCTTCAGTCTTAATCTATTGCTTCCTGTTTTTACAACTTCACTTATATAAAAGATAAGGGCCGGTTATCCGGCCCTTAAAATGATATTGTTATTTGATGCTTGTTTAAGCAATGTCACGTCGACGTGCGACCCCTACCAGACCAAGCAGGCCAGAAGCAAATAACCACGCAGCAGCGGGAACCGGCACTGTTGGTGTTTGCGATACAAAGCCGGAAATACCAACGGCACTGTCTGCACTCAGGCTGAAATCAATTTTTACCGCCATCAAGTCATAAGCCAGCTCGCCGGTGAAAGTATTGTTCGCAGTGAACACCGCTGAATTTGTTGTCAGCGGGCCAGCTGTATGAAAATAGGTGTTACCAACATCAACCCCTTTATTGATTGAACCAATGCCGCCAACACTGGTGTCAACTTCATAAGCCGAAACGATTCTTCCGTTACCGATAGCCGCTATTTGTGCACCGGCATTTGTGGTTGAGGTAAGTGAGTAGGAGACGCTTGAGCTTGCTTCGATTAAACCGTTAATAGCCACTGGTAAATCGAAATTAAAACTAAACGTTGCGCCGCTCGAAGCGGTGGAAGCGCCGACACTGAAGCCCAGTATCGGGTCAGCGTTGCCATATAGAGAGCTAACGGTAATTTTAGAGCCGTCCCCCATCATCCATGCCAGACCACCGTTCTGTACGATGCCGTTGCCGACGATGCTGTTTGCGTTAGTATTCAGTGATATGTCACCGGACGCAGCATTGTACAAAAACTGCCCGCCGCCTGCGGCATTGCCATTAAATGTCACGGTAAAGTCTGAGGTACAGATGGTGTTACCGCATTGTACGATAGTGCCAGCCTGAAGTTGAGAAGATGCGGCTGTAGTAATAACGATAAGCGTTGAGAGAACACTTATCTTTTGAACAAGTTTGTTTTTTAACATTTTATCCCCGTAACCGAAGTCGGTTTTGAGATTCTTTAAAGCGGTATACGCTTTTGAATCTTTTAAACGTTTAATATATTTATTGTCTGCAGGGGAATGCTAGTTAATTGATGTGACAG
>VAPG01004518.1_pt1 | contig 17697 bp, 12 predicted proteins | sample 3393851 | NCBI WGS metagenome assembly VAPG01 (sample SAMN08290438, study PRJNA428436) | hydrothermal vent metagenome | isolation source: Deep-sea hydrothermal vent chimney | place: Atlantic Ocean: South-mid Altantic Ridge | depth 2194 m m
GAAAAAACTTCCGTCTTCGGTCTTCTGACTTTTCTTAAGAAGTGTACATTGGACACTACAAAAATAATTTACCCACTAAAATGGTAGTAGAACCAATAATTACAGTATCCTGGTTATGACAAACAATAAGAAAAGGAATTCTTATATCCGGGATTGACATGTTTGTAACCTTATGTTTACAAAGCAGAAGCATTGGACTTTCTATGCCGGTTAAGCAGTTACATAAGCCTTATTATTCTTCCCACTTACTCTTCCAAAGTTGTTTTCCTTTTATCGTATAACTTTTTGCCGCCATAAGCAACACCAAGACCCAGCAGAATAAACAACCCGCCGCCAATAGGCGCTCCGCCACCAGCCTGGTCTACGGTAGCTCCATGGTCAGCTGGGGGATTGCTTTGTGCAAATGTTTCGTTGGCCCAAAAAAGGAGAGAAAACATCAATGCGAATAGAATAATGTACTTTTTCATTTTTGATTGGTTTTATTTTTTGATAAATACTTTTCTTGTTATCACCCTGTTGCCGTCTTCAACCCGTACAAAATAAATCCCGGCTTTTTGATTCATGCTAATCTTTTGTGACGTCCTTCTGTTCAGGCTGCCGGTATAAATTTCCTGCCCGAAGGTGTTGAAAATCGAAACGCTTCCGTTCAGGTTTTGCTGGCTATGCAGATAAACCGTGTTTCCATAAGCAAATACTCTGACCCGTTCGGGTTTGTTATGGGGGGTAACGGCTGTTACTCCATTGATGTGGAGGACAAAACGATTGATGCCATCCTGTTTTGTTGCACTAAAGTCATAACTGTTTTCTTTGCTCAAATCAATCTTTTTACCGGTTAGCAAATCTTCGAGTACCAGCGATATATTTTTAAAACTGTTTACCCCTTTGATGGTTAAATGATAAACGGCATTTATCCCAGCTTTGAAATTCAGCGGCACATCATAAGCCGTAGTGACTTCGGGGAGATAATTGACTATAAAGTTCTCTCCATTAGTTGTTGTCCAGATTTGAGGTGCCGTTTTTATAAAACTAAATAGTTTGTGGGCATCATAAGCAATATCCCAGTCTTCTGTAGCACCGGGGCGAAAACCAAGAATACTCTTATCTGAATAAGTGTTGGTATCGTTGGAAATTTTAAAAGTAAGGGTTTCTTTTGGGTTTATTACAGAAGCCACTTTATGATTATTAGTACCATCGTGTACACGTGCGGCAGCAGGAATAGTTAGAGTGGCTGCTGAAGAAGTCTGTACAAAAAAACCGTTGGTAGAAGGAATGATACCTCTGGCCACCACAGCATTGTAATTTCCGGAACGGCCATTCCATACTTCGGCAGTTCCTGACACGGTAGCGGGTAATGACCAGTTAGTGTCGTTCCAGGTAATGGCAGACGAAAACGGGTTTCCCAGCAGGTTCCAGCCATTTCCCTGTCCAGAAGTGTAAGATAAACTGACATTTACATTTGTATTATTAAGTGTTCCACTATAGTTTCTTTGAGACAGGGTTTGGTAAGCAACGAGGTAGCCGGTTCCATTGGTGAGGTTAGTGATATTATTTCCGGAAACCTTATCGTTTAGCCAGGTGTTGGTAGTTTCATTCCAAATATACAAGTCATCGTTGGCTCCGGGAGCAAAATCTGAGCCTGAGATGGCCATATTGTTAACCGGTGACCCGATTTCATGCCAACCATTATCCCGCCCGGGAGAGTATGCATAAATATACCTTTCCACCGTAGCCCTGCCCGTAACGGTGCCTATTATAATAAGAGAGCCGTTACCGGAAGAGGAAGATTGAATAACCAAACCGGTTTTATCAGAGTTATTGGTAAGTTTACCATAAACGGTCATATATTCGGCTCCGGGTATTGTAAGTGTTGCTCCGGAATTAATAATCAAATTATTACATGTTGCCGGATGAGTTGCTGTACCATGTGCGGAAGGCTGTATCCCTCCCGTAGGGATAACAACATCTATCCCTTTTGACGGAATGTCTCCATTACTCCAGTTACTTGCTGTATGCCAATCTGTTGTGCCGGAAGTTTTCCATGTTAATTGATTTGCTGCTTTAGGGGTTCCGTGTTTATTTTTTCCGGAATCATCCCAGTCATTAGTTAGGCTGGAGCCGTTACTGGAATAGTCAAATCTATAGAAAAGGTGTTTATTTGTCCAGGAGACTGTTGCTGATGGTACATCGTTAAACTTATCTAAAACCCCGTTGTTATCATGTCTTAAGATGATGCCGTCTTTACCACCGTTTAAGTACATGTTCGATAATTCAAAGTCAGGGTAAAAACCGTAAACGGTATTAAAATCAGCGGCAACTCTGGCAACAACGATATAGCCATGTGCTGCAATTGTTCCTGTTAAGTGAAGTGTTGCCGAAACGGTGGCTGCTCCATTGTTATAATGCTCCAAATCTACTTTTTCCAAACTCAATACGTTGGCGGTAGTATTATAAATTTCAACATAGGTGGCTTTTGTTGTAGCCGAACTGTTCACTTCTGATATTTTCAAATCTCCAATACCGGGTTCTGCAACTGCTGCATCTGTAGTAGCGTTTGCTGATGGAACGGATCCATCTGTTTTAAAATTAATGGCACTTCCCGAGTTGGTGTAAGGATAAATTTTGAAATGATAGGTAGTGGCAACGCTGCAGTTGGTGAAACTATAGGATGTGGTGCCGTGTGTAACATTAATGTTGCCTGAACCATCCGTTAAATTGATGTCGTTGGCGGGATCGGTACCATCTGTTGGATTTGCAACTGTACCTGTATCAGCAATGATGAGGTAACCGTCAGGGATAACGATTCCATCATTTTCTGTCCAGGATAAATTAATTTGTGAAGAACCGGCTGCTGCGGCTGAAAATCCGGATACATGGTTGGAAGGCTCTTTTTTATAGGTGCCTGCATTTGCTGTTACCCCGACTGAATAGTTGGCTGTTACGTCCACCGACCAGGCCTTATAATAATGTGTACCTGAAGAGAGGTTTATATGGCTATATGAAGTAGCATTTCCATTATACAGAACCATGCCTTCGCCTGAAATACTATCTCCGGCAGCATAGGTTGAGCCGCTTGTTGGTATTCCAAAAGTGTTGGTAGAATTCCACGCTACCATTACATTATCTCTGCTGCTGTTTTGTGTCCAGGAAAGATCAATTTCTGTAGTGGATATGGTGGTGGCAATGAAACTGCTGGGGTTGCCGGTCCCGGTACTACCCAATACCTGACCATTATTTAATCCTCCTTTTGTGGAGGTTGCAGGGCTCTGCCAGGTAAAGCTACGGTACTGTAAACCGGTTCCGGCTAACTGTAAAGAATATCCGGCAGGTGTTGTGCTTGTTTCGGAAACGCTAATGTCAACAGATGTTTTGCCGTTAGCCGGGCCATTCGTAGCTGTAAAAAAACCTTCATAACTTAAAAACTGACCCGCTATTAAAACGCCATTATAACTTAAAGCCAGACCATCCGGAGCGCCATTTTGTATTCCTGAGATATCCCAATAGTAGAAAGAATAACCGCCTACTGCATTGCCTGCCGTAAAATTATCCACTGTTTTGCTATGATAAGAGGTTCCGTTGCTGCCGTTGTACAGGTCTATTTGGAAATCTGATAAAGTATAAGTACTTGCGTTCTCAATCACTATTTCAACAAATTCACCGACGTCACTTCCTGTGTTATCATAGTGAAGCTCGTTGAGCCAGGCGTTTTGGCTTTTTGCTGTTTCCTGGACAAGAAAAAATAACAGTATGATAAGTAACAGGTTTTTCATAAGTTTTGGTTTTAATGAATAAAATGTTTGGTTTACTTTTTATCCTGTGTTAGGCTGGCATCTGCCGGTATGTCCGGAAGAGAATATCTCCGGCGAAAGCATAGGGGAATGTTTCTTTTTCACCTTATGTAGTCTTTAAAAGCATTGAGGATAATGGGTTTTTCGCAGTTCTTGTTGTAAAGATACAGCAAACCTACAAAAACATTTTTACAAAAACAATTATTAAAATTAATAAAATGTTAAGAAACAAATAGTTGTCTCATATCGGGAATAAAGTCCCGCCGTGGGACAAGCTCTTAAAATGGGAATTAGGCTATATACTTAGTTTTTGTGAATGAAACAGGAGATTATAAAATAAGAAACAATATTTTGCCAGGGAGTAGCCAGGTTCAAAGAAAGTTAAAAAAAGTTATCCTGCCTCACTTTTGTTTGCCAACAGTCCCCTTAAAGTGTATTTTTGTAGCCTGTTTAAAATAAATTCTTTTGAAACTTATTATTGACATTGGCAACACGCGAACCAAGCTCGCTGTTTTTTTTGGTAATGAAATGAAAGAAATCTTCGTTACCGAAAATCTTTCGGTGAGACTACTGGCAAAAATAGTTGAAAAGTACTCAGCTATCGGCTCGTCTATTTTGTCGTCGGTGAAGGATTATCCTACGGAAGTCGATACTTTTTTAGGGGATAGATTGTACTTCTTAAAGTTGGACAATAATACCCCATTACCAGTAAAAATTTTATATAAAAGTCCGCAAACCCTGGGTAAAGACCGTATGGCTATTGCTGCGGCTTCACGGGCTTTGTTTACGGGTGAAAATGTACTTGTAATTGATGCTGGCACTACCATAACTTACGATTTTGTTAATAAAAAAGGAGAATACTCTGGTGGGGGTATCAGCCCGGGCATACAGATGCGGCTAAGAGCGTTACATGAATTTACCGGAAAGTTGCCTTTGGTTGACAGCCTTTTTTCGACAGTTGATTTAGTTGGCACCAATACGCAAAGTGCCATTCTTTCAGGTGTTCTGAACGGTGTGGTAGCTGAAGTGGATGGGATTATCTCTTCCTATAGGGCTCAATATCCGCAACTAAAAGTTGTGCTCAGTGGTGGCGATGAAAAATATTTTGATAAACGGTTAAAAAATAACATCTTTGCACTCCCAAATTTTGTATTAAAAGGGCTAAAGGAAATTCTGGATTTTAACGAAGAGGAAAAGAAAGAATGAAGATTAAGAAACTCGGTTTTATTGTTGGTTTGTTGCTGTTGACATTTGGGTTGAAAGCTCAGGATATTAACTCCCCGTTTTCGGCCTATGGGATAGGTCAGCTGTATGGTGAAAATATCAGCTCTCAGTTACAAGCCATGGGTGGAATATCTTTTGGAGTTACGGAAAAAAACATTCTGAATATGGCCAATCCGGCCAGTTATGGTGTTTTCGATTCTACCACCTATATTTTTCAAACCGGTATTATCGGGAACGTGAGTACACTTCAAAATACGCAACTCAAACAAAACACCAATTACGCCACGCTAAGCAACATTAGCATGGGCTTTCAGGTAACCAGAAGATGGCACGTAGCATTAGGCGTCACTCCTTACAGTAAAGTAGGATACGACACGCGGGTTTCAGTTGCAGTTTCGCCTTCCGGCACGGTGTTTAATGACAGGTATGGTAAAGGGGGAACTGCGCGTTTGTTTTTTGGAAACGCTTTTAGTGTAACCAAAAACTTAAGACTCGGGGTCAACATAAACTATCTTTTCGGCAACACCCGGGGTTACAACATTATTTATTTCCCTGATTCTCTTTTTATTTTTGGAACCAAGCAGGAGCGCTACATTAAAGTAAGTGACTTTTTGTTTGACTGGGGTATTCAATACGATATCCACCTGGCCAAAAACAGAAAGCTCACCTTAGGTGCTATTTACCGGAATGCAGTTCATGTAAATGCCACACGTTCAACAATAACCTATACGTTAACTGGTGGTTACGAAGGAGCAGTAGAAAACCCAAGAGATACGATTGCCTATTCGCCTGGTGAGAAAGGAAATATTTATATTCCGGAGACATATGGTTTTGGTTTCTCGTATTCTCAAGGAGACAGATGGCTTGTCGGAATGGAAGGAGAATGGCAACCCTGGTCAAAATTCAAAAAATTTGGTGTGGCCGACTCGCTTGAAAATGCCTGGCGAATATCCGCAGGCGGTGCTTTTACGCCTAAGCATTCCACCATTTCTCCTTTGCGAAAAAGAATGACCTACCGTATAGGTGCACGTTACAACCGAACCTATGTAAGGTTATATGGTTATTCTATTAATGAATATGCTGTTACAGCAGGTTTAACCTTCCCGTTTAAACGAACACGAAATAATATAACACTGGCTATGGAAGTAGGCAGCCGGGGTGCTTTAAAAGACAAACTGGTTAAAAAAACTTTTTTCAATTTCTCTTTAGGAATAAATATTGTAGAACATTGGTTCTATAAACGTAAATACAGATAATAACTAAACATTTTGTAAAATGAAAACAAAAATTTTCATCTTTCTACTCGGAATGGGACTTAGCTTCTCGGTTATGGCCGCTACACCTGTTAATAAATTAGTACCTCAGGATAACAATGGCCCCAAATATGGAAAGGACAGTGTACAATGCCTTATGAATTTGTCGCTATATTCTGAATCTTTCCGCCAATGGAGGCAAAGTCACTACAAAAGCGATGCTATTAAAGACATTATCGGACCCTGGACATGGGTTTTTAAGAACTGTCCGCGTTCCACGGAAAATATTTATATCGATGGAGTGAAAATATTAAAATATAAATATAAAAACGCTACAACGGAAGTACAGAAAAAAGGGTTGATAGATACACTTATGCTTATTTTTGACCAAAGAATAAAATATTTCCCCAACAACTACAGGACACACCTTCCTCAGGAAGGGAACATTAGAGGCCGTCAGGGAATTGCTCTTTATCAGATATCTCCGGAGTCCTATGATAAAGCTTATTATTTTCTGAAAGAGTCTATTAGACAACAAAAACAGGAAAGTACTGCTGCTGTCATTGCATACTACTTCAGAGATGTAGCTAAAATGGTTCAAACCGGAAAACTGGATACTGTTGCAATTATCAACGCTTACGACACCATTTCCGGCTATCTCGATGCTAACATTGCAATGTACAAATTACAAAATAATAGCCGCAAGATTGCCGAATTCAAAAATGTTAAGGGCTATATTGAGATGACCTTTGAGCCATTTGCGAATTGTAATGTTCTGTCCAAAGTATTCCGCAAAAAATTCGAAGCAACACCTGAAGACTCAGTATTGCTGAAAAAAATTATAAACTTATTGGAGGAAAAACAGTGCTACAAAAAACCGCTCTATTTTGATGCCATTAAAAATCTTTATAAAGTAGCACCAACGCCACAATCGGCCTTCCTTATCGGGAAAATGTTGCTCCAACGTAAAAAGTACAATGAAGCATTAAATTATCTGAGGAAAAGTATTACGATGAAAGATACCAGTAATCTGCAGGAAGATTATCTGCTGATGGCACAGACTTATCGAACACTTAATAATTTCAGTAAAGCCCGTGAGATTGCCTATAAGGCGATTAAAATCAATTCACACAACGGAATAGCTTACGATTTTATTGGTGATCTGTATGCTGCAAGTGCTCAGAAATGTGGTAACAATGCATTGACAACAAAAGTTGCCTACTGGGTTGCTGTTGACAAGTATGTTCAGGCCAAACGTGTTGACCCCACAATGGCTGATGCTATGAATAGAAAAATCGCTATTTATAAAGCACATTTCCCCACTAGGGAAACCATGTTCTTTTATAATCTGAAACCCGGCCAAAAGTACAAGGTAGGTTGCTGGATTAACGAAACAACTATTGCAAGAGCCTCCAAATAAGAGGTTTATAGGAAAAATATGATACGGGATATGTTAAAAAGCGTCGTTATTGTTTTGGCAATGGGGGCGCTTTTTTCCTGTGAAAATAATATAAAGGTTGTTCAGAAGATAAATGCTGTAGACACCCTTGCCGAGTTAACGGCTACTGATATTCATTATATCCGCACTGATTCCGGCCGCCGGAAACTGGTGCTAAATAGCCCATTGCTGTTAAAATATGGTGGTGAAAAACCTTATACTGAATTTCCAAAAGGGTTTTCAATTACTTTTTATGATACTACCGGAAAAATTATCTCAACAATAAAAGCCGGTTATGGTATCCGCTGGGGGAAAAAGGGATTGCTCATTTCACGAAACAATGTGGTGGTAAAAAACCTGAAAACCCAGGAACAACTCAACACGGAAAACCTGATATGGAACGAAAAGACACGTAAAATTTACTCTCCGAGTTTTGTGAAAATTACCAGTCCCGACAGGGTTATCTTTGGCGATAGCATGGTGTCGAATCAAAATTTTACCCAACGTACTATTTATGGTATTCGCGGGGTACTCGATGTGGTAGAAGATACGACACGATAGATACAGGTCTGCGGATTTAGGGATAATACCTAACTTTGTACCCAAATTAATGACCATTTCAAGGGAAAAACCGTGAGTACTGTTTGGATTGTTATTATTCTTTCGCTGCTTTTATCAGCATTTTTTTCAGGAATGGAGATTGCTTTTGTCAGCTCCAGCCGGCTAAAGCAGGAGCTTGACCTGAAAAGAGAGTTGTTGCCGGCCAAAATCCTTTCCTCATTCTACACACATCCCTCTAAGTTTATAGGGGCGCTGTTGCTGGGAAACAATATTTCACTGGTCATTTACGGTATTGCCATGGTCAGGGTTCTCAATCCTGCCATTTTGCGCTGGCTGCCGCCACCAATGCAATCTGAGTTCTACCTGTTGCTGTTTCAAACTATTCTGGCCACATTGCTGATTCTTATCGTTTCGGAATTTATTCCCAAAATTTTATTCCGTATAAATCCGAATACCATATTAAAAACTTTTGCCATCCCGGTTTGGCTGTTTTATTACCTGTTTTACCCTGTCATTTTTCTCTATATCGGTATTTCCGAATGGATTATACGGCTGTTTCTCCGAGTGGATGTCTCTATTGATAAATATACTTTTAGTGCTATCGACCTGAACGAATATGTACAAGAGCTACATCAGGAAAAGCAGGAAGATGAGACTTTTGTTCAGGAGATACAGATGATGCAGAATGCCATCGAGTTTAAAAATATTAAGCTTCGCGACTGTATGATTCCACGGACAGAAATCGTAGCTTCGGATATCAGCGAAGAGGTTCAGAACCTTCGTAAACTTTTTACGGAAACAGGCCATTCTAAAATAATGATTTATGAAGATTCCATCGATAACCTGCAGGGATATGTACATGCCTACGACATGTTTAAACATCCTGAGAATATCCGGGAGGTTATGCGCCCGGCAGAGATTTTTCCGGAGACAATGGCTGCCAGTGAAGTGTTGAGTCTTTTTATTAAAAAGCACAAAAGCGTGGCCATTGTTGTGGATGAATTTGGCGGAACCTCCGGAATGGTAACCATGGAAGATATTATTGAAGAAATTTTTGGTGAGATTGAAGATGAGTACGATACGGATGAAGTTATCGAAAAACAACTTTCGGATACGGAATTTATTTTCTCGGCTCGTATAGAAATCGACTATCTGAATGAAAAATACAAATTTGCCCTTCCCGAAGCGGAGGAATATGAGACTATTGCCGGCTTCATTTTGCATCATCACGAAAGTATTCCGATCATAAGCGAGGAGATTGAAATTCCCCCTTATACTTTTAAAATTTTGAAAGCCTCCGGAAACCGGCTGGAGGAAATTAGGATGATGATTAAGAAATAGACCGGCATGGCTGTTCCTTTTTGATTTCCGTCTGTTATTTTACTGATTTTATCGACAAAAAGGCTAAAATTCAGGATTTTATTCCCAATAGAACAGCTGTTTTTCCCTCTTTTTAAATTATTGGGATGCCCCGGATGGGCTCATTACCCTGTTTTCCCAATTAACTGACTGATACTAAAATCAAAATTAGTTATGATTGCTTTTATATATCATATCAATTTGTACATTTGCAGCTCGAAATAATAAAATAATTAAGATAAGATGGCAGCTATAGGTAGTATTAGAAAACATTCTACTCTTCTCGTGATTGTAATTGGTGGCGCATTGATCGCCTTTATTCTAGGAGACTTTTTGAAAAAGAGCAACAGAAGAGATGTAAATGCCGGTAAAGTTGATGGTGTGCAAATTACCATTATGGGATTTAATAAGAAACTGGATGAAAATATTCAGCATACCAAACAACAACAACGCACTAAAAGTCTGAGTACTAGTGAAACTTTCCGTGTCAGAGAGCAGACCTGGGAACAAATTGTCAGGAAAATTCTCATGGCCAAACAATACAAAGACCTGGGAATTACCGTTACTGCCGATGAGATGTTCAATCTTATTCAAGGCCCTAACCCACATCCGTTGATTAAACAGTATTTTGTGAATCCCAAAACAGGTCGTTATGACCGTAATCTGGTCATTCAATATCTTCAGAATTATAATCGTCTTCCGGATGCTGCCCGTCAACAATGGGTAAAACTTGAAGATTATATTATGGCCGATCAGATGCATACCAAATACAGCGCTTTGATTTCACAGGGCTATTATCTCCCCAAATTATTGGCACAGAAACTTTATGAAGAACAGAACACGCGTGCCAACATTGAGTATGTGGCTGCCCGGTATTCAAATATCCCCGACAACAAGATTACCGTGACGGATGCCGATTATCAGAGCTATTACGATACACATAAAGGTGAGTTCAGGCAAAAAAGTGGCCGGGCTATGGAATATGTCTCTTTTACCGTACTTCCATCCAAAACGGATATTGCCAAAGCCCGCAAAGAGGCCATTGCTACAAAAGCAGATTTTGTAGTTACCACCAATCCGGAACAGTTTGCCCATGCTAATACGGATCATCCTTACGATACTGCCTGGTTAAAAAAGGGACAGTTACCTGTAACTTTCGATTCAATAATGTTTCATTCCAAAGTGGGGACAGTTTCCGGACCTGTTATGAGGAACAATACTTTTATGATGGCTCGTCTGCTCAATGTGGCAACACGACCCGATTCCATGGAAGCATCGCATATTCTGATTGCTTACAAAGGCGCTTTGCGTGCTGAGCCGGGCGTAACCCGTACCAGAGAAGAAGCCAAAAAACTGGCCGACAGTCTGCTGACTGTTTTAAAGCGCCATCCTTCAGAATTTAAAAAACTGGCCGATAAATATTCCAACGATGGTTCTGTTACGTCTAACCACGGTAATTTGGGTTGGTTTACAGATGGTAATATGGTTCCCGGCTTTAATGAAGCCGTGGTAAAAACCAGGATTGGTCATTATACTGTTGCCGAATCAAAATTTGGTTACCATGTACTGAAAGTTATCAATAAAAAAGATTACAACCGGAAGGTAAAAGTTGCCCTGATTGCCCAGGATATTATTGCCAGCAATGCCACTTACCAAAATGTCTTTGCCAAAGCCAGTAAAATAGCCTCCGAAGCGCACGACCAAAAAACTTTTGAGGCTGTGGCTAAAAAAGATCACCTGCAGCTGAGAATTATGCCCAGGATGTACGAAAATACCTATACTATCCCCGGTCTGGAAAATGCACGGAGTATTGTTCGCTGGGCTTTCAAAAGCAGTACCGATGTGGGCGTTGTTTCCAATGTTTTCGACCTCGAAGGCCAGTATGCCGTGGTTATTCTAACCAAAAAATATGAAGCCGGGATTCCTTCGCTCGATGAAGTGAAAGACCAGATAAAACCGTTCGTTATCAATAAAGTGAAAGGCAGATATCTTGCCGAAAAGATGAAAGCTTTCAATGGTAATCTGGATAAAATTGCCGGCGTTGTGAATACTAAAACGCAGTCGATGAACAACCTTACTTTTAATACCCGTAACATTGTCGGTTTCGGTATGGAAGACAAAGTGATTGGAACCGTATTTGGCATGAAAGGCGGGAGTACAAGCCAGCCGCTGGTGGGTAATGCCGCTACTTTTGTTGTTAAGCTGGATGCCTTGAACAAAGCTGGGAAACTACCCAATTACAATGCCTTTGTAAGTTCTTATGTGAATGCTTTCAAGCAGCGTGTACAGCAGGATTATCCTTACACCGCCTTGAAAGAGGCTTCTGATATTGTAGATAACAGGATTACCTTTTATTAAAAAGTGAAGTTATCTCATTAAAAAGCCCGGCTTTGTCGGGCTTTTTAATTTTATTTCACTCCATTTTTTACCGCAACAACCTGGGCTGCAATACTCACAGCAATTTCGGCAGGAGTTTCGCTGTTGATAGGATAGCCAATGGGTGCATGTATCTTTTTCAGCTGTTCCTCCGGAAACCCTTTTTGTTTTAACCGGCCAAAAATGGTCTCAATCTTTTTGGCACTACCCATGAGACCGAGATACTTTATATTTTTACCAAGTATCTGTTCCAGAACCTGTTCATCACTTTTGTGGGCAAAGGTTACGATGACTACATACACATGAAACCCTTCCGGTACAAGTGAGGCAACGTTGTTGTAGCTGACGATTTGCTTTTCATCGGCAAAGCTGTTTTCTTCAAAGGTATTTAGTTCCGAACGGTTATCAAAAAGATGAATTTTGAAATTCAGGTTGCGGAAGGTTTTCGATAACGCCAGCCCCACATGGCCTCCGCCAAAGATGTAAACCGTATTTGGCAATCCGGTTTGTTCTGCATATTCCCACTGGTTTTCGGAAATTATCTTACTTTTAGAAGTCACCTGCATTTGCTCTCCGGCCATAAAAGACAAGCCTTTTTCCGAAAAGCGGACAATTCCTCTTTGTTGTTGTTTTTCCGCATCGAGGATAACATTGACGATTGTCATATCATTCTTGTTCAAGGGAATGAAAGCTACTGTCTGTCCCCCGGAGCATATCATTCCGGAGCGGTTAGCTTTTGCTTCCGGGTCGTGTTCCTGAAACGAAAGAAAAGGCTGTTGAGGTTCTTTTTTCTTCAAAAGACGTCTGCATTGCTCTACCAGCCGGTGTTCCATTACGCCGCCACCAATACTACCAGTAAAACTACCATCGGAGGCCACCACCATTTTAAATCCCTGTTTTCCGGGGCTGCTTCCCTCACGACCAATTACGGTCATAAGGATGACTTTTTTGTCAGGTGAAAGGTGGGCTTGAATGAAAGAAAAAATTTGTTGCATAAAATGTTAGTGATTTGTGTATGGTGTGTTTGGCATTTCAATGTCCATACCTTTCAATTTCTTTAAATGCCTTTTTACTTCTCTTTCAACCTGTTCAAATTCAGGTAAGTCATGGATTTGTTCTTTCATGGATTTTTGCCATCTGGCTTTATATTGTGGGAGTCGTAGTTTCAGTTTTTTGAAAAAATCTTGTGGATTAAGATTTTTGCTTTCACATTTAGCAATAAATTCATTTCGGTAAAAATCGATATCCAAACCTTGTATTTCAAGCAAAAACCAAATATCATAAAAGTCTCTTGCCTGCATCCTTTGCATTATTGAGCGAAGCTTTTCGACGAGAATTTCTTCAAGAGTATAGCAATGTAGTTTGTGTCTCTCCTGATCTGAATATGCTGGAAACACATTTTGTAAAACTGGTTTGAATTGTAGCTGCTCACTTCTTGAAATATCAACTTTAACACGTTTATTGGTTCCCATTCCGCCAAGCGGGCCTATGTAACTTATGTAGAAATTTATTCCACCATCTTCATGTTCATTATTGTCAATAATTTCCAAAGGTATATTTGCTTCCCCTCTTACATATTCAAATACTTCATTGAAATAATCGAAGATTTGTTGATTTGACAAACTATCGTCTATTAGGGTAAAATCAAGATCTTCCGAAAATCTGTAATCTTCAAAAGATACCTTTTTCAATACGGTTCCTCCTTTAAAAACGATTGCTATCGATAATTCATTATGCAAAGCTACACCTTCCAAAATCCAAGATAGAATATAATCCTTTTCTATTTGCTGGTCTCGAACACCTGCCGCTCTGGCTTTCTTTTGTATTTCTCCCGGTTTTATCACGTATAAATGGCTGTTTTAATGGTTTCTGTTTCTACATTCTGCTGAATGCTCCATTTTGTCTTTATTTTCCCTGCTTTTGGTAGTTCTGTATCTAAAATCACAACAGAGTTTGTTTTTAGTATCTGTAAATCTTCAATTATTTCGGTTTCAATTTTTAAGATATCTAAAATAAATCCAAGTCGTTTAATAACTGCCTGAGAGTTAAAATTTTTGACATAATCAAACAACACATTATATTTGATTTTATCACGAGAAATATAAATTGCCCGTGATATTTCAACAATACCGCCTGCGTAATCGGGTTTATAAAGACAATCAATTATTGTTTTTTCGAGGTCGGAACAAACAACTTTATTAAAGTTGTCAATCCATATTTTTTTGGTACCAAAGAAGTGTTTATCATTATGATAAATAAACTGAAATAGTACATCTTTAATCTTTATTGTTGATGGGCGTATTTGTTTTGAAACAACTATCTGTTCTTTCAGTGACGGTTGTGTAATGAGATTATGTATTTGTAGTGCGGAATAGTAGCCGATATAGTATCCGGCATCTTGCACTAAGTGTTCAGCCAACAAATGCCAGTCAGGCATAAATATTTCAGCATCTTGTTCATAAGGAATAATATAATACAGGCCTCTTTTCACTCTCATTAAAAGTCCTCTGCGAGTCATATCGCTGAGCAATTCTCTTAATGCGCTATCGTTTGAAGTGGGTAGTGCTTTTTTCGCAAGCTCATAGTCAAAACAATGCATGTCCTGCTCATTAAAGAATGTCAGAATTTTATTAGATTGTTTAGAGATGTACTTATTTCTCATAGTATATTCGTCAGGCTAAAACTGACAGCAAAGATATCAAAACATATTTAGTTGAATTGTAAAAAATCGAATAAAAGAACTAATCATAGTATATTTGTCAGGTATAACCTGATATTACCACTACAATTAATCTGTTTCTGCCAACATTGGCAAAAGAATAACTCTTTTGGTTAGTTTTGTGTGTCGGCAAAAACTAAATGTGCTATTTGTGCGGTTAGCTCTTTTTTCGAATACCACATTCCTAGTTTCTATCACCCTTATCCTTTATTTTTCCATACAAACCCATCAGTACCTTTTCCGGTGTGGCAGGCGCATCGAAAGCATCAAATTCAGGGTTGAAAGCCCGTATCGCATTTTGAATAGCAAAATAGGCACCCAGACCATACATCAGCGGCGGTTCGCCCACAGCCTTCGATTTTAAAATGGCCAGTTTGTGCCCGACAGCTTTCAAAGGTTTTACAACTAATACCTTGGGTATTGAATAAATATCCGGCACTTTATAGGTGGAGAGGCTGTTCGACAGCAACCGTCCCGACTTATCATAAGCCAGTTCTTCCATAGTTACATATCCAATGCCCTGCACCACGGCACCTTCTGCCTGCCCTGTGTCGATAACCTGATTCATACTTTTACCAAAATCATGAATAATCTGCACCTCTTCCATTTCGTAAGTGCCGCGCAGGCAATCTACTTTCGCTGTGAGTACAGCTGTCCCGTAAACATGATAGGCAAACGGATGTCCCTGCCCTTTTTCTTTATCAAAATAGATGATAGGAGTGGAATAATGGCCTGTTTCCGAAAGGCTCACTCGTCGTGAATAGGCTTCGGTGATGAGTTCTTCCCAGAAAATTCCGGTAGCTTTTTCTCTGGTAAAAACCTGTTCATCGCGGAGTTCAATTTCTCTGACTTTGACACCGTTGAGTCCGGCGGCTACTTTTTTCAGCCGTTGCACAATAGCTTTACAGGCTACCATAAGTGCTTGTCCGTTGAGGTCGGCACCGGTACTGGCTGCTGTGGGTGAGGAGTTTGCCACACGCGTGGTATTGGTGCTTTCAATTTTAATACGCCCGGCATCAATGCCAAAGACTTGCGAGGCCACTTGCACCAATTTGGTGTTTACACCTTGTCCCATTTCAATCACTCCGGTGCTAATGCCCACACTTCCATCGGTGTAAACATGTACAAGCGCTCTGGCCTGGTTCAGCATGGTGGCCGTGAATGAAATGCCAAAGGTAACGGGCATCAAAGCCAGCCCCTTTTTCATCAACTTATTTTTCCGGTTAAAAGCCTCAATCTCCTTTTGCTTTTGCGAAATTTTAAACTCCCGAAAGGCTGTTTTCCAGGATTTTCTAATATTTACCTGTGTGGCTTTCTGCCCGTAATAAAAACGGTCATTTTCTTTCAACAGATTTTTCTCCTGGATGATGCTGGCCGGAACACCGATCTCTCTGGCAGCTAAGGCTATGGCTGACTCAATGGAAAACATACCCTGTGGTCCGCCAAACCCACGGAAAGCAGTATTGGGCGGCAGGTTGGTTTTGCAGCTGTATAGTGTGGCTTTCACATCCGGAATAAAATAAGAGTTGGTGGTATGGAAAAGGGTTCTGTCGCCGATAGCCGGCGAGAGGTCATTCACTGCTCCTCCATTTTGATAATAGGTTACCTCGTAGGCCAGGATTTTCAACTCTTCTGACAATCCGATTTTAAAATCGGAAGAATAGGGATGTCGCTTTCCGGTCATGCGCAGGTCATCGTGGCGCGAAAGTACCAGCTTCACCGGCTGCTGCAAGAGGTGGCTCGCCAGCGAGGCCAGACATGCCCAAGTGGTTGCCTGGTCTTCTTTTCCGCCAAAAGCACCACCCAGCCGGGTAACATCCACCTGAACATTGTGCATGGAAAGTCCCAGCACTTTGGCAATGGCACGTTGTACCACCGTCGGACTTTGCGTGGACGAATATACCATCAGCTTACTGTTTTCCATGGGAAAACAGTAAGCACCCTGCGTTTCGATGTACAAATGTTCCTGACCTCCTATTTCTGTGCTTCCGCTAAAGACATGTTTGCAATCGTTCCAACGTGCTTCAGAATTGCCCATGGTAAAAGTGTGCGGTGGCTGCAACAGCAGTCCTTTTCCGGCTGCTTCACGCGGGTCGGTGACAACTTCCAGTTCTTTATAGTTAATTTGGATTTTCTTACGCGCTTCGCGGGCAATGGCTTCGCTCTCTGCTACCACTATGGCAACAGGTTCGCCCTGAAAAATAACTTCGTCTTCTGCCAGCAGGGTTTCATCAGAAACGATGCCGCCAATTTGGTTTTCACCAGGAATATCTTTGTAAGTAAAAATACCCGCCACACCGGGATGTTTTTCGGCTTCCGTAACATCCAGAGAAAGTATTTCTCCGTGTGCTATCGTGGCATCCAGCACCGCAGCATATAAGGTGTTTTGCCTTACCGGGATGTCATCAAGGTAAACCGATTTACCGGTGACATGTCCTTTGGAGTCTATATTCTTCATGAAACCATCATTTTAGAAAACAAAACCTTAGGAGTAAATTGTTGCGGAAGCATTTCTGCAAAATGGGCAAAGAAAAGCTGTCGCAACAGCAGTCTTTTGTAGTCTTTGCTCCCGCGTATATCGCTAATGGGTGCAATTTCGGAAGAGAGGACTTCAGCAGCCTCAGAAACCAGCTCCGGTGTAAGTTTTTTTCCTTTCATAAAATCAACGGTCTTTTTCGCATAATACGGCCAGGCAAACACTCCGCCTGCTGAAAGATGCACTTCCCGGATGATGTTGCCTTCAAGCTGCAGCAGCATGGCTGAGTTCACACTTGCAATATCCAAATGCTGCCGTTTGCTCACCTTTTCAAAATTGAAAAGGGCTTTTTCAGGCAGCCGGAAACGGAGGTGTGTTATTATTTCGTCCGGCTTGCAAGCCGGTTGTTTGTATCCTGTGTAAAACTTACGCAGCGGCACATTACGTTTTGCACCTGTCGTTGTCTGCAAATATACTTCTGCATCGAGTGCCAGAAAAAAAATCAC
>VAPG01010739.1_pt1 | contig 17674 bp, 18 predicted proteins | sample 3393851 | NCBI WGS metagenome assembly VAPG01 (sample SAMN08290438, study PRJNA428436) | hydrothermal vent metagenome | isolation source: Deep-sea hydrothermal vent chimney | place: Atlantic Ocean: South-mid Altantic Ridge | depth 2194 m m
CTGCGTTGCGAGCCTTGAGAATGGAATAACCATTCCACTGCGGCTCACGCCTTGCAGCTACATGCTTCAGGTCACGCAGAGGACATAAGCAATTAATAGAGATGCCCTTAAGGCCTGTTTTAGTTTTAGTTTGATTGTTTTTAAAAAATTAATAAGTACTGCCATCAAGACAGAGTAATTTTCATGACATATATCGAAGAGGCACAAGTCGATCTGGTAAATAGTAACCGCGTATATGCAGTTGCCGTTATGTCACTTGCAGCGATGCTGCTGTATGTTATTTTTAACGCACAAATAGACAAGGTGATTTTCACCATCTGGGTTGTGACTATTCTGGCAGTAGACGGTTTTCGTATCTTCGCTGCCATCTCATACAATCTTGCCAAAAAAAATAACAGGATTAACTTCAGCTCAGCCTACAAATTTCTTCTCATCGGAACGATACTTTCAGGTCTTTGCTGGGGCAGTATAGGCGTTATTCTAATCCCCATAATCGATGGCCCGAGTGTTGTGTTAGTGGTTGTCATGTTAACCGTATTGGCCACCGGTTCTACAACAACATTATCGTATAGCTACCAGCTTTCTGTTATTTTTGTGCTTCTTGTTCTTACGCCGTTAATGATATGTCTACCGTTGCAGGGATATATTGTTGGTTTTCACTTAATATCATTAGAACTTATGTTGCTACTGTTGGCACTCTTTTTATTAAAAAATACAAAAGTCTTTTATAACAGTTGCAAACACATGCTACAGCTGCAGACCCGTTCACACGAACGTGAGCATGAATTGTTAATACAACGCGAAAAAGCCGAATTATCCAACCGTGCAAAATCAGAATTTCTGGCAAATATGTCGCATGAATTACGCACCCCCATGCATGCAATATTAGGTTTTTCCAGCCTTGGTTCGAGCAAGGTTGAAATAGCCAGCAATGAAAAAATCGCCAGCTATTTTTCACGCATCAACGAAAGTGGACAACGTTTATTGGGCTTATTGAATGATTTGCTGGATCTGTCCAAATTAGAAGCGGGGCGTATGAACTTTGAATTTTCAGAGAGCGATCTGCAGGCAACCATTGCAAATGTTATTGATGAATTAAGACCATTATTCCGTGACCGACTGCTGACCATCGATATCGAACCAGCAAGTGTCGACACCATCGCTATTTACGACGATGAAAAGATATCGCAGGTGGTCAGGAACCTGCTTTCCAATGCCATAAAATTTTCGCCGGAAGGGCGAAGTGTCATGATCCATTTTTCCGGGACAAAGCTATCTTCCAATAGCGGTCAGCCAGGCGCTGCAGAAGTACCGGCTATATCCGTGTCCATCTGGGATCAGGGAACGGGCATACCTGAAGACGAACTCGAAACAGTGTTTGATGAATTTGTACAATCGAGCAAAACAGAACACGGAGCAGGCGGCACAGGTCTGGGTTTGTCCATCAGCAAAGAAATTATCAAACGCCACGGCGGCATCATCAAAGCCGGTAATGTGGTCGGTGACGGCGGCGCCATATTTACCTTTAGCCTGCCGTACAAACCCATGGCCAACGCAAGTTACCCGCTGACATAAAACCCGCTTGTAGTTACTACAAGCTTCCCTGTTGCGCTGGCAACACCTTCTGACTCTGTTATCTGGCTGAAGTAATAAATCCTTCAATACGTCAATAATCTGACTTTTCAGCCGTTCTACAGCATCATCACACCCGGTAAAATGTGACAAAATCTTGCCGCAGACAAAAATACACATTTTAACTGATTGTTATTATTCATAATAATTTTCTGGCACAGTTGTTGCTTTGTATAATTGCAACATTACTGGAATATTTTTAGAAATACCATATAACTGAAAAATACGACTATTTTGCTCACACAGATCAAGCGTAGCTGATAGGAGATAAATATTATGAATATGACCGCCAACAATTATAACTCTATCGCTAACCATCATCTGAGCAGCGTATTATCGCAGATACAGGATAACGGGCCGGCCCAGACAAATTCAGGCAGGCAAAAATATCGCGATCAGGTGCCGCAGGAAACGAAAAGTCGTAACACTGCTAGCGCCAGACAGAACGGTGATGAACTATATGATGACACGGTGTCCATCTCATCAGGTTCTGGCGAAGGTAAAACACAATACCAGGCAGAAAGTTTAAGCTCTTCAAAAAAAGAGATTAGCCCTGGGGTATGGCTGCAATTGCTGTTGTTATTAATTTCTGCAGCTTTATTAGCATCAACCCTGTTCAGGCTCGATGCCCAAACAAACACCATTGAAAATTCATTGAGTGTTTATGATGAAACAATCGATGAAAAAATACAGGAAAGTGTCGACTTGCAAAGGGGGAATTCAACTGACGGCACAAGCAAAATAAAAGCGGCGTTACAGTCTCTACAGAAAGAACTGCAACTTATAAAAACGGACTATTCAACACTCGATAAAAAATATGTTGAGATGGCACAAAACAAAGCTTCGTTAGAGACACAGAATATGACGGCACAAGAAGATGTCAGCACCTTTAAATATGAAATACTGTCACTAAAAAGTGAATTACAAACAGTAAAAGACAAACTTAATTTAACCGGTACAGAAAAACGTTTCGCCGCAGAAACGCCAGTAAACAATGGTTTAACCGTAGCTCTGGCTTCTTTAACCAACAAAAACAGAGCTGAAAAAATAGTACAACAACTTTATGCCGAAGGATTAGTGCCAAGCATCAAACAGGCCATCGTCAACGGTAAACGCGTCTATCGATTAAGCGTTAGCGGGTTTTATAACATGGACGAAGCAGAGTCGTTCATACGTAAAGCCGACAAAAAATATGGCATGAAAGATAGCCGGATCAGAAAGAGTTAAGGTTTTTCGAGATGATAATTAAACCACAACAACTAAAGAAATACATGAGTTACAGCTTTCTGTGTGTATTGCTGTACACGCCTGTTGTTGCGGCGGGAAGTTACCAGAATCTCAATAGCATATACAAAACAGCAAGAATCTTTATTCGAGATCATGTGGCATCACAAAATGGTCAGCGACCAGAGATCAAGATAGCCAAACTGGATTCAAGATTAAAACTTAAAAAGTGCAGTAAAAAATTACGCGCCTTCCTGCCTAAAGGAAGTCGTGACATAGGAAAAACTACAGTCGGCGTCAAATGCACAGGTAAAAAAGCCTGGTCATTACATGTACCCGTCACCATCAGTGTCTATGGAAAAGTTCTGGTGGCGTCACGGCAGCTACAAAAAGACAGTGTATTGACAGCAGCAGACATTAAACTGGCCCGGAATAACCTGGCATACCTGTCACATGGTTATTATGAAACGCTTAAGAATGGTGTCGGCATGAAGCTTAAAAGGCGCATTTCAGCTGGTACCGTGCTGACGCCTGCGATGTTAAAAAAACCACGGGTAATAACGCGTGGACAAAAAATCACAATAATGGCACAGTCAGGAAGTATGCTGGTACGGATGCAGGGCAAAGCGCTGAATAATGGCGCGATTGGTGATCGCATAAAAGTAATAAACATCAAATCCAGGAAAAAACTGGAAGGAATTATCACAGTGGCCGGTGAGGTGAAAGTTGATATTTAATCGTTATCTAATATTAAAGTTTTCCCGGTTATTGCCGTTAATACATATGAGAATTAGTAAAAGAACGTTAGGAGTAAAATCATGACTATAGATATCAATGGGTTATCAACTCCCAAGGTGCAAGCACCAACTGATGATAGCCAGCTCAAACAGTCTGCTGAAAAACAGCAGACAAATACCGAGACCGGCCAGTCATCAACTGCAGACACAGTTAGCCTGTCTGATAATGCGCTGCAACTTGGCAAACTTGATAACACATCTATCGCTGCGCCAGTGGTTGACACAAAACGTGTCGAACAGATTAAACAGGCCATCGAAAGCGGTAGCTATGAAGTTAATGCAGAGAAAGTGGCAGATAAACTGATGCAATTTGAAAGCATCCTGAAACCTGAATAAAACTATCTAGCAATAATAGCGCAACAAAAGCATCAAATTTATAGAGTATAAGCGACATGTCTATAGAAACAACACAGCAACCTGAGATCAAACAGGTCTTTAAAAAAGAGATTGAATGCGCTCATATGCTGCTTCAGTCACTTGATCTTGAGTATGAAGCACTGGCAAAACAACATGCCGATGCACTCGAGGAAGTTGTACATATCAAGCAGCAAAGAATCAATCAACTCGAACTGATATCAAGGCAACGTGAAAAATTACTCGTGTCTTACAAAGTATCAAATACAGAAGATGATGATCAACCGAACAATCATTATCAATTCGGTGCAGATACGGAACTAAACGCGTTGTGGGACGAGCTTGTCAATATCGCTGAAAAATGCCGCGACAAAAACCGTGTTAACGGCAGCATCGTCGAACTGGTTTCCAGACAGTCACGTCACGCCCTGGATATATTACATGGTATTTTGCCAGACACCTCATCCATCTCTGAACTGTACGACAACACCGGGCAGGCCACAAAATCATCCAACAAACGCTCACTGGTACAGGTCTAGTCAAACACGGCCAAACCAGCTCAATCAGTTAGTACCACACCATAACCAGCAGTATCGACTGCTACCGCGTTACTCCGGCATTTCATAACGAATCAAGCCGGTGAATATTTATTCATCAAATTCAGTCAAGTAAACCTTTTTTCTGCCGATAAATTAATTAGCGAACCTTTGATTAACTCTGGCTTGAACAGATTGTGATTATAATGTTCTGATTCAAGGCGTGGAATGCGTCTGATAGCAGAGCCTTTTAATTACAAGATGTCGATTCATGACTTAATCAGAGATTCCCTAAATCAATTAATTAGTTGGCAACGGGCTGGAGAAAAAATGGACAACATACTTGATGGCATTAATCAACGCACGCAACTTGTCGGCAAGAACCGTCTGGAATTGCTCATGTTCCGGCTTGAAGATGGCGAACTGTATGGCATCAATGTGTTTAAGGTACGCGAAGTCATTCGCTGCCCCAAATTAACCACCGTACACTCCGCACATGCCGTGGTTCGTGGCGTAGCGAATATTCGCAATCGCACATTGTCTGTTATCGATCTGGGACTCGCCATCCAGGGTCCAGCGATAGAGCAGGAAAATGAAAGTTACGTCATCATCACCGAATTTAACCGTAGCATCCAGGGATTCATGGTGTCGTCGGTCGAACATATCGTTAATCTAAAGTGGGAAGATATACGATTACCTCCCGCCGGCACCGACGTAGATAGTTACATCAACGCAGTAACCAGCGTTGATAACAAGCTGGTTCAGTTAATTGATGTGGAGCATGTATTAACAGAAGTGGTCGGGGTACCCGATATGGTTTCCAGCGACATTACTGAATCTGTCCAGATTGAACAACACCAGGTGCGCCATGTGCTGGTGGTTGATGATTCTAAAGTCGCACGTAATCAGATCAGCAAGGCATTGGAACAGGTTGGTGTGAAATGCACCACCTTCAACGATGGCGCGATGGCGCTGACACAATTAAAAGCCTGGTCACGTGATGAAATTCCGATCAGCAGCCGAATTGCCTTGATAATTTCAGATATAGAAATGCCTGAAATGGATGGTTATACATTAACCTCTGAGATCCGACGTGACCCAGATCTGAAAGACCTGTATGTCTTGCTGCACTCTTCATTAAGTGGTGTCTTCAACGAGACCATGGTGAAAAAAGTCGGTGCCAATCGTTTTATACCCAAATTCAGCGCAGACGAGCTGGTGAAAGAGATACTACCTATCATAGAAAAAAGCAACGACCCAACATTGCAGGCTGCCTGAGTTGGCTAGGGAAGCTCTGAATAAGTCATGAATCGACATCTTGCCCATATAACATTAATTATGGAAATGTCCTGCTTCAGCGTTGTGAAACTTCTCAATAGCCCTGCCCAATACCCGGACATGGCGCGCATTCCACGCCTTGAATCAGAACATTTTAATTACAATCTGCCCGACCCAGACTTAATCAGAGGTTCCCTAGCGTTTACAAAATATTACCGCATAAATAACAATCAACAGCGAGAACGGATAAAGCAGAGCACAATTAATACAAATACCTGTTTTCATTTTTTATAAATTAATTTCACGGGTCATAAATAGCGCGACAATTTTTTGCCGAACAGTGGCAAAACTTTGCCGGCAAGCGTGTTTTTTTGCCATCCGGCAATATTATCGCTCACATCAGATTACACCTCAGATAAGTTTTCAATCGCCATAACGGCGACAGGTCAGGGCTTGCGACCGTTTTTCTTTTTCAATTCACCGTTTTATCCATAGTTGGCATAGCGATTGCATTTTAACTAGCAAGAAAAGTTAAAGTTGGAGAGAAACATGTCGATATCATTTGATTCCGCTCTGGGGATTCACCAGAAAGCTCTTGCCATAAGATCGCAACGGGCAGAAATACTTGCGTCCAATATCGCGAATGCCGATACCCCTGGATACAAAGCAAGAGATATCGATTTCAAATCCACATTAGCAAACATCGATAATCGTGCTGGCAATTCGCTGACACGTACCAACTCAAAACATATACAGATAAGTACGATTGATAATAATCCAGAAGTACTTTACCGCACACCGAATCAATCTTCACTCGACGGTAATACCGTTGACGGCCAGCTGGAAAAAAGCGCATTCGCAGAAAACGCTTTTCGTTACCAGGCCAGCCTTACCTTTCTCGGTGGCAAATTCAAAGGCATGTTAGCTGCCATCAAAGGCGAATAGCCGGAAACTAATTCAGGAAAATAATTATGTCACTTTATAACGTATTTAATATCGCCGGCTCCTCCATGAGTGCGCAGTCAGTAAGACTGAACACAGTGGCCAGTAACCTGGCTAACGCCGATGTGGTGAACACCAATGAGAAAGATGTCTATCGTTCACGACAGCCGGTTTTTTCTGCGGTGATGAATGCACTCAACGGCGGCAACAATGACAATGCCTCTGCATCTGTTCGTGTTTCTGCCATCGTCGAAAGCAAGGCAGCCGCCAGAAAAGAATTTCAGCCCGATCATCCGATGGCTAACAAAGAAGGTTATATCTTCAAGTCTAATGTTAATTCCATCGAAGAGATGGCAAACATGATGGCGGCTTCACGTTCATATCAGAACAATGTAGAAGTATTTAATACTTCAAAACAGTTATTACTTAAAACTTTAAACATGGGTCGATAAAGACATCCGTTTAAACAGGAAGAGATAATGATAAACACTGCAACAGAAAATAGTTTTTCAGCAATAAACCCGGCATCAAATAATGCCGCATCAAACAAACCGAATGATGAACTCAATCAGGCAGACTTTATTGAGTTGCTTGTCGCCCAGGTAAAAAATCAGGACCCGACAAAACCAATGGACCCCAGCCAGTTTATGAATCAACTGACACAGTCTTCCATGGTCAACGGTTTAAACGAACTGCAGACCTCGTTTGATTCACTGGCAACAAAACTTTCTTCCGATCAATCACTGCAAGCGGCTGGTCTGGTTGGTAAGTCAGCCTTGCTACCCGGTGGTGAAACACAACTTAGCACCGGTAGCACGGTTAACGGACAGATCAATCTTGAACGGCCAGCCACTGATGTCACCATCAATATTTTTAATAGTCGCGGTGAGCAGGTAAGAAGTTTACCACTCGGCGCAAACAGTGCCGGTGACATGTTATTTAAATGGGATGGCTTTAAAGACGATGGCAGCATCGCAGCACAAGGTGATTATCTGGTTACCGCCGAAGCTTCAATTGACGGCAATCAACAGGCCGTCGAAGTATATCTTGAATCACGTATTGACAGCATCTCTATTAACCAGAGCCTCGATGGTTCACCATCCGGCACCCTGTTAAATCTTGCCAGCGGTCAGTCAGTATCACTCAACGACGTTAGACAAATTAAATAAATTCAAACAGCAAATAAGTTAATCGCACAAACAAAACAGCTAAAAAGATAGGAGAAAACCATGGGTTTTAACACAGCATTAAGTGGCATTCAGGCAGCATCAAGTGATCTGGGCATCATCGGTAACAATATTGCCAACTCGGCGACTACCGGTTTTAAATCATCACGCGCAGAATTTGCAGATGTTTATGCAGCCAGCAACGGCTCAGCAAAAACAGCCATCGGCCAGGGCGTTCGTATGCAAAGCGCCGCACAACAATTTTCACAGGGCGGTATCAATTTCACCGATAACCCGCTTGATATGGCAATCAGTGGCCAAGGCTTTTTTCAGTTAGAAGCCAATGGTTCACAAATTTATAGCCGGGCAGGTGCCTTCAAACTTGATGCCAGCGGCAACGTTGTGAACAACGAAGGTTATTCTTTAATGGCCAGACAGGCTGACAGCAACGGTGCGATTACCGGTGCGATAGCACCTTTACAACTCAGCAACGCCTACCTTGATGCCAACCCGACCGCCGCATTAACGGCTGGTGTTAACTTTGATGCACGTGAGCCGCAGACCGATGCCAGCTGGGCACTGGTCGCAGGCGTACCCGCCACCGCCGGTTATAACTCATCAACCACCACCACCATATACGACAGTCTGGGTAATGATCATACGATCTCTATGTATTTCAGCAAACTTGACCCGGCAACTAATCCAAACGAATGGAACGTTAGAACATTAATTGACGGCAACCTGGAAGATACCACCGCCGTGACCTTCAACAGTGATGGTTCATTTAATACACCCGCATCCATTCCGATTACCTGGAATCCTGGCGGTGGCGCAACACCTGGACAGGCTTTCAGCATGGATTTATCCAGCAGCACACAATATGGCAGTAGCTTTGCCGTTAATAGTCTGAGTCAGGATGGTTACACCGCTGGCCAGTTACTGGGTGTCGATGTCGATGATACCGGTGTGGTTTTTGCACGTTACAGCAATGGCCAGTCACAGGTTACCGCACAGGTAGTACTGGCTAATTTTACTAATAAACAGGGACTGAAACCGATTGGTGATTCATCCTGGGTTGAAACATTTTCATCCGGTTCGCCGGTTGTCAGTGAGCCGGGAACAGCTGGTCTTGGTTTAGTGCAGTCAAACGCACTGGAAGATTCAAATGTTGATCTGACCGAACAACTGGTTCGCATGATCGAAGCACAACGTAATTTCCAGGCCAATGCACAAACCATTCAGGCCGAAGATACCATTACTCAAACCATCATTAATCTTCGTTAAACTAAATAACGATTATTAATAAACCCGTACTCGCAGACTAATACTGACAGGATAATTATTATGGATCGCATGCTTTTTATCGCTATGAATGGTGCCAAACAGACCATGACAGCGCAGTCGATTAATGCAAATAATTTAGCCAATGCCAGCACCACCGGTTTCAAGGCAGATTTCCAGTCCAGTATTAGTCAGCAGGTCTATGGTCCCGGTCTGCCAAGTCGGGTTTACGCTTCAGTAGAAAATGCCGGCGTAGATCATACCCAGGGCAGTGTTATTACCACCGGACGTGAGCTGGATATCGCCATCAACGGCAATGGCCTGATAGCCGTACAGGCGGCTGACGGTAGCGAAGCTTATACCCGCGCCGGTGATTTAAAGATCGATAACCTTGGTCGTTTAACCAATGGTGCCGGTCATACCATCCTGGGTGACGGTGGACCGATCTCGATTCCACCCAATGCAAAACTGGAAATCGGCAAAGACGGCACCATCTCCATTCAGCCTATCGGTCAGGCAGTCAACTCGCTGGCCATTCTTGATCGCATCAAGCTGGTTAATCCGGAAAACGACAAGTTAGAAAAAGGCCCTGATGGTTTGATGCACATGAAAAACGGCAAACGTGCTGCCGCTGATGCCAGTGTCAATGTTGTTTCCGGTTCACTTGAAGCAAGCAATGTAAACACAGTAGGCACACTGGTAAGAATGATCGAACTGGCACGCCAGTACGAAACCAATATCAAATTGATGAAAAGCGCTGAGGACACGGACAGAGCCGCAGCTGAAATGATAAAAATAAGTTAATCGAATTATCAATCAATAAAGTTTATTAAAGAGTTAGCGGAGAAATATTATGAGTTCAGCATTATGGATTGCAAAAACCGGTCTTGAAGCACAGCAGACACGTATGGCAACAATTTCTAATAATCTTGCCAACGCCAGTACCACCGGTTTTAAACGTGACCGCGCTGTGTTTGCAGATTTAATTTATCAGAACGTGGTACAGGTTGGTGCACAATCATCTCAGGATACCGTTAACCCTTCCGGCTTAAACATTGGTACTGGTGTGCGAACCGTCGCCACCGAAAAACTGTTCACTCAGGGCAACATCGTACAGACCGGCAACACACTGGATGTCGCCATACAGGGCAGAGGCTTTTTACAAATTCTGATGCCCGATGGCTCGTTAGCTTATACGCGTGATGGCTCCTTACAGAAAGGTCCCTCCGGCGAACTGGTAACTGCAACCGGTTATCAGCTCGATCCAAGCATCAGTATTCCTGACGATGCATTAAGTGTTTCGATCAGTTCTGATGGCGTGGTCTCGGTTGTCACTCAGGGCCAAGCATCACCAACACAGGTAGGCACTATACAACTTGCCGACTTTGTCAGTCCAACTGGCTTGCAGGCGGTAGGCAACAACCTGTTTCTTGAATCAGCTGCCAGTGGTTCACCAATTACCGGCACGCCCGGACTGACCGGCCTGGGCACACTCATACAATCGTCACTGGAAGGATCAAACGTGAACACGGTTGAAGAACTGGTCAACATGATCGAAACACAGCGTGCTTACGAAATGAATTCAAAAGCGATCTCAACCGCTGACCAGATGTTGCAATACGCTACAAACAACATGTAATTGTAAAACAAAAATTATTATGAAAATTTTCAAGTATGCAATATGTTTACTGTCCGTTTTAATGCTGGCAGCCTGTGCCACACCAAAACGTGGTGACCCAGAGTATGCCCCTGCCAGACCAGTAAAAATGACGAACGAGACAGAAGCAGCTGATTCTATCTATCAAACATCGTCGACATGGTTTTTACTTGAAGATATAAAACCCCGTCACGTTGGTGATATGTTGACCGTTACCTTGCGGGAAAAAACGGATGCCAAGAAAGCCGCGAATACAACTACCAAAAAAGAAACCGATCTGGCGGTCGCTTCAGCAAGCATCCTGGGTGCGCCCATTACTGCCAGCAATCGTGAAATACTCGCCACCAAACTTGCCTCTGCATATAATCTTACAGGTGAAGCTGACAGTGATCAAAGTAACTCACTCACCGGCAGTGTGACCGTCACTGTTGTTGAAGTACTATCAAATGGCAACCTGGTGGTACAGGGTGAAAAGTGGATAAACATAAACCAGGGTGACGAATATATTCGTTTACGTGGCATCGTCAGAGCCAGCGACATCAATCCTGATAACACCATCGCCTCTGAGCGAGTCGCCGATGCACAGATCGAATACAGTGGCCAGGGCACACTTGCCGATGCAAATGAACCTGGCTGGTTAACAAAATTCTTTAACAGCAAGTGGATGCCGTTCTAATGACCTTTTTAAAAACACAACAAAATATCTTTAAACTTACTTGCCTGATTTTTCTGCTTGCACCGTTTAGCCAGGTTCATGCCGAGCGTATCAAAGATATATCAACAGTACAGGGCATGCGTGAAAACCAGTTAATCGGTTATGGTCTGATTGTTGGTCTTGATGGCAGTGGTGATAAAGTCAACCAGGTTGCATTCACCGAACAGAGTCTGAAAAACATGCTGTCGCAATTAGGTATCGTGACACCACCGGGGGTAAAACTTAAACCCAAAAACGTAGCTGCGGTTATGTTGCACGCAACACTGCCACCTTTTATTAAAAAGGGACAGAAAATAGATGTGACTGCTTCATCAATTGGTAACGCAAAAAGTTTACGGGGTGGCACCTTGTTAATGTCACCTTTAAAAGGTGCTGATGGTAAAGTCTATGCCATCGCGCAGGGTAATTTAGTCGTTGGTGGTTTAGGTGTTGAAGGTTCTGATGGTTCTAAAATCACCATTAATGTACCCAGTGTTGGTCGCGTTCCCGGCGGTGCTATCGTGGAGCGAACTATTAAAAATTCTTTAGGTGAGGGTAACCGTCTGGTGCTTAACCTTTTCACCGCAGATTTTACCACTGCCAGCCGAATGGCAGAAGCAATCAACAACCAGTACGGTGCAGGCACCGCTAAAGCACTGGACCCTATCTCTATTGAGGTGAAGGCACCTGTCAAAAACTCTGACAAGATTGCTTTTGTCTCCATGCTGGAAAATATCAACGTTGCACCGGGTGAAGCTTCTGCCCGGGTCATCATCAATTCACGAACTGGTACAGTTGTTATCAGTAGTACTGTCCGTGTGTCACCGGCTGCGGTTTCACATGGCAACCTGGTCGTTACCATTAAAGAAAGCAAACAGGTTAGTCAACCAAATGCTTTTGCACGTGTTGGCAATACCGAAGTCGTTGCCGATTCAAAGGTAGGTATTAGCAACGAAGACAATCGCATGTTTTTGTTTGACCCCGGTGTTGACCTCAACGATATCGTACGCGCAGTAAACCAGGTCGGCGCTGCACCAGGTGATCTTGTTGCAATACTTGAAGCCCTGAAAATAGCCGGTGCATTGCACGCTGAATTGATTGTTATCTGATATGAACAGCACGCAAAATATTTCTGACGCCGCGCTTTACACAGACTTCAGTGGTCTGCAAAAGCTGCGCACCAAAGTTTCCGGTCATGAAAAAACAGAGGAATCTCAGGCTGCGACCAAAGAAGTTGCAAAGCAGTTTGAATCTTTGTTTTTACAAATGATGTTGAAATCGATGCGTGATGCCACGGTGACGGGGGATTCTGAAGAGTCTGAACAAACACGTTTTTATCAGGAGATGTTTGATAAACAAATTGCTCTTGATCTGGCCAACAATGAAAACGGTGGTGGCCTTGGCATCGCCGCTTTACTGGAAAGAGACATGGGTGGCAGCCAGCAACAGAATTTAGACAGGCAAAAAGCAGAAGATAATATCGCATTAATACGCGATCAAATTAATCTGGCAAATGTCTCATTACAAACAAATAATAGCGAGCAGGAATAAACATCATGGCAGGCAGCAGTTTATTAAGTATTGGCAGTTCCGGCGTACAGGCATTCCAGCGTTCGCTTAACACCATCGGTCACAACATCTCCAATGTTAATACCGAGGGTTACAGTAAGCAGCGTGTTGAGTTATCATCGCGCATCCCGCAACCGACGGGTTACGGTTTTGCTGGTTCCGGCGTACAGACCACAAGCATTACGCGATCTTTTGATGCGTTCATCGAAGGCAGTATTCGCAACACAACGTCAACCGCAAAAGAATTTGAAACCTTTCAGGCGCTAGCGACACAGCTTGATAATGTGCTGGCCGACCCGGATGCGGGCATTGCCAACTCCATGCAAAACTTTTTCAACGCGATGCAGGATCTCGCCGACACGCCAGCTAATCCGGCTGCCCGTGAAGTGCTGTTAAAACAGGGACAGAATTTATCGGCGCAGTTTAATGAACTGGCTTCGTGGATGAATAGCGTACGCGGTCAGGTCAACAGTGACATTCGTGGCAGCGTCTCCGACATAAATCGCCTGAGTAATGCCATCGCCAATCTGAATGAATCCATCGTGGTACAACAGGGGCGCTCTGGTGGACAACCGGCAAATGACTTGCTTGACCAGCGCGATACATTAATACGTGATCTGTCTGCGCTAGTATCTGTCAGTACCGTGCAGCAGGATGATGGTTCAGTAAACGTGATGGCGGGCACCGGTCAGGTACTGGTGGTCGGCAACAAAGCCTCGACCCTTGAAGTATATATTGAAGCCAGTGACCCGAATCAAATTGGTATCGCTATCAGGGGCAGTGGCAATATACAGGTGCCGATTACAGATCAGCTGTCAGGCGGAAAAATTGGTGGCCTGTTATCGTTTCGTGATCGCATGCTTGATCCCGCCAGCAATGGTCTGGGATTAAACGCCATCAGTTTAGGCAACTATATTAACCAGCAACAAAATAAAGGCATGGATATGGACGGCACGCTTGGTCTGGATTTTTTCAGCGTTTCACAACCACAGACGCTTACTATTGCCGGCACGCCAAACAATGTAACGGTTGCGTTTAATGACATCTCACAACTTACCAACAATGACTATACCTTACGCTACGGCTCTGGTTCCTGGCAGTTAACCCGCAACGATACCGACCAGGTAGTAACCATGACAGGTACAGGTACCGCAGCAGACCCTTATATAGCCGAAGGTATCAGTCTTGAAATTGGTGCTGCACCAAGTAATGGGGATGCTTATTTTATTCGGCCAACACGCAATGGTGCCACCGACATACAGATGTCACTGGTAAATAATCGCCAGATTGCAGCTGCCGCTCCGCTAAGAAGTTTAGCCGCTACTGCCAATACCGGCACCGCTGCCATTAGCGCGGGTGTTGTTACCGACATTAATAATGCCGCCTTCCAGAACACCGCCGGGCAGTTAACGCCGCCCATTCTAGTCAGGTTCAACAATGGCACAAGTTATGATGTATTTGATAACACCATTCCGGGAAGCCCGGTTTTATTAGAGGCAGGTATCGCTTATAACCCGGCCACTGGTGGCGAAGTATTTCCCACACCTGGTGGTCTGGACTATGGATACAATGTCAGAATAAATGGTTCACCTGCGGCCGGCGACGAATTCAACACCGAATACAACAGCGGTGGTGTTGGCGATAACCGCAACGCTCTGTTGATGGGCGGCATAGCAAACAGCAAACTCATGGCCAATGGCACCGCCAGCATTACAGAAAGTTACAGCGCGCTTGTCGCTGATGTTGGCTCAAGCACAAAACAGGCTGAACTAAATTCACTGGCACAAAATCGTGTGCTCGACCAGGCCATAGCCACACGCGAATCAATATCAGGTGTCAACCTGGATGAAGAGGCCGCCAATCTGGTGCGTTTTCAACAGGCTTATCAGGCAGCGGCACAGGTAATCACCGTGGCCAATTTAATGTTTGATTCTTTACTCAACGCAGTAAGAAGATAAGGATACAAATATATGCGACTCTCAACCTCACAAATATTTCAGCAAGCTGTTACCTCCATGCAGAGCAAACAAACGGAGATGGCAAAAACGCAGATGCAGCTTTCGACAGGAAAAAACAACCTGTCACCCAGTGATGACCCAGCAGCCGCAACACGCATTCTTGATCTTAATAATGTGATCGAAACCAATAGCCAGTATCAGCGAAACGCTGACTTTGCCAATACGCGATTGTTTATGGAGGAGGCGGTTCTGACCGAAGTTGGTGACATTTTGCAACGCACCCGTGAACTTTCAGTGCAGGCAAACAATGCCACACTCAGCGCCACCGACCGACAAAGCATTGCTTTTGAAGTAAGAGAAAATATTGGCGCGTTAATCCAGCTGGCCAACAGCACCGATGCCACTGGTGAATACCTGTTTGCAGGATTCAAAACCGACACCATACCTTTTACCGATAATGGCTCGGGGAATTTTACTTATGAAGGTGATCAGGGACAGCGCAACTTGCAGATTGGGGCGAAGCGTCAGGTTACTATCGGCGATTCCGGCAATGATGTTTTCATGAAAGTGGATGATGGCGCGGGTGGTGTAAGCAGCATGTTTTCTGCACTCTATGATTTTGTCACAGATCTTGAAGCCAACACACCTTCAGCAACAACCTTGACACGGCTGGACTCGGCACTGGATTCTGTTCTGGGCACGCGCACCTCGGTCGGTGCACGCTTGAACACCATCGAAAATCAGAAAAATGCGAATGACAGCTTTTCGATTTTACTTAAGGAAAACCGGTCAAACCTGGAAGACCTGGATTATGCCGAAGCCGTCAGTCGTTTTGAAAGACAATTACTTGCCTTGCAGGCATCACAACAAACCTTTGTAAAGATACAGGGGTTATCACTGTTTAATTACCTTTAAAAGTCAATACCAAATAAAAACATGAAGGTCATACTATGAGAACAGCAAATAAAAAAATCAGACGTAAACCCTTGCTACAAAAAAGTAGAAGAAGCAATACGCATAATACAATCAAACATCTGCTCGCAAACGCACATGGATATCAGCAAAAGGGCCAGTCTGAACAGGCAAACTTTTTATATCAGAGAGTTCTTGAACAGCAGCCTGAAAATATCTTTGCCCTGAACGGTTTAGGCATTATTGCACTTAATGTCGGCATGTTAAGGCTGGCATCGGAGTTTTTTAACGCCGCACATGTTGTGCGCCCTAATCATACAACGGTGAATAAAAATCTGGGACTGGTCTATACAAAACTGGGTGACCATAAAAAAGCGATTCAGCACTACAGTTATATTCTTGACACCAATAAACATAATGGCGAGATTCATGCTGAGTTAGCACGCCTGTTTATGCAGCTGGAGAATAGCGACGCTGCGCTGGATCATTATCGCTCGGCTTTTAAACTCAATTCCGGCGACCCCAGAAACTTTCAGGGCATGGTAAAGCTGGATGCTGCATCAGTCAGCGCAGAAAATATCGACACGGTTGAGAAATACCTGTTAGAACCAAACCTGCCACTTGAAGTGCGTTGCAGTTTTTATTTTTCATTAGGCGCGGTCTACCATGTCTCAGAAAAATACGATAAAGCCTTTGCTAATTATTCAGTGGCCAATATTTCGAAAGTCGCCAGCTTTGATGCTGATAGTCATGCCAACTATATATCAAATATCATTCAAACATTTTCGCCAGAATTTTTTGAGCAACACAAAAACCTGGCTATAAACAATTCGACACAACCTGTATTTGTTGTTGGTATGCCGCAGTCAGGCATCGCGTCGGTCAGCAGCTTGCTGGCAAACAATGATGATATCTATGCGGCAGGAAAACTCAAGCTGATCGACAATATCGCGAAAAAATTATGCCTCACTGCTGATAGCAGTCTGACTGGTGATATCTCTGGTGAAGAACTTGATGGTGATTTTCTCGCTGAATTTTCAAAGTTTTATCTCAGCCACATCAATGCTATGGCGCTTGATGATAATTATAAGGTGGCTTCGCGCATCATCGATAAAAAACCAACAAATTTTTTGCATCTTGGTTTGATTTCACTGCTGTTCCCGAAAGCCAGGATCATCCACTGTATCGCCAATCCTCTTGATATCTGCCTGTCGAATTATTTCAGGAATTATTCGACTGATAACCGATATGCCTATGACCAGAAAAACATTGCTCTCTATTATCAGCAATATGAACGCTTGATGGAGCACTGGAATACCGTGTTACCACTAAAAATCCATACCGTAGATTATGATGACATGCTGAACGCATCTGAAGCCACAGGCAGAAAACTGTTCGATTTTGTCGGTGTGAGCCGGCAAGCAGAGAATATTGAAGCCGCCACAACTATTCAGCAGCCGCAGAGCAATGCGGTCATACAACGCAATCAGGATAAATACATGTCACCCGTCGGGCACTGGCAAAAATACCAGAAATACGCCCATGCCATGATCAGGGAACTGGCAAAAGTCAGTGCCATCGATAGCACGTCAAAGGCTGTAAACGTACGCTAGCGGGCCATTTTCCTGCTGCACTCAGCCCGATGGCACATTCATCAAAAATAATGCAAAAAGA